>Ga0134121_10000063_pt1 | contig 117924 bp, 90 predicted proteins | sample KB301_FD_96463 | JGI IMG/M metagenome (GOLD analysis project Ga0134121, IMG submission 96463) | Terrestrial soil microbial communities without Nitrogen fertilizer from Kellogg Biological Station, Michigan, USA - KB3-0-1 | ecosystem: Environmental > Terrestrial > Soil > Unclassified ...
GCGTAGGCGATGGCGTCGTCGGTTTTGGGAACCGGTCCCGGGTCACCGGGCGTGCGGACGAAGCGATCCTGCTTCGGCAGGACCGGGATCCCGGGGAGCATCGGGTTCCAGAGCAGGGCCGGCGCGTCGGCGTCGTCGAGCGTCACCCGCCGCGGTCCCGTGCGCCGCTCGAGGTATGGCGCCATCGACTGGCGCCACGACGCGGCCGCCTGCCGCCGCTCGTCGTCGCTCAGGGTCACCTGCACCAGCCTCTCGGCCTCGGCGAAGGTCGCGGGCGTCACGGCCGGACCCGACCCCGTGCCGGTGCCGAAGGTCGGCGGGGCTCCCGGTGTGGTCTGCGGCGGCGGGTCCGCTTCGGGAGCGCTCCCGGCGCGGTCACGCCCGAGCGTCGCGGCGGTGACGAGGAAACCGAGCGGGGCCCGGATGAGGAACTGGCGGCGCGTGTTCACGGGGATCCTCCTTGGCGCCCGTGTATACGCGCGTGGGACCTACAGAATCAAGGTGCGTCCGGGATCTACTCGCGGGCGCGGGACAAGGACAGGCGGGCGACCATCTTCATCAGGTCGTCCGGGTCCACCGGCTTGACCACGTGGCCGTCGAAGCCGGCTTCTTCCGTGCGGCGCCGATCGTCTTCCTGGCCCCAGCCGGTCTGGGCGATCAGGATCATGCTCTGGCCCCACGGTTCGGAGCGGATTTTGCGGCAGGCGTCGTAGCCGTTGAGCTTCGGCATGCCGATGTCCAGGAGCACCACGTCGGGCTTGGTCTCCTGGGCCGCCGTGAGAGCCGCCTCGCCGTCGAGGGCGGTGTGGGTCTCGTGTCCGGTCAGCTTCAGGAGCAGGGCGAGGGACTCCGCGGAGTCCCGGTTGTCGTCCACCACCAGCATGCGGTAACGCTTCATCGGTCGGTCTCCTTCCCGCGCGTCCTGCCTCACGGCGGGAGGGCCGGCCGTCGGCAGAGTCACCACGAATTCGCTTCCGGTTCCGGGCCCTTCGCTTCTGGCCTCGACCCGCCCGCCGTGCAGCTCGACGAGCCGGCTCACCAGGGTCAGTCCGATCCCGAGCCCGGTGCTGCGGCGCTCGAGCGACGTGTCGACCTGGGTGAACATCTCGAAGATGCGCGACAGCTGCTCCGCGGGGATGCCGATCCCCGCGTCGCGCACCCGCACCACGACCTCGCCCGTCGTCCCGGCCGGCGCCGCGATGTTGCCGGCGCGGGCGGGGGCGGTTTCGGCGCTGAGCCAGACGCGGCCCCCCGGCTCCATGTACTTGCAGGCGTTGTCGAGGAGGTTGGTGAAGATCTGGGTGAGACGCACCGGGTCGGCGTCGAGCCAGACCGGCTCCTCGGGGAGGTCGAGCGAGATCGTGTGCCGGCCGTTGCGGAAATGCGGGCGCACCGACTCGACCGCCTGGTTCAGGACCGAGGCCAGCTCCACGCGCTCCCGCCGCAGCTCGATGCGGTCGCGGGTGATGCGGCTGACGTCGAGCAGATCGTCGACGAGGCGCACCATCTGGCCGACCTGGCGCTCGAGCATGCAGCACATGGAACGGACCGATTCGGGATTCCCTCCCGTGACCCTCAGGATACTGACGGCGTTTCGGATCGGCGCCATCGGGTTGCGCAGCTCGTGCGCCAGCATCGCCAGGAACTCGTTCTTGCGCCGGTCCGCCTCGCGCAGGGCTTCCTGCGCGGCCGCCAGGCTCTCGGTCTGCTTTTCGCGCGTCAGGTCGGTGACGAACAGGCCGAGCACCGCCTCGTTTTCGCCGGGAAGCAGCCGGAACGTCAGGTAGGCGGGGACCTCGTCTCCGTGTCCCTGGCGCAGCCGCAGCTCGCCGCGGGCCACGCCGCCGCGGCCGCGCTCGAGCAGGTCGTCGTACGCCGCCAGGCACTCGGGGACGACGTGATCGCGCACCGCCTTGCCCACGAGGGTCTCGTTTGACACCCGCAGGAGCTCCGCCAGGCGCCGGTTGGCGTACAGGACGGTCCCGTCGGTGAGAAGCGTCGCCACCCCCTGCTGCATCTCCTCGACGAACACCTGGTACGGCCGGTCCGCCCCTTCGAGGGTGTAGACCTTGTGCCGTCCCGTCTCCTCGAGCACGAAAGCGTCCACCGCTCCCTGGCGGATGGCGTGGATCGTCTCCTCGGCCTCCTCGAGACGGGCGGAGAGGGACCGATTGGCCGCGCGCAGCGATTCGAGGGTCATGTCCGGCGGGGGCGCGCCGGGAGGCGGCGGAGGCGTGCGCCGGGCATTGCGTTCGCGGTCCGCGTCGAAGCCGTTCACGGCGCGCTCCTGGTCTCCACGTCGAGGCCGAGGAGCAGCCGCTCGACGTCGGCGAGATCGCCGATGTAGCGGCGCAGCGGCTCCGGCATCTCTCGGACGAGCGTCGGCAGGGCGAAGATCTGCTCGCGCCGCGCGAGCTTCGGGTCCTCGTCGACGTCGATCACCTCGAGGTCGACCTTGCCCGCGAGGTGCTCCCGGCACAGGGTGGACAGGGTGGCGATGGCCTGCCGCGAGCGCGGCTTGCTGCCGCTCACGTACAGGCGCAGCACGTAGAGCTTGTGCGGATCGGGGCGGTGCAGCAGCTCCTCGAACTCGCGGGAGGAATCGTGTTTTCTCCTGGTCATGGCGGCGTCGCTCTCAATGTTCGGTCCCGGGGGAGGCGGCGGGGCGCAGGTTCAGTCCGACGAGGGTGCGCTCGGTGTTGCGCAGGTCCCCCACGATGCGCCGCAGCGGCTCCGGGAGCTTGCGCACCAGAGTCGGGATGGCCACGATCTGATCGCCGGCGGCGAGCTGCGGATGCTTCATGAGGTCGATGACTTCGATGCGGTACTTGCCGGGGAGGTAGGTCTCGCACAGGTTCTTGAGGTTGGAGAAGGCCGCGACCGATTTCGGGGTCTGCCCCGCGACGTACAGCCGCAGCTCCCACATCTCGTCCACCGGGGGCTTCGCCGCCGGTTCCGAACGCCGTGTCGTGGCCGGCTTGCTCATGCGCGGTGCTCCTCCTGGGGTTTGCGCGGTCGGGAAAGCGTCCTCGGCACTCCCGACCCGTCGTCCGATTTGCGGCTGATGCTCATGCGCACGCGGTCCAGGCGGGAGACTTCGGTGGCCGAGCGGTCCTCGCCCAGGCGCCGCTGCAGCTCCTCGGCCTCCGCCTCGAACTCCCGCCGCAGCGCCTCGATGCGCGCCTCCAGCGCCAGCCGCTTGCGCTCCAGCTCGCGCTGCTTCGCTTCGATGTCCTGCTGCTTCTGCAGGGCCGCCGCCTTCTCGCGCGCCTCCTGCGCCAGGCGCGCCGACCCGGTGAGCACCCCCTCCGCGCCGAGATAGACATCGTTCAGCTCGATGCCGCGGCTGGTCAGGAGGAACTCGCGCACCTGGTTGGAGTGCGCCATGCCGCGCGACTTGAGGACGTTCATGCCCCGGTTGCGCTCGCCGTTCAGCTCGATGTCGCGCAGCAGGAGCCAGGTGTCGACGAGCGAGGAGATCTCCACATCGGTCGCCTCCAGGTGGTGCCCTCCGTGGGTCAGGCTGGTCAGAAGCGCCGTGATGCCCTGCATCTTCCAGAAATCGATGAGGCGGGTGAGGCTCCCGGTGACGTCCTTGTGCGAGGCGCCGACCTGGTGGAGCGTCGTGATCGGGTCCATGACGATGATGCGCGGCTCCACGTCGCGCACCAGCTTGTGGATGGTCGCGAGGTGCATCTCGAGGCCGTGCATGCTGGCGCGCGCGGCGTGGAACTCGAGGAGCCCCTTCTTCACCCACGGGTCGAGGTCGAGGCCGATGGAGCGCATGTTGCGCGCGATCTGCTTCGGCGACTCCTCGAAGGCCAGGTACAGGCAGCGCTCGCCGCGCCGGCAGGCGGCGTCCACGAAGTGGGCCGCGAGGCTGCTCTTGCCGCTGCCGGCGGTGCCGCTGACCAGGATGGTGCTGCCGCGGTAGTACCCCTGCCCGTCCAGCATCGCGTCGAGACGGGCGACGCCGCTCGGCACGCGCTCGTCGCTGACCGTGTGCTGCAGGCCGACCGAGGTGATCGGCAGGACGCTGAAGCCGTCCTCGTCGATGAGAAAGGGGTATTCGTTCGTGCCGTGCGCCGAGCCGCGGTACTTCACGACCCGCATGCGCCGCGTCGAGACCTCGTTGATCACCCGGTGGTCGAGGAGGATGACGCAGTCGGAGACGTATTCCTCGAGCCCGTGCCGGGTCAGGCTGCCGTCCCCCCGCTCGCCGGTGATGACCGCCGTGACCTTCCGGTCCTTGAGCCAGCGGAACAGCCGCCGCATCTCCGACCTCAGGACCGCCTCGTTCTGCAGCCCGCCGAACAGCACCTCCAGCGTGTCGAGGACGACCCGCTTCGCGCCGATCTGGTCGATGGCGTGCCCGAGGCGGATGAACAGCCCCTCGAGGTCGTATTCGCCGGTCTCCTCGATCTCGCCGCGCTCGACGCGGACGTAATCCACGGCGACTTTCCTCTGCCGGACCAGGCTCTCGAGGTCGAAGCCGAGCGAGCGGACGTTCTGCGCCAGCTCCTCGGCCGTCTCCTCGAACGCCATGAAGACCCCCGGCTCGTCGTACTGGGTCGCTCCCCGCACCAGGAACTCCATCGCGAAGAGCGTCTTGCCGCAGCCGGCGCTGCCGCAGACCAGCGTCGGACGGCCGAGCGGCAGTCCGCCGTCGGTGATTTCGTCGAGCCCGTGGATGCCGGTCGGAGCCTTGGCAAGTCGGGGGTGGGTGGCCTTCGCGTGCGCCGCCTTCGTCATCGCCTCTCCTTGCGTTGCAACGGTCGAGCCTGTCAGACCTGGGATTGGCGGGAAGATTAACACCGCCACGCTTGTACGGGCCTCCGTAGAACCCGGTAGATTGCGTGAGGATTCTTCGGAGCCCGGTCAGGAGGGAGACGGGCCCGGCCGCGAACCATTCCCGGCGCCGCCCGGACCCTCGGAGAGGGCCGGCAGCCGCACGACGAACTCGCTGCCGCGGCCCTGACCCTCGCTGTGCGCCTCGACCGAGCCGTCGTGCAGCTCGACGAGTCGTTTCACCAGCGTCAGGCCGATGCCCAGGCCGCCCTGCGAGCGCTCCAGGCTCTGGTCGAGCTGGGTGAACATCTCGAACACGCGGCCGAGGCTTTCGCGCGGGATGCCGATGCCGGTGTCGCGGACCTTCACGATCACGTCGCTCCCCTCGCGCTCGGCCTCGAGCGCGATCGAGCCCCCGGGCTGCGTGAACTTGCTGGCGTTGCCGAGGAGGTTGCCGAACACCTGGGCGAGCCGCACCGGGTCGGCGTGCAGCCGGATCGGCTCGTCGGGCAGGTGCACCGAGACGCTCTGATGGGCCGACTCCGCGATCGGCCGGCAGGCCTCCACCGACTGCTGCACCACCGGCCCCAGCTCGACGGTGTCCTTGCGCAGCTCGATGGTGTCGCGGTTGATGCGGCTGATGTCGATGAGCTCGTCCACCAGGCGCACCAGATGCCGGAGCTGCCGGTCCATGGTCCCGACCGACGTCTGGACGAGGTCGCGGTCGCCGCCGGACCGCTTCAGGATCTCGAGCGAGTTGCGCAGCGGCGCCAAAGGCCCGCGCAGCTCGTGCGCCAGGATCGCCAGGAACTCGTTCTTGCGCCGGTCGCCGACCTGCAGCTCCTCCAGCAGGCCCCGCATGCGGCGCTCGACGGCGCGCCGCTCGGTGATGTCGCGGAACACCAGGACGCAGCCGACCACGGCCCCGCGCGCGTCGCGGATGGGGGAGGCGCTGTCGTCGATCGGCCGCTCCGAGCCGTCCTTGCGGACGAGCACGGCGTGGTTGCCGACGCCGACGATGACCCCGTCGCGCATCGCCCGCAGCCCCGGCGCCTCCTGGCGGGCGCGGGTGGTCTCGTCGAGCAGGTGGAAGACCTCCCCGAGCGGCCGTCCCGCGGCCTCGCTCTGCGTCCAGCCGGTCAGCGCCTCGGCCACCGCGTTGAGGAAGGCGATGCGGCCGTCGACGCCGGTGACGATGACGGCGTCGCCGATGCTCGCGAGGGTGACCCGCAGCCGCTCGCGCTCATCGGCGATGAGGTCGGCGCCGCGCCGCTGCACGCGCAGGCTCTGCCGGCTGAACTCGAAGGCGACGCAGACCATGAGGACGCCCAGGATGGTCGTCAGGCCGAGCAGCAGGCTGGTGGTGCGGATGCTGGCGTCGGACTCGGCGGAGCGGCGGCGCATCAGCGCCTCCTCCATCGAGCGCATCACGCCGATGGAGCCGCGCACCTCGGTCATCAGCCCCTGCCCTTCGTCGCTCCGGATGATGCGCAGCGCTCCTTCGCGGTCGTCGGCCTGCGCCAGGTCGAGCGTGCGGCTCATCTCGTCCCGCTTGCCCGCGATGTGGTCCGTGAGCTGCGCCAGGCGCCTGCGCTGCACGAGGTCCTCGGCGGTCAGCAGCCGCAGGCGCTCGAGGATCTGGTCGATCTGGGCGATCGCCGTCTGGTAGGGCTCCAGGTACTTCGGATCCTCCGCCAGCAGGTAGCCGCGTTGTCCCGTCTCCGCCTCGGTCAGCCGGCGCAGCAGGAGATCCAGGTCGCGCTCCACCTCGAGGGTGTGTCCCTCCCGCGACTCGTTCTGCGCCACCCGGCGCAGGTTCATGTACGCGAGCCCGCCGCCGACGAGCAGGACCAACAGGGTGAGCCCGAACGCGACCAGGCTCAGGTCGAGCAGGCCATGGCCTCCCGCCGGCCGGGCGGAGGCCGGCGCCAGACCCGCCGCGGCCGCGGTCGGCGCGGAGGCGGTGCGCTCCGCGCCGCGCTCGCTCAGGAGCGCCTCGAAGCGGTGCCGCGCGGCGTGCATCGCCTCGCCGAACCCGATGATGATGGCGGCGGTGACCAGGTAGCCGGCCAGCCGCAGCGCCTCGCGCGGATCGGTCAGCAGCATCGATCCCCGCGGCCCGACGAACAGGGTGGCGCCGATGAGGTAGCCGGCGATCGCGACGATCGCGGCCGGGCGCCAGCCGCCGGCCCACACGCTCGCCGCGATCGCCACCATGAAGGTGACGAACGGCATGAAGTCGTGCAGCAGCGGGTCGAGCAGCCACCGCACGAGAACCGCCGCCGTGAGGGCGGCGAACGAAATGACGTAGGCCGTGCTTCGGGTGCGCACGTCCGGCTCCTTCACGTCCTGTGGGGACGGAACATCCAACAACCACCCGGCTCTTTTGTCAACGGGCGCGGCCGGCGGCCGGCGCGGACGCCCCCGCCGGCCGGGGGATGCGGGCCCGCCGGGGTGCGAGGGAAAGGGGACGCTCCACCAGCACGAACAGCCCCGCCGAGGGGAGGAGCGTCCAGGCGAACATCAGAGGCAGCAGCGGCCAGAACACCCAGGCCCCGACCGTCTCGGGCGGCAGCGCCCGCGACAGCGCCAGGAACGAGCCTTTGAGGGCGAGACCGTGGACGAGGTAATACGAGTAGCTCATGTTCCCGAGCCAGCGCAGCGGCGTCCAGGCGAAGGCGCGCGGCAGCCAGTCCTCCGGAGCGCGGAAGCAGGTGAGGCACAGCAGGAAGAAGGCGACGAACAGGACCCATTCCTTCAGCGCAAGCCAGGCCGGGCCGTCGGTCCGCAGCAGCATGCAGGAGAGTCCGATGACGAGGGCCGCGAGGCTGCCGCCGCTCGCCGGGGTCAGGACGAGCGGGCTCTGCATCACCTCGTAGAGAATGATGCCGGCGATGAACATGATGAGCTTGATCGGCCCGTCGGTGAAGGCGCACAGCAGGGCGAAGCCCCAGGCCAGCCCGAGGAAGATGAGCAGGCGCCAGCGGATGCGGCGGCTCCTCAGGCCGAGCAGCACGATGAGGAGCGGGATGGCGAGGTAGTAGAACATCTCGTACGACAGCGACCACGCCACGGTGATCATCGGGTCGATCGGCACGATGCCCGGCAGCAGCAGGAGGTTCTGCGCCACGTACAGCAGCCCGTGCGGCCACGGCGACGGGATCTTGTTCTCCTGCGGGAAGAGGAACGACAGCAGGAGGTAGACGGCGAAGACGGCCGCGAAGGCGGGATAGATGCGCTCGACGCGCCGCGACATGAACTTGAAGAAGCGCTGCTCGCGTGCGATGAGCGAGCCGTAGATGAGATAGCCGCTCAGGACGAAGAAGAGATCGACCCCCGTCCCGCCGATGTCGTGCAGCCCGCGCGCCAGCGACAGAGTCGCGGGCGAGCCCGCGATCCACGGCTTGACCAGCGCGGTGTAGTGGACGAAGAAGACGAGGAACACGGCGAAGCCGCGCAGCCCCTCCATCGGGCGCACGTTGCCGGCTCCGCCGCCGCGCTGCAGCTCGAACGTGTCGTTGAACCAGCCCACGCAAAGGCTCCGTCCCCACCACCGGGCCGCCGGATCGGGTCCGCGGCCCCGTTGAATTCTTGTCCCGCCGCGGCCGCATTTCGATCAGGGATCCGCAGGATCCCGGGGTCAGTGGATTCCGGCATCCCTTACTGCGGCTTCTCCTGCTGCAGGCGCGGCGGTTCGTCGCCGAGCCAGGCCGGGTGCGTCGCGGTGGCGTCGAAGAGCGATGTCGTCTTGAACAGCTCGAAGCCGCCGTCCGAGGCCGCCCGCCGCGTGCGCGCCAGCAGCGACCGGCGCTTCGCCGGGGTCAGCGATCGGAAGGTGGCGGCCGCCTCGAAGGCCTGGTCGAGGATCTTCAGGCTGTCGATGCCGGTGATGACGACCGACGTCGGCAGGCTCAGCGCGTAGTGCAGGCACTCGATCGCCGTCACCGTCCCGGATTTCAGGATGATGCCGTTCGCCATGCTCTTCATCCCGAGGACGCCGATGCGCTCCTCGACGAGCCGCGGCAGGACGAGCCGCTCGAAGCTGCGGTAGTGCGCATCCATGACGTTGAGCGGCATCTGCACGGTGTCGAAGCGGAAGCCGTTCTCTTCGGCCACTTCCAGCGTGTGCAGGTGGATGTGCGGGTCCTTGTGGCCGGTGAAGCCGATGTAGCGGAGCTTCCCGGCTTTCTTCGCTTCGACGAGAGCGGCGTTCGCTCCCTCCGGGTCGAAGATGCGGTGCGGGTCGTCGAAGCGCAGCACCTCGTGGTGCTGCACGAGGTCGATGCAGTCGGTCTCGAGGCGCCGCAGCGAGTCCTCGAGCTGACGGGCGGCCTCCTTCTTCGATCGCCCGTCGATCTTGGTCATCAGGAAGACCTTCCTGCGGTAGCCGTCGCGCAGCGCCTTCCCCATGCGGCGCTCGCTGAGCCCGTCGGTGTAATCCCAGGAGTTGTCCATGAAGTTGAGGCCGCGGTCGACGGCGGTGCGGACGAGGCGGACGGCGAGCGCGGCGGTGACCTTCTTGCGGCTCAGGTGCCAGCCGCCGAGGCCGATGGCGGAGACCTTCTCCCCCGTGCGGCCCAGCGTCCGGTAGGGCATCTCGGATCGCGAACTCGATTTCGGCATGTCGTCTCCGTGCAGGCGCGAAGTCTCCGGCGCGGGACGGAGAAAAGCCTGCCCGGGATTCTAGGCGCAGGAATGTCCGAAGACACGCGCGCCCGATCTCCGGCGGGGCCGGCCGCGCCGTCGGACCGGCTCCGCTCAGCGGATGATTTCGGGAATCTCCGCCTTCGGGTCGCGGAAATAATCGAGGAGCGACGGCGAGGAGCTCAGGAGCACCGCAACCGACCCGCCGTTGAAGGCATAGCCTCCGTAGGCGGGACAGTCGGAACGGGACCAGGTCCGCGCCGTGACGGGGAAGCGATCCTTGTCGCCGGCGTTCACCACCTCCGGTTCACCCCAGCGGGCCTTCAAATCGGCGAGCAACGCTTCGGCCGACGTCTTATTGACGTAGGAGACGATGTAGACGTTCGCGACGCGGTCGTGGTGGAGAGTGATGTAGATGTCCTGGTGCTTGGGGCGCTTCACACGCAGGTTCGTCTCGACGCTCGTCTGTGCGGTGGTTTCGATCTTGCCGAGGCCGAGCGCGTCGAGCTCCTGGCGGGTCGCGTCGAGGGGAATCTTCTCCAGCGTGAAATGGTCGCAGGAAGGCGCCGCGGGTGCGCTCGCGGCAGCCGAGCCTTCGAGCGGCACCGCGGTCAGTCCCGTGATGAGCGCCGCCGCGAGGAACGCGGTCGGAAGGGCCGGTGCGAAGGCTCCGAACCGATGCGTGTCCGATCTCATTTCGGGGCTCCTTGCAGTCCAGGCGCGAGAAACCCGGCGAGGACGTCGGCGGCGAGACGGTTCCCCGCGAGATTCCAGTGACTGTCGTTGGGTTTGTACAGCACTTCGCGCTCGGATGCACCCGCGAATCGATCGAGGAGGTCGCAGTGGTCGATGCGACGGGTCGTGAGCTGCTCCTCGAGGAACCGGTTGGGGAGGCCGAAGTCGAGACCCTTCGTGGTGTCGCCGGGCGCGCCCATCACGCGTCGGCGCAGGTCCGGACGCACCTGGAGCTCGTCCGGAATGATCACGACAGCGAGGCCGATGTCGTGATCCGCGCAGACCGACTGGATGCGCGCCAGGAACTCGATCGCGTCGAGGTAGATGCGCCGGCCGGTGCCTCCGGGCTCGTAGATGCGGGTACGGTCGCGCTCCATCGCCAGGTACGTGTCGTCGGTCCAGCTCTTCGCCGTGTCGTCGTAGTGATCGGTGGCCGGGAGCAGTCCCGCGTTCCTGAACAGGAGACCGTGGACCGAACGCACCAGGGTTGCCACGGCGGAGCGGGGACGGGACGACTGGTTCACGCGCTTGGTGTCGGTGAAGTCGTTGCCGACGAAAAACGAGACCAGCACCAGGTCGGGCCGGTACGCGAGCCCCTCGTCGAGCAGCAGTGCGAGATAGTCCTGGGGCCCGGCGCCGGAGACGCCCATGTTGATCACCTCGACGATGCGCGTCTCCGTGCTCAGCCTTTGGCCGAGCAGGGTCAGGTAGTTATCCTCGTAGGGAACCGAGCCGAAGGCGAAGGAATCGCCGAGCGCGACGATGCGGTACGTTCCGGCCGGCTTGTCGCGCGGATGCTCGACATCCTTGAACCCGCCCGAGTTCAGCGGCATTCCGAAAACCACGTCGCCGGGCCGGCCGCGGAAACGGTTGTACGACGACTCCGACAGGAGGAACGTCGGATGGATCCGCTGGAAGATCCGCAGCGCGACTTCCGCGCAGGCGAACGAGAGGAGGATCGCGAGGCCCCACGCGACAGCGCGGCGCAGCAACGTCGGCGCTGTCGCGCCCGTCAATCTGGTCGGCATCCTGTTTATCGCCGGGCGCCGCTCACGTCAGCGGGCGCGAGCGCGATGGCGATGCAGGACGTGCCAGGTGACGGCGTCCCAGGCGTTGTGAACGCCGGCGAAACCCCAGTCTCCAAACGGTGACAGGTGCATCCGGTCCCCTCGCGCGCCGGCGGTCCGCACGCCGGGCGCAGTCTAGCGCCGTCGCCGTACTCCGTGGGCTCTGTGACCTAGGTGGCAATGCGACGATGGCCTCCGCACGCCGAATCAGGTTGCGCCGGGGCGCGGTGGTGGTATCTTTCGGACACTCGCCGGGAGGGTTCATCCCATGCACCGTCTGACACTTGCGGCGGCCGGCCTCGGAGTCCTGCTGGTGCCCTGGGGAGACGCTTCGGCCGCGAAGCCCCTTTTCCCTCTTCACCAGTTCACCACGTTGGAGTCGGCTTACGCCGTCACCGCCGATTTCGATGGCGACGGCCGCCTGGACCTGGCCTTCACGACCTCTCAAGGTTCCGTGGTCACCTTGCATGGGCAGGGTGACGGGAGTTTCTCCAGTCAGACGACGCTGGGAATCGGTGGCGGGCAGACCTCCACATTCGTGGCCGGCGATTTCAACGGGGACGGCAGGATTGATCTGGCCACCGGGGGGCCGAAGGTGTTCCCCGGCCACGGTGACGGGACGTTCGGCGCGGCCATCCCGACGGCTGTTCCGGCTCTCCGGGACCTGGTCGCCGGCGACGTCAACGGCGACGGCATCACCGACCTCGTCACCTCGGACGCGACGGGTTGCCGCGCGCTCCTGGGGACTGCCAGCGGCGTCTTCGCGCCCCAGGGCTATGCCTTCACCTTCAACAGCGTGCAGAAGGTCGCTGCCGGCGATTTCAACGGGGACGGCCACCTCGATGTTGCCTTCACCTGGCAGTCCAGCGCGAACAACTATGTGCTGTCCTTCCGTCTCGGCACGGGGACGGGCAGCTTCAGCAGCTTCACTGGCCAAACGGACTACTTCGGAGTCCCGCAGATTGGGGTACTCGCCTCCGCGGATTTCGATGGAGACGGGCGAGGCGACCTCGCCACGGGCTATGCGGACTCCAACGGGGCACAACTTCTCATCTACTTCAGCGACCCGGGTGGAAACTCCACCGCAGGCCCTTATTCCACTGGCGGAACGATGTCGGTGGCGAATCTGGACGCAGATGGTCTTCCCGACCTCCTCCTCGCCGGCAGCACCGTGGACTTTGTGACGCACACAGCGCCGCGTGCCTTCAGCGTCCTGCACACGGGCTCGGTTCGTGCCCAAAACAACCATGTGCTGGCCGATTTCGATTCCGATGGGCGGCTCGATCTCCTGTCGCCTCAGGAGAGGACCATCTTCCCCGGTCAGAGCGACGGAACCTTCGCCATTCCCAGAATCCGGACGAACGCCGTCATACAGTTCGACCTCGCGATCGGCGATCTCGACGCGGACGGGCGGCCCGATATCGTCGTCGGAGACAATGCTCCAGACGGCATCAGCGTCCTTCTCGGGCAGGGCCAGGGGCGTTTCGGACTGCTGACGCCCTTGCCTGCGCACGGCCGACCTAGCGGGTTGGCCGTGTGCGACATCGATGGTGACGGCCATCAGGATGCCGCAGCCTCGACTGCCGGCTCGGACCCGGCTCTGGTTTCCGTCTATTACGGTGCCGGCGATGGCACGCTCGCTCCGTCCATGGATCTCGATACTCAGCTGGCCTACCCCCAACTCCGCGCCTGCGCGGATCTCAATCATGACGGACGCGATGACCTCGTTGTGGCCGAGTTCGTTGCCGATACTGCCTCTGTGATCCTGGGCCACGCGGATCGCGTGGTGGGGCCGGAAGTCCGTTACCCGGGAGTTGACGGCCCCCGTGCCGCGGCGCTGGGAGATTTCAACGAGGACGGAGAGAAAGATCTGATCGTCGGCGGTGTGGGTGGTCTCGTTTTCCGTTCCGGTCACGGCGACGGGACGTTCGGGTCCCAGGTCATCCTCGAGACGACGCCGGAGGTTCAGTCCATTGCGGTCGCCGATCTCGACCAGGACGGTCATCTCGACCTGGCGGTCGCAGGACCGGGAGCGCTTGCCGTGCTCTTCGGTCGCGGCGACGGCGCGTTCCTGCCGCGCCGGACGGTCGACTCGGGGACGGGAGTGGCGTTCACTTCGGTCGTCGCCGCCGATCTCGATCGCGATGGCTGGTCCGATCTCTTCGTGTCCATCAGCACCAGCGGCTATTACGGGTCTTTCCAGCACAACAACCATGACCGGACGTTCGGGCCGTCGTCGCGCTACTCGCTGGGAAGCGATTCCTACAAGGTGGCGGTGGCCGACTTCGACGCGGATGGGAATCCGGACGTGGCCGCCGCAGCCACCTACTCCAACGTCGAGATTCTCTTGAACCAGACCGTCGTCGACTCCGATGGCGACGGAGTCTTCGACGGGGCGGACTGCGCTCCGGCCAACGCGGGCGTCTTCGCCGCGCCGATGGAGGTCGCGGGCCTGGTCTGCGCCGCAAACGATGTCAGCTGGAACTCGCAGGCCGCCAGCGCCGGCGCCGCGACCCTCTACGACGTCGTCCGGGGGGACCTGCCGATGAGCGGCGCGCCGGCTCCCCAATGTCTGGCGGACGGGCTCGCGCAGGCAACGTGGAACGATCCGGCCGCTCCGGCGATCGGGACGGGCTATTGGTACCAGGTCCGAGCCGGCAATGCCTGTGGCGTCGGCGGCTACGGGAACGCCAGCAACGGCACCCCGAGAAACATCGGCGCCTGCCCTTGAACTGAAGCGACCGCCGGCAGGCCGAACGCCGCGCTCAGTCAGTCGCGGCGGGGAAGCGGCATCGTGTAGCAGACGGCCGTGCCCTCGAGCGCCACGACGCCGTCGTTGCGTGTCACCGTCGTCCTGAGCGTGGAGATCGGCTTGTCGGTCCGGACGGAGACGATTTCCACGGCCCCGGTGATCCGGTCGCCCGGGCGCACCGGCGCCTTGAAGCTCCACGCCACGCTGAGGAAGACGGTTCCGGGCCCCGGCAGGTCCTCGGCCACGACCGCGTTCAGGATGGCGCTGGTGATGCCTCCCTGCACGATGATCTCGCCGAACTTCGACGCCTTCGCGAGCGCTTCGTCGTAGTGGAGGGGATTCCGGTCGCCGGAGATCGCCGTGAACAGCTCGATGTCGCGTGCGGAGACCTCCCGCGTGCGCTCCGCCCGCTGGCCGGCCTTCGGGGTGCCCGCGGGCCAGGCTGCGGTTGCGTCACTCATCCGTTCCTCCGTAAAATTCGCCGCGTTTGATTCCCATCGCCGCAGAACCCGGCACCGAGACCACCGGCAGCCCCGCGGGCGTGCAAGCGCGAGCCCGCCGCGAGCCCGCGGAGCGGCACGTCCCGGTGCTCGATGGCATTCGCGGCGTCGCCATCCTCCTGGTCCTGACCATCCATTTCACGCTCATCAGCCGGGAGACCCTCTTCGGCGGCGTCATCTCCCGCATCGCCGGTCTCGGCTGGAGCGGCGTCGACCTGTTCTTCGTGCTGTCCGGCTATCTCATCACCGGCAAACTGCTCGAATCCCGCGAGTCACCGTACTACTTCCGCGGATTCTACGCCCGCCGGATCCTGCGCATCTTCCCCCTCTACTACGTCTTCCTCGCGTTCGCGTTCTGGGTGGCGCCGATCGTGGCGCCCGGCCTGGGAGAGCCGCCGGCCAGCGGCCTGCGGCCGTTCTACTGGCTCTACTGGCAGAACTTCCTGGTCGCCGTCGAGGGTGCGAGCCCGCCGGCGCTCCTCGGCGTGACCTGGTCGCTGGCGATTGAAGAGCAGTTCTACCTGGCGTGGCCGCTCGTCGTCCGCCTGACGCCGCCGCGGCGGCTGCCGCAGCTCCTCGCGGGCCTCTTCGGCGGCGAGCTCGTCCTGCGCGCCGCGGCGCTCGCGTTCGGCGTGTCCACGTCGTTCCTTTATTTCCGCACCCAGTATCGTCTCGACGGGCTGGTGCTGGGCGCCCTGATCGCGGTGCTGCTCCGCGAACCCGCGACGGCCGACGTCTGCCGGAAAGCGGCGCGCTTCCTGCTGCCCGCGTCTGCGGTCGCGCTTGCCGTCATCACCGCGGTCGAAGGCGGCTTCGCGGGGAGGCGTCCGCTCGTGAGCGTGGCCGGCTTCTCGGCGCTCGCGCTGTTCTTCGGATCGCTGCTCGCGATCCTGGTCACATCTCCCGAGCGCAGCCCGCACGTGCGGCTCTTCAGCGGGCGCATCCTTCGCAGCTTCGGGAAGTACAGCTACGGGATCTACATCCTGCACATCCCGGTGCTGCTCTGGCTCCAGAAGCGCTTCCCCATGCCGGAGCTGGCCGCGGCCCATGGCGACCTGCCGGCCCAGCTCATCTACTGGGTCGTCGGGTTCGGCGGCTCGTTCCTGCTGGCGCTGATCTCGTGGCACCTCATGGAGAAGTGGTTCCTGAGGCTGAAGCGCGTCCTGCCCTCCCGCGCCTGAGCTTCCACGTCATCTCCCTGCGTCGACCTGTGCGGCTGCGGCGACCGCGGCAGCGCATGGAGCCGGCCCCGCAGGGGGACGGCCGGGCCAGGCCGCTCAGTCCGCCGGTTCGTGCGGCGTGACGCGGGTCTTCGTGGCGATCAGCACGGCCGGCAGCGTCGTGAGGGCCGTCAGCAGGCAGGTCACCGAGCCGATGGCGCAGACGATCCCCATCGACTTGAGGCCGGGGTAGTTCGATAGGCCGATGGTGCCGAAGCCCGCGACGTTCGTGAGCGCCGCCATCACCACCGCCTTGCCGGTTTCGAGGAGGCCGGTCGGGTTGTCGAGGCCCCCCTGCGTGATGCGGTGGATCAGGTGGATGCCGTAGTCGATGCCGACGCCGAGGATCATGCAGGTGACGAAGGCGTTGACGAAGTTCATCTTGATGCCGAACAGGTGCATGGCGGCGAGCATCCACAGGACCCCGAGGAGCACCTGCATGTTGGCGAGCATCGTCAGCCAGACGCTCTTGAAGTCGAGCCACAGGAGCACGGTCACCAGCGCGATGCCGAGGATCACGGCGCGCCAGGCGTCGCGCTTGAAGATGCGCCGCAGCTCGGCGCTCGCGATGTTGGTGCCGGTGATCTCGATCCCGTCCTCGGGCTTGTCGAGGGCGCGCACCAGTTTCGCCGGCACGACGCGCTTCGCCTTCGGGTCCGACGGGAAGATGTAGGTGACCGAGGTCCAGGAGCCGTCCTCCTCCTGGTGGACGTAGCGGCGCACGAAGCGGTCGAGGCCGGCCGCCTCGAGATCGGCGATGGTCACCGGGCGCTCCGGGTGCAGCATCGCCGGCAGCGAGCCGAGATAGGCGTCGTACGCGCCGGCACGGAAGCCGTGGCGGTCGAGGGCGGCCCGGAAGGTCTTGTCGATGCGGGCCACGTTGAAGCGGTCCTCGGCGTGCTCCTGGAGCGTGGCGATCACCGCCTTCTGATCGTCGGGGGCCGGCAGGTAGGTGAAGATCGACTCGTAGCCGAGCAGCGTCCCGTCCTTCACGAAATCGTCGAGCTGGCGGTTGGCGGCGCGGTTGCGCGCCATCATCGTGTCGACGTCGGGCCCCTTCGCCACCACCATCATGGGGTTGAACGAGGCGCCGAACTCCTTCGCGATGGTCTCCTGGATGCGCACCCCCTTGTTGTTCGGGGAGCGCAGGTCCTGCACGCTGTCGCTGAACTCGACGTTCCACGCATGGTATCCGGCGAACAGGGTCACGAGCAGCGAGCCGACGAGGACCGGCGTCGGGTGACGCGTGCTCCAGATCATGATCCGCTCGAAGTGGAAGGAGTGCAGGTAGAGCCGCTCGGTGATCGGCTTCTTCCGCTCCCTTCCGTCGTTCCAGGCGATCATCGCCGGGAGCAGGAACAGGATCGCCACCATGCACAGCAGGATCCCGGATCCGACCAGGAAGCCGAAGTCCTTCAGGCCTTTGTACTCGGTGATGCACATCGCGTAGAAGGTGCCGGCGGAGGTGACGGCGCCGGTGAAGACTCCGAACGCGGACGAGCCGAAGACCTTCTGCATCGCCGCGTCGAGGGGCAGCCCCCGGTGGCGCTCCTCGATGTAGCGGCCGTACATGACGATGGTGAAGTCGGTCCCGAGCCCCATGAGCATCGCGGTGAAGCCGGTGGTGGCGGAGTTGAGCTGGCGCAGGAAGATGGAGGCGACCGCGAGGGTGAGCGCCTGTCCGACCATGAGCGGCACGGCGGAATAGGCGATGGCGGCGAAGCGGCGGTAGCAGTAGTAATAGAGGAGGACGATCACCAGGAACGACAGGACGCCGTTCCGGACCATGTCCTGCATGATGAGGCCGCTGTCCTCGAGCGCGATGACGTAGCCGCCGCCGAGGCTCACCGCGGGGATGCGCGCCTCGACCGCGGTGGGAGGCTTCGCGGCGGGCGTCCAGGAGAACCCGGTCAGCGAGGTCAGGGCGCGCTGCGGGAACGTCGGGTTCGTCCCCGGGAGAACCGCCGCAGCGGTGGCGGCCGGCGCGTCGGCCCCGAGCACTTCGCGGGCGAACTCCTCGCGCGCGCCGCGGATCGCCTCGTTCACCTCGGCGACAAGCGTTTTCGTGAAGGTCAGGTCCTGGTTGGGCTTCACCGGCTTGACGATCACGAGCAGGGCGCGCCCGTCCTTCGTCGCGTAGTACCCGGCGCTCACGTCGAAGCGGATCGGGCCGCGGTTGCGCAGCACCGCCTCGAACAGGAGCGGGGTGATCTGCAGCGGGTCGGCCTCGAGGATGCGCTTGGCGAGCGGGGACGCCGGGCCGGTGAGCTGCCGGATGTTCTCCGCCGTCTGCGCCTCGATGCCCTGGTCGCTGAACTTTTCCGCCACGGCGTCGAGCTTCGACGGCGGCAGGAACAGCATCTGGTTCTTGCGGAGGAACCCGAAGAACGGGCCGCCGGTGTCGAGCTTGTACTCGACGTAGCGCACGCTCGGCAGCTTCTGCAGCCGCGCCGCCAGGATGTCGGCGAACGATTGCAGCTCCTCGACCGACCGGGTGTCGTCTTCTTCCTCGTCGGAGTCGGCGGGGACGAAGCCGTCCTCGGTCATCTCCGCATCGCTCCCCGTCGCCGCCGTTGTCGCGGGCGCCGGCGCCGGCTTCGCGCGCGACGGCGCTTCCAGCAGCACCAGGAGGTAATCGAGGCTTCCGAAATCCGACAGCGACCGGCGGAAGGTGTTGACGACCCGGTTCCCCTTCGGGACCAGGTTCAGGATGTCGCCGTCGAGCCGCAGCCGCTTGCCGATGAGGGACGAAGCGAGGACGAGCAGGATTGTGACCGCGAAGACGACGCCGTAGCGCCGCCGCGCGAAGTCTTCGATCCGGAGGAAGAGTCCCTTCTTGAGGGCCAATCAGGCTCCGCTAGATGTCCCGCCGGCCTTCGAGCGCCTTGCCGACGGTCACTTCGTCGGCGTATTCGAGCTCGCTGCCGACCGGCAGCCCGAGCGCGATGCGGGTGACGCGGACGCCGATCGGCTTGAGCAGGCGCGACAGGTAGACGGCGGTCGCCTCTCCTTCGACGTTCGGGTTGGTGGCGAGGATGACCTCCTTCACCGTGCCGTCGCGCAGCCGCTCGAGCAGCGGCGCGATCTTGAGGTCATCCGGCCCGATGCCGCGCAGGGGCGCGATCGACCCGTGCAGGATGTGATAGCGACCGCGGAACTGGCCCGACTTCTCGATGGCGACGAGGTTGTGCGGCTCCTCGACGACGCACAGGCCGGACGGGTCGCGGTCCAGGTCGGCGCAGATGAGGCACGGGTCGGTGTCGGTGATGTTGAAGCAGATGGAACAGAGGCGGATCTTCTCCTTCACCTCGACGATCGCCTGCGCCAGGGCGCGCGCGTCCTCGGCATCGCCCCGCAGGATGTAGAAGGCGAGGCGCTGCGCCGACTTCTGGCCGACGCCGGGCAGCTTGCGCAGGCGTTCGATCAGTTTTTCGAGGGGGGCGGCGAACTGCATCGGCGGGCGGCGGCTCCGGAAATCCTAGAAGCCGAGCCCGGGCATCTTCAGGGCTCCCATCTTCTCCTGCAGGGCCTCTTCGAGCTTGCGGTGCGCCTCGTTCAGAGCGGCGAGCACCAGGTCCTCGAGCATCTCGGCGTCGCTTCCGGCGACCGCCTCGGGCTTGATGCCGACCTTGGTGACGGCGTGGTTCCCGGCCATCTGGATCGTCACCATCCCGCCCCCGGAGGTTCCCTCGACCGAGAGGGCGGCGATCTCCTTCTGCATCTTCTCCTGCATCTTCTGGGCCTGCTTCATCAGCAGCCGCATGTCCATGGTCTTCTCTTCTCCTATCCCAGCGGCTCGACGTCGACGAGCTCGCCGCCGAACATCTCGAGCATCGAGCGGACCGAGGGATCGCCGAGCGCCCGATCCTTGAGCGCCTGGCGCTCGGCGTCGTCGAGCTTCGGCGCCGCGGGACGGCCCGGTGCGGATCTTGGCGCGCCCGGTGACGACCCGCGCGGGGCGACATCGGCCCCGAACGTGGCGCGCGGCGGCGGCACGTACTGCGGGCGCGGGGCGGCGAACGTCGCGCCCGGCACCGCGGCCGGCAGCGCCGGGACCGCGGCCGCGCCGAGCGCCATGGGCTCGAACGAACCGGGAGCGCCGGTTTCGACGACGATGCGCAGCTCGCGCCCCGACAGCTCGCGCGCCGTCTTCTTCAGATATTCGGTCACGTCGCGGCTCTGCACCTTGTCGCGGAAGAAGGTCTGCTTCTCGCTGAAGACGATGCGCAGGGCATCCTCCGCCGGCTGGATCCAGATTGCCTGCTCGAGCATGCTGCCGATGGTCACGCGCTCCTCGTGCACCCGCTGCAGCAGCGCCTCGACGAAGGCCTGCGACGGCACGGGCGCATCGGTCGCCGACAACGGGGGGGCGGCGCCGGGCAGCGGCTCCGCGACCGGCACGACGGGCGATGCCGGAGCCGCGACCGGAGCGAAGGCCGGGGCGGGAGAGGCGCTCATGGTGCGCGACGATCCGGGGCCCGGTGTCGCGGGGGAGGGGCGGCCGGCGGACGGGGCCGTGCCGCGCCCGGTGTCGGGCGGCATCGTTCCGGCGGGCTTCGGTCCTCCGGGCTGCGGCGTGGGACCGCCCGGTCCTTCGAGCGCCGCGAGGATCTCCTCGATCGGCTTGAGGTCGGCGAGGCGCGCCAGGCGGATGCCGAGCGCCTCGAGCAGGAAGCGGGCGTGGGTCGAGTTCTTGATCCGCCCCTCCTCGCGCGTGACGATCTCGATGAAGCGCAGGAGCTCGTCTTCGCTCCAGAGGGCGGCGCGCTCCGCCAGGGCGAGAATCTCCTCCGCCGTGCCGGCGAGGTACTTCGCCGGGTCGCTCACCGTGCGGGCGAGCAGCAGGTCGCGCGCCTGCGCCAGGACGTCCTCGAGGAACTCGACCGGCTGGTAGCCCTTCTCGAACAGGGTGTCCACGATGGCGACGATGCGGTCGCAGTCGCGCCCGCGCACCGCGGCGAAGAAGTCGAGGATCAGCTCGCGGTCGACGACACCGAGGATCGTGCGCGCCTTCTCATCCGTCACCGTGGTGCCGGAGAAGGCGATCACCTGGTCGAGGGCCGACAAAGCGTCGCGCAGCGAGCCTTCCGCCACCCGCACGATGAGATCGGCCGCCTTTGGCTCGATGGTCGCCCCTTCCCCTTCCGCGACCTTCTTGAGGTGCTCGAGCAGGATCGACGGCGCCACCTTCTTGAACTCGAAGTGCTGGCAGCGCGACAGGATGGTGCGCGGGATCTCGCGGTACTCGGTGGTCGCGAAGATGAACACCACCTGGGGCGGGGGCTCCTCGAGCGTCTTGAGGAGCGCGTTCCACGCCGGATCGGTCAGCATGTGCACTTCGTCGATGATGAAGACCTTGTAGCGGTCGCGCGCCGGCGCATAGCGCACCGTCTCGCGCAGCTCGCGCACGTCGTCGATGCCGCGGTTGCTGGCGCCGTCGATCTCCAGCACGTCGAGCGAGCGGCTCTGGGCGATCTCGAGGCACGAAGAGCAGGTGTTGTCCGGGTGCGCCGTCGGCCCACGCTCGCAGTTGAGCGCCTTCGCCAGCAGGCGCGCCACCGTCGTCTTGCCGCAGCCGCGCGGCCCGGAGAACAGATAGGCGTGATGCAGCCGGCGCTGCTCGACGGCGTTCTCCAGGGTCTGGATGATGGGGCGCTGGCCGACGACCTCCTCGAAGGTCTGCGGCCGGTACTTGCGGGCGATGACCTGGTAGCTCATCGGAGGAGGGTCTCGTTCCATGCTCAAGCCGGTCTGAAGGCCGGTCCGAGCGGACCCGCGGCACCTGCGAGGTCCGCCTTACGGCTGCTCCCTTCCGGGCCTGACCGGGTTCGGTGGTTCGCATCGCGCGGGGCTCGGGCCGGCCATCACGCCGGCTTCCCCTGCAATGTCAGTCGATCGGAACTCGGATTTCGCGACTCGAATTACGACCGCGGGATGCTAACCCGATCGATCGCGGGGTGTCAACGAATCGCGGTCACAGCCGCGCCCGCCGTGCACCGGTTCGACGCCGCCCGCCTTCCCGGGTTAGACTCCACGCCTTCGATGCGAACCGGGATCCCCTTTGCGCTGCTTTCGGCGCTTCCGCTGCTCCTCGCGGCCGCGCCGGCTCCCGCTCCGGCCGCCAAAGCGGCCACGCCCGCGCCCGCCACCAAGACCGGGGCGCAGCCGGCCGCCGCCAAGGCCGGCGTCCAGCCGGCCACCGCGACGAAGGGGCCGGCGCTGACCGCGGCGAAGGCCGCCGACGTGAAGAAGGCGATCGCGGCGCCGGGGGCGAAGGCGGTGCTGGTGAACATCTGGGCCTCCTGGTGCGGCCCGTGCCGCGACGAGTTCCCGGATGTTCTGAAGATCCGCCGCGACCTCGGATCGCAGGGCGTGCGGGTCATCCTCGTCTCGGCCGACTTCGACGATGCCGAGGCCAGAGCCGATGCGGTGAAGTTCCTGTCCGACATGGGGGTCGATTTCCCGTCCTTCATCAAGGTCGGGAAGGACGAGGAGTTCATCGACGGGCTGGCGAAGGAGTGGACCGGCACGCTGCCCGCGACCCTCGTTTATGACGGGAAGGGCACGCTGCGGGACCTGCGCGAGGGGAAGCAGTCGTACGAGACGTTCCGCGGCATGGTGGAGAAGGTCCTCAAGGACGGGAGCGCCCGCCCCGCTTCGTGAGGCCGGCGCCGCCTCGCGGCGGCCCGCTGACGACGCACCGAACACGCACCAACCAGGGTGGTCCCCTGAACACAAGGAGGAAGGTCCGATGAAGCAGTCGCTCGCGCTCGTGTCCCTTGCCGTCGTGGCGGCGGCCTTCGCCGTGGCACCGATGTTCGCCCAGGATGCGCCGAAGGCGCTCGGCCTCGGCGCGGCCATTCCGATGGCCGATAAGAAGATGAAGAACGTCGACGGCAAGGAGATCGCCGTCGCCGACGTCAAGGGCGCGAAGGGGACCCTCGTCGTCTTCACCTGCAACGCCTGCCCCTACGCCAAGGGGTGGGAGGACCGCATCGTCGCCCTCGGCAACGAGTACAAGGCGAAGGGGATCGGCGTCATCGCGGTCAATGCCAACGACCCGGGCAAGGTGTCCGAGGACGGCTATGACCAGATGAAGACGCGCGCCCAGGAGAAGCACTTCGGCTTCCCGTACGTCGTGGACGCGACCTCGGGTCTGGCGAAGGCCTACGGCGCCACCCGCACCCCCGAGGCGTTCCTGTTCGACGCGCAGGGGAGGCTCGTGTACCACGGCACCATCGACGACAACATGCAGGATCCGGAGAAGGTCTCCTCGCATTACCTGTCCGACGCGCTCGCCGCGGTGTCGAGCGGCAAGGACGTGGCGGTGAAGGAAACCAAGGCGATGGGCTGCGGCATCAAGTTCCGCGCCTGAGGTGAGCCGGGCTTCGGCCCGGGTGTGAAATCCGGGGGCGCTTCGACTTCCACCGACGGAAGCGAAGCGCCCCCGTTGTTTGATCCGGGCTCCGCGGCGGACTATCCGGGCTCGACGGCCGCTCCGGGAATGGCGGCCGGCCGCGCCGCCACCGGCGCGGCGGTCACATGCGGGGCGCTCTTCCGCGAGCGGCGCAGCGGCTTCTCGACCAGATAATAGGCGGCGCTGGAGATCGCATAGACCGCGGCCAGGGTCGTGAGGAACAGGAGCGGCTCCGGCAGGAAGCCCAGGTGCTCCTTCACCGGAGAGACGATCACCTGCTGGTAGAGATAGACCGAGTAGGAGATGGTCCCGAGGTAGCGCACCCAGCGCCACTCCAGCCACTTCCATCCCGGCGTGGTGGCGAAGGTGATGGCCTGCAGGAGCAGCGTCATCAGGAGGATCGGGTTGACGATGAACCCGATGATGTTGCGGTACTCGACTCCCCAGATCTTCTCGCACACCGCCGAAGCGCCGATGAGCACGATGGTCAAGAGCGGCATGAGCGCGTTGTCGGTCACGACCGACACGTAAGACCGCATGCTGCCGGTCTTCAGGAGCACGGCCACCAGACACCCCAGCAGCAGGTGATCGGCGCGCATGTCGAAGGCCTCGTACACGTAGCCCTGCGGCACGGCGCCCGAGAGCCACATGACGCTGCGGTAGGCCCAGACGGCCGCGAGGATGACCACGAGGGTCCCCGCCAGGCGGCGCCGGTCGCGCCGCAGCGCCAGGAACAGGAGCGGCCAGAGAAGGTAGAACTGCAGCTCGAGGGCGAGCGCCCAGGTGTGGCTGAAGGCGGTGTTGGGGTCGCCGACGATCCCCTGCCAGTAGTTCACGACGAACAGTGAGGCCGTGATCACCTGCGCCCAGACGATGCGCTTGTCGAGGACGAGCAGCGCCGCGGTCGTGGCGAAAAGGAAGACGAAGAAGGCCGGCACGATGTGCCGGGTGCGGCGGACGTAGAAGGCGCGGACGCCGATCGAGCCCTTGCGGTCCTCCTCGCCGAGCAGCAGCCAGGTGATGAGGAAGCCGCTGAGCACCAGGAAGTTCATCACCCCGAGCCCGCCGGGCGCCCAGCGCGGGGTGTAGTGGTAGGCGATGACCGCGAACGAGCCGAGGGCCCGCATCCCGTCGAGCCCGGGGATGCGCCGGGCCATCAGGCCCGCCGTGAGACTGGCGGGATAGCCCGCTTCGCGCGATCCGGTTGGCGACGCCTGCGCCTGCATGCGGTCCGTGCCGATCTCCCCGCCCCCGGGGCCTCTCTCGAATGAGGCAGACAGCGTAGAAGCGGGATTGCCGCGCGGCAAGTCGGGCGCTCTCTGCGTCCGTGGTCGGGAAATGCGCGCCGGCCGCGGGACGGCGCGGTGTCGCGTTCCGGAAGACCGCATCGCGGTGCGATCCGGTCGCGTGGAACGCTTGGCGGACGCGGCGTTCGAGTCGTCGGGAAATGCCGCGACGGGAATACGGGATCCTGCCGATTGTCCCTCCTGCACCCGCGCCGTAAAACAGCGCCATCAGAAACGTGACGCTGTGACGGACGTCCGACGGCAGCTTCTGGCGCCGGTCCGGGAGGCCCGATGAAGCGAGCGCGAAACGGAAGCAGGATGAAGACGACGGCGCGGGGCGCGGGCCTCGCCGCCCTCTCTCTGCTGCTGTCCTTCGTGACGCTGCCGGGCCCGGCGCACGCCGCAGCCGACGCAGCCGGCGCCGGGATGGACGGAGGCGGCTGCCTCACCGCGCCGGACGAGCAGCGCATCACGCACGGCTTCGATCTGCACTGCGACGCCGACGATCCGCCCAACACGCTCGACATCGACTGGGCAGGACACCGCTTCCACCTGGCCGAGGTCGGAAGCGCCCGCTGCACCGACGACCCGGCGATCGATCTCGAGCCGCCGGTCGCCGGCTTCGACACGGTCAGCGGGAACGGGACCGGGCGCCTGAACGACGAGGACGGCGCCACCGTGGAATGGACATTCAGCGACGCAGGGGCCGCCGGGGTCGAGGACCGCGCCGCCATCATCATCAGAAACCCGTCGGGCGACGTCGTGCTCGACGTGTCCGGCACGCTCACCTACGGCAACCACGAGGCTCACGAATGACCCCGGGCTCCGCAGCGCACGCGGGGACCCCTTCTTCTCCTGCAGTGGAGGTTCCCATGAACGAGGTCGCGCAGTGGCACGTGCTCCAGACCCGCAGCCAGTGGGAGCAGCAGGTGCATGACTCCCTGACCGACGCCGGCTACGAGGTGGCCCTGCCGCGCACGCGGCGCTGGACCACCCCCAGCGGCGAGCAGCGCGGCTGCGGCGCCCCGCTCTTCCCCGGCTATCTCTTCGTCCGCGGCCCGCTCGACCGGGACGCCCGGGACGAGGTGCGCCGGACCCGCGGCGTCATCGCCATCGTCGGTGATGACCACCCCGTGGTCCTGCCCGAGGCCGAGATGGAGACCATCCGCCACATCGTCGACTCGGGTGTCGCGACGGTGCCGCACGCCTTCCTGTGCGTCGGCCGGCGCGTGCGCGTCCGCGACGGTGTGCTCGGCGGCATCGAGGGGATCCTGGCCCGCTCGCGTCCCGACAAGGCGTTCTTCGTGATGTCGTTCCCGGTCCTGAAGCGCAGCGTCGCCGTCGAGATGGAGGCCGCCTCGGTCGAGCCGCTCGACAGGCCCGTCGCGCTGCCGCGGCGTCGCGACACGGTCCGCATCCTGCCGGTGGCCCACGATCCGCAGCAGGCGGCCTGACATGTACGGCTACGCGACCACCGACGTCCCGGCCGCCACCTCGGCCGCCGGTCCCGCCCTGCTCGTCCTGTGGCGGCGCCGGCGCGGCTGGTTCCTGGCGGTGCTCGCGATCGTCTTCTCCGGCGCGGCGGCGGCCGTGGCCGCGCTGCCGGACCTGTACCGCGGCTCGGTCTCCATCCTCGTCGAGCCGCGCAACATCGCGCAGTCGGTGGAGGAGAAGCCGCAGCTGGACGACTCCGAGGCGCGCCTGCAGGCGATCCGCGAGCAGATCGTCGCGCGCGCACCGCTGCAGGCCCTCATCGAGCGCTTCGATCTCTATCCGCGCCTGCGCGTCGGGTCGTACACCCCCGAGGAGGCCATCGAGGCGATGCGCCGCAACGTGCGCTTCGACCTCAAGTCGTCCGATCCCACGGCCGCGCGCGGCGGCACCATCGCGTTCAACCTCAATTACCTCTCCGAGGACCCGCGGCTGGCGGCGCAGGTGGCGAACGCCCTGGCCACCGGCTTCATCAAGGCGAACGTGCAGGGCCGGGCGCGGCAGGAGGGCCAGGCGGCCGACTTCCTGACGACGCAGCTCGCCGAGGCGAAGACGAAGCTCGAGGAGCAGGAGAAGCGCCTCTCCTCCTACAAGGAGAAGAGCAACGGCGAGCTGCCGGAGCAGATGGAGGGGAACCTCTCCACCCTGACGCGGCTCAGCAGCCAGATCTCCTCGGCCGAGGAGCGCGAGAACCGCCTGCAGGACCGCCGCGACCAGCTGTCCAGGCAGGTCGCCTCCATCGACCCGGGCGTGTCCAACGCCGATGTCGGCGTCGCCGAGATGGAGCGCATGCGGCAGCAGATGGCCGAGCTCAAGAAGCAATACAAGGACAAGCATCCCGCCGTCGTGGCGCTGCGCGAACAGATGGACGCGCTGGCGCGCCGCCTGAACTCGGGCGACGGCGGTGGAGGAAAACTCGACGCCCGCGCGGCGGGCGGCGACGCGAACCCCGGCGGTGGGAGGACCCCTTCCACCACCCCCCACCCCCCGGACGGTCCGTCTTCTCCCGCCGGTGGTTCCGTCGCCGGGCGCCTGAAGCGCGCCCTCGCCCAGACCGATGCCGACCTGCGTGCCGTGCAGGCCGAGCAGGGCACGCTGCGGTCGCAGATCGCCACCTACCAGCAGCGCGTCGAGCGCGCCCCCGCCCGCGAGGCGGAGGTGGCGGCCCTGCAGCGCGAGTACGAGACGGCGAAGGAGACCTACAACTCCCTGCTGAAGCGATCCTCCGAGGCGCACCTGCGCGAGGACCTGGCGCAGGCGCAGGACCAGTTCCGCATCCTCGACCCGGCGGTCGTCGCCCGCCACCCCGTGGCCCCGAACCGCATGCAGCTGCTGGTCGGCGCGCTCCTGCTCGCCGCCGCGCTCGCGGCCGCGGCCGTGCTCGTGGTGGAGCGCCGCGACACCACCTTCCATTCCCCCGAGGATCTGCGCGCCTTCACGCGCCTGCCGATCCTCGCCGACATCCCCCGTCTCGAAACCCGCGCCGCCGCCTGGCGCCTCAGGAGGCGCGCGCTGACGCTCGCCTGCACCCTCGGGGCCGGCTGGCTGTGCGTGGTCGCGGTCGGCGCCGAAGTGGGCCGCCGCGTCGGGCCGGCGATCGTCGCCGCTCTCGGGGATCACCCCTGAGGACGGCGCAGGACAACTTGAGCAGAAGGAGGCCGGTATGGCCATGAAGGTCACCATCACGCGCGAGCGCCCGGAGGGGACGGATCCCTCCGAGCGGCGCGAGTTCCGGCCGGGCATCCCGGCCAGCACGGGAGGCGGCGCCGCGACCGCGCCGGATTTCCCGGATCGTCCCCTCCCGGATCGCCCGCCCGCCATCCACCCGCTGCAGGCGCCGCCGGGCGAGGCGCTGGTCGCGCTGACCGCGCCCGAGTCGTTCGAGGCCGACCGCTACCGCGTGCTGCGGCACCGCCTGGAGAATTCGCGCGATCTCGGCAAGCCGCGCGTCATCGCCGTCACCTCGGCCTGCGCCGGGGACGGCAAGACGACGACGGCGATCAATCTCGCGCTGACTTTGGCCTCGAGCGGCGATCGCAAGGTGCTGCTCGCCGACGCCGACATGCGACTGTCGAACGTCGCGACCCAGCTCGGCATGGGCGATACCCGCCTGCCGGGGCTCGCCGACCTGCTGCTCGACTCGTCGCTGCAGCTCGAGGGGCTGGTGCGCCGTCGCCCGCCGGCGCGCGCCGCGTTCCTGACCGCCGGCCGCGTCCTCGAATCGCCGTGCGACGCGCTGCGCTCGGCGCGCCTCGAAGAGATCGTCGAGGAGGCGCGCCGCGCCTTCGATTTCGTGGTCATCGACACGCCGCCGGTCGGCCCGGTGCCGGACTGCCAGGCCATCTCCCGCGTCGTCGACGGCGTCCTCGTCGTCGTCGCCGCCCACCGCACGCCGCGCCGCGCCCTCGAGGAGGCGCTCAACGCCCTCGACCCGGGGAAGGTCACCGGGCTCATCCTCAACGGCGGGGATGTGCCCAACACCGAGTACTACGGACGCTACTACCACCGCCGCCGATGATCACCCTCCTCGATCGCCACTGGGTCCTCGCCCTCCTGCTGGGGGCGATCGCGTTGTCGGTCCTCGCCGTGATCGCGCTGCGGCTGTGGCGCTCCCGCCCGCCGCTGCGCGCCATCCACGTTCCGACGACCGACGAGCGCGTGCTCATCCTCGGCGCGGGCGGAGTCGCCCGCGCCGTCATCGACGTGATCGAGTCCCCGGGCTCGCGCTGGACCATCGCCGGGGTGCTCGCCGACTCCTGGGCGGCCGACGCGCCGCCGCCGTTCCCGCTGATGGGGTCGCTCCACGATCTCAAGGCCATCATCCGGCGCATCCGGCCGGATCGCATCCTCGTCGCCCTCGAGGACCGCCGCGGCCGCCTGCCGGTCGACGCGCTGCTCGAGGCGCGCGGCCACGGCATCGTGGTCGAGGACGGCGTGGCGCTGTACGAGCGTCTCTCCGGCAAGCTCGCCATCGAGGCGCTCTGGCCGAGCGCGCTGCTCTACTCGAAGGGTCTGCGCCCCCGGCGGTTCGCGGCGATGGTGGCGCGCCTGTCGTCGTTCGCGGTGGCGTGCGTCGGGGTCCTGCTGTCGCTGCCGCTCTTTCCCTTCATCGCGCTGTGGATCCGCCTCGACTCGAAGGGGCCCATCTTCTTCGTGCAGGAGCGCGTCGGGCGCTTCGGGCGCCGCTTCGGCCTCGTCAAGTTCCGCACCATGCAGGTGGAGAAGAACACCGGCTCGGAATGGGCCCGCGACAACGAGGACCGCCTGACGCGCTCGGGGAAGTGGCTGCGCCGGCTGCACCTCGACGAGCTGCCGCAGTTCTGGAACATCCTGCGCGGCGACATGAACCTGGTGGGGCCGCGGCCCCATCCCTCCTCCAACTACGAGCTGTTCATCGCGCGCATCCCGTTCTACGCGCTGCGCGCCTCGGTGCGCCCCGGCCTGACCGGCTGGGCGCAGATCCGCTACGGCTACGCCAACACGCTGGAGGAGGAGACCGAGAAGATGCGTTACGACCTCTACTACATCAAGCACCGGTCCCCCTGGCTCGACCTCGGCATCCTGCTGCAGACCGCCGGCTCGCTCCTCGCCGGACGCAGCACCGAGGTCCTCGCCGAGGACCATGCCTCCACTCCCATCCGCGCCCAGCCCCGCGCGCACGCGCACCCGGTGGCGTGATGGCCGGCCAGAACGGGAACGGATCGGAGGGGGGGGCGGGTACGCCGTCCGGCACGTCGCCGGCGAAGCGGCCGGTGAACATCCCGGGCTTCCGGCACATCGTGGCGATCGGCGGCGGCACCGGCCTGCCCGCGGTGCTGCGCGGCCTCAAGTCGCTGGTTTTCCCGCCGGGACGGCCGCCGCGGTCGTCGATCGACCGCGGACGGCTGACGGCCATCGTCACGGTGTCGGACGACGGCGGCAGCACCGGCCGCCTGCGCCGCGCCTATGGCATCCCGGCGCCCGGGGACCTGCGCAACTGCCTCGTGGCGCTGTCGGACGCGCCGGCCCTGGCGCGCCTGTTCACCGTCCGATTCAACGGGCGGGGCGACGTCTCGGGGCACAGCCTCGGCAACCTCATTCTGGCGGCGCTGAACGACCTTGAAGGGGAGTTCGGCCGCGCCGTCGAGCGGGCCGCCGACATCCTGGCGATCCGCGGGCGTGTCGTGCCGTGCACCAGCGCCCCGGTGCGCCTGGCCGCCGAGTTCGACGACGGCCGCGTCGTCGAGGGCGAGTCGGAGATTCCGATGGTCCGCCGGCGCATCCGCCGCCTGACCCTGCGCCCCGAGGGCATCGCGGCCCATCCCGCGGCCCGCGAGGCGATCGCGGCGGCGGATCTCGTCGTCATCGGGCCGGGCAGCCTGTACACGAGCCTGCTGCCGGTGCTGCTGGTCGAGGACCTGCGCCACGCCCTCGCCCGTTCGAAAGCCCGCGTCGCCCTGGTGATGAACCTGATGACCGAGGCGGGGGAGACCGACGGCTACCGCGCCACCCAGTGCCTGCAGGCGATCCGCGAGCACGCCCCGGAGATCGAGATCGACGACGTGCTGGTCAACAGTGCGCTCCTGCCCGGGGAGCGGATGCTGCGCTACGTGGCGGCCGGCTCGGCGCCGATCGCCTACGACGCCGATGCCATCCGCGCCTTCGGCAGCCGTCCGGTGGAGTGCGATCTCCTCTCGGACGGGCCGTTGCTCCGCCACGATCCGGCGAAGGTGGCGCGCGCCCTGATGGGCCTCGCCGGCGCCGACGCGGCCGAGGACGGCTGGCCCTTCCAGTGGGCCGCCGCGGCGGAGAGGGGCCGGTGAAAAAGGAAGGGCCCGGCAGCGCGGCGCTCTCCGAGTGGTGGCGCCCGGCCGCACCGGCGGCGCCGCGTCGCCCCGACCGCCGTCTCGACGAAGGCAGCCGCCTCGACGAGGGCAGCGGGCGCCGCGACGAATCCCCGAACCGCGCCGCAGCGGATCGCCCCGAGGATCGTGCCTCCTGGCGCCCCCAAGCCGGTCGCGAAGACCGGCGCCACGATGGCGGTCGCCCGGAGGAGCGGACGAGCTGGCGTCCCGAAAATCGTCCACCCGCCGCCGGACGAACCCTCATGCCCCGCCCCTCCGCCGGAGCGCCGGTTCCCTCGTGGTCCGGAGTGGCGGACCGGCCGTCGTGGGCCGCGCTGCCGGCCGGCGCGCCCGCGTGGGCGGCGACGCCCCCCGCCTGGGCCGCGCCGTCTCCCGCCTGGACCGCGGCGCGCCGCGTGGTCGCCGCCGCGCCGGGCGGTGTCGTGCCGTTCGTGGCGCTGGTCTCCTTCACCTTCGTGATGCTCCTGGCGCCGCAGGCGTTCCTGCCGTTCCTCGCGCCGCTCCGTCCGGCGATGCTGGCCGCCGCGATCGCCCTCGGCGTGCACGCGGGGGGGAACATGATGTCGGGACGGCCGGTCACCATCGTGACCCGCGAGGTGATCCTGCTGGCTCTCCTCGGCGCCTGGGCCGTCGCGACGCTGCCGTTCTCCCTGTGGCCCGGCGGCAGCGTGACGCTCCTCACCGGGATCTATTTCAAGTCGTTCGCGCTCTTCGGCCTCAACGCCAACCTGGTCACCACCGCCAGGCGCCTGCGGGCGCTCGCATGGCTGTTCGCGCTCGCCGGCATCCCGCTGGCGATGACCGCGCTGAACCATGCCGCGACCGGGCAGCTGATGGGCAACGACTACGAAGCGGTCAAGAGGATCGCCGGGTACGAGGCGCCTTTGACCGCCAACCCGAACGACCTGGCGCTGACGCTCAACCTGCTCCTGCCGTTCGCCGCGGCGCTGGCCATCTGGTCGCGCCGTCCGGCCGTCAAGTTGTTCCTCTGGGGCGTCGTGGCCTTCGACGCCGTCGGCGTGGTGCTGACCTATTCGCGCGGCGGGTTCCTCACCCTGATGACGCTGGGGCTCCTGCTGGCGTGGCACCGGCTGCGCGGCAACACCTGGGCGATGCTCCTCCTGGGTCCCGCCGCCGCGGCGGGCGCCCTCGTGCTGTTCCTCGCGCCGCCGTCCTACCTGCGGCACATGGAGACCATCACCAACTATCAGGCCGACCCGACCGGATCGGCGCAGAACCGGCTGTCGGACATGATCACGTCCGTCAAGATCGCCGTGCGGCACCCCTTCATCGGGGCCGGGCTCGGCATGAACGGGCTCGCGCTCAACGAGGCGCGCAGCCGCCCCGCCTGGAAGATGGTGCACGACGTCTACCTGCAGTACGCCGTCGACCTGGGACTGCTGGGCCTGGGGATCTTCCTGGCGCTCTATTCCTCGTCCCTGCAGTCGGCCCGCCGCGCCGTCCACGGGGCGCACGGCCCTCCCGGATCCGAAGAGCACTTCGTGCAGGAATGCAGCCGGGCGATCCTGTTCGCGCTCATCGCCTTCGGCGTCGCCGCCATCTTCCACCCCGTTGCCTACCACTTCTACTTCTTCGGCATGGCCGGTCTCGCGGTCGCCGCCGCAAGAGTGTCGCAGGGGAGCCCGAATGCCGCGTCTTAGAATCCTCCAGTTCCTGACCTGTCTCGACGTCGGAGGGACCGAACGCCACGTCGCCACCCTGGCGCGCTCGCTCGATCCCGCCCGCTTCGACGTCCGGGTCGCCTGCCTGCGCGCCGGCGGCCCGCTGTCGGAGGAGATCGAGGCGGCCGGGCTGCCGGTCGATCGCTATCCCATCTCGCGTCTGTTCGGCCCGGCGACCTGGGCGCGGCAGCGGGCCTTCGCCGCCGACCTCGTCCGCCACCGCATCGACGTCGTGCACGCCTACGGGCTGTACGCCATCGTCTTCGCGGTGCCGGTGGCGCGGCTCACCGGCCGGCGCCTGGTCATCGCCTCGATCCGCGACAACGGCGACCCGTGGACCCGCGCGCACCGCCGCGTGCAGCGCTACGCCTGCCTGCTGGCGCACGGCATCCTGACCAACGCCTCGGAAGTGCGGCGGCGCCTGACGGAGGAGGGCTACGGCGCGAACCGCATCACGGTCATCCGCAACGGCGTGGACGTCGACCGCTTCCAGCCGCGGCCGCGCGATCCGGTCCTCAGGAAGAACCTCGGCGTCCCTGCCAACGCGCCGCTCGTCGTCTGCGTCTCCCGCCTGAACCCGCTCAAGGGCGTGGACTACGCGCTGCTCGCCGCGGCGCGGCTGGTGCGCCGCTTCCCCGACGTGTACTTCCTCGTCGTCGGCGACGGCGCGGAGCGCCGGCCGCTCGAGGACCTGGCGCGCCGCCTCGGCCTCGACGGGCGGGTGGTGTTCACGCGCATGCGCCTCGACGTGCCGGAGATCCTGGCGCAGGCGTCGGTGTCGATCATGCCGTCGATGAGCGAGGCGCTGCCGAACACCGTCCTCGAGTCCATGGCGGCCGGCGCCCCGATCATCGCGACGCGCGTCGGCGGCACCGCCGAGCTGGTGGAGGACGGCGTGTCGGGACTGCTCATCCCGCCCTGCGACCCGCACGCGCTGGAGCTGGCGATCGCGCGGCTCCTGACCGACCCGGACGAGGCGGCCCGCATGGCGGCCACGGCGCGGGCGCGCATCGTCGAGCGCTTCTCGCTGCAGCGCAAGGCGGAGGAGACCGCGGCGTTCTACGAGGCGCTCCTGCGTGGCGAGCGTCCGGTGACCGAGGACCCGGAGGAGGAGATCGGCACGCCGCTTCCGGCCCTGTCCGTCCCGGCGGGACCCCTGGAGCGGCGCCGCCGGCAGCTGTGGGAACTGGAGAGGAGGGAGTCGGCCCGATGAGCACCCCCGTCGTCGAAACCATCAGCGATCCGAACCGTCTCGCGGACCTCGGCCCCGAGTGGGACACGCTGGCCGCCGAGTCCGGCCTCGATCATCCGTTCCTGACCCATGACTGGGTGAGCGCCTGGTGGGAGGCGTTCGGCGCCGGCCGGACGCTCCAGGTCCTCGTCGTCCGCGACGCCGGGCGCGCCATCGCCATCGCGCCGCTCATGCGCGGGCGCACGCGCTTCTGCGGGCTGCCGCTGACGAGCCTCGAAACCGTCGGCAACGACCACACGCCGCGCAACGGGTTCCTCGTCCTTCCCGGGCGGGGCGATGCCTGGCAGGCGCTGTGGGAGACGCTGTCGCGCCGCGGGCGCGGCTTCGACCTGCTGCTCCTGCGCCAGCTCGCGGCCGACTCCCCGACGCTCGTGGCGATGAAGCGGCTGGGGCGCGACACCGGCTGGCTCGAGGGGCGCTGGCCCTCGCTCGAGTCGCCGATGCTCCGGCCGGAGGGGGCCGCCTTCGGCGACTACCTCAACACGCTGTCCTCGAAATACCGCGCGTACCTGCGCAACAAGGAGCGCCGCGCCGAGAAGGTCGGCGAGACGGTGCTCGAGACGATCACGGACGAGGCCGATCTCGACGCCGCCCTGGCCGACGGCGTGCGCATCGAGGGGTCGGGCTGGAAGGGGAAGGAGGGGACCGCCATCGCCAGCGAGGAGGCGACCCTGCGCTTCTACTCGCTGCTGGCGAAGCGGATGGCGCGGCGGGGCTGGCTGCGCATGCACTTCCTGACCATCGCCGGCCGGCGCGCCGCCTTCGACTACACGCTCCGTTTCGCCAACCGCGACTTCATGCTGAAGGCGGGCTACGACACCGAGTACGCCCCGGTCTCGCCGTCGTCGCTCCTGGTCCGCGGGGTGCTCGAGCAGTCGTTCGGCGAGAAGGTCGAGGAGTTCGACTTCCTCGGCGGGCTCGACGGCTGGAAGACCTGCTGGACGAAGACGTCGCGGGCGCACGAGTGGCTGTACCTCCTGCCGCCGTCGCTGCCGCTGCGCGTGGCGCACGCCGCCAAGTTCCGCCTCGCGCCGCGCCTGCGGCAGTCGCCGGTGTACGCCGCGGCGATGGGCGCGATGCGCCGCCGTCCGAACCCGTCGAGCGGTCCCGGCAGCACCGGCCGCGGCGGGCAGCACGCGCAGGCCGAGCAGGCGCCGGCGGAGACCGTCTGATGCGCGCCCCGGCCCTCGCCCTGCCGCGCCCGCGCCGGAGAACGCCCCGCCCGCGCCGCGACCTGTTCGTGCCGGCCTGGCCCGGCCTCGGCACCGAGGTCCTGGCGCGCGAGAGCGCCGAGGCCGACGGGCTGCCGTTCCCCCTGTCGGCGCGCGGCACCGTCTGGTTCCACCGTGGCGGCGCAGCGCTCTATCACCTGGTCCGGACGCTGCGTCTCGGGCCGGGGGCGACCATCCTCGTCCCCGATTACCACGGAGGCAGCGAGATCGCCGCGCTGCGCGCCGCCGGCGCGCGGCTGATCTTCTACCGCGTCGACCGGTGGATGCAGCCGGACCTCGATCAGATCGAGCGCCTGAGCCCCGGCGCCCGCTGCCTCTACGTCATCCACTACCTCGGCTGGCCGCAGCCGATGCGGCCGATCCGGGACCTGTGCCGCGAGCGCGGGCTCTTCCTCATCGAGGACTGCGCCCTCTCCTTCCTGAGCACGACCGAGGACGGGCCGCTCGGGCGCTTCGGCGACTTCGCGCTGTTCTGTCCCTACAAGACGCTGCCGGTTCCCGACGGCGGGCTCCTGGTCCAGAACACGCTGCGTCTCGACGGCATCGAGTCGGCTCCGCACCTGGAGCCGGCCTTCTCGACGCTCCTCGGCCGCACGGCCGACCTCGTCATCCAGCGGGTGCGCGGGCGCTCGCGCCGCGCCGGCCGCGCGCTGGCCGCGGTGCGGCGGGGCGCCGGCCGCCTGGCGCGCCGGCTGCCGTCGCGGCGGCCGCACGCCCCGGGCGGCGCCTTCGACACGCACGACACCAACGACCGGGCGGGCTGGATCTCCCGGGCGCTCCTGACCCGCTTCGACTACACCTCGATCCTCCAGCGGCGCCGCGCCAACTTCCTGCGCCTCAAGGAGCGCCTCGAGGGACGCGTGACCGTGCCGCGCCCCGACCTGCCGGACGGCGTCTGCCCGCTCTTCTTTCCGATCCTCGTTCCCGACAAGGAAGCCGCGGCGCGCGCCCTTCGGCGCCGCGGCGTCGAGGCCGTCGAGTTCTGGAACCGGGGCGACCTCGTCGGCTCGCTCGCGGAAGGCGCCGAGGCGCGGCACCTGCGCCGGCACCTGCTCGAGATCCCCATCCACCAGGACATGACCCCCGAGGCGGTGGACTTCGCCGCCGACCGCGTGCTGGAGGTGGTGTGATCAAGACCTCCACCGTCACCGACGCAGAGGCGTTCCGTCGCCTGCGCGGGGAGTGGACCGAGCTGCTCGCGTCCAGCCCGTCCGACACGGTGTTCCTGACCTGGGAGTGGCTGCACACCTGGTGGGAGCACTGCGCGGGCCCGCGGCGGCTGGCGCTCCTGGCGGTGCGCGACGGGCGTGACCTGATCGCACTCGCGCCCCTGGCGGTCCGCCCGCCGCAGTCCTCGCGGCTGTCGTTCACGAGCCGGCTGGAGTTCCTCGGCACCGGCGCGGTCGGGTCGGACTACCTCGACCTCATCGTGCGCGGGGGAGAGGAGGAGCGCGCGCTCCTCGCGATCGAGGAGGCCCTCGAGCGGGCCGATGCGGCGATCGACTTCGCGCAGACGCGCCCGGGCGCCCTCGCCGAGCGCCTGGCCGGGTCGCTGCAGAACCGCGGCTGGTGGCTGCGCCGCACGACGACCAATGCCTGCCCCTTCATCCCGCTGTCCGGCCTTTCGTGGCCGAGTTACCTCCAGGGGCTCGGCCACTCGCACCGCGCCAACCTCAACCGGCGCGTGCGGGCGCTGACGCGCGCCCACGACGTCACGTTCGAGGCCGCCGGCACCGGGGCGGAGCGCCGCCGCGCCTTCCAGGCCCTGGTCGCGCTGCACAACGCGCGCCGCGCCGAGCTCGGATCGGACGCCTTCGATCGACCGGGGCGCATCGCCTTCCACGATCGCTTCAGCGCCCTGGCCCTCGAGCAGGGCTGGCTGCGCCTCCTTCTTCTCAGCCTGGATGGTCAACCGGTGGCCTCGCTCTACGGCCTGCGCTACCGGGACGTCTTCTCGTTCTACCAGTCGGGATTCGACCCGGCGCGCGCCCGCCTCAGCGTCGGGCTCGTGACCATGGGGTGGTCGATCCGGCAGGCCATCGACGAGGGGGCGTCGGAGTTCGATTTTCTGCACGGCGAGGAATCCTACAAATCGCTCTGGACCCAGACGCGGCGTCCTCTCGGACGGCTCGAGATCTACCCGCCCCGGGCCGCGGGGGCCTTCGCCCGCCGGTTGGACGACGCAGGACGCGGCGCCCGACGGCTGGCCCGGGCCCTCCTGCCGGGGGGATCCGCCGCACGCGTCGCCCGCGGGCTGAACGCCCGCGCGGAGGGGAGACCCGATGCTTCGTGATCTCGTCAAGTCCGGTATGGCGCATGCCCTGCACGCGAGCGGCGGCGGACGGCTGTATGGCAGCCTCCGCGGCGCGCGCCGCTCCCCGGTGATCCTCGGGTACCACCGCGTCGTCGAGGCGTTCGACGCGGCCGCGACCACGGCGATCCCGGCCCTCCTGATTTCCACCCGCACGCTCGAGCGGCAGCTCGCCTGGCTCAGCCACTACCGCAAGGTGGTGCCGCTCGACGAGATCGGCGAACGCCTGTTCACCGGCCAGCCGGTCGATCACCTGGCGGCCGTCACCTTCGACGACGGCTACCGCGACGTCTACGAGAACGCCTTCCCGGTCCTGCGGCGCATGGGGATCCCGGCGGCGGTGTTCGTGGTCGCGGGCACGGTCGGCACGCCGCAGAGGCTCAACCACGATCGCCTCTACAGCCTGCTGCGCATCGGTTACAAGCGCTGGTCGGCGCCGTCGCGCGAGCTGGCGCTCCTGCTCGGCGCCTGCGGCCTCCAGCCTCTGCACGCCGACGCGCTGCAGGCGGCGCGCGGCTCGGCCTACACGGCCACGCGCCTGCTCCTGGCGTTCTACCCGCGCGTCGACCTGCTGGCCCTCATCGGGGCGCTCGAGGCGCGCTTCGGGGTCGAGAGCGACACCGGGGGCCTGCCGATGACCTGGGACATGCTGCGCGAGATGCGCGCCGCCGGCCTGACCATCGGCTCGCACACCATGAGCCACGCGCTCCTCGATCTCGAGGGGCGGCGCACCGTGCGCGACGAGCTGGCCACCTCGCGCCGCACCCTCGAGGAGCACCTCGGGGCGCGCGTCGATCACTTCGCCTACCCGGACGGCCGCTTCGACGCCGCCACGATCGAGGAGGTCGCGCGCGAGTACCGCTTCGCCTACACCATCTGCGGCCACCGTGACCAGCGCTTCCCGCGTCACACGCTGTCGCGCCGGATGCTGTGGGAGCGCTCCTGCTCGGCGGGCAGCGAGTCGATGGTCGCCTCCATCCTCGCCTGCCAGGTGAACGGGCTGTTCGATCCGCTCTCCCCGTGCCGGCGGCCGCACGGCGCCTCGATCACCGGGCGCTTCGTGCCCCCCGGCCAGCAGCGCCGCGACTGGAAGGGTGTGCTGGCGTGACGCTTCTGCGCGGCCTGCGCCTGTCGCCCGAGGTGACGCTCATCCTCGGCCGCGGCGTCGGCTGCGCCGCCACCTTCCTCATCCCGGTGGCGCTGGCCCGGGCCTTCGACCCGGCCGACTTCGGCACCTACAAGCAGCTGTTCCTCATCTTCGCGACCCTCTACTACATCGCGCAGATCGGCATGGCGGAGAGCCTGTTCTACTTCGTCCCGCGCGATCGCGACGGCGGCGGCCGCTACGCCGTGAACTCGGTGGTGGCGCTCGCCGGCATGGGGGTGGTGACGCTCGCCGGGCTCTGGATGTTCGCGCCGCGGGTGGCGGCCCTGATGGCCAATCCGGCACTGACGGCCAACATCCCGTGGATCGGGCTCTTCCTGCTGCTGATGCTCATCTCCTCGGGCTGGGAGATCCTCTTGATGGCGCGCGGCCGCTACCGCCCGGCGGCCTTCGCCTACGCCTCTTCGGACATCCTGCGGGCGCTCCTGCTGACGCTTCCGGGCGTGCTCCTCGGGAGCGTCCGCGCGGTGCTCTACGGCGCCATCGCGTTCGCGCTCGTGCGCATCGCGGCGACGCTCTTCACCCTGCACCGCGAGTTCCCGGCGGGGCCGATGCCGGACGCGGCGGTCTTCCGCCGCCAGCTCGCCTACACGCTGCCGTTCGGCGCCGCGGTGATGGTCGAGATCCTCCAGACCAACCTGCACCAGTACGTCGTGTCGGCGCAGGTGACGCCGGCGGTCTTCGCCATCTACGCCGTCGGCTGCCTGCAGATCCCGGTCATCGACCTCATCTCCGGCCCGTCCGGCAACGTGATGATGGTGCGCATGGCCGCGCCGGGGACGACGCCGGCCGCGGGGCTTCAGCTCTTCCACGGCACCATCCGCAAGCTGGCGCTGGTCTTCTTCCCGATGGCCGCCTTCCTGATGGTGTCGGCGAAGGACATCATCGAGGTCCTGTTCACGGCGCGTTACGCGGCGAGCGCCCCGATCTTCATCGCCTGGAGCGCCACCGTCGTGCTGGCGGCCATCCCGACGGACTGCGTGCTGCGGGTGCACGCCGGGACGCGCTACCTGTTCCTCGTCAACATCGTGCGGCTCTGTGTCGTCATCGGGTCGATCACCCTGCTGATGCGCGTCTTCGGCCTCGTCGGCGCGGCGCTCGCCACCTTCCTCGGCATCGCGGTCGCCAAGGGGGCGATGCTTTTGCGCATCGGCCGCCTGCTCGAGGCGGGGCCGCTGCGGCTCCTGCCGTGGGGCGCGCTCGCCTCCGCCACCGCCATCGCGGTCGGGGCGGCTCTGCCGGTGATCGCGGCGGGACCTTTCCTCGGCGGGTCGCCGTTCCTGCGGCTCGCCGCCGACAGCGTTCTCTTCGGAGCGGCGGGTCTGCTCCTCTTCCTTCTCCTGGGGAGACGGCCGGCGGCCGCTCCCCCTCTTTCCGTGGGCTCATCCGAATCATGTGCGGTATCGCAGGCGTCATAACGCGTGACGGCGCCCCCGTGGCGCCGCGGCTCGTGGCCGGGATGTGCGAGGCCCTGAGGCACCGGGGTCCCGACGACGAGGGCATCGCGACCGGCACGGGCGCGGCCCTCGGCATGCGCCGGCTCAGCATCATCGACCCGGCGCACGGCCACCAGCCCGTCGCGAACGAGGACGGCACCATCGTGGCGGTCCTCAACGGCGAGATCTACAACTACGAGGAGCTGCGCGAGCGGCTCGTGCGCCGCGGCCACGACCTGCGCACCCACAGCGACACCGAGACCCTCGTGCACCTCTACGAGGATCACGGCGCCGGTCTCGTCGAGCACCTGCGCGGCATGTACGCCTTCGCGGTGTGGGACGAAAACCGCCACACGCTCCTGCTCGGCCGCGACCGGCTCGGCGTCAAGCCGCTCTATTACCTCGAAGAGGGGAGGCGCCTGTCGTTCGCCTCCGAATTGAAGGCGCTCCTGCGGCTGCCGTGGGTGAAGCCCGACATCGAGTGGCCGTCGGTCGCGCACCTCTTCACCTTCCTGACCACGCCGGCGACGAAGAGCATCGTGAAGGGCGTGCGCAAGCTGCCGCCGGGGCACGTGCTCCTGGCGGGCCCCGGCCAGCCGGCCTGGATCGCTCCGTACTGGGAGGTGCGCTTCGCGCCCGACCGGAGCCGCGGCGCCGCGGCGCGCGTCGAGGAGCTGCGCGCGCTCCTCGACGAGACCATCCGCCTGCGGCTCGTGAGCGACGTCCCGGTCGGGGCGTTCCTCTCGGGCGGGCTCGACAGCAGCGCCGTCGTCGCGGCGATGGCCCGTCACGTGCCGGGGCCGATCCGCACCTTCACCATCGGCTTCCACGAGCCGGAGTTCGACGAGCGCCCGGCGGCGCGGCTGGTGGCGCGCGCCTTCGGCACCGACCACCACGAGATGCTCCTCGACCCCGACCTCGCGTCGGAGATCGAGACGATCGCCTGGCACCTCGACGAGCCGTTCGGCGACTCGTCGGCGATCCCGACCTACATGGTGAGCAAGCTGGCGTCGCGGCACGTCAAGGTCGTCCTGACCGGCGACGGCGGCGACGAGGTGTTCGCCGGCTACGACCGCTACGTCGTCGAGGCGAAAAGGCGCCGCCTGCGCCTGCCCGCGGCGCTGCGCAGCCCCCTCGGCCGGCTCGCGGCGGCGCTGCCGCCGCAGACGCGCGGGCGCAACTTCCTGCACAGCCTGTCGCTCGCAGGTCCAGCCCGCTACCTCGACGCCGGGACGCTCCTGCGCCGCGACGCGCTGCAGCGCCTGTTCCGTCCGGAGGCCTGGGAGGCGATGACGCGCGACGACCCCGAGACCGAGCGGTTCGCCGAGCTGTCGCGCTGGGGCGAGGACTGGCTCGGCGCGGCCCAGGCGCTGGATCTCAAGGTGTCGCTGCCGCTCGACATCCTGACCAAGGTGGACCGCATGAGCATGGCGCACTCGGTCGAGGCGCGCGAGCCGCTCCTCGACCACAAGCTCGTCGAGTGGGCCGCGACGCTGCCGCCGGAGATGCGGCTCCGCGGCACCCAGACCAAGTGGATCTGGCGCCGGGCGATCGAGGGGCTGGTGCCGGGGAAGATCCTCGGCCTTCCGAAGCGCGGCTTCGCGGTGCCTTTGGGGCGCTGGTTCCGCGGCGGCATGGAAGGGACGCTCTACGAATTGCTCCTGTCGCGCCGCAGTCGCGAGCGCGGCATCTTCGAGCCGAAGGAGATCCAGAGGCTCATCGACGCCCACGGCCGCGGACGCCCGCTCGACCTCGAGCTGTGGACCCTGATGTCGTTCGAGCTGTGGTGCCGCGTCTTCCAGGATGCCGGTCCGCGACGGATGCGGGTGGAGTCGTGCGCATGAGCGCGCCTCTGCCGAACCCCGGACGCCGTCCCGCTGCCGGGCGGCCGCTGCGCATCGCGCTCGTCGCCCCGGGCCGCGGCGCCACCGGCGGGCAGGAGACGCAGGCCTCCACCCTCGAGGACCGCCTGCGCTCGGAGGGGCACCGCGTGCGCCGCATCCCCATCGACCCGGTGCCGCCGCCGTCCCTGCGCTGGACGCGCGGGGTGCCGTACGTCCGGACGCTCTTCAACGAGGCGCAGTACATGCGGTCGCTGACGACCGTGCGCTTCGCCGACGTGGTGCACGTCTTCTCGGCGTCGTACTGGTCGTTCCTGCTGTCGCCGCTGCCGGCGATTCTCTCGGGGCGCCTGTTCCGCCGCCGCGTCGTCCTGCACTACCACAGCGGCGAGGCCGAGGAGCACCTCGGGCACTGGGGCATGCTGGTGCACCCGTGGCTGCGGCTCGCCGACGCCCTGGTCGTGCCGAGCCTGTACCTGCGCGAGGTGTTCGCGGCGCACGGCTACGACACGCGGCTCATCCCCAACGTCATCGAGACCGATCGCTTCCGCTTCCGTCCGCGCACGCCGCTCGAGCCGCGCTTCGTTTCGACGCGCAACCTCGACCCGGGCTACCGCGTCGACGTCACGCTGCGCGCCTTCGCCTTGCTGCGCGAGCGCTTCCCCGAGGCGACCCTCCTCATCGCCGGCTGCGGCCGCGAGGAGGAAAGGCTCCGGGACCTGGCGCGCGAGCTGGGGCCGCAGGGGATCCGCTTCCTCGGCGCGCTCGACCGGTCGCACATGCCGGAGCTCCTCGAACGCAGCCACGTGTACCTGAACGCGTCGGTCATCGACAACCAGCCGGTGTCGATCCTCGAGGCGTTCGCCGCCGGCGTGCCGGTGGTCACGACCGTGCCGGGGGACCTGCGCCACATGGTGCGTGACGGCGAGACCGGCGCCATCGTGCCGCCCGGCGACCCGCGCGCCATGGCCAACGCGGCCGCGGCCCTCTTCGATCGGCCCGATCGCACCCGCCGCATCGCGGAAAAGGCGCGCGAGGAGGCGGAGCGGCACGCCTGGGCCGCCGTGCGCGACGACTGGATGCGCGCCTACGGGCGCGAGGCGGTGACCGCGTGATCCGCCTCGAGCGCCTGACCTCGATCGGTCCGCGCGAGATCGCCCTGCGCTCGCGGCAGGAATTCTCCAAGTGGATCGATCGCATCCTGCCGCCGGCGGCGCGCCTCCTGCCGCTCGGCGAGACCGCGGCGCCGCCGGCCGGGACCGGCCGCGGCTTCTTCGCCGGGGTCGAGAGCAGGGTCGTGCCGGCGCTCTTCGAGAGCCGGCTGGGCGTGCCGCGGGCGCAGCTCCTGGCGGCGGCGCACCGCTTCGCCGAGGGACGCTTCGACCTGCTCGGCTACGTCGAGCTCGACTTCGGCGGCCCCATCGACTGGCACCTCGACCCGGTCTCCGGGCGCAAGGCGCCGCTCCGGCATTGGAGCCGGATCGATCCGCTCGACGCCGACATCGGCGACCCCAAGGTGATCTGGGAGCTGAACCGCCACCAGTGGCTGGTGACGCTGGCGCAGGCGCACCGCCTGACCGGGGACGACACCTTCGCGCAGGCGGTGGTGGCGGCGATCCGCTCGTGGATCCCCGCCAACCCGGCCGAGCGCGGCATCAACTGGACCTCGAGTCTCGAGGTGGCGCTGCGTCTGATCTCGTGGTGCTGGACCCTGCGGCTCCTCGACGGCGCGCGCCCGCTCACTCCGGGACTGCAGGCGACCATGCGCCGCTGGATGCGCCTGCACGCCCGCCACGTCGAGCGGTACCTGAGCACCTTCTCGTCCCCGAACACCCACCTGACCGGCGAGGCGCTGGGGCTCTTCTACGCCGGCGCGGAGCTGCACGAGGCGCCCGAGGCGGAGCGCTGGCGCAGCCTCGGCGCCCGCATCCTCGAGTCGCAGATCGGCTCGCAGGTGTTCGACGACGGCGTCTACTTCGAGCAGTCCACCTGCTACCAGCAGTACACCATCGAGATCTACCTGCACTACCTGCTGCTGGCGGAGCGCCTCGGGCTCGAGGTGGCGCCGGCCGTCCCCGAGCGCATCCAGGCGATGCTCGACTTCCTCTACGCCCTGCGCCAGCGCGACGGCGGCGTGCCGCGCATCGGCGACGGCGACGGCGGCCGGCTCCTGCCGCTGCACCGCCGGGCGACGCGCGACCCGCGCGGCCTCTTCGCCGTGGCGGCGGCGCGCTTCGGCCGCGGCGATTACCACGAAGCGGCGGACGGCGTGCAGCCGGAAACGTTGTGGATGCTCGGGCCGGAGGGGCTCGACACCCAGAGGCGACTGGCGCCGGCCCCGCCCACAGGTCCCGCGTCCCGCCTGTTCGGCGAGGGCGGCTATGTCGTCATGCGCGGCGGCCACGGCGCGGGCGAGCACGCCCTCGTCTTCGACGTCGGACCGCTCGGCCCGAGCCCCTCGGCGGGACACGCGCACGCCGATCTCCTGTCGGTGCAGGTGGACCCGTTCGGCGATCCGGGCGTGGTCGATCCGGGGACCTACCGCTACGCCGTCGATCCGGTGTGGCGCGAGCACCTGCGCGGCACCGCCGCGCACGCCACCATCACGGTGGACTGCCAGGGCCAGTCGGTGCCGGCCGGGCCGTTCGCCTGGGGCGGGTTGCCGCGCGCCCGGCTGCGGCGCTTCCTGAGCAACGAGGCGGTGGACTTCGCCGACGCGAGCCACGACGCCTATCGCCGCCTCGCCGACCCGGTGACGCACCGCCGCCGCGTGCTCTTCGTCAAGCCGCGCTTCTTCATCGTGGTGGACGATCTGGAAGGGAACGAGGCGCACCGCATCGAGGCGCGCTTCCCGCTGGCGGCCGAGCGCGCCGAGAACCGCTGCGGCTGGGTGCGGCTGCAGACCGCGTCGAAGCAGGCGCTCGACCTGCGCGTCTTCGCCGGCATCCCGCTCGAGCGGCTGGTGATCGCCGGCGGCAGGCCCCCGGTCGCGGGCTGGGCCGCGCCCGAGTACGGCCGCGTCGTGCCCGCGCCCGCGCTCATCCTGTCGGCGTGGGCGATGCTGCCGCTGCGCCTTTTGACCCTCCTCGTTCCCAACGAGGAGGAGACCGAGCCGCCCGACGTCGTCGTCCGCACCGGTCCCGGCGGCGCGCCGCAGGGCGTGGTGCTGTGGGGCGGGCGTGACACCGTCCTGTTCGAGCAGGAGGCCGTCGTGGTGAATGGCGTGAGGCATCGATGACGGAGCGTCCATGACGGGACCGGGGAGGAAACGCTGATGTGCGGCATTGCCGGCATCCTCAAGCTGGATCCGAGCGTCCCCGCGGAGGAGACGCGCCTGAAGCGGATGCTCATGTCGCTTCGCCACCGCGGCCCGGACGGCGAAGGCCGGCACGTGAAGGGTCCGATCGCGCTCGGCCACCGGCGCCTCGCCATCATCGACCCGACGGGCGGGCGCCAGCCGATGAGCGACGAGCGCCAGTCGCGGTGGCTGGTGTGCAACGGCGAGATCTACAACCACCCCGAGCTGCGGGCGCGCCTGCGGGCCTCCGGCCACCAGTACCGGAGCAACAGCGACAACGAGTCGATCGTCCATCTTCACGAAGAGGAGGGGGACGAGTGCGTCCGGAGCCTTCGTGGCATGTTCGCCTTCGCGATCTGGGATTCCGAGCGCGGGCGGCTGCTGCTGGCGCGCGACCGCCTCGGCATCAAGCCGCTCTACTACGCCATCAACGACCAGGAGATCGTCTTCGCCTCGGAGATCAAGGCGATCCTCGCGGCCGGGGGATTCCGCGCCGAGATGAACGAGGCGGTGCTGCCGGAGTACCTCGCGACCCGCTTCGTCTCCGGCGCCGAGACCTTCTTCCGCGGCATCCGCAAGCTCCTGCCGGGGCGCCTCCTGCGCTGGTCGCGCGAGGAGGGGACCCGTCTCGAGCGCTGGTGGGTGCCGCCGCCGGTGTCGGAGCTGCACGACGGGACCCTGGCCGACCAGGCGGTGAAGGTGCGCGCGTCGCTCGACGACTCGGTGCGGCGGCACCTGATGAGCGACGTGCCCCTGGGACTGTTCCTGTCGGGCGGGCTCGACTCGACCGCCATCGCCGCCCTCGCCGCGCGCGCCATGGACCGGCCGCTCAAGACCTTCTCGGTCGGCTTCGCCGAGCAGGAGGCCAACGAGACCGACTACGCGCGCCTGGCGGCGAAGGGGATCGGGGCCGACCACCACGAGGTGTTCGTCACCTCCGACCAGTTCTTCGGCGCGCTGCCGCAGATGGTCTGGTACGAGGACGAGCCGGTCGCGTTCGACGCGAGCATCCCGCTCCATTTCCTGTCGCGCCTGGCGGCCGAGCACGTCAAGGTCGTCCTGACGGGGGAGGGGGCGGACGAGCTCTTCCTCGGCTACAACCGCTACCGCGTCACCGCCTGGAACGAGGCGCTGGGGGAGCTGTACTGGCGGCTCGTCCCCTCGACGCTGCGGGGGCGCAACAGCCCGCTCATCAAAGGACTGCCGCGCATCGTGCGGCGCTATGCCGAGCGGTCGTTCCTCGGGCTCGACCCGGGGCCGCGCGAGCTCTTCTGCGAGAACTTCGCCGTCTTCCCCACGTTCCTGCAAAGACACCTCCTGTCGGGGCAGCGCTTCCCGCGGATGCGCGACCCGTACGACTCCATCCTGCGCGCCTACGAGGAGGCGGACGGCGACAGTCTCGACCGCATGGCGCGCGCCGACCTGCAGACCTATCTCGTCGAGCTCCTGATGAAGCAGGACCAGATGAGCATGGCGGCGTCGATCGAGAGCCGCGTGCCCTACCTCGATCACCCGCTGGTCGAGCACGTGCTGGCGCTGCCGTCGCGCTTCAAGCTGCGCGGCTGGCGCACCAAGGCGGTCCTGCGCACGGCGGTCAAGGACATCGTGCCGCGCACCATCCTCGAGCGCCGCAAGGCCGGCTTCCCGGTGCCGCTCTCCCGCTGGCTGCGCGAGGCGCGCTGGCCGGTCGTGCAGGAATTCGCCCTGTCGCCGCGCGCGCTGCGCCGCGGCTGGTTCGACCCGACGCTCGTGCGCACCCTCGCCCAGGAGCACCGGTCGGGGGTCGCCGATCACAGCGGGCGCCTGTGGCTGCTCATCAACCTCGAGATCTGGCAGCGCATCTTCCTGGAAGGAGAATCGCCGGCGGCCATTCCGATCCCGGCGGCCGCCTGACGGTCTCCCTCACGAGGTGCCTCATCCTGGAGCTCCGATGAACCTGATGGCCTCGATCCCCACCGCCACCCACGCGCGCGCCAGTCTCGCCGGCGTGCCGATCGTCTGCTTCGCGCACGATTTCGAAGGGGACCCCACGAGCAAGACGCACATCATGCGCCTGCTGGCCCGTGCCGGCAGCCGGGTGCTGTGGGTCAACTCCATCGGCCTGCGGCGCCCGTCGGCCTCGCGCGGCGACGCCCGGCGCATCTTCGACAAGGTGCGCCGAAGCGTCCGCGGCTGCCGCGAGGTCGAGCCGAACCTGTTCGTCACGAGCCCGCTGGCGCTGCCGCTGCACGGCCTGGCGGTGGCCGATCGCTTCAACCGCGCGCTCCTGGGCTCGACACTGCGCCGCCTGTGCCGGCGGCTCGACTTCGACCAGCCGATCCTCTGGACCTTCATGCCGAACGTCGGCGGGCTGCTCGGCGCCTGCCGCGAGCGCTGCGTCATCTATCACTGCGTGGACGAGTACACCGCCTTCAGCGGTGTCGTGAAGCAGGCGATCGGCCCGATGGAGGAGGACCTGACCCGCCGTGCGGAGGTGGTCTTCACCTCGTCCGAGCGCCTGGGGGACGAGCGCCGCCGGCTCAATGCGAACGTCCACTTCGTGCCGCACGGCGTGGACCTCGATCACTTCGGGCGCGCCCTCGATCCGACGCTGCCGGTGCCGGCCGACCTGCGCGACGTCCCGGGCCCGGTCATCGGGTTCTTCGGCCTCATCGCCGACTGGGTGGATCTCGATCTCGTGCGCGCCGCGGCGCTGGCGCGGCCGCAGTGGTCGTTCGTCCTCATCGGCAAGCTCGCGACCGCCGCCGAGGTGCTCGGGGGCGTGCCGAACGTGCGGCTGCTCGGCCAGAAGCCGTACGCGTCGCTGCCTTCGTACTGCCGCGGCATGGACGTCGGCATCATCCCGTTCCGCACCAACACCCTCACCGTGAGGGCGAATCCCCTCAAGCTGCGCGAGTACCTCGCGGCCGGGCTGCCGGTCGTCTCGACCCCGCTGCCGGAGGTGGCGCGCTACGAGGGGCTGGTCCGGCTCGCGGGGGATCTCGACGGCTTCCTGCGCGCCATCGAAGCCGGGCTCGAGGCCCGCTCCGCGGAGGCGGACCGGGCGCGCGCCGAGTCGATGCGCGGGGAGTCGTGGGAGGCGCGGGTGCGCGAGATGGAGCGCATCGTCACGTCCCGCCTGGGAGCGACCCGATGAAGCGCCGCGCGACCATCCTCGTGATCACGGCGCTGTGCGGCGCCGTCCTCGTCCTGACCGGCGCGAAGAAGAAGCCGCCGGCTGCTCCCGCGGCCCCGGCGGCGCCCGCGTGCGCGGCCCCCGCGGCGCCCCGCGCCGTCGAGCTGCCGCCCACGGGCGCAGGCGAAGGCCGGGTCATCGACGTCGAACCGGGCGGCGACCTGCAGGCCGCCCTCGACGCGGCGCGGCCCGGGGACACCGTGGCTCTCCCGGCCGGGTCGGTCTTCCGCGGCCCGTTCGATCTGCCGCGCACCTCCGGCAACGGCTGGATCACCGTGCGCACCGCGGCGCTCGACCGGCTGCCCCCGGCCGGCACCCGCGTGACGCCCGACGACGCGGCGGCGATGCCGGTCCTCGAGGCCACGGAAGGGACGGTGCTGCGGGCGGCCGCCGGGGCGCACCACCTGCGCTTCGTCGGCCTCGAGCTGCGTCCGGCCCGGGGCTCCTTCCTCTATGCCCTGGCGCTCCTCGGCTCGAAGGAGACCTCGGCCGAGGAGACGCCGCATCACATCGTCTTCGAGCGCTGCTACCTGCACGGCGATCCGGACAAGGGGACGCGGCGCGGCGTGGCGCTGAACGGCCGGCACCTCGCGGTCGTCGACTCGCACCTCTCCGACTTCAAGGAGCGCGGTGCCGACTCGCAGGCGGTGGCCGGCTGGAACGGCCCGGGACCGATCCTCATCGCCAACAACCTCCTCGCGGCGGCCGGGGAGGACGTCATGTTCGGCGGCCAGACCCCGCCCATCCAGGGGCTCGTCCCGGCCGACATCACCGTCGAGGGAAACCTCCTCACCAAGCCCCTGGCCTGGAAGCAGGGGGAGCCGGGCTACGACGGGTCGTCGTGGACCGTGAAGAACCTCTTCGAGCTGAAGAACGCGCGGCGCGTGCGGGCGACGGGGAACCGCCTGGAGAACTCCTGGGCGCAGTCGCAGCGCGGCTACGCCGTCGTCCTGACCGTGCGGGACGAGAACGGCGAGGCGCCGCAGGCCGTCGTCGAGGACGTCGACTTCACCGGCAACGTCGTCGTCGGGGCCGCCAACGGCGTGAACATCCTGGGCCGCGACAACAGCCACCCGGGCGGCGGCGGCAAGACCGGGCGCATCCGAATCGCCAACAACGTCTTCGACGACGTCGGCGGCGAGCGCTGGGGCGGCAAGGGAATCCTCGTGCAGATCCTGCAGGGGGCGTCGGACGTCGCCATCGAGCACAACACCGGATTGCAGTCCGGCAGCATCGTCATGGCCGAGGGCGGGCCGTTCCCCCGCTTCGTCCTCCGGAACAACGTCGTCCTGCACAACCAGTCCGGGATCGCCGGCACCGGCACCGGGGTCGGGGTGCCGACGCTCGTGGCGCAGTTCCCGGGATCGGTCGTCACCGGCAACGTCATCGTCGGCGGACCCGCCGGGCGCTATCCCCCGGGCAACAGCTTCCCGCGCACGCTCGAGGAGGTCGGGTTCGTGGACGCGCCGCGCGGCAACTACGCGCTGGCCGCCACCAGCCGCGTCCGCGCCGCCGGCAACGACGGCAAGGCGCCGGGGGCCGACGACGAGGTGATGCGCCGCGCCTGCGCCGTGCCGCGCGTCGAGCGCGCGGGGGCCGCGCCTCCGGCGGGAGGCGCCCGGTGATCGATCGCTTCATCCTCTTCGGCTCGCTGCTCCTGCTCTTCCACGCCTACTTCGGGTACGGCCTGGCGATCCGCCTGTGGGGCGTGCTGCGGCCGCGGCCGGTGCTGCGGCGGCGCGTCGAGCCCTTCGTCAGCGTCATCCTGGCGGCGCACGACGAGGCCGAGGCGATCCTGCCGCGCCTCCGGAACCTGCTCGAGCTCGACTACCCGGCCGATCGCCTCGAGGTGCTCGTCGGGTCGGACGGCTCGAAGGACGGGACCGCCTGGCGGGCGCGGCGCATCGGCGATCCGCGGGTGCAGGTGTTCGACTTCGAGACCCGGCGCGGCAAGCCCTCGGTCCTCAACGACCTGGTGTCTCGGGCCCGTGGGGACGTCATCCTGTTCGCCGACGCGCGGCAGCGCTATGAGCGGCACGCGCTGCGGGCGCTCGTGGCGCCGTTCGCGGATGCGCGCGTCGGGGCGGTCGGCGGCGCCCTCTTCGTCGGGACATGGGGGGGAACGTGGGGCCCCGCAGGCGGGCGCGGCCGCGAAGGCGCCCTCGGCGCGGGCGCGGGCGCCTACCGCCGGCTGGACGACGCGCTGCGGGCGGACGAGAGCTGGATCGACTCGACCGTCGGTCTCTCGGGGGCGATTTACGCGGTGCGCGCGGACCTGTTCGAGCCGCTGCCGGCCGACACGATTCTCGACGACGTGCTCACGCCGATGCGGGTGACGCGGAAAGGATACCGGGCGGTCTTCGAGCCGCAGGCGCGCGCCTTCGACCGTGCCCCGGCCTCGGGGCGCGAGGAGTTCACCCGCAAGGTGCGCACGCTTGCCGGCAACCTGCAATTGCTGACGCGCGAGCCGTGGCTGCTCAATCCCTTCGCCAACCGCCTCTGGTTCCAGACGGTGTCGCACAAGGGGCTCCGGCTCCTCGGCCCGCTGCTGCTCGTCCTGATGCTCGTCGCCAGCGTGCGCCTGGCGCCGGGGTCGCCGTTCGCCGTGCTGCTCTTCGGGCAGGCCTGCTTCTACGCGGCCGCGGTGGCCGGGTACGTCCTGCGCGACCTGCCGCAGGCGCCCCGGCTCCTCGGCTTCCCTTACACCTTCTGCCTGTTCAACGCGGCCGCGGCCGTGGCCATCGGGCGCTTCCTCCTGCGACGGGGCGTGCCCGTCACATGGAGGAAGACGGGGGCGTTGCGTCCGACGCCGCCGGTGTCGGGGTGACGGCGCCGCCCGTCACCTCGGCCGTCGTGGTGACCCCGTCGCCGAGACCCGGCGCGGTGATGAAGACGTAGTCGCCCGACATCGCCAGGTTGCCGGAGCCGTCCTTCGAGCGGGCCCGGCAGTGATAGGTCGTCCCGGGCTGCAGGCCCGCCAGCGTCAGGAAGTGCGAGCGTGTCCCGGTCGGGGCCACGGGGGTCATCGTTCCGTACGCCGTGGTCGGTCCGTACTCGAGCTGCGAGTCCGACATCTCGTCGGTGGTCCACCCGACCAGCGTCGCCCCCGAGAGCAGCGGCCGCGCCGAGAACTGCGTGATGACCGGCGCCGTCGCGTCGCGCGACGGGCCGGTCGCGATGGCGGTGATTTCCCCCGCGCCGAGCGAGCGCGCGTACAGGCGCACGTCATCGAGCGCGCCGCCCAGCGTCGGACCCGCGGTTCCCGGGTACGAGCCGAACGTCAGCGCCTGCTGGGTCGTCGCCGGCCCGGGAGCGCCGGTCCACGCCAGCGAGGAGCGCTGCGCCCCGTCGACGAAGATCCGCCCGCCGGACGCGTCCACCACGAAGGCGACGTGGTGCCAGGCGCCGTCGTTCACGCCCGTCACCGCGAGGCTGCACCCGGTCCCGTCCCAGACGTAGTTCGAGGCGTCGCGGAAGTACCAGGCGCAGAGGCTGCCGCCCGAGGTGAACACCTGGTAGCCGTTCTTCGACGACGCGGCGTACTTGTTGACGAAGGCGGTGAGCCCCGTCGCGGTGGTCTTCGTCCAGAAAGCGATGCTCAGCGGATAGCTGTCGAGGGCCGCAGCGTGCGGGAACGAGGCGACGTCGTTGACGCCGTCGAGCGCGAGGGCGAGCCCGGTGCGTCCGGCGACGTGCAGGCCCCCGTTGAGCAGCAGCCCGTCGTGGCCCAGCCCGGTGGCGTCGGAGACCGCGTTGCCGGCCCCCTCGTCGAGCTTCCAGTACGCCGACAACCCGCGCGACGGGTCGTTGGGCATGGTGGCGAAGACCTGGTCCGACGACATGGCCAGGTTGCCGGCGTTGTCGCGCGACCGGACGCGGTAGTGATAGGTCGTGCCGGCGGCGAGCCCGCTCAGCGGCTGGGAGTGCGACATGACGTAGGCGGCGCTGCGCACCGTGGTGGCGCCGTAGGTCGCGGTCGGCCCGTAATCCACCTGGGAGTCGGCCGGCTCGCTCGAGTTCCAGGAGACCATGGCGCCGGCGTTCTCCACCGCGGCGGCCTGGATCCCCGAGAGCGACGGACCGCTGGTGTCCGTCGTGCCGCTCCCCGCGACCAGGAGCTGCGATGGAATCCGCACGATGAACGCGTCCTGGCGCGCCCCGCCCATGTTCGTGGTCCACATGAAGAACTGCCCGGTCGGGTCGATGTTCCCCTTCGGCATCTTGAAGTAGTCGTCGGTCCCGCCGCCCGACGCGTTGAGGTCGGTCATCACCGGCGCGACCACGAGCACGTCGAGGCTGCTGTCCATGCGGAAGCACTCGATTTCGTTGGCGCGGCTCGTGTTGCTGCGGTTCGCGCCGCTGCCGCAGGCGAACTGCTGCGACAGGGGAGCGCCGGCCCGGGCGTTCGACCAGCTGACGTGCGCCGGGGCCACCACGCTCCAGTCCATGTTGTTGTAAACGACCGGGGCGGAGGCCCAGCTGGTCTGATCGAGCGCGTAGACGCGGAAGGCGTTCGGCAGGTTGTTCCAGGCGTCCTGGCCGAGCGTGTAACCGTAGCCGTTGTCGGAGTGGCCCGGGGCGCCGCTCTGCCAGGGATGACGCGTTTCGACGCCGGTCTGGAGATCGATGATCCGGTTGTCCACCCCGGACACGCCGTCGACGTCCTCCTTGATCTGCAAGTAGCGGCCGCTGGCGTCGACCTGGCACTCATCGTAGTTGCCGGCCCCGACGCGCGGGACCCACTTGAAGATCCGCTGGTCCTCGATGTACGCGAAGCAGCCGAGCGGCGTCCCCGCCGAGTTCTTCAGGGTCCCCGAGTGCACCCGGTCGTCGTGGCTGCTGTGCAGCTGCCAGACGGTGTTCCCCGACCCGAACTGCGCCGTCGCGTCGAAGACCGTCGTGAGCGCGTGCGTCATGACGTCGTAGCGCTGCAGCGTCATGCCGCGGAAGACGTAGAGCGCGTTCGGCATGGTCGAGCTGAAATACCACCCCTCGCCGGTGAACGAGGCATACGGGCTCGTCGAGGCGAACATCGCCCCGAGCTTGGTCACGGCGCCGGTCGTCTTGTCGATGCTGAAGAGGGTCGGCCCGACCCCTCCCTGGCCCTTGCTCGTGATGATGAAGGCCAGCAGCGTGTTGCTGCCGGCGCTGTTGTTCATGTTGTTCCAGTAGGAGTAGCCGACCGAGTTGATGCAGTCCCCGCCGCCGCAGTCGGTCGAGTTGGTCAGCCGAATCCCTTCCGTGCCGTAAGGGGCGGGGAAGTAGAACGAGCCCCGCTGCGGCAGGAAGGAGCCGATCTGGGCGGCGCTGTAGCGCGCCCGGACGACGGTGGAGTTGCTCTTCTCGATGAAGCCCCCGGGGGCCATGGCCGCCGCCTGGGCGTTCGTGTCGAAGAGATCCAGGATCCCGAGGCGGAGATGGGACAGGGCGGACCAGGCCAGCACCAGCAGGGTCGCGCGGCCAAGAGCCACACGCGTTTTGGACGACATCAGTCGGACCCTCCCTCACGTCGAAGTGCCGCGCGTGCGTCCCGACGACCGGGTCGCACTCTCCCGCCCGCTCCGGGCGACGGGTGGAACGCTGCAGGAGAAGCTCTTCGCATATCGAGGCGCCGCGTAGCGCAACGGATGTGCCATGCGTGGAACTGCGGAGGGCGGATCGCGAATTGTTGCGATATGACGGCATCTTTTCCCCGAAAGGTTCCTGCGTGGAAACCGAGGGGTGCCTCTGCGTAGTCTCCACAACTTGCCGCGACCGTCCTGTGGGACGGATGCTGCGTCCCGTATCCGGAACATTCGGGACAGTCCCGCCCCTCCTGAACGGCTCACGGGATTGTCGGGAGTTCCCCGACACCGACCGCGGGATCACAGCGGCCGGGAACGCGTGGAATCCCCAACGGCCGGACCCTGGTTCGCGTGGCATAACGGAGGCCGACCTACGGAGAACCGGCCGACCTTTTGCGGCAGCCCCTTCGTGCGGCGGGGTTTCCCGGACAGGGCCGGCACCGCGGGTCAGGAGGATGCCCCATGAAGAAGGCCGCCATCGCTCCGGTCAAGGATCCCAAGCAGGAGGCCAACACCATCCTCGGCCCCCACACCGCCGCGCTGCTGCGCGAGCTCGTGTCGCACCTGCGTGAAAACCGGACGCAGCTGCGGCAGGAATGGGCCCGGCGCATCACCGAGGCGCGGCTTCTGACCGCCATGTCCACCGAGGAGGTCTTCGCCGAGGCGACCTCCGTGTACGACAACTACGTCGAGGCGCTCGAGACCGGGACCTTCGAGGCGCTGCAGGCGTATGCGCGCAATCTCTCCGAGCGCATCATCCCGCGCGGCGTCGAGACCCACGAGGTCGTCGGCATCGTGCTGCTGCTGCGCGACGTTCTGGCGCGGTCGCTGTTCGCCAAGTACCAGCACGACTTCGCGCTCCTGAACCGCATCCTCGACGCCTACGAGCCGGCGGCGAACCGCATCGCCATCACCGTGGCCGTCGGCTTCGTGCAGGAGCGGGAGCGCACCATCCGCGAGCAGCAGGGGGCGATCCGCGAGCTGTCGACGCCGGTCCTCCAGGTGCGCGACCGCCTGCTCATCCTGCCGATCATCGGCGTCATCGACCCGCAGCGCGCCCGCCAGCTCACCGAGCAGCTCCTGCGCGGCATCCGGGCGAACCGCGCCAAGGTCGTGGTCATCGACATCACCGGCGTCGCCGCGATGGACAGCAACGTCGCCAATCACCTGGTCCAGACGGTCGAGGCCTCGCGCCTCCTGGGCGCCACCGTCATCGTCACCGGGCTGTCGCCGGAGATCGCCCAGACGCTCGTCAACATCGGCGTGGACCTGGCCAAGATGACGACCGTCGGCGACCTGCAGGGAGGCATCGAGCAGGCGGAGCGTCTGCTCGGCTACAAGGTGGCGATCGCGGAGGCGATGGCCGCGGAAGTCTGACGTCCTCCGGGGAAGGAGCGGTCCTCGAGATGGAAGTCCCGATTCTCAAGCAGGGCCCGTATCTGATCGCGTCGATCCAGTCGGCGCTGAACGACGCGGACCTGCGCTTCCTGCGCGACAACCTCGTGGAGCGGGTCGGCAAGCTCCGCGCCCGCGGGGTGATCGTGGACGTGACGGCGCTCGACGTGATGGATTCGTACGCCAGCCGGACGCTGCGGGACATCGCGCACATGACGCGGCTCCGGGGCGCGGAAACGGTGATCGTCGGCATCCAGCCCGAGGTGGCGTTCGCGATGGTGCAGCTCGGGCTGATGCTCGAAGGGGTGGCGACGGCGCTGGACCTGGAGGAGGGGCTGGAGTTCCTCGACGCCAGGACCAGACAGCGGAACGCGGCCGGCGCCAGGGAGGCGGGAAGACGTGCCCCATGAAGAGGCGGTTCTCGTCCAGGAAGAACGCGTCGCCATCCTGTCCGACAGCGACGTCGTCCGGGCGCGCCAGGTGGGCCGGACGCTCGCGGCCACGATCGGCTTCTCGGCGACCGACCAGGCGCTCATCGCCACGGCGATCTCCGAGCTGGCGCGCAACATCGTGCTCTACGCCCGCTCGGGCGAGGTGCGCGTCGATGCGCTGTCCAACGGCGGCCGGCGCGGCCTCATCGTGGTGGCGCGCGACGACGGCCCGGGCATTCCCGACATCGAGCGCGCGCTCGAGCCGGGGTTCTCGACATCCGGGGGGCTCGGGCTCGGCCTGCCGGGAGTGCGCCGGCTCATGGACGAGCTCAAGGTCGAGTCGAAGCGCGGCCGGGGCACGACCGTGACGGCGCGGAAATGGCTGCGATGATGAAACCGGCGGTGGCGGCGAAGCGGCCGGTCCTGTGGGGCACCGCGGGCCGGATCATGGCCGGGGAGTCGATCTCCGGCGACCAGGCGTTCGTGCGCGATCTGCTGGACGGCGGGATGCTCCTGGCGGTGCTCGATGGCGCCGGCCACGGGTCGGCGGCGGCCGAGGCGGCCGAAGCGGGACGGGCCATCCTCGAGCGCCACGCGGGGCTGCCGCTCGTGCGCCTGTTCCGATCGTGCCACGACGGCCTGCGCGGCACGCGCGGCTGCGCCATGAGCGCGGTGGTCCTCAACGCGGCGGGGGATCGTCTCAGCTGGATCGGCATCGGCAACGTCGAGGCGGTGGTGTGGCGGCCCGACCCGCGCGCCCTTCCCCGTCAGGAGCACCTGCTGCTGCGCGGCGGGCTCGTCGGCTGCCAGATGCCGATCCCGTTCGAAGCCTCGCAGCCGGTGCGCCCGGGGGACCTCATCGCGCTGGCGACCGACGGGGTCCGGGGGGATTTCACGCCCCTGTTGAACAACTACGACCCGCCGCAGCGCATCGCCGAGCGCATCGTCGAGCGGCACGCGACCGCGCAGGACGACGCGCTGGTGCTGGTGGCGCGGGCCAGAGGTGCGGCATGAGCGAGGGACGGACGGGACTGGAAAAGGATTACCGCGAGGCTTTGCACGAGCACCTGACGGAGCCGAGCGAGACGACCCTCGAGCGCGCCTACGAGATGGGCCGCGCCGCGCTCTCCGCCCGGCTCGGCGTGCTGGAGCTGGCGCAGGTGCACCTCGAGGCGGCGCGGGCGGAGGAATCGGCGGCCGAAGGCAACGGCCACCTGGGCCGCGAGCGGGCCGTGCGCACCGAGCAGTTCCTGCTCGAGAGCCTGACGCCGTTCGAGATGACCCACCGGGCCTTCCGCGAGGCGACCGTGGCGCTGCGGCGGCTGAACGAGCGGGTCGAGGACGAGGCGAAGCGCATCGCCCACGCGCTGCACGACGAGGCGGGGGCGCTGCTCGCCACGGCGCACATCGCGGTGGAGGAGGTGGCGCAGTCGCTGCCCCCCGGCAAGCGGGGCGGCTTCCCGCGCATCCGGGAGATCCTCGTCGAGATCGAGAAGGAGCTGCGGCGCCTGTCGCACGAGCTGCGGCCGACCATCCTCGACGACCTCGGGCTGATGCCGGCGCTCGACTTCCTGACCAAGGGCGTGGCGGGACGCACCGGGCTGCAGATCCGCACGGAAGGGGCGATCGCCGGACGGCTGCCGCCGTCGATCGAGACCACCCTCTACCGCACCGTCCAGGAGGCGCTCAACAACGTCGTCAAGCACGCCCACGCCACCCGCGTGGTCGTGCGCGTGCACCGCGATCCGGGGAGCGTGCGGCTCGAGGTGCGGGACGACGGCGTGGGGTTCGACATGGGGACCGGCACGGAAGGAGCGGAGCGGGGGCTCGGACTGACGGGCCTCCAGGAGCGCGCCGACTCCCTGCGCGGATCGCTGCACCTCGACTCGACTCCCGGACGGGGCACCGAACTCATCATGATCCTCCCACTGGAGGCCTGACATGCCGTTGCGAGTACTCCTGGCCGACGATCACCCGATGTTCATGCAGGGACTGAAGGGGATCCTGGAACGCGAGCGTCTCGAGGTGGTGGGCGAGGCGGCCGACGGCCGCACCGCCGTGCGCCTGGCGGAGAAGCTCCACCCCGATGTCGCGGTCCTCGACCTCGCCATGCCGCTGCTCAACGGCATCGATGCGGCGCGCGAGATCAAGGTGGTGTCGCCGAACACCGGCGCGCTCCTCCTGACCTCGTACAGCGAGGAGCAGTACGTCATCGACGCGCTGCGGGCCGGGGTGTCCGGCTACCTCCTGAAGACCCGCGCCGCCGAGGACCTCGTGCAGGCGATCCGTGAGGTGTCGCGCGGCACGCTGTACCTCAGCCCGGGCGTGTCGCGCGAGGTGCTGCAGGCGCACCTGAACGGCGAGGCGGTGCCCGCCGACCCGCTGTCCACCCGCGAGCGCGAGGTGCTGCAGCTCATCGCGGAAGGAAAGTCGATGAAGGAGATCGCCGCGCTCCTGACGATCAGCGTCAAGACGGTGGAGACCCACCGGATGCGGCTGACCGGCAAGCTCGAGATCCACGACACCGCGAGCCTCGTGCGCTATGCCATCCGCCGGGGGATGATCCGCCCCTGATCCCCGGCGCCCGCCCTATATAAAGGATAGGCGTCCCGGCCTCGTGCCGGCGGCCGCCCCCCTTCTCAGGCCAGGTCGAACACCAGGAACGAGGCGTCTCCGTCCTCGTCGGGCGCGCGGATCTCGAGGCGCGGCTCCTCGACGGCGGCGGCGCCGTCGCCGGCGATGAGCATGGTGCCGTTGAGATCGATGCGTCCCCGGGTGACGTGCACCCAGCCGTGCCGCTTGGGATCCAGGGGCGCGGTCAGCGAGCGTCCCGCCTCGAGGTGCCCGAAGGAGAGCACCACGTCCTGGTGGATCGTGACCGAGCCGTCGCGCGCATCGCGCGAGCCGATGGGGCGCAGGGTGTTGCGGCGGTCCGGCTCGGGGAACGCCTTCTGCTCGTAGCCGGGCGTGAGCCCCTTGCGCTCGGGCAGGAACCAGATCTGCAGGAAGTGGACCGGCTCGTCCGGCGAGGGATTGAACTCGCTGTGCGACACGCCGGTGCCGGCGCTCATCCGCTGCACGTCGCCGGCGCGGATGATCGAGCCGGTGCCGAGGCTGTCCTTGTGCTCGAGCGCCCCCTCGAGGACGAGGGAGACGATCTCCATGTCGCTGTGCGAGTGGGTGCCGAAGCCCTTGGCCGGCTTGACGCGGTCGTCGTTGATGACGCGCAGCGATCGGAAGCCGACGAAGTTGGGGTCGAAGTAGCCGCCGAAGGAGAAGGTGTGGCGGCTGTCGAGCCAGTCGAGGCGCGTGCGACCGCGATCGGTCGAGGCGCGGACGATGATCATGCGGGCTCCTCCTCGAGGGAAGGAACGGGAGGGTCGAAGGTGGCGGAGAGGGTGGGATTCGAACCCACGGTGAGGTTTCCCCCACACACGCTTTCCAAGCGTGCTCCTTCAGCCACTCGGACACCTCTCCGGAATGACGGGCTGGGAAGCGCGTCATCATAGATTTCCTTCCGCGATCCGTCAACGACCGCTCACCCGTTCGGCAATCCTCACCGCCGGGGGCCGCCGCGCGCTCGCCCGCCGGGGACGCGGTGGCGGCGCGCGTGGAAACATTCGATCCGTACGCTTTGCTCGAACACACCACGCGCGCGCCGCGCCGCTCGACTCTCGGGCGCGCGCGATGGCCGGCGACTGCGCCGCCGGGTCTATCGGCGCGCCCTCCGAGACGTCCCTGCGGTCGAACGCGCGGCGGCCCCGGTAGCAAGGCCACGATCGAGGGCTCGTTGGCGGCCCGGGGCGCACTCTCCTGGCACGCTTCCCGAGCCTTCCGGAGAGCGTGTTTCGAAACCCTCCAGGGCTGGAAGTGGCTCTCGGCGGGGCATTGCTCCGAAAGTATGAAAGTTTCGGATAGAGCTTGGCCGGATGGGGTGTAAAATCAGGCAACTCGGAAGCAAATCCGGAGGCGGAACGGGAAAAATTTTTTGAGTCACCGCCTGGTCACAGGTTTTTCACATGTCTTGTGCACAGGCGAAGTCTCTGGAAAGAAAAAGGATTGGAAAGTTTTCCACCGGGGGCACAAAATGTTGTGGAGACCCCTTGACGGACTACCACCGGCTGGCTAATCTTCGCGCGCTCGAGTCGAGGGCGAGCCGGACGGCGGCAGCAGGCTGGCGAGCCGACCCACCCGACCCGGGACGTCGAATCCAGTCTTCCAACAGTTCCGGGAAGCGCCGTCGGGAGCGGTTTTCATCCGTTCCGGCGCAGCCATGGCGCGCGGGGCCGGAACGCGGGATTTTGGGCGCCATTTTTATCATTGCTTCGGGGCCGGTTGGACGCCGGGCCGGGGATCGGGGGAGGCGGAATGAAAAAGGAGTCCGAGCTGAGGGATCGCAAGACCGCTCCGACGCCGCAGCCGAAAAAGGGCCCGTCGCCGCAGACGGGGTTCTCGGCGCCCCTGTCGTTGCGACAGGCTGCCGAAGGCCTCACCCTGGAGCGCCACTTCACCCGCGTCGGGGTCGATCCCTTCGACGAGGTCGAGTGGGAGATCCGCAGCGCGGTCATCAGCAACGAGCGCGGCGAGGTGGTCTTCGAGCAGAAGGACGTCGAGGTCCCGAAGTCCTGGTCGCAGACCGCGACCAACGTCGTCGTGTCGAAATACTTCCGCGGCACGCTCGGCACCACCGAGCGGGAGCGCAGCGTGAAGCAGCTCATCGGCCGCGTCGTCCGCACGATCGGCGGGTGGGGACGGGCGCAGGGCTACTTCAACGGTGAGACCGACGCGCAGACCTTCGAGGCCGAGCTCAAGCACCTGCTCGTCATGCAGAAGATGTCCTTCAACTCGCCGGTCTGGTTCAACGTCGGCATCGAGGCGAAGCCGCAGTGCTCGGCGTGCTTCATCAACTCGGTGACGGACACGATGGACTCGATCCTGACGCTGGCGCGCACCGAGGGGATGCTCTTCAAGTACGGCTCCGGCACCGGCACCAACCTGTCGCCGATCCGCTCCTCGAAAGAGCTGCTCGCCGGGGGCGGGACCGCCTCGGGCCCGGTGTCGTTCATGAAGGGCTACGACGCCTTCGCCGGCGTCATCAAGAGCGGCGGCAAGACCCGGCGCGCCGCCAAGATGGTCATCCTGAACATCGATCACCCCGACGTGGTCGAGTTCATCCGCTGCAAGCAGGAGGAGGAGAAGAAGGCCTGGACCCTCATCGACGCCGGCTACAACGGGGCCCTGGACGGCCCGGCCTACTCGTCGATCTTCTTCCAGAACTCCAACAACTCGGTGCGGGTCACCGACGACTTCATGCAGGCGGTCACCGAGGATCGCGACTGGCAGACGCGCGGCGTCGTCACCGGCGAGCCGGTGGACACCTACAAGGCGCGCGACCTCGTCCGGATGATCTCGGAAGCGACCTGGGTGTGCGGCGATCCGGGCATGCAGTTCGACACCACGGTCAACGACTGGCACCCGTGCCCGAACACCTCGCGCATCAACGCCAGCAACCCGTGCTCCGAGTACATGTTCCTCGACGACTCGGCCTGCAACCTGGCGTCGCTGAACCTCATGAAGCTGACGACGGCCGAAGGGGAGCTCGACGTCACGGCGTACAAGAAGGCGATCGAGACGACCATCCTGGCGCAGGAGATCCTCGTCGACAACGCGTCGTACCCGACCGAGCGGATCGCGAAGAACTCGCACGACTACCGGCCGCTGGGCCTCGGCTACGCCAACATCGGGGCGCTCTTGATGTCCCGCGGCCTCGCCTACGACTCGGACGCCGGGCGCGACTACGCCGGCGCCATCACGGCGGTTTTGACCGGGCACGCCTACGTGATGTCGGCCCGCATCGCCGAGAAGATGGGGCCGTTCAACGGCTACGAGAGCAACCGCGAGCCGTTCCTGCGCGTCATCAGGAAGCACGGCTCGCACGTGGCGAAGATCGACTCCGCCCACGTGCCGCTCGATCTCTACACCGCGGCGCGCGACGCCTGGACCGAAGCGCACGAGCTCGGCAGCACGCATGGCATCCGCAACGGCCAGGCGACCGTCCTCGCACCGACCGGCACCATCGCCTTCATGATGGACTGCGACACCACCGGCATCGAACCCGACATCGCGCTCATCAAGTACAAGAAGCTGGTCGGCGGCGGGATGCTCAAGATCGTCAACCAGACGGTCCCGAAGGCCCTCGCCCGGCTCGGCTACAGCGACCAGCAGACGAAGGAGATCCTCGAGTCGCTCGACGAGAACGAGACCATCGAGGGCGCTCCGCACCTCAAGGACGCGCACCTGCCGGTCTTCGACTGCGCCTTCCGCCCGATGCGCGGCAGCCGCAGCATCCACTACATGGGCCACATCAAGATGATGGCGGCGGCGCAGCCGTTCATCTCCGGCGCCATCAGCAAGACGGTCAACGTCCCGGCCGACACGACGGTGGAGGAGATCCAGCAGGCCTACATCGAGTCGTGGAAGCAGGGGCTCAAGGCGGTCGCCATCTACCGCGACGGGTGCAAGCGCAGCCAGCCGCTCAACACCGGCAAGGAGTCGAGCGCCAAGGCCAAGATCGAGGCGGTCTCGACCTCGGCCGTGGCCGAGGCGCCGCGCGCCATGCGCCGCCGCCTGCCGGACGAGCGCCGGGCGCTGACCCACAAGTTCTCCATTGCCGGGCACGACGGGTACCTGACCGTCGGCATGTACGAGGACGGCAAGCCGGGGGAGATCTTCCTGGTCATGGCCAAGGAAGGCAGCGTCGTCTCCGGGCTGATGGACAGCTTCGCGACGGCGGTGTCGCTGGCGCTGCAGTACGGCGTGCCGCTGCAGGTCCTCGTGGACAAGTTCAGCCACGTCCGCTTCGAGCCGTCGGGCTTCACCAACAACTCCGAGATCCCGATCGCCAAGTCGATCATCGACTACATCTTCCGCTGGCTCGGCTCGAAGTTCCTGGGCCGCGAGGCGGCCGAGGCGATCGGGGTGCACGTCAAAGGCGAGAGCGACGCCGTGCCGGAGTCGAACGTCACGCCGATGCACCCCGCTCCGCGCGCGACCTCCAGCCCCATGCCCGTCACGCTGACGCCGGGTCCCACGGCGGTGGCGGCGCCGGCGTCGGTCGGGGCGGCAGGGAACGACACCAGCCGCGCGCCGTTCGCCTTCCGTCCCGACGAGGACGCGCCACCGTGCGCCGACTGCGGCGCGATCATGGTGCGCAATGGCGCGTGCTACAAATGCCTCAACTGCGGTTCGACGAGCGGCTGTTCCTGAGGCCGGTGCCCGGTTCGGCTCCGTCGATTCGGGTTCTCTGATGTCGATTCAGTCCACCGCGGCGCCCGAGAAGGGCGCCGCGGTTTTTTCGTCCCCGCTCATGGGCGCGCTCGCGGTGGCGGCCGCCGGACTCGTGCTGGCGTCGGTGGTCCCGGTCCTCGCAGGCTCGGGGGCCTCGCTGTCGCATGGAGAGGCCGTCAAGGCGGCCCGCCGCATCCAGAACGCCTGCTTCGCGACCTATCCGCCCGAGCTGCTGAAGCGCCTGACCGGGTCCGAGAAGGTCTCGTCGGAGGTCCGGGACGATCCGGCCCTGCAGATGAAGGCCTTCACCCACACCGACCGGCGCGAAAAGGGGCTCTTCTACCCGACCTCGCTCGACGACACGCTCGACGCCTTCGAGTCGGAGGTCCGCCCCCGGCTCAAGCTCCTCGATCTCGGCAGCGGCGACGGCCGGGTCGTGTTCCTGGCGGCGGTGATGGGCGCCGACGCCACCGGGATCGAGTGGGAGCCGACGCTCCACCGCCTGGCGCTGGACGCGCGCAAGCGCCTCGGGAGCTTCGTTCCGCGGGGACGGGCGCACCTCCGCCAGGGGGATTTCCTGCGCGAGGATTTCTCGCGCTACGACCTGCTCTTCTATTTCGGCTCCGGCAGCTTCGATGACACCGCCCTCTTCGACAAGATCCGTCGCGAGCTGCGGCCCGGGGCGCGGCTCTTGTTCGCGCACGAAACGCTGCCTCCGTCCGGCCTGCACGAGGCGGCGACGTACAGCGTGGTGAAGGTCTACGTGCAGCCGGCGGGCGGCGGCTCCCCCTGAAGCCGTCTTCGTTCGCCCGACTGTTCTGGATCGCGGCCGGCGTCCTTCTCCTCCTCTTCGGTCTCTGGGGCTTCTGGCTCGAGCCGCGGTCGCTCTGGGTCCGCACCGAGGGCCTCGCCATTCCCGGGTGGCCGAAGGAGGACGACGGGCTGCGGGTCGCGCTGCTCGCCGACATCCATTGCGGCTCGGCGTGGAACGGCGAGGACAAGCTGCGCGAGATCGTGCGGAGGACGAATGCCGAGGGGCCGAATCTCGTCCTGCTCCTCGGGGACTACATCATCCACGGCAGCCTCGGCGGGCACTCCGTCCCGCCCGAGAAGGTGGCGGCACTCCTCGGCGATCTGCGGGCGCCTCTCGGAGTTTTCGCCGTGCTCGGCAACCACGATTACGGCATGAACGGGCCGCGCATCCGCGGCGCCTTCCGGGCGGCCGGCATCACCGTCCTCGAGGACGAGTCGGTGCGCGTCGGCGGTGGCAACGGCGGCCCCGGCGCCGACGCGCCCTTCTGGCTGACGGGCGTCTCCGATTTCCTGCGGGCCCCGCACGATCTGCTCGGGGCGCTGGCGATGGTCACGGACGACGCGCCGGTGCTGCTCCTCACCCATAACCCGGATCTCTTTCCCGAGGTCCCGGCGCGCGTCTCGCTGACGCTCGCCGGGCACACCCACGGCGGGCAGGTGCGGCTGCCGTTCCTGGGGCGTCCCATCGTTCCCTCGATGTACGGCCAGCGCTTCGCCGCCGGGCACGTCATCGAGGACAAGCGGCATCTCTACGTCGCGACCGGGCTCGGCACGAGCATCGTGCCGGTGCGCTTCCTGGTGCGGCCGGAGATCGTCGTCCTCGAGCTGCACCCTGTCGTGAAAGGACGCCGGCCGCCCGGGTGATCCATTCCGCGAGGCCGCGGTAGGATCACAATCCTCGAAGAGGCAAGGTCATGTCGAAGCGTTTGAGGTGGGCAGGAGGCACGCTTCTTCTCGCTGCGCTTGCGGTTGTCGGGGGCCTTTCACTCGCGCACGCCGAAACGCCCGCGGCCCCCGGGCCGGTGAAGACGCCGACGGCCGCGGGAGGGACGCTCGGCGCGAAGGCGGCGCTCGAGCAGCTCAAGGAGCTCGCCGGGACGTGGGAGGGCACCACCCCGTCGCCCGAAGGCGCGGCGACCCGGTCGGTCTTCGCGGTCACCGCCGGCGGGACGGCGGTGATGGAGACGCAGTTCCCCGGGACCGACCAGGAGATGATCACGCTGTACTTCGTCGACGGGCCGAACCTGCGCGCGACGCATTACTGCTCCGCGGGCAACCAGCCGCACATGAAGCTCGACACCCGCGCATCCGCGCCGGGCGACCTGCGCTTCGCCTTCGACGGCGGCACCAGCTTCGATCCGAAGAAGGACGTGCACATCCACTCGGTCCGCTACGTCTTCGGCGCCGACGGGTCGCTCTCAGAGGAGTGGGAGTACCGCAACGAAGGGAAGACGTCCGGCACCCACAAGGTGACGCTGACCCGCAAGTCGTCCTGAATCCGGGGCTCTTCTAGGAGCCGGTGCCGCCGCGCGGCGGGATGCCGGCAACGAAGTGCTCCACCGGTCCCGCTCCCCGGCCCAGCCCGGGGGCGGACTGGATGGCGTCGAACAGCCAGGCCTTCGCCCGGAACGCCGCCTCGAGCGGCGGGCTGCCGAGCGCCAGGAGCGCCGCGATCGCCGCCGACAGCGTGCAGCCGGTGCCGTGGGTGTTCCGGGTCTCGAGGCGCGGGCCGCGCAAGCTCTCGAAGTTCCGGCCGTCGTGGAAGAGATCGATGGCCTCGGCGCCGTGGGCGTGCCCGCCCTTGATGAGCACGGTGCGGGCGCCGTGCGCGACCAGGCGCCGCGCCGCCTCGCGCGCCGCGTCGTCCGAGGTGATGGCCACGCCGGAGAGCCGCTGCGCCTCGGGCAGGTTCGGGGTCACCATCTCCGCGAGCGGCAGGAGCCGCATCCGCAGCGCCTCGATCGCGTCGTCGCGCAGGAGCACAGCACCGCTCTTGCTCACCATGACGGGATCGACGACGACGTGCGGGAGCGCGCGCCGCTCCAGGGCGGCGGCGACCGCCTGGACGATGGCCTTGTTCGCCAGCATCCCGGTCTTGACGGCGGCGATGGCGAAGTCCGCGGCGACCGCGTCGATCTGCGCCGTCACCACGGCGGGAGTGATGTCCTGGACGGCGGTCACGCTCACGGTGTTCTGCGCGGTGACGGCCGAGATGGCCGAGGTGCCGTAGACGCCGAAAGCGGCGAAAGTCTTCAGGTCGGCCTGGATGCCGGCGCCACCGCCGGAATCCGAGCCCGCGATGGTCAGGGCGACTTTGGGCAGAGCGCTCATGTCCCGCTCCTTCCGGCGGCGGAACGGCGGCCCTCGAGGAAGCGCTGCTTGAGCGCCCGGGCGGCCGCCGCCATGTCGGGCGCGGTCACGACCGCGGAGACGACCGCGATGCCCGCCGCCCCGGTCGCGCCGACCGCGGCGACGTTTTCGTAACTGATGCCGCCGATGGCCACGACCGGGACGGAAACGGCGCGGACGATCTCCGCCAGCGCCTCGGTCCCGAGCGGCGGCCCCGCGTCGGCCTTGGTGCTGGTCGCGAAGACGGGGCCGACACCGATGTAATCGGCGCCGTCCTTCACCGCCCGTTTCGCCTCTTCGAGAGTCCCGGCCGACACGCCCAAAAGCGCCGGCGGCTTCAGCAGCCGCCGGGCGGCCCGCGCCGGCAGGTCCTCGGGCCCGACGTGCGCCCCGTCCGCGCCGAAGAGCATCGCCACGTCCACCCGGTCGTTGACGAACAGCGCCGCCCCGAATTTCCGGGCCATCGGCTGGCATTCGGACACGGCCAACCCTAAGTTTCCAGCCGTGGATCCCTTGTCGCGGATCTGCACCGCGTCGGCTCCCCCGGCGAGCGCGGCCCGCACGATGTCGGCGTGCGAGCGCGAGGGAGCGAGGGTGACGTCGGTGAGCACGTACAGGTCGTAGCGGGGCCAGCCGGACGTCATCGGATCTCCGGGGGAAGGCGGCCATTCTAGCATCGCGGAGAAGGACATGAGGGACGCGGGAGCGCTGCGCTCCGAACCCGCCGGCCGCTCCACGCCGGCCGTCTCCGGCCGTCCTCTCGCCGCCGACCTGCTGGCGCTGCGCGAGCTGCAGGCGAGCCTGGGCCTCGAGGAGACCGACCTCGGGGTCGTCCGCATCGGCACCAACGCCATCGTCGAGATCCTCGCCATCGACTGCGGGATCGCGCTCGTGGACGCGACGGCGACCCGCCCGGAGATCCGTTTCGGCTGGTGCCAGGGACGGGCCATGCCGCAGGCGGAGATCGAAGCCCTCCTGCGCGCGCTCGAGCGCGACCTGCAGGACGTGCGGCGCGGCCGCGTTCCCAGCCTGCACTACGGCGGCGCGGCGGCCTCGAGCCCTGATGTCGCCGGGCCGGTGCGCGCCCTCGGGCTGAACTCGCTCCTGCTCCTGGGACTCGGAAGCGGCGGACGGCGCACCGGCGCGCTCCTGCTCGCCAGCCGCGAGCCCGACTCTTTCACCGGCGAGCCGATGATCCTCGCGGAGCTCCTGGCGTCCGAGATGTCCGAGCACACCCAGCGCGTGCGCCGCGAAGCCGAGCGTGGCCGGAGCGCCGACGACCCGGACGTCAAGCGCCTGCGCGCCCGCAACGCCGAGCTCGAGGCGCAGGCGGGGGTCGCCGCCGCCGCGAGCCTGAGCCACGACGCCGAGCGGCAGATCGACCTGACGCTGCGCAAGGCGCTCGAGCTGACCGGCCACCGGGCCGGCGCCATCCACCTCGTCGAGACCAACGACGCCGGGGACGATCTCCTGTGCGTGGCGCGCGCCCTCGGCGATCCGGACTGGGTGGACCAGGCGCGCCAGCCGCGCTGGAGGCGCGGTGAAGGGCTCCTCGGGAAGATCTGGGACCGGCGCGAAGGCGTCGTCTTCGGCGACCTGAAGGAAGACGAGGATGGTTTCGCCCGCGAGGCCCTGGAGCGCGCCGGCTACCACCGCGGCTGCGCCGAGCCGCTCGTCGCCTCTGGCCGCGTCTTCGGCGTCCTGCAGATGTACGGTGAAGGAGCGCGGCCCTATGACGACAGCGAGCGCGGCATGCTGCGCGCCATCGCCCGCCAGGCCGCGACCGCCATTCACAACGCCCGCCTGCTCGGCGACCTGACCCGCCACAGCCTCGAGCTGGAGTGGGAGGTCGATCGTCTGCGCGGCGGAGATGCCCGCCTCGCCTCGGACCGCCGCGGGCTCGCCGATCTCCTGGCGGCAGCGGCCGCGGCGCACGACGGGGAGTCGCGCGCCGCCGCGGCGCTGGCGCGCCTGCTCGAGGCCTCGGGCGCGGACGCCGGCGCGATCCTGCTCCTCGAGCGGGGCGGCCGGGCGCTGCGCCTCATGGCGCAGAAGGGCTTCCCGGACGCCGCCGCCAATGCCCTGTGGAGCCTCGATGCCGAAGATGCGGTGATCGTGCGCGGGCTCGAAGCCACCGAGAGCGAATCTGTCCTCGACCTCGCCGACACGCGGCTGCTCGAAGGGATCTGGGCCCGCCGGGCCGGCTATCGCTACGTCCTCGTGCACGGCTGCCGCGCCGGAGGAGAGCTGCGCGGCGTGCTGCTCGTCGCGACCCGTTACCGCGATTTCCTCGGCGAGGAGAAGCGTCGCAGCCTCGGCCCCTACTCGGATCTGATGGCGATCCTGCTCGACGGCGCCCACCATGCGGCGCCGCCGGTCCGCGAGCAGCAGATGCTGGAAGTCAGTGAGGAGACTCCGGCCGATCACCCCGGCGCTCCGTCGGTCTCCGCCTCGGCGCCGTCCGTCTCGAGGACGGCCGCGGCATCCGCCGCAGGCTCGGGCTCCGCGCGCTCCGCCGATCGGGCCGCTCCGTCCGGCGAAGAGCCGGCGTCGCCGAGCGCCGGGCAGCTCATCGAGGCGCAGCGGATGGAATCGCTCGGACGCCTCGCCTCCGGCATCGCCCACGACTTCAACAACTCGCTCGGCGCCATCATGGGGCACGCCAGCCACATCAAGTCGCTGGTGCCGGACTACAACCCGGTGCACGGCAAGGCGGCGGTCATCGAGGAGCAGTCGCAGCGCGCCGCCGATCTCGTCCGCCGCATGGTCACCTTCGCCCACGGCTCGACCGGCCACCGCGAGACGCTCGACGTCAACGCGCTCGTCGAGGAGACCGTGGCGATGCTCCTGCGGTCGCTCGACCCGTCGGTCGTCCTCGAGTCGCGCTGCGCCCCGGGGCTGCCTCCCGTGGAGGCGGACCCCGGGCAGATCCGCCAGGCGCTCCTGAACCTCGCGGTCAACGCACGCGATGCGCTGCCGCAGGGGGGCCGGATCATCTTCGAGACGCGCGGCGGGCACCTCGACCATCGCGTGGACGGCAAGGGGCAGACGCTCCCCGCCGGCGACTACGTCTCCATCGCGGTGAGCGACAACGGCGTCGGGATGTCGCAGGACGTCGCCGACCAGGCCTTCGAGCCCTTCTTCACCACCAAGGCGGTGGCGCAGGGGAGCGGCCTCGGCCTGACGGTCGTGCAGGACATCGTCCAGGAGCACGGCGGCCACGTGGCGCTCTCGAGCGCCGTCGGCATCGGCACGTCGGTGCGCCTCTACCTGCCGGCGACGGCGAGCGCCGACCCGGCGGCCGAGTCCGCGGCGAACGCGGCGAAGGCGGACGAGTCCGATGCGGCGCCGACCAGCATCCCTCCCGCTCTCGTCACCACCGGACCCATGGAAGTGGTGCTCGACCTGACCTCGATGGACATTCCGCCGATCCCGCCGCCCGAAGGCCTTGCGTCCAACCCGGCGCTCCAGACCCGGCCGCTGTACTCGACCGACCACGTGGCGCGCATCCTCGTCGTGGACGACGAGCCGGTGCTGCGCGAGATGACGGTCGAGATGCTGAAGAGCCGCGGCTACGAGGTGCTGATGGCCAAGGACGGCGTCGAAGCGCTCGACATCTACCGCCAGGAGTGGGGGAAGATCGACCTCGTGGTGCTCGACATGATCATGCCGCGTCTCGGCGGCATCGAAACCTTCCGCCGCCTCATCGGCATGGACCGCAAGGCCCGCATCCTCCTGTGCTCGGGCCTGAGCCACAACCAGCAGGCGCTGGATGCCGTCCGTGACGGCGCCATCGGCCTGCTGCCGAAGCCGTTCGGGATGAACGAGCTGCTCGGCTGGGTCGACCGCGCGCTGCGGAAGTAACCGCACGACTTTCCCACACAGGAATCGTTACTCCTCGGTGGCGGCGCGCGGCGCGCCGGCTTCCTGCTCCAGCCAGGCCCGGATGACCGCTTCGTCGTCCGGGTCCTTGAGGCGCGTGAACAGGCGCGTCCCGAGCACGCGCGACGTTCCTTCGACCTCGAACGGCATCCGGCCGTGCATCACCCCGCCGGGGAAGTGGCAGGGATTGCAGCGCGCCTCGAGGATCGGCAGCACGTCCTTCTGGAAGTCGCGCCGGGCCGGGATCGGGCTCGCCGCGGCGACCGCAGCCGCCGAGGCGACCGCGGTGCCCGCCCCGGGCGAGGGCGTCGCTGCGACGGGCGCGGCCGGGAGGGCGGCGCGGGCGGCCTGCATCAGCGAGGCGGCGCGATCGAAGGCTGCCACCAGCTCGCGTTCGTGCCCCGGCAGGCGCCGGGTCTCGCCGCGATCGATCGCCTCCCAGAGCCGCGGCAGCACCTCCTCGCGGTAGGTCGGCTGCGGCGCATAGATGAGATGCCGGTAGAAGGGACGCCCCACGAGACCGTGCGGTTCAGTGAGCGAACGCTCCACCTGCATCAGCAGATCGTTGACGGCGCGGTAGGGAGCGGCGCTCGTTGAAGCGGCGGGCGCGGCGCCCGTGAGATCGCCGGCGGAGCGGGTGGCCGCGGCGGTCTCGAACTCGGTCGCCGCCTGCTGCCAGCGCTTCGCGGCGGCGCGTGCGTCGTCGAGCCGCAGGGCGTGGCGCCCACCGGATCCCATGACCTCGACCTCGCGCACGTGCTCGAGCACCTTGCGGGCGTACTCCGAGTAGCGCATCGGCAGAAGCGGCGCGTTCGCGAGCCGCCAGGTCATGACGCTCCAGAGCCGCGACAAGGCGGCGCCGTACTTGAAGCCCGGGTCGCCGATGGTGCTCATCCAGAAGTAGTCGTCGTACATCGAGTGGTAGACGCCGTACGAGCCGCCGAAGGCGAGGTCGATGCAGGAGATGCCGAGGTGCTCCTGGAAGGCGGTGTAGTCGGTGGCGCCGACGATGGTGCCGACCTTGGCGCGCCGCTCGGGGGAGTGGGCCTCCCACGCGGCCAGGAGGGTGGCGCCGCTCTTCGGGTCGCGCACCGAGGCCGCCGCCTGGCGCACGAAGTCTGCGAGAGCCGGCGTCGCGCCCGCCTCGAGATCGCCTCCGGCGACGCCGCTGTCCACGTTGATGTAGGCGACCGCCTCGCGCGCGAGCCGCTCGGCGTGATCGATGGCGAACTGGGTCGAGCCGCCGAGGAGCTGCTCCTCACCGTCCCAGTTGGCGAAGAGAATCGTCCGGCGCGGCCGGAAGCCCTTGCGGGCCGCCGTCCCCAGGGCGCGGGCCGTCTCCAGGAGCGCCGCCGTGCCGCTCGAGGGATCGACCGCGCCGTAGATCCAGGCGTCCCGGTGGTTGCCGAGGAGAATCAACCGGTCCGGCTCGTCGGTCCCGCGCAGGACGGCCAGGACGTTGCGCAGCGTGCCGATCTTCTCCTCGTTGACCGTGCGCAGGTGCACGGCGGCCGGTCCGGGGCCGATGCGATACGGCAGCGGCAATCCGCCCTGCCATGAGTCGGGCACGCGCGGCCCCTTCAGCCGCTCGAGGATGAGCGCGGCGTTGCGCGCGCTCAAAGGCAGGGACGGCAGGCGCGGCAGCTGCTTGTCACGCCGGCGGCCCTCGACCCAGGCGCCGTCCTTCTCCTGCTTCCAGTGGAAGGTGAACGGCTCGCCCGGACCGAGCCAGTCGTAGAGCACCGCCCCCCACTGCATGTGGCTCAGGGGTCCCCACGGCCCGTCGGGATAGACGGCCCCGCGCCCCGCGCCGTCGTCCTCCGGGTCGGAATAGAGGATCGTGCCGATGGCACCGCGCCGCTCGGCCTCGAAGATCTTGGTGCCGCGGTACGAATACGGCTCGGAGTAGCGCATCAGGACGATGCGGCCGCGCACCGGGATGTTCATGCGATCGAGGAGCGCGAAGTCCTCCGGCGCGCCGCCGTTGGCGTACACGACCTCGCCCGTGACGTCCCCCGACGGGGCGTAGCCGTGGAACGGCACCTGCGTCGGGTCGTCGTAGAGGCGCGAGTCCGGGTCGGCCGGGTGCGGGTCCTCGGTCAGCTTCAGCGTCACCTGGTCGGGGGCGACGATGGAGAGCTCCGATGCCTTCCCGTAGGTCATGAGCGCCGGCGTGTCGTGGAACGTGACCTCCTCGAGCCCGTATTCGAGGAAGCGGTCGCGCACGTAGTCGGCGAGCAGCATGTTGCGCGGCGTCCCGGTCTGGTGCGGCTCGGCCGTCAGGAAGCGAAGGTGCCTGCCATACGACTCGGAGGAAGGAAGGGACTGCAGGAGGGCCTCGACATCGCCGGGCTTGTCAGCGGCCCCGATGGCCGGGGCCTTGCCCGAGGGATCCGCGCCGGCCAGGAGCGCCAGCACGAACAGGCCCAGGGCGACGCGGGAACTTCGGGCGCGGCGCGGGGTCCAATCCCTCGAATGGCGCACGACGGCGGTCATCCTCTAAGATGCGGCCCTCCGGAGACGACCGGAGGACGCCGGATCGTACCTTCAAACCCCCGCCGCGCGCGGCATCACGCGGAAGGAGCAGGCCGATGACAGTGCGGTTCGGACAGCAGGCAAAATCCCCCTGGAGCGTACGGCCTCTGGCGGCGGCTTTCGTTCTCGCGGGTTTCGCGGCGGGGCCCGCCGGGGCGGGCGAAGTGGCGCTGACCATCTACAACAGCGATTTCGCCCTCGTGAAGGAATCCCGCACGCTCAGCCTGCAGGCGGGGGCGAACGAGACCCGCTTCACCAACGTCACCTCGCTCCTCGAGCCCGACTCGGTCGTGCTGCGTGACCGCAAGGATCCGGAAGGCCTGCGCATCCTCGAGCAGAACTATGAAGGGGACCCTCTCAGCGAGGCCTCGATGCTGCGCCAGTCGGAAGGGAAGACGCTGCAGTTCCGGACCGTCAATCCGGCCACCGGCGCGGTGGAGATCGTCACCGGCCGGCTGGTGCGCGCGGGGTACGACGGCGGCGGCAACGGCTATGCGATGCGGCGGTACGGCGGCCAGCCGTTCGGCGTCGCGACCAATCCGCTGTCGCCGATCGTCGAGCTGAAGGACAAGATTCTCTTCAGCCTGCCGGGGCAGCCCCTCTTCGACCCGCCCGGCAAGGACGCCATCCTGAAGCCGACGCTCCTGTGGCGCCTGCAGGCGGCCAAGGGCGGGGAGCGCGACGTCGAGGTGTCGTACATGACCGGCGGGATGCGCTGGGAGGCGACCTACAACCTGGTGGCGCCCGAAACCGGCGACAACTTCGACCTCGTCGGCTGGGTCACGCTCGAGAACGAGAGCGGCGCGCAGTTCGACAACGCCCGCGTCAAGCTCATGGCCGGCGACGTCAACAAGGTGCAGCCGGCCATGGCCGGCATGGTGATGGCGATGAAGTCCCGGGCCGACGAGATGGCCCCCCAGGTCACCGAGAAGGCGTTCGACGAGTACCACCTGTACACGCTGACGAACCCGACGACCCTGCGCGAGCGCGAGGTGAAGCAGGTGGAGTTCTGCCGCGCCGCGCGCCTCCCCGGCAAGCGCTTCTACGTCTACGACGGCGCGATGGTCCCGGAGTACGCCTACCAGGGCGGGATGGCGCAGCAGCCCGACCTCGGCGCGCAGTCCAACCCCAAGGTCGCGACGATGATCGAATTCAGGAACAGCAAGGAAGCCGGGCTCGGCATCCCGCTGCCGAAGGGGACGATGAAGATGTACCGCGCCGACAGCGACGGCTCGCGCGAGTTCATCGGCGAGAACCCCATCGACCACACCCCCGCCGACGAGACGGTCCGCCTGGCGGTCGGCAACGCCTTCGACCTGCGCGGCGAGCGCCGCCAGACCGACTTCAAGGTGGACTCCTCCCGCCAGAGCGCGACCGAGGCCTTCGAGATCAAGGTCCGCAACCACAAGAAGGAGCCGGTCGAGGTCCGCGTCGTCGAGCACCTCTACCGCTGGAGCGGCTGGAAGATCGCCCTCTCCTCGGTCCCCTTCGAGAAGATCGACTCCCGCACCATCCAGTTCAAGGTGACCATCCCCGCCGACGGCGAGAAAGTGGTCACGTACCGGGTGAACTACTCCTGGTAAGGCGCCCCACCGGGTTCCCCGGCCCCGGTCAAGAAATCTTCAGCCAACTGTCAGGATTCTCTCGCCGACCGTGATCTAGAGGACAGGGGGGACCCGCGGCCTGGACTGGACCGGGACGTCCGGGGCCTCCGTGGGAGAGGTCATGACGCATCGGCGCCACCCTGCCGGCATTCCCCTGCTCGTCGCCATGCTCCTGGGCACCCTGCCGGCTCTGGCTGGCCAGGAGCTGCGTGGCAAGAAGCTCTATTTCGGCGACGCGCACTGGCACAGCTGCCTGTCGCAGGACGCCGGCCGGGACGTCAGCCCGGACGATCAGTACGCGTCGATGCTCTACGACTACGGGCTCGACTTCAGCCTGGAGTCGGAGCATGCGGAGGCCGCCTCGGCACCCCTCCACGGATGCGAGCCGTATCTCCCGGACTCGCTCGGCCTGATCGATTACAGCGGCGAGGACATCGCGGACGCCATGAAGGAGGCGGCCGACAACTGGTACGGCGTCGAGCACGACACCTCGGCGGGCCCCATCACGTTCGTCCCGTTTCCCGGCTACGAGTGGGCGAACGATGCGCGCTGCTGGATGGCGGGCCTGACGGGACCCGCGGCGTACGACGTCGACAGCGACAGCAACACGCCCGGGCACATCAACTATTTCTTCGACCGCACCACCGGCTGGAACTATCACGACGACGTCTGGGAGCCCGGCAACGACGGCAACCTGGTCTGCGCCGCCGGCTCGGCCGTCGGAATCGGCTACTACTCCGGCTCGAAGGACCACGTGGACGAATTGCTGGGGCAGCTGATCCACCAGCGCGACGATCCCGGACGCGATTACGACCTGATGATCCAGTACAACCATCCGGCCGGCTCGGTGGATGAAGGAGGGTCGTCGGACCACCTGGCCAAGTGGTTCTACTTCGAGCACAGCAGCAGCGCGTGCAGCGTGGCCGAGGGCGGGACGGCGTGCCGCGAGAGCCAGTGCGAGGCGGTGCGGCGCGCCTACGGCGTGACCTCCGTCGAGTGGTACGCGCTGCAGGAGGCGAGCATCGGCTCGACGGAGCATCACGCCGCCGTTCCCGGGTGCACGCTCCTTCCGCCTCTCCCGCTTTTCAACGTCACGGACTACACGCAGGAGTGCTTCCACGAGTCGTTCCACGCACCCGACCGTTATGTGTCGTCGCGCGGCCTGCGCGAAGGGTTCGACCTCGCGTTCACCGGCGGGTCGGACAACCACGGCGGGCGGCGGTTCGCGCCCACGGGGTTCGGCAACCGCGGCGCCGGCTCGAAGTCGCTCACGGTCGTCGCCGCGGACGCCTCCACCCGCGAGGCGATCTGGGACGGCCTGACGCGGCGCCGGACGTACGCGCTGTCGCGGTTCCGGGAAGGGGGCCCCGTGCACAAGGGACGGGTCGATTTCTACACGCTCGACCCGCTCACCTTCAACACGCCGCGCATCGAGCACGGGATGGGAGAGCACGTCGAGGCGCTGCACGTCGGGACGCGCCGCAACTTCACGATCACGGCCGCGCCCGAGCAGGGGAGCCGGGACGTGTACCCGCGCGAGCTGCGCCTCTACCGCGTCGCGCCGGACACGCCTCTGTCGCAGCGCACCGAGGGCCCCTTCTGGCTCGACGACGTCGCGGGGGATCCGGGCAAGCTCGGGGAGCTCCTGGGAAAGTACCCCGCCACGCCCAACACCGTCTGCCACGAGGCCTGCACGAACCTCGCCTGCCCGGGCCAGCCTTGCGACCCGCTGGAGCACACCTTCGAGGACATCATCGTGCGCCCCGGGGACGCGGTCTTCGCCACGGTCACCTACTCCGACGACGTCTGGGTCGATGACTTCTTCGACACGCAGAAGAAGCCGCTCGACGAGAACGGGGACGGCGTCGTCGATGAAGGCAAGCAGCCGTTCCTGCACACCGACAACGCAACCTGGGCGCGGACGACGCCGATCTTCTTCGACGCGCGCCAGGAGCGGGCAACGGGAACGTCGGTCTGCTCCACGGTGACTTTCAGCGGCTCCGGCTCGGAGGCCCCGGAGGATGGCCCGGGCGGTCTCGATCTCGGCCTCGCCGGCGACGCCGGCGTGCTGCCGGTGGCGATCCCGGACGGCTACGACGTGGAATGGAACCGCTATCGCTTCACGACCCCGCAGGACTCCGAGTACGTCGATCTCTCCTTCTATACCGGGAGCGATGACCACGACCCCGGGACGCTGGTCGCCGTGCGCATCGACGGGAGGCTCGTCCTGTCCGGCCGCGGCAGCATCGACTGGGCCAACGACACACTGGTCACGAGAAAGGGCATTCCCTTCGCGCTGAAGCGAGGCATCCATACGGTCGAGCTGCACTCGGACGATCAGGAGTACGCCAACGGCGACAACGATCCCGACTTCCACTGTGACGATCACGACGGCGTGGCGGCCTTTCTCGATGCGATCGCCTTCCACAAGGATGCGGGGGCGCAGTGCAGCGACCACACGCCCCCGACCATCACCTGCCCGGCCGGCATTGCGCTCGAGTGCAACACCCTCGGCGGTGTCAGCGCGAGCGATCCGCGCATCGTCACGTTTCTTGGAGGTGCCGTCGCCGTCGACCACATCGACAACGCGCAGGATGTGGTCCCGGACGTGACGACCGATGCGCCGGCGCTCTTCGGCACCGGGACGACGACCGTCACCTTCACGGCCATGGACGAAGGGGGAAACACCGCCTCCTGCACGGCCGACGTCGTCGTCGCCGACACGACGCCGCCCTCCCTGGCCGGGTTCGCCCTCGCCCCGGCCCAGATCGGGCCGCCGCGCCACGACCTGAAGACGATCACCGTGCCCCGGCTCGTCGCGACCGATATCTGCGACGCCGCGCCGGCCATCCGTTGCTCGGTTGTGAGCGACGAGGCGCCGAACGGCACCGGCGACGGCGACACCCCCGTGGACATCGTCTTCAACGGGCAGGACTTCACGACGCAGGGGACGGGCGAGCAGGTGCTGAGCACGACCGGCGGCTCGGGGACCTTCACGCTCAAGCTGCGCGCCGAACGGAGCGCGGCTGGAACGGGACGGACCTACACGGCGTCCTGCGTCGCCGTGGACGGCGCGACCAACAGCGGCGCGGCGCAGTCCGCGACCGTCTTCGTGCCCAAGTGCGCCTCGGGCAAGGGGAAGGCTACCGGCGTCTGCGTCGGCATGGACCGGGAAGTCGTCAAGCGGCGTCCCGGCGGCATCGGGATCTCCGGCGTGACGAAGTAGCCGAAACCCGCACGGCGGCCCCTCTCATCCGCGAGGGGCCGCCGGATACGGCCCACCTTCGAAATTGAACCCGGCGAGAGGACCATCCGGCCTCGACAGGGGGCCGGGGCGAGCCTACGTTCGAGGCCGGACGGCTCGCGAATGGACATCACGGAATCGAAACCGGCCGGGCGGATCCAGCGCCTGCAGGCGTACCGCGAAGAGCACGCCATGGCGGAGATCGCCATCTTCTTCGCCGCCGGGATGCTCTTCGACATCGTCACGCTGTCGCGCATCGACGACTTTCTGTCGCTGCTCCAGCAGGGCGTCTACCTCGTCCTCCTCGCCGGGCTCATGGTCTTCGAGGAACGGGAGCGGGCCAAGTCGTGGAAGCCCTCGGGTCTCCTGGCGAAGGCCTGGCGCTTCTCGGAAGACGTCATCCACTTCCTGCTGGGCAGCCTGCTGTCGTCGTTCACGCTGCTTTACTTGAAGTCCAGCTCGGGGCTGTCGGCGCTCGGGTTCATGGCCATCCTCGGGACCTTGCTCGTCGTCAACGAGCTGCCGCGCTTCCGGGAGAAGGGTCCGATCGTCCGGCACGCGCTCCTGAGCCTGTGCATGACGTCGTACGGGGCGGTGCTGCTGCCGGTGGTGTTCGGGTTCATCTCGCCGTGGCTGTTCGTGGCGGCGGTGGTGCTGTCGTGCGCCGCCTTCTGGCTGTTGACCCGGAGGCTCGTGCGCCACACCGGGGACGCGCGGGCGGCCAGCTCGCGGGTGGCGGCGCCGGCGTTCGCCATCCAGGGGCTGCTCGTCGCGGCTTATTTCTTCGGCGCGATCCCGCCGGTGCCGCTGTCGCTGCAGTACATCGGCATCTACCACGAGGTCATTCCGCCGGGCCGGACCAGAGCTGCGGGGGCCGATGCGGCCGCGCCGGTGCAGGCCGCTGCCCTGTTCGCCCCGCGGCCGGCGAATCCCGCGCGCACCTACCAGCTCAGGCACCTGCGCCCGTGGTGGAAATTCTGGCAGCACGGCGACCAGGATTTCGCGGCGCGCCAGGGGGACGTCGTCTACTGCTTCGCCCGCGTCTTCGCCCCGAATGGGTTCAAGGACGCCATCTTCGTCCACTGGTGGCTGCAGGGGCCGGACGGCTGGATCGACCAGGGGCGCGCGAAGCTCGACATCAGCGGCGGGCGCGACAACGGCTTCCGCGCCTTCGCCACCAAGAAGAACTACCGGCCCGGCCGCTGGCGCGTCGAAGTCGAGACCACCGACGGCCGCGATCTCGGCGTCATCAAGTTCGACCTCTTCGCCGACGACACCACAGGCGAGCGCGAGTTCCAGACCGATCGGCTTTAGACCGGCCGCCCCCGCGGTCAGCGACCCTTCGATCGCTCGTCACGCGTCCGCCTGAGGATGGCGAGGGTGGCGGCATCCTTGTCGCGCCCGGCCCGCTCTTTCAATTCGATCAGGGTGTCCAGGTCGATCACCTTGATGCTGTTGGCTCCGACCGGGATGTCGACAGCGTGGGGCATGAGATCGTCATAGTCGCGCCCCTCGCCGACGGCCCCGAGGAGATCGAGCGGACCGAACCTGGTCATCAACAACTGATGCCCGGGCGATTCGAGATGACTGCGGTCGGGCCGCAATCGCCGCGCGCTCTCAGGGCATCCAGGATCGCGAGGAAATCAACCTTCGGCCGCTTCGCCACGCAGCCTCCGGATCGATTCGATCGCGTCCTGCAGGGCCTCGAGTCTCTCGAGCGGCGTCAGCGTCAGCATCCAGCGGATCAGCGTGAGGTCGACGCCGTCAGGACTGTGGGTGGGCTCCGATGCGAGGTCGGCGTCCGGTTCATGCAGCGTGCGACGTCGCGGGTGGCGCATCGAGCAGTTCTCAGTCCCCGAGGGGCGTCAGCTTGACCTTCGCCCCTTCGGCGACGCGGACGAGGCGGCCCGCATCACCCGTGATGCGGCCGAAGACATTGACGGGGGAGGCGGCGGCCGGGTCGTCGCCGGTGCTCGCGGGGGTTTTCCCGAAATAGAGGCCGACGGCGGGGCCGTCGGGCCAGAAGGCGAGATCGCCGGCCTTCACCGAGGCGCGGGCGATGGGCTCGAGCGGCACGCCGAGCGGCGCGTTCACCAGGATCGACTGGCCGTAGAGGCGCGCCGTCCCGTGGAGCGGCAACGCCTCCCAGAGGGCCACGGCGGTGGCGGTGTCGGACAGGATGGCGTAGAGGCGGACCCCGCCGGCCTCGATGCGAATCGCCTTCTCGCCCATGGATGCAGGAGCCCTCAGTACGTCTCGGCCGGAGGCAGGGCGCGGGCCGCGTCCATCCAGGGCTTCACGGCCGGGGCCTTCAGCACCTCGCGGATGTAGGCGTGCGCCAGGGGCGACGGGCCGGCCGGCACCTCGTACGACACCAGACGGAAGGCGGCCGGCGCGTACATCGCGTCCACCGCGCCGAAGGCACCGAACAGGTACGGGCCGCCGGCAGGCTTCTTCGCCAGAGGCACCTCGAGCAGGCTCAGGAGCTCGGCGGCATCCGAGAGCGCCGCCGCGGTCGCGGCCGGGCGGTTCTTCAAAAAGCAGGTGTTGAACGACATCCCCTCGCGCATCCCCATGAAGCCGGAGTGCATCGCCGCGGCGAGCCAGCGCGCGTGCGCCCGCTCGGCGGCGTCGCGCGGCCACAAGGCCGGGTGCGCTGGCGGTGGGAAGGTCTCCTCGAGGTACTCGATGATGGCGAGCGAGTCGGGGATGGCGAGCCCCTTGTGGTGCAGCACCGGCACCTTGCCGGTGGGGGAGACGGCACGGCGCCGGGCGCGGTCCTTGTCACCCTTGATGGGCAGCGGAACGTCCTCGAACGGCACGCCCTTGTGGGTCAGCGCCGCCCAGGCGCGCATCGACCAGGACGAGATGTTCTTCTCTCCGGTATAGAGCTTCAGGTCCGGCATGCGATCTCCTTGGGAAGGAAGTTCCAGTTCTTGAGAGCGAGCCCGGTGCCGGTGGTCTCGCCGGGGAACGATTCGTAGATCGACAGCGAGGCGTTCTTCGGCTCGTCCGAGCGGTCGAGCCCGAGGACCTCCTCTTCGCCCAGGCGCTCGATGAGCCGGCGGAACGCCAGCACGACCACGCTGTGGGTGACGACGAGAATGCGCTGCCCCGGGTGTTCGCGCACCAGCGTCCCGAGAAAAGAATGAACGCGCAGGTTGACGTCCGGGTAGGACTCGCCTCCCGGCGGGCGGTAATAGTACTTGCCGACCAGCCGGCGCCTCTCCCACTCGGCCGGATGCAGCGTCATGAAGCCGTGGCGCGTCAGGCTCTCGATGAGACCGAAGTCGCGCTCGCGCAGCCGCTCCTCGATGACCTTGACGGGCGGCGGGTCGAGCTGGGCGGTCGCGAAGTCGGCGGTGTCGCGCGTGCGGCGGTAGGGCGAGATGTAGGCGGCGTCGAAGCGACCGTACGCCTCGCGCAGGTACTCGCCCGCCTCGCGCGCCTGGCGCTCGCCTTCCTTGGTCAGCAGGACATCGGCGTCGCGACCCTGCACGGTGACATGGGTCTCGCGGCTTTCCTTCTGTTCGAGATACTCCCGGTGGAAATTCGCCTGGCTCTGCGCGTGCCGCATGACGACCAGCAGGGCCGGCCACTTGTAGGCTTTGGACTCGCTCATGTGGCCGGTATTCTACCGCCTCCGGCGCGGTAGAATCCGCCGCCTCATGCCCTCCAGGCTCAGGTCCGCATCGTGAGTTCCGCGGCGGTCCCTCATCAGGAAGACAGGCCCGGCGCCCCCGGCGCGGGCGACGCGGCGCGGCGTCGCCACAACGTTCTGGTGGCGCTCAACTTCGCCGCCGTCTACATCCTCTGGGGGTCGACCTATCTCGGCATCCGGGCGGGGCTGAGGGACCTGCCGCCGGCGCTCATGGCCGGCAGCCGCTTCACCCTCGCCGGGGCCCTCATGCTGGCCTGGCTTCTCTGGCGCGGCGAGCGTTTGCCGCCGCGGTCGTTCCTCGGGCCCATCGCCGTCACCGGGCTGCTGATGCTCCTGGGCGGGAACCTGCTCGTCTGCTTCGCCGAGGCGACGGTGTCGTCCGGCATGGCCGCGGTCATCGTCGCCAACCTTCCCTTCGTCTTCGTCATCGTCGAGCTCTTCCGCAAGGACGGCGAGCGGCTGAGCCTCCTCGGTGTCGCCGGCCTCTTCATCGGCTTCTCGGGGATGCTCATCCTGACGTGGCCGAAGCTGGTCGCCAGCTATTCCCTCGGGATCGGCACCATGCGGGGAGAGGCGATGCTGCTCCTGGCGAATCTCTGCTGGGCGCTCGGATCGATTTACTCCAGGAAACGGCTGCGCGGGGTGGCGCCGCTCATGTCCACGGCCCTGCAGATGTTCATTGCCGGGCTGGCGCTGTGCGTCCTGGGGTTCCTGCTCGGGGAGGCCCCGCGGTGGAACTTCACGCCACGGGCGGCCCTGGCGGTCGGCTGGCTCATGGTCGCGGGGTCGATCCTCGGATACTCGGCGTACATGTGGCTGCTCGCCCACGTGCCGGCCGTGAAGGTGTCGACGTATGCCTACGTGAACCCCATCATTGCTCTGGGGCTCGGCTGGCTCTTCTTCGACGAGCCGCTCGGCTGGCGGATCTGGGCCGGGACGGCGGTCATCCTGGGGGGCGTGGCGGTCGTCAACCTCGCCCGGGTGCGCCAGGCGTGACGGGGCACCCACGCGGCCGGAAAGCTGGTCCGGACGCGAATACCGGCCGGGGGGGCCGGGGACCCGTGAAATAATAAGGATGCGACTCCGGCCAGGAAAAACGAAAACGGAATAGCGCCCGTCACGCGGCGGCGCGTGAGTCCATTACGATTTCGCAGGGTCGCACGGGGGAGCTTCTTCCGCCTTGACCTATGGGCAAGAGGCTCGTATTCAAAGGGGGATGCAATCGATGGGGGACATCCGGAAGCACGTCCTGACCGTCTCGGTCGAGGACTACTTCCATGGCGCTTCGCTCGACGGTGTCGTCGCGCGCAAGCACTGGACCCGCATCGAGTCCCGCCTCGAGAAGTCGCTCAAGGAAGTGCTCGACCTCCTCGCCGAGCACCAGGCGACCGCGACCTTCTTCGTCCTCGGCTGGATCGCCGAGCGGCAGCCCGAGATCGTCCGGCAGATCCGCGCCGCCGGCCACGAGATCGCCAGCCGCGGCTACTGGCCGCGCGGCGGCGAGAAGGGAATGCTGCCGCATCCCCAGGAGCTGCGCGAGGAGCTGCAGCGGGCGCGCGAGGCGCTCGAAGCCGCCGGCTCCAACCGCATCGTCGGCTACCGCCACCCACGCTGGCTCATGCGTCCCGAGGAGCTGTGGGTCATCGACGTGCTGGTCGAGGAGGGCTACCTCTACGACAGCAGCGTCAATCCGATCCTGCGCCGCTTCGCGCGCGACCCGCGCTGGTTCGAGGCGCACCAGCACCGCCACTCGGTCACCAACCAGTCGATCTGGGTCCTGCCCGCCTCGACCGTGAGCGTCCTCGGCGAGCGCGTGACCATCTCCGGCGGCAACTACGTGCGGCAGCTGCCGCATTCGCTCTTGAAGCAGGCGGTGAAGTACTGGGACGCGCACCGCACAACACCGATCGTCTTCTACTTCATGCCGTGGGAGATGGACCGCGACCAGCCGCAGATCCGCGGCATCTCGCGGCTGCAGCGCATCCGCCAGTACCGCTCGCTCGGCAAGACGCGCGACGTCTTCCAGGAGTACCTCAAGACCTACCGCTTCCAGCCGATCGGCGACTGGCTGAACCTGCCGTGGCGGACCATGGAGCCGGTCCCCGCGGCGGCCTCCGCCCGCGCCGAGGCGCCGATCGTGCTGCGCAGCGGCGCGGGGTCCGTCCCGGCCGCCGACCGCAAGCCCGTGACCCTCGTGGTCCCCCTCTACAACGAGGAGGCGAACATCCCGTACATGCGCGGCACGCTGCTCGATCTCAGGCGCCGGCTCGAGCGCCGCTACCGCATCCACTTCAACCTCGTGGACGACGGCAGCAGCGACGCCACCTGGGATCGCCTCACCGAGCGCTTCCGCGATTTCCCCGACTGCCAGGTGCTGCGTCACGCGAAGAACGCCGGGGTGGCGGCCGCCATCCTGACCGGGCTGCGCGCCTCGCCCACCGAGGTCGTCGCCTCCATCGACTGCGACTGCTCGTACGATCCGAACGATCTCGAGGCGATGATCCCGATGATCGAGGGGGCCGACCTCGTCACCGCGTCCCCGTACCATCCGCAGGGGCAGGTCTACAACATCCCGCCGTGGCGGCTGTTCCTGTCGCGCTCGCTGTCGCGCATGTACTCGGTGCTCCTCGGCAAGTCGATCTCCACCTACACGTCGTGCTTCCGCGTCTATCGCAAGAGCGCGGTCGAGGGGCTGCGCGTCGATCACGGGGGTTTCCTGGGAGTGGCGGAGATCCTGATTCGACTGAGGCTTGCGGGCGGGCGGATCGTCGAATATCCGAACACGCTCGAGTCGCGCCTGTTCGGCGAGTCGAAGATGAAGATCGCCCGCACCATCTGGAGCCACCTGGGGCTCCTGCGTGAGCTGGCGATCCTGAAGGCGCGCGGCGGGCCGGTGCCGGTCGCCGCGGGCAGCGCACCGTCCGCGCCCTCCGCCTCGCGCCCGGCGGCCACCTCGCCCGAAGCAGGAGTGAAGAAATGAGCGGCAAGCCGCTCTTGAGCCTCGGGCTCGACCTGGACAACCTCTGGTCGTACATGAAGATTCACGGCGACCCGGGCTGGGAGTCGCACCCGACCTACCTCGAGCCGCTGGCGGAGCTTCTCGAACAGTTCACCGCGCGTCACAGGATCCGCCTGACGGTCTTCGTCGTCGGCCAGGATGCGGCCCTCGACAAGAACGCCCAGGCGTTCGCGCGCCTCGCGGCGCTCGGGCACGAGATGGGGAACCACTCGTTCAAGCACGAGCCGTGGTTCCACCTGTACGCGCGGCCGGAAATCGAAGACGAGATCGCCCGCACCGAGGACGCCATCGAGAAGGCCACCGGGCAGCGCCCGAAGGGCTTCCGCGGCCCCGGCTACAGCCTCAGCAAGGACACGCTGCGGGTGCTGACGGCACGGAACTACCTCTACGACTGCTCGACGCTGCCGACCTTCCTGGGCCCGCTGGCGCGCGCCTACTACTTCTGGAAGAGCCGCGGCATGCCGGAAGCCGAGCGCGAGAAGCGCAGCAAGCTCTTCGGCGGCTTCAAGGACGGCCTGCAGCCGATCCGGCCCTACGCCTGGAACGTGGACGGCCGCCGCATTGTCGAGCTGCCGGTGACGACGATGCCTCTGGTGCGCGTGCCGTTCCACATGTCGTACCTGCTCTACCTGTCGCGCTTCTCGTCGCTGGCCGCATCGACGCACTTCTCGACGTCGCTCCAGATGTGCCGCTGGGGCGGGATCATGCCGTCGTTCCTGCTCCACCCGCTCGATTTCCTCGGGTGCGACAAGATCAAGGAGCTGGCCTTCTTCCCCGGGATGGACCTGCCCACCGCCCGCAAAATCGAGTTCGTGGACGCCGGGATGGAAAAGCTGAAGAAATCGTTCGAGGTGGTGCCGCTCGAAGAGGCGGCGCGCCGCGTCCCGTTGAAGGCGATGGCCCCGATGCGCGATCTCAACGCGGAGGGTGCGCTTGGCTGAGACGCGGGAGGGCGGCCGTCCGGTCGTCCTCGTCATCCTCGGGACCCGTCCCGAGGCGATCAAACTCTTCCCGGTGGCCCGGGCGCTGCAGGCGGAGCCACGTCTCCGGACGCGCGTCGTGACGACCGGCCAGCACCGCGAGATGGTGGACCAGATCCTCCAGCCGATGGGGATCGTCCCCGACAGCGACCTCGACATCATGCGGCCCGACCAGTCGCTCAACGACATCGTGTCGCGCATCGTGCCGCGGCTCGAGGCCCTCTACGACCAGGAGCGGCCGGCGCTCGTGCTGGTGCAGGGCGACACGACGAGCGCCTTCTGCGCCGGGCTGACGGCGTTCCACCGGCGCATCGCCGTCGGTCACGTCGAGGCGGGGCTGCGGTCCTTCAACCGGTTCCATCCGTACCCCGAGGAGGCGAACCGACGGATGTTGTCCTCGGTCACGGACCTGCACCTCGCGGCGACACCGTGGAGCGCCGACAACCTGGTGCGCGAAGGCGTGCCGCGCAACGAAATCACCGTCACCGGCAACACCGTCATCGACGCCCTGCTCGAGACGCTCGGCCGGACCGACCTGCTCGAGGCGCAGCGGATCCCCACGCTTCCGCGCCGGGATGGCGAGCGCATCGTGCTCATCACGCTGCACCGCCGCGAGAACTGGATGCAGCAGCCCGGCGGCGCGCCGGCGGCCGGTCCTTCGAAGACCGCGCAGGAGTCGCCGCTCGAGGAGACGCTCCTGGCGATCGCCGACGCGGCCGCCGCCTTCCCGACAACACAGTTCGTCTACCCGGTGCACCGCAACCCCCGTGTGCAGGAGCCGGCGCGACGCCTGCTCGCGGGCCGGCCGAACGTGCACCTGCTCGACCCGCAGCCTTACATTCCGTTCGTCGACCTGCTGTCTCGCGCCTGTCTCGTCCTGACCGACTCCGGGGGCATCCAGGAGGAGGCGCCGTCGCTCGGCGTCCCGGTCCTGGTGGCGCGCGAGACGACCGAGCGGCCGGAAGGAGTCGAGGCGGGCACGAACGTGCTGGTCGGGACGCGCCGCGAGGCGGTCCTCGCCGCCATGACGAAGCACCTGTCGCGGCCGGAGCCGAAGCGCGGTCCGCTGCCCCGGCCGAACCCGTTCGGGGACGGGCGGGCCAGCGGGCGGATCCGGCAGGCCGTGCTGCACCACCTGGGGTTCGCAGAAAAAGCGGTGGAATTCGCGCCGCCAGTGGCATCATCGTCGCTTTCATCCACCCGGGCCTGAAGCGCCCGGGAATACCTTTCGGAGGCCGTGCCATGAGCGAGACGAAGACCAGGATCACCCTCCCTTCCGACGCCGACATCAGCGGCCGGACCTTCGGCGCCGAGGAGATGGCGATTCTCCAGAAGGTCATCGCCTCGGGGACCCTCAACTGCACCAAGGGGACCGTGGTGCGGGAGTTCGAGAAGCGCTTCGGGGACTCGCTCGGCGTGTCGTTCTGCCGCACGACGACCTCCGGCACCGCCGCGCTGCACGCCGCGGTGGCGGCGATCGACCCCGAGCCCGGCGATGAGATCATCACGACGCCGATCACCGACATGGGCGCGATTACTCCGATCCTCTACCAGACGGCGATCCCGGTCTTCGCCGACGTCGATCCGCTGACCTACAACCTGACCGCGGAGACCATCGCGAAAAAGATCACCCGCCGCACCAGGGCCGTGATGGTCACGCACCTCTTCGGCAATGCCTGCGACATGGACCCGATCATGGCGCTCGCGAAGCAGCACGACATCAAGGTCATCGAAGACTGCGCCCAGGCGTTCCACTGCACGTACAAGGGGAAGCCGGTCGGCACCATCGGTGACATCGGCTGCTTCAGCCTGCAGCAGACCAAGCACATGACCGCCGGCGAAGGCGGCATGGTGGTGTCGAACGACACGGCCCTGTCGCGCCGGGCGCGCCTGTTCATCGACAAGGCGTGGGGCTACGGCGACCCGAAGCCGGACCACTACTTCCTCGCGCTCAACTACCGCATGACCGAGCTGGTCGGCGCGGTGGCGCTGGCGCAGTTCGACAAGCTCGACGCCATGGTGAAGCACCGCGTGGCGATGGCCGAGCTGCTCAGCAAGCGCATCGAGGGCGTGAAGGGCGTCGCCGCCCCGAAGATCACCCCGGGCTGCCGGCCTGTCTACTGGAAGTACCCGCTGCGCATCGACACGAAGCTGGTCAAGGGCGGCGCCGATGCCTTCGGCGCCCGCCTCAAGGAAGACGGCATCTTCACGGCGCCGCGCTACATCCAGAAACTGGCGTTCGAGTGCGAGGTGCTGCGCGACCAGCGCACGTTCGGCAACAGCCGCTTCCCCTACGTCGGCGAGCACCGCCGTGGGGACGCACCGGTCGTCTACGACAAGAAGGACACGCCGGGGTCGGTCGAAGCCCTGCTCGGCGTGGTGGTCCTGCCCTGGAACGAGAAGTACACAACGGAGCACGTGGAGTTCATCGCCGCATCGATCCGACAGGCCTCTTCGGAGCTGACCTGAGCGGACGGGTTGCGATGAACCAAGGAGGTGTTCGTGGGGAAAGTCGGCAAGACTGACGCAGTTCGTTTCGGACTGGTCGGCTGCGGCCGGATCGCGCAGTCGCACCTGCAGGCGCTGGGAACGCTTCCCGACGCGCGGCTGACCGCCGTCGTCGAGAGCCGGGAGACGGCCGGGAAGGCGGTGGCGGAGGAATACAAGTGCGCCCTCCACACCGACTACCGCGACCCGTCGCTCCTGGAGCAGATCGACGCGGCGATCATCTGCACGCCGCCCAACCTGCACCACGACATCGCGCGGCATTTCCTCGAGCGCGGCGTGCACGTCCTGTGCGAAAAGCCCTTGACCATCGAGTCGAAGAAGGCGCGCGACCTCGTGGCCCTCTCGGACGACCGTGACCTGGTGCTGATGATGGCGTCGAAGTTCCGCTACGTGGACGACATCATCAAGGCGAAGGCGATCATCGAGTCGGGGATCCTCGGCCGCATCATCCTGTACGAGAACTCCTTCTGCTCGAAGGTGGCGATGTCCGACCGCTGGAACGCCACGAAGGACGTCTCCGGCGGCGGGGTGCTCATCGACAACGGGTCGCACTCGGCCGATATCGCGCGGTACCTGCTCGGCCCGATCGTCGACGTGCAGGCGCAGAACGGCCTGCCGACGCAGGGGCTCGACGTCGAGGACACCGTGCGGGTGCAGTTCGTCACCCAGGGCGGCGTCATCGGCACGTTCGACCTGTCCTGGAGCATCACCAAGGAGACCCCGCACTACGTGCAGGTGTTCGGCTCCGAGGGGACGTTGCAGGTGGGCTGGAGCGGCTCGAAGTACCGGCAGGACGGGTCGTCCCGCTGGGTGCCGTTCGGCACCGGCTACGACAAGCTCAAGGCCTTCTCGCGCCAGCTGCAGAACTTCATGGGCTGCATCAAGGGACGCGAAGCGCCGGTCATCAGCGCCGAGGACAGCCTGGCGTCGGTGCAGGTGATCGAGACCGCCTACCGCTCGGCCGGCCGCAACAACTGGCTGCGCGTGGAACCGGCCGCCTAGGACCCGGTCGACAACCGACATGACGACCTCCGGACAGGCTCCGAAGCCGGCCCGTGTCCACCCGACCGCCCTCGTCGAGGACGGCGTGGTGCTCGGCCACGACACCAGCGTGTGGGACGGGGTCCACATCCGTCACGGCGCGAAGCTCGGCCATCACTGCATCGTCGGTGAAAAGTCCTACATCGCCTACGACGTGGTGATCGGCAACTACGTCAAGATCAACGCCGTCGTGTACATCTGCGCCAACGTGGCGATCGGCGACTTCTGCATGATCTCCGCCCACACGGTGTTCACCAACGACCGCTTCCCGCGCTCGGGGAACAAGGAGCTGACCTTTCTCGAGACATCCGACGTCACCGAGGAGACGCTGACGACGCGCCTCGAGCGCGGCGTCACCATCGGCGCCAACGCCACCATCGGCCCCGGCCTCACGCTGGGGGAGTTCTCGATGATCGGCATGGGGTCGGTCGTGACGCGCGACGTCCCGCCGTTCGCCCTCGTGCACGGGTCGCCGGCGCGCATCGCCGGCTGGCTCTCGGCCTGCGGGCACCCGCTGCTGCGTGGCGCCGATCTCGGCACCGGGTCGGGGGAGGGATCGGGTGCGGCGGCCGCCCGTCGCGATTTGCACTGCGAGCGCTGCGGGCGGAACTACCGGTTCGACGGGAAGAGGCTCTCGCCCACGGCTCCGATCGTCTCCGCGCCATGAAGACCGCCGTCGTCGGCGGCGGGGTGCTCGGTCTCACCCTCGCGTACCGTCTTGCCTCGGCCGGACACCAGGTCGATCTGCTCGAGGCGGAGCCGTCGCTCGGTGGCCTGGCCGCGGCGCACGACTACGGCCCGTTCACCTGGGACCGCTTCTACCACTGCATCCTTCCTCAAGATACAAGTCTCATCGCGCTCCTGGCCGACCTGGGGCTCGAGCAGGACCTGCGCTGGGCGCGCACCGGAACGGGGTACTACGCCCGCGGCCGGATGTACGACATGAACGGCAACGCCGACTTCCTGCGCTTCCCCCTCCTGACCCTCGTGGACAAGGGCAGGCTGGCGGCGGCGGTCATCTACGCCACGCGCTTCGCGAACCCGAACGACCTGTACCGCGTCAGCGCCGAGCAGTGGCTGATGAAAATCTGCGGGAAGCGCGCCTACACGGTCTTCTGGCAGCCGCTCCTGAAGGCGAAATTCGGCCCCTTCCACGACCAGGTGGCGGCGGTGTTCATCTACGCGACGCTCGTGCGGTTGTTCGGCGCGCGATCGAAGGCGGCGGGCGCGGAGAGCCTCGGCTACGTCAGCGGCGGGTACCGGCGCATCCTCGAAAGGTTCGCCGCGAAGGTGCGCGCCTCGGGTGGGACGATCCGCACCGGCGCGCCGGTCACCTCCATCACCGAGGCGCCGGCCCCCTCGGGAGGCGGCCCCGGCGCCCGCGTCGAATGGCGCGCCCGCTCCGGCGCGTCGTCGACGGATCCGGCGGCCGACATTTATGACCAGGTCTTCTTCACGGCGCCGACGCGGCTGGCGCGCAAGGTTGCGGCCGCATCGTTCCTGCCGCACGTCGCGTCGGTGGAACAGGATCATCCGACGTCGGCGCATTACCTGGGAGTCGCGTGCCTCGTCCTCGCCCTCGAGCAGCCGCTCACGCCTTACTACGTCCTCAACATCGGCGAGCCGTCGATCGAGCTGACCGGGCTCATCGAGATGACCAATCTCGTCGACCGCATGACCGAGACGGAGGGGCTGAGCCTCCTCTACCTGCCGCGCTACATGGACAGCGAGTCGAAGGAGTTCGAGGGATCGGACGCGGCGCTGCGTGATGCGATGTTCGAGCGGGGACTGAAGCGGCTCTTCCCTTCGTTCGACCCGGCGCACGCCCGCTACGCCGGGGTGCACCGGGCGCGCTACGTGCAGCCGCTGCCGCTGGTGCGCGACGGCGGCGGGCCGGAGGGCGACCCGACCCCGGCGCTGGCGCGCCCCTTCCAGGTGCTCAACACCGCGATGCTGCGCATCGCCACGCTCAACAACAACGAGGTGGTGGCGCTCGTCGATCGCTTCATGTCGAAAAACCGCGCCGCGCTCGCTCCCACGCCAGGCCCATCCCGAGGATGAGGGCGAGCGCCAGCGCCACGGCGTTCGACTCGCTGATGACGAGCCAGGCGAACCACGGGACGTCGAAGCGCTCCAGCAGCGTGAACGTCGCCAGGTAGTTCGCCGCCGGCACCAGCATCAGCATCGCCAGCACCGCGCGGCGCGCGGTGAAGGGGCCCGGCATCAGGAGCAAAGCCGTCACCGGCAGCGCCAGGATGAGCGCGTCGTAGGGCTGGTGATACGTCGCCAGCAGGATCGCCAGGCACCCGAGGCTGTTGGAGATCGGCCGGGGCTCGGGCTCGCCGCGCGCCGCGAGCCGCCGCATCAGGAGAGCGGCCGCGCCGAGGATGACGACCGCCAGCACGACGTTCACGAGCGTCCCCGGCGGGCGCCCGAGGAGGCGCCCGAGAAGCGAGACCGGGTCGAGGCGGATGAGGCTCGTCGGCTCGTTGAAGGTGCTGTCGGTGGCGACGACCCGCATGCTGCCCCGCATCGATTCGAGCAGCGGCCCCAGTCCCCCGGCGGCCCGCAGCGGCCCGAACCCCGACACGACCCCGAGCACCGCGGCGAGCGCCGCGCCCAGGAGAAAGGCCCGCACGTCCCCGCGGCAGAGCATGAGGACGCCGAGCGGGCCGCCGTAGGAGGGCTTGGCGCAGGCGGCGGCCAGACCGAGGGCCGCCAGCCACGGCCGGCGCCGTCCTGCGAGGAGGGCGGTCGTGCAGCCGACCGCCATCAGCGCGCTGCACTGGCCGATGTAGAGCGTCATGTGTCCCGGCCGGCCCAGGACGAGGGCCGCCGCGACGAGGAGCACCCGCCACGGCTCGGCCGGAAGACCCGACCCCCGCACGGCCAGCGCCGCGAGCAGCACCAGGAGCGCCAGGTTGACCAGGAAGTCCGCCGCCATCGCGGCCCCGTAGGGAAGGAACGCCAGCGGGACGTTCAGCAGCAGGCTGATCGGCGAATACGGCGGCAGCGGCCGGTCGACCGGGTAATGGGCGTGGTAGTCGTCGTAATTCCAGGGATTGCGCCCGTCGAGGAGCGCCACCGACGGGTAATAGAAGTTGTCGCGGAAATCCTGGAGCCCGAATCTCTCCACGGTCGGCTGCCCCGGGATGTTCAGGTTGGCGACGGTGCGGGCCGCGACCAGGGCCGAGATCGCCGCGAAGGCGATCGCGGCGAGGATGGTGCGCAGGCGCGGGCTCACGGAGCCAAGCCTTTGGCCCAGTGGCGCAGCACGATGCCACGGAACCGGTCCTCGTCCGGCTGCGGCACGAGGCCGAGGCGGCCGGCCGCCTGTCCGACCTTGTCGCGCACGTTCCCCGCGGGATCCTCCCAGGCGCGATTGTCCACCAGCCAGATGTCGGTTGCGCCCGAGCCGAGGATGGCGTCGCTTCTCGGGTCCACGACCATCTTCATCAGGCCGCCGTTGCGCGCATAGAGCGGCGCCGCGTCGCCGAGGATGAGCGGCCGCGCGCCGGAGTGCTCCTCGGCGAAGCGGATCGCGCCCCGCTCGTCGTCCTTGGCGTAGACCGGATCGAAGAGCAGGTTCCATCCCGCGATCGCCTGCAGCCCGGCGACGGCGAGGACCGCCGCGCGGAAACGCTTTGGCCGCACGGCGACGAACGCCTGGAGGAGCGGAACGAGCGGCCACAGGAACATCAGGTGGCGCGGCACGAGCGGGAAGTCACGTGTGGCGACGTAGAGCGCCGGCCCCAGGATTCCCACCGCCGGCGCCAGGAGGAACAGCGCCGCGGCCGGTGGTTCCCCCTCGCGTCGCGCCGCGCGCAGGCCCGACCAGAGGCCCGCCACCAGAAGCGCGAGCGCGGCGGCCGCGAGCAGGAGCGCCAGCGGATGCGCCGCCGCGATCTGCCGCGCCGGGCCCTGGTGCAGCTCGCGCAGGTCCGGGCCCAGGGAGAAGCCGAAGACGAACGCGAACGGGAAATAGAAGAAGCCGACCACGGACAGGCGACGGGTCCAGCCCACTCCGTGCGCCACCGCCGGGCTCCGGACGAGGAGCAGGATCCAAGGCAGGAAGAGGAGGAGACTCGCGCCGAGCGAGGCCGCCGTGGCGAGCGCCGCGGCGCGCGCCACCGGCCGGGGTGGACGCACGACGAGCCCGATCGCCGCGACGATCGTCGCCTGGACGACGAGCGCGAAGAGATGGAACAGGTGGGTCCAGAGCCCCAGGGTGTTGGCCAGGCCCCAGGCCACGGTCCAGAACGCCACGGTGCGTCCGGGGGACCGCGCCCCGATCGCCTGCAGGCAGCCGGTCATCGACCAGGCCGCCGCGGCCACCGCCAGGAACCACAGCGCATAGTTGCGCGCCTCCATGGCGTAGAACAGGAGAAACGGCGACACCTGCGCGCACAGGCCCGTGAAGAGAAGACCCGCCGGACCGTACAGGCGTCCCCCGACGAGCGCGAGGAGCAGCACCCCGACCTCGACCGCGAGGAGAGACGGCAGCCGCCAGCCGAATTCGCCGCGCGGCAGGAGTTCGCGCAGGGCATAGAGCAGTGCGTGCGACGCCGGCGGCTGCGTGTCGATGGCCCTGACCCGCGTCACGAGATCGGCGGCGTCGCGCGCCTCGGTCACCGGCACGAGCGTGATGGCCTCGTCGATCCAGAGCGACTGCGCGCCGAGACGCGCTCCGATGATGAAGGTGCCGGCCCCCATGATGCAGGCCAGGGCGATCCGGGCGAAGCGGCTCGTCATCTCGGGGGAGGGGGGCGTCGCCATCTCAGGCGGGCGGACGCGCGTAACGCTGCACCACGACCCCGGCGAAGCGCTTCGACTCGGCCGGGCGGAGGGCCGCGGCGAGCCGGCGCGGCACCTCGCCGTCGGGATCCTCGGTCCAGGCGCGCGAGGACACGAGCCAGACGTCCGATCCGAGGGCGATCACCGGGCCCAGGATGCCCTCGAGCCGCGCCGCGTCCTTCACGTCGCCGAGGTCGAGGTCGACGAGCGCGCCGCGCGCCCGCGAGTAGCGCTTGTACGGCTCCGCCCCCTCGCCGAGCAGGATCACCGGCCCGCCGCCGCCGGCGGCGATGTAGATGGCGGCGGATCGGTTGTCCTCGCGGGCGTGATCGGGGTGGTACATCTTCACGAGCCCGTACAGCTCGCACGCGATGAAGGGCACCAAGAGCGCCGTGACGGTGCGCCGCCGCGCCGTGCGGATTCCACCGGACGCGAGCAGCAGCGTGAACGGCAGCGCGGCGACGGCGTAGCGCGGGCGGTAGCCGACCCCGGCGAGCGAGTTCAACCACGGCCCGAGGAACGGCAGGAGCGCCAGCGCCAGCACGAACCGGAAGCGTCCGCGCCAGTCGGCCTTGAGGCCGAGCAGGAGCAGCCCGGCCAGGAACACCATGCCGACGACCGGCAGGGCCATCTGCCGCGGCGCGATGTCGGTCGGAGTGGAGCCGGCGCGCACCGCCGCGTGCATCTCACGCAGCGGCGGCCCGAGCGCGAAGCCCCCGGCGAACATCTGTCCCGTGTACGGCAGGGCGAAGAGGGACGCCGCCGCGCCGCGATCGTGCTCGCGCTGCGCCCGGACGTCGTCGAGGAAAAAAGGCGCCCACAGCAAAAGGCCCGCGACGGTCAACGCCGCGCAGGCGACGAGCGGGACGCGCGCCCGGCCACGGGCCCGGAAGAGGGCCGCGGCGGCGAAGGGAAAATGCGCCAGCACGACGAAGGCGAAGTAGTAGTGCACTCCGAACCCGGCGGCGACCGACAGCGCATAGCCCGCCGCCGCGCCGATGCCGCCGCCGTCGAAAAGCTTCAGCAGGCACAGGCTCGAGGTCAGGGCGAAGAGGGAGAGCAGGGCGTACGCCCCCAGCTCCTGCGAGTACCAGACCGCGAACGGATGGATCGCCAGGAGCCCGGCGGCGAGGAGCGCCGGCGTCCGCCCCACGACGCGCCGCCCGAGCAGATAGAGGACCGGCACCGCGAGGGTCCCGGCGAGCGCCGACGGCGCCCGCAGCGCGAAGTCGGAATCGAGCCCCAGGCTCGTCAGCGCCTTCACCATGAAGGCGATGGTCGGCGGGTAGCCGTCCGGCCGGTTGAGGATGTCGGAGAACGACTTCAACCCGCCGGTCAGGGTCCAGATGTACTCGTCCATCCAGAGGGACTGCCGGGTCAGCGTCCCGAAGCGGATCGCCGCCGCGAGGAGCGTCAGCAAGGTGGCGTAAAAAGCCCCCGATCGTTGGGTTCGTTGGGTCGCGCTCACGGCCGCGTCTCCGGCTGCGCCGGGGAGGCCGCCTGCGAGGGACCGGTGGGCGGGGTTGTCAGGTCGAGCAGGGCGTAGCCGTCGGGGCAGGAATCGATTTCCGTGTACCGGCCGCGCGCCTGGGCCATGAACTTGCGCGCCGTCTCCTCCGGCTGGGCGATCCAGTAGCGCCCGCCGCGCGCCCGGATGCGCTCGAGGGTGTCGAACGACAGCTCCTCGTTGCCGTAGGTGAAGCCGCGCCGGTCGAGCCAGGCGAAGAGCATCGATTCGTTGTGGGCCACCGGCATGCCGTCGTCGTCGCGCAGCTGCCCGCCGCGCGTCACGATGCGGCCGTCGGCGGGGATGTGCGCGACGAACTGCAGGCCGCAGCGCCGCATCGCCTCGAGATCGGAGCGGTTGTCGCGCGCGTGGAGCAGGTAGACGGCGGCGGCCGTCAGGCACACGAGCGTGGCCGCTGCCGACGTCTTCGCCACCGCCGGCCACGCCTGCGACAGCGCGACGAAGCCCATACCGATCAGCAGGCACGCGGGCGCCACCGCCAGGCCGTGGTAGTAGAAGGCCCAGTCGTCGGCGGTCGTGCGCGCGCCGGCGATGAGGAAGACCACGACCGAGGAATACCAGACGAGCGGCCGCTCGAGCACCCGCCAGGGCGCGCTCCACGAGGCGACCACCAGGAGCCAGCCGAGCGGCGTGACCACGCCGAGCGTCTCCCACTTGAACAACCCGATCAGGAAGCGCGGCGGAAAGATCATGTCGACGCCGAGGAACGGATACTCGTTCGACAGCCCCAGCGAGTTGCCGTAGAGGACGTAGAAGCGCTTGGCGTGCGCGTACCACAGGGCCGGCGGCACGAGGGCCAGCGCTGCCGCCGCCCAGACCGCCGGCTGCCTCAGCGCGCCGAGCCCCCGGCGGCGCAGCACGACGTAGGCGAGCAGGATCCCGAGACAGGCGGACGGGGCCTTCGCCAGGATGCTGCCGCCGAGCGTCGCCCCGGAGAGCAGGAGCCACAGGTCCCCCCGCCCGGCGAGCCACAGCTCGAGGCAGACGACCGACGCGAGCGCCAGGAGGAGCATCAGCGGCTCCGGCTGGAGCGCCGTCGCCAGGTCGATGAGGAGCGGATTCAGGACGAAAGCCGCGAGCGCCAGCACCGCTCCGGTCGGAGGCAGGAGACGTCGCGCCAGGAAGGCGAAGAGCAGGAGCGACAGGAGCTCGGCGACGCACGACAGCCCGCGCAGGATCTCCGCGTGCACGCCGAAGACCCGGAAGAGCATGCCGCCGATCCACGGGACGATCGGCGCCTCCATCTCCACGAGCCCGGGCGTGTCGCCGCGCCAGTCGATGCGCGGGTGCAGAAAATTCGGATCCTCGCGCGCGAAGTTGCGGGCGATCTGGAACGAGTCGGACTGCCGCCACGGCGCCCGCAGCCGGTGGTCGAGGGGGCGCGCGACGTAGGCGAGCCGCAGCGCCGCCCCGGCGAGGACGAGGGCCAGGATCCACCGGCCGTGCGCCCGCCCGGGGCTGAACGCGTCGCGCGGTGGCGCCGTGTCGTGAGGTGGGGACGCGCTCACATCGAGGCGTCCTGGACGATCGTCCAGCGATTCCCCGCGCGCGAGAAGACCAGGGCCGTGCGGCCGCTCGCCGCCTCCTTGTCCGGATAGCTCAGGGTCCAGCGGCCGGCCGCGGACGCGCCGTGGATCCGTCCCGGCACGGCATCGTCCCCCGGCGTGATCTCCATCCCCCAGATCGGGCGGATGTCGTCGAGGTCGAGCCGCAGCGTGCCCATCGCGGCCTTGCCGGGGTAGCGGGTCTTGTAGCGATCGAGCACCGCCTGGCGGCCGCGCACCATCCCGGTCGGCGACACGAAGACCGCATCGTCGGCGTAGACGCTGGTGAAGGCTTCGATGTCGCCGCGGTTCCACGCCTCGACCTGATCGGCGATCAGCTTCGCGATGGCGTCGTGCGTCTGCGAGGCCTCGCGCTCGTGACCGATCCGGTCCCACAGGCTGCAGCCGTAGCGCGCGAGGAAGCGCGGCTCCTCGGCGAAGACGGGATCCTTCAGGACTTCGTCCGCGGACGCGAAGCGGTGCCCGCTTTTCTCGAGCCACGTGAAGAGGTCGTCCCAGACCGCCGTGCCGACGGCGTTGGCGTGCAGCAGGATGATCTGCGGCGTCGTGCGCTCGAGGAGCTCGTCACCGTGCTCTTCGTGGTGCCGCACCTCGGCCTGGAGGGCGGCGAGGCAGTCGGCGGCCGCGGCGCGCGCCCCGGTCTTGTCCCCGCGGCGCACGGCCGTGACGTACGCCTCCTCGTAGGACCAGTCCTGGGTGTCGATGGTCACCGTCAGGACCCGCTGCGAGGACGCGGCGAGGGCCTGGCGCACCGCGTCGAACTGCTCCGCCGTCTCCCCTTCTCGCAGGTAGGGGAAGCGGAAGAACCGCACCTTGCCGCCGTGCGGCTCGAGGTATGAGGCCAGACCGGCGCGCCCTTTCTCGATGTCCGCGACGTACTCGGCGACCGGGGTGCGCGGCAGGTCCTTGTGTCCGAACGAGTGGTTCCCCAGCTCGAACCCGGCGCCGCGCCAGCGGTCGAGGAGCGTCGTGTCGGCCGGCCCTTTCACCTGCCCCCAGATCACCAGCCCCACCGCCGGCACCTTGTGCCGCTTGAGGATGTCGAGGAGCCGCCCCGTCACCTGCTCGCGGTCGGCCGCGTCCGTGTGCAGCTTCGCCGACGCCACCGGCAGGTCATCGACGCTGACCAGGATCGGCCGGAGCGCTGCGCTGCCCGCAGCGGAGGAACCGGCCGCGGGCGACGGTGCGGGAGCGGCAGTGGACGCCGCGAAAACGGCCGCCGCTCCGAACAGGAGCGCGGCAAGGAGGGAGGGGACCACCCGCATCGCGGCGTATTGTATTCGGGTCGTTCAGGATCTGAACCGCGACGGTGTGAAGGAAACGCTACTTGCCGTAGTGCCCGACGCGCCCGGCGGAGCCGTCGGTCCCGATCGCCACGACCAGGAAGAACGCATCGGACGGGTCGGGGAAATACGTGAACGACTCGGTCGTGGTCATGCCGCGGAGCGAGAAGGCCGGGTCGGAGGGGAAGGAGCCGGGAAGGATCGCCGGCCGCGCGGTCGGCGCCGCGTAGACGAGGTAGCGAATCCCCGAGGTCGCGGCGCACGGGTCGCTCGCCGGCTGCCAGGTGAGGGCGACCTGGCCCCCCGGCGCCTGGTTCACGAGCAGCCCGGTCACCTCGGTGATGACATTGCAGGTGAAGCTGGCCGTCCAGGTCGCGGGGCTGGGTGGCGTGGAGATGGTGTGCGTCATCATGCCCCCGTCCGACCACGAGGCGAAGGTGTAGGTCCGGCCGTCGGAGGCGACCTGCGAGGCCGGCGCGCCGATGATGCGCAGGAAATCCACCACGCCGGACGTCGTGATGGGCGCCATCTCCAGCACGCCGTCGAGCGTGATCAGCAGGTTCGGGTGGGGGACGGTCGTGAAGTTCAGCGTCGAGGTGTTCGGGCGCACCTGCACCGCGGTCGTCGTGTCCAGCGCCCCGGTGGTCCCGAGCGGCGCGCCGGAGTCGCGCACGGACAGGATGACCTCATAAAAGGTGTCGGCCGAACCTTCCCCGGTGCGCGGAATGGTGAAGCTGCCGCTGCAGACTCCCTGGACCGGTCCAAGAAACGGATGGGTGTGCCCGGCGTGGTGGAACACCACCGACCAGGTGAAGCGCGAGCAGGGGACCGTCCCGTCCTCCGGGTCGGTGCCGGTGCCGGAGAAGGCGAAGGTATCGCCCGCTTCGTAGTGCGCCTCGTCCACGGGGGAAGAGATCACGGGCGTGGGGGCGCGGTTGCCGGAGACGATGCGGATGTCCGGCGTCGTGTCGGTTCCCCCGGCCCCATCGTTGACGGTCAGGTGGGCGAAGTAGACACCGGCCGGATACAAATGGCTCAGCGTCGCGGACGTCCCGGTCGCGCCGTGCCCCGAGTCCCAGGAATACTGGAGGGTCTGCTGGTCGGGGTCGCTGCTCGCGGTCCCGTCCAGAAGAACCTGGAGCGGCGCCAGTCCCGACGCGGGCGCGGCGACGCCGACCGCCTGCGGCTGCCGATTGGTGCCGCCGACCCGGGCGATGCGGTACAGCGCCCCGCTGTTGAACGACACGAAGTACAACGCGCCGTCGGGTCCGAAGCGGATCTCCACCGGATCGGGCAGGTCGGTCGCCCAGATCTCGGTCGTGATGACGTTGTTGCCGGCGTCGAGCACCATGCGGCGCAGGTCGCGCGCCGCCTCGTCCCCGAAGAAGAACTGGCCGGTGAACTCGCCGTTGAAGTCGGCGGCGGTCGCGAACGGTCCCGCCATGATCGAGGCGCCCGCCGGATTCGTGTGCGGGTACCAGTAGATCGGGTACACGAAGCCCGCCTGCCCCGCCGGCGAGGGGCCCTCGATCGAGGCCCAGCCGTAGTTCCCCCCGGGAATCCCGAGGTCCAGCTCCTCCCAGTCGGAGCCCCCGATGTCGGCGATGAACAGGGTCCCGGTGTCCGGCTGCAGCGTGAAGCGCCACGGGTGCCGGAAGCCCAGCGCCCAGACGCGCGGGTCACCCCCGCCGCCGAGGAACGGATTGCCGGCGGCCGGCGTGCCGTCCGGGTTGATGTGCAGGATCTTGCCCCTCAGGTTGAACTTGTCCTGCGAACCGGTCGACAGCAGCTGGTCGTCCCCGGTGCTGACGAAGAGGGTGCCGTCGGCGGCGAAGCGGATGCAGCCGGCGTGATGGTCCCAGTTCGTGATGGCGTACTCGACCACGATGACTTCATTCGTGAGCGTGTCGTTGACGACGGTGAAGTGGGAAACCCGCTGGCGGAACGGGGGCGGCGCGGTGTAGGTCATCCACAGCAGGTGGTTGCTGGCGAAGTCCGGGTCGATCTCGATCGCGGTGATGCCCTGCTCGTCGTTGGTGCTGACCGGGATCGTCCCGACGAGCGTCAGGGTGCCGTTGCGGAAGACCCGGATTTTCCCCGACTTCTCCGCGATGTACAGGTCGCCGTTCGGCGCCCAGTCGAAGCTGAGGGGATCCCCCATCCCGCTCACCACCGTCGTCATCGAGAAACCCGGGGCGAGCGTCGGCGCCGCCAGCGCCGGGGCGGCCGCCGCCAGCCCGAGCGCCAGGGTCGCGGCAGCGAGCCAGCCACGCCGGGTCGGCTGGGACGACAGTGTTCGACGGGTCGCCTGGGAGGGCATGCGGGAGGGGAGTGTACGGCGAGCCGGCTCCGGCGGCCACGTCCAAGGTGATGCCGGAAGCGAAGAGCGGGCCCGGCTGAGTGCCTGAGGACACCGAGGAAAGGGGCGCCGCTGAGCTTTCAGTGAAGAACGCGACCGGTGGCGCCTGCCGGAGGAGGGATGTGCAGCGCCGCGGCCAAGGTCGGGGCGACGTCGGCCGGCGTGCAGGGGGTCGCGTCGACTCGCGCCCGGAACGGCCCGCCCGCGAGGAGGAGCGGCACCCTCCGGTCGTAGGCCCAGGGTGTCCCGTGGGTGGCGGGGGCGTCCTCTCCTTCGATGGCGAACGGAGTCGGGACGATGAAGAGATCGGGGCTGCGTCCTTCGAAGCGGTTCCGTTCGTAGGCGGCGCGCGTCGCCGCGTCGACGGTGGAGCGGCCGGCGGTCAGGTAGCCGAAGACACCGTCGATCGAGAGAGCCCCCGCCCCGGCCGCTTCGGCCGCCTGCTCGACTTCGAGCCCGGCCCGGTCCAGCTCCTGGCGATCGAACCAGACCCGCGTCGGCGTGTCGCCGTACACCCGTGGCGGTGGACGGTTGCCGGCGCGCGCGGCGAGAGCGCGCTGCATGGCCTGGAGGAGCCGCGGCTCGTCGAGCCGGTCGAAGCGCAGGCCGGCGGCTTTGGCCTGGTCCCTGGTCGGGGAGACGCCGTGGTCGGCGGACAGCGCCACGATCGTCCCTCCGGCGCCGACGTGCTCGTCGAGAAAGCGCAGGAAGGCGCCGATCTGGGCGTCGAGCCTCACGATCAGCGCCTCGAGCCGCTCGTCGTAAGGCCCGACCTGGTGGCCGAGGATGTCCACACCGGACAGGCCGACGACGAGGAGATCGGGAGTGGCGTCCGCCCCCAGCTTCTCCGACACGACGATGTGCCGGGCGCAATCGAACATGAGGTCGTGGAACTGCGGCGTCCCGCGCAGGAAGTCGTAGTCCTTCGACCCGGTCTCCTTCAGCAGCCGGTCGGCGGGCCGTGCGGCGTTCAGCTGCGCCGCCCAGGCCGGGAGCGCCTCCATGTAGAAACGGCTGCTGACGATGAGGCCGCTGTTGATGTCGTACCAGAGGGCCCCGTTGGCGCTGCGCCCGACCGAGAAGACGGCCGACCGGTCCTTGCCGGCGATGCTCCAGACTTTGGCGGCGCCCCGGCTCGCCAGGCGCAGGGAGTCGCCGAGGGTGTCGACCATGAGGCGGTGCGGGGAGACGCCGGCCCCCGCCGCGCCGACGAGCGGGAAATCCGGGTCGTCGACCGAGGCGATCACCTTGTGCGTCCCCAGGTCGAAGAAGTCGTTGCTGACGATGCCGTGCCGGTCGGGGTCGGCGCCGGTCCCCAGGGTGGCGTGGCCGGGCCCGGTTTCCGTCAGTGCGTAGTCGTGGGCGCACTCGGTGAAGCGGGTCCCCGTGCGCTCCAGGCGCCGGAAGCCGTCGGGACCGAAGCGCGGGCCGAGCCGGTCGAGATAATCGGCGCGGAACTGGTCGATCACGAACAGGACGACGAGGCGCGGCGTCCCGGCCCCGGCGACGGGGCGGGCGGTCGCGGGCGGCGCGTCGGCCGCCGGCCGCGGCGCGCGCGTGGCGGCGAGCCCTGTGAAGGCCAGCGCCGCAAGGGTGAGCACGGAGGTCCGGCGGAGCATCGGCGGAGGATACGCGAAATCCGTAATCGGGCCGGCCTGCCGGAGGTGGTCGCCGCACGGTCCGCACCTGCGGGACCGAGAGGTCTGAAGGATCGCTGACCGCCGCCTTGACGGAAGGGTCGGATCGCCGTACATGGAGGGCCGTCGCAAACCCCTGATGAATTACGATTCCGTCATGTGCCCCCTCCCAGGACACGCGCGATATCTGCGCGCCGCGGCCGTGCTTTTCGCTGCCGCGGTGCTGCTGGCGGCGCCGGCGGCGGCACAGACGATCTCGTTCGGCAAGAGCACGCTGCAGGGGACGGCGATGACGAGCCCCACGTCATTGCAGTTCGGACCGGACGGCCGGCTCTACGTCACGCAACAGAACGGCACCATCCTCATCTACGGCATCACCCGCAACGGACCGAACTCGTACGTCGTCAACGCCACCCAGACGATCACCTCGGTCCGCGACATCCCGAACCGCAACGACGACACCGGGGCCATCAACGCCACGGTGACCGGGCGCGAGGTCACCGGGATCCTGGTCGTCGGCACCGCCGCGAACCCGGTGATCTACGTCGCCAGCAGCGACCCGCGCATCGGCGCCGGCGGCAGCGGCACCGACAGCAACCTCGACACCAACTCCGGCATCCTGTCGCGCCTGACCTGGAACGGGACGACCTGGGTGAAGCTCGACCTGGTGCGCGGCCTGCCGCGGTCCGAGGAGAACCACGCCAGCAACGGCCTGGTGCTCATCAACAACGGCGCCACCCTCCTGATCGCGCAGGGAGGGAACACCAACATGGGGGCGCCGTCGAACAACTTCGCGCTCCTCCCCGAGTACGCCCTGTCGGCGGCGATCCTGTCGGTCGACCTGGCGGCGATCGGGAACACGACCTACGACCTGCCGACCCTCGACGATCCGACGGCATCGCGCAACACCGGAACGCCGGGCGTGGACACGAACGATCCGTTCGGCGGCGACGACGGCGCCAACCAGGCGAAGCTCGTGGCCGGCGGCCCGGTGCAGGTCTACTCGCCCGGCTTCCGCAACCCGTACGATCTCGTCCTGACGCGCGCCGGGCGGCTGTACACGGTCGACAACGGTCCGAATTCCGGCTGGGGGGATGTGCCGGCCGGGGAAGGGGGCACGGCCTGCACCAACGCGGTGCGCGAGCCGGGCGTGACCCAGAACGACCAGCTCCACTACATCACCGGACAGGGGTTCTACGGCGGCCATCCGAACCCGACGCGCGCCAACACCGCCAACAAGTTCAACGGCCAGTCGCCGGTGCCCTCGTCCAACCCGGTCGAATGCGACTACCGCAACCCGGGCGCGCAGGACGGGGCGCTCGCCACCTTCGGCTACTCCACCAACGGCATCGCCGAGTACACCGCCAACAACTTCGCCGGCACGATGGACGGCAACCTGCTCGCCGCGTCGTTCGAGAACACCATCTACCGCATCGTCCTGTCGGCGAACGGCACGCAGGCAACTTCGGTGACGACGCTGTTCTCGTCGGTCGGCAACACGCCGCTCGACGTCTGGACGCAGCCGAGCGCGGGACCGTTCCCGGGCTCGATCTGGGTCGCCGACTACGGCATCAACGGCATCGTGGTGTACGAGCCGGCCGACTTCATTTCCTGCACCGGCGCCGACAACCCGGCGATCGACGAGGACGGCGACGGCTTCAGCAACGCCGACGAGATCGACAACGGCACCAATCCCTGCTCGGCCGGCGACGTGCCCCCCGACTGGGACGGCGACCACATCTCCAATCTCAACGATCCGGACGACGACAACGACGGCCTGCCCGACACGAGCGACAAGTTCGCCCTCGATCCGCAGAACGGCGCGACGACCAACCTGCCGCTCCTCCTGACCTGGGACAACGACGCTCCCAACCCGGGCGGGCTCCTGCACCTCGGCTTCACCGGGCTCATGACCAACGGCACCTCGAACTACGAGAGCCTGTTCAACGCCGGGGCGATGACCGCCGGCGGCGCCGCCGGCGTGGTCACGGTGGACGCGGCGACGGAGGGGGATGCCGACGGGGCGCTCAACACCCAGCAGTTCGGCTTCCAGGTCGGCGTGCACGTCACCGCGGCGACCGGGATCTTCACGGCGCACACCCGCATCCTGGCGCCGTTCGCCGGGCTGACCCCGGCCGATTTCCAGTCGATGGGCCTGTTCCTCGGCACCGGGGACCAGGACCACTACGCCAAGGTCGTGGTCATGGCGAACGGCGGTGCCGGGGGCGTGCAGTTCGGCAAGGAGGACGGCGGCCCGCTCGTCGCCCGCGCGCCCACGGGCATCACCCTGCCGGGTCCCGACTGGATCGACCTCTACCTGACCGTCGACCCGGTCGCGCTCACCGTGACGCCGGTGTTCATCGCGACCATCAACAACGTGCCCGGACTGGTCGAGTCGCTCGGAGGACCGGCGACCATCCCGGCGTCGTGGCTGGCGGGGCCGCAGGGGCTCGCGGTCGGGCTCATCTCGACGTCGCGCGGCCCGGCGCCGCCGTTCCCTGTCACGTGGGATTTCCTCAAGGTGCGCACCGGCGCCGCGGTCGAGTGCGCCGCCGACCCCGACTGCGCCGACACGAATCCGTGCACCACCGACGTGTGCCAGTCGTACACCTGCCTGCACCTGAACAACACCAACCCGTGCAACGACGGGCTGTCCTGCACCAGCGGTGACGTCTGCGCCGCGGGCTCCTGCAGCGGCATCGACGCGTGCCCGGCCGGACAGATGTGCGACGCCGGGACCAACGCCTGCATCCAGCTCAACGTCGACCTCGACAACGACGGGCTCGTCGGCGCGGCCGACCCGTGCCCGACCTCGGCGCGGAACCTCTGCTTCGGGCCGGTGGCGACCGAGACGGCGCAGGGACGCGCCATCCGCATCAACACCGGCGACGACGGCACCGAGTGCGCCGGTCCCAAGACCGACTGCACCGGCCGCGTGTGGAACGGCGACTACGGCTACAACAACGTCCTCAACAATGCCTCGTGCGACCTGGGCGGCGGCGGGGAAGGGTGCGTCATCAACGGCATCACTTCGATCTTCGGCTGCGAGGACGAATCGACCGAGGATCTCTTCCAGTGCGAGCACTATGACGACGAGGGTGGGACGGAGCTGCAGTACTCCTTCGCCGTGCCCAACGGGCCGTACCTCGTCAACCTCTACTTCGCCAACACCTCCACCGGGACGACCACCGTCGGCTCCCGCGTCTTCAACATCCTCATCGAGGGCGCGACCGCCTACTCCAGCTTCGACCAGGTTGTCGTGGCGGGCGGCAGCGGCATCGCGGTGGTGCGCTCGAAGGTGGTCAACGTCGCCGACGGTGTGCTCAACATCTCTTTCGGGCACATCGTGGAGAACCCGGCGCTCAAGGCGATCGAGGTGCTGCGGCAGGACCGGGACGGCGACGGCTTCTTCCCGCCGAACGACTGCAACGATCTGAATGCCGCCGTGCACCCGGGCGCGACCGACACGTCGTGCAACGGGGTGGACGAAAACTGCAGCGGTGTTGCCGACGAGGGCTATGCGCCGGTCGGCACCGCGTGCGGCATCGGACCGTGCGCCCGCGCCGGGGTCACCTCGTGCGTCGGCGGGGCGGTGCACGATTCCTGCACGCCGGGCCTGTCGCAGCCGGAGGTGTGCGACGGCGTGGACAACGACTGCAACGCCATCATCGACGACGCGCCGCCGCTGGGGACCCTCTCCACGCTCGACGTCACGACCGGCGCGCTCGCCTCCGACGCGGCCCTGTCGTGGTCCGCGGTCCCGGGCGCGTCGGCGTACGACCTGGTGCGCGGCGACGTCCGGACGCTGGTCGAAGGGGGCGGGTCGTTTTCGACCGCCATCGACCAGTGCCTCGCCAACAACACCGCGGCGCAGGCCTTCGTCGAATCCGGGACGCCGGCGGCGGGGGAGGCCTTCTTCTACGTCCTGCGTGGCATCAACTGCGGCGGCGGCAACTGGGACGAAGGAGGATCCCAGTCGGCGCCGCGCGGCCCGTCGTTCGCAGCCGCACCCGCCGCCTGCCCGTAAGGCGGCCCTCCCGCCGGGTCATCCGGGCTGACGCGGGTCCCTATCTCGCCGGAGACCGGTCGGCGCTTGCCGGCGCGGCCGGAATGTCCGCGGCCGCCTTCGCCGCGCCGCGCGCCTCCCACCCCGGCCGGTAGAGCACGTCGATGTACTCCTTCACCATGCGCCGCGCCGAGAAGCGCGGGATGAGCGTCCTGAGCGCCGAGCGCATGACGGTCAGCCAGCGCTGCGGCAGGCCGTCGGGGTCGCGCTCGTAGTACGCCGGGACGATCTCCTCTTCGAGGCAGCGGTACAGGTCGGCCGCATCGGCCGCGTCGCGCTCGTCGCCGTCGGGCCCCGCATCGGCTGAGCCGATCTTCCAGCCGTTGGTGCCGTCGTACCCCTCGGCCCACCAGCCATCCAGGACGCTGAAGCTCGGCACGCCGTTGAGCGCCGCCTTCTCACCGCTGGTGCCGCTCGCCTCGAGGGGAGGCCGCGGCGTGTTGAGCCAGACGTCCACGCCCTGCACCAGGTGCTGCGCCGCGTGCAGGCCGTAGTCCTCGACGAAGGCGATGCGGCCGGCGAAGCCGCGGTCCTCCGCCGCGCGGTAGACGTCCTGCAGCATGTGCTTGCCGGGCTCGTCGGCCGGGTGCGCCTTGCCGGCGAAGACGATCTGGATCGGCCGGCGCGGGTCGCACACCAGCGCCCGCAGCCGGTTCGCGTCGCGGAAGATGAGGCTGGCGCGCTTGTAGGTGGCGAAGCGACGCGCGAACCCGAGGGTCAGCGCCTCCGGGTCGAACAGCGCCCCCGACGCCAGCACCTGGGGCGGCGAGGACCTCCCGTCGAGCAGGCGCCGGCGCGACCGCATCAAGAGGAAGCGGTGCAGGCGGCGCTTGAGGTCGAGATGCGTGGCCCACAGATCGTCGTCCGGCACCTGGTCGATGCGGCTCCAGAACGCCTTTTCGTCGTGGTGCTCCATCCAGTCGGCGCCGAGGTGGCGCTGGAACAACGCGTCGATCTCGGGCGCGATCCACGAGCCGACGTGCACGCCGTTGGTGACCGCGACGATCGGCGCCTCCCCGGGAGCGCGATCGGGCCACAGCGAGCCCCACATCTTCCGCGACACCTCGGCGTGGCGCCGGCTGACCGCGCTGTGCCGCCCGCACAGGCGGAAGGCGAGGACGCTCATGTTGAACGCCTGCCCCCACGGCTCCTGGTGCGCGCCGAGAGCGAGGAAGCGGTCGCGTTCGAGACCGAGCGTCGGCCAGTAGGCGGCGAGGTACTTCTCGACCAGGCCGAACGGGAAGGCGTCGTGCCCCGCCGGCACCGGCGTGTGGGTGGTGAAAACACTGGCGGCGCGCACCGCCTCCACCGCCTCCTCGAACGGCCGGCCGGCTTCGACCTTCTCGCGCACCCGCTCGACCATCATGAAGGCGGCATGCCCTTCGTTGGCGTGCCAGATCCCCGGGCGGATGCCGAGCGCGCGCAGCAGCCGTACGCCCCCGATGCCGAGGAGGATCTCCTGCAGGAGCCGTGTCTCCTGGTCGCCGCCGTAGAGACGGGCCGTCAGCTCGCGCTCCCACGGCGAGTTCTGGTCGAGGTCGGTGTCCATGAGGTAGAGCGTCACCCGCCCCACCTCGACCCGCGACACCTGCACGTGCAGCAGGTGTCCCGGCAGCTGCAGCGTCAGGACGAGCGGCCGGCCCTGGTCGTCGCGCAGCGTCCCGGCCGGGGCGATCTCCCGATCGAGGCGCTGGTACGACTCCTCCTGCCGGCCGTCGGGGGTGATGTGCTGCTTGAAGTACCCCTGCGGGTACATGAAGCCGACACCGACCAGAGGCAGGCCGAGGTCGCTCGCCTCCTTGACGATGTCGCCGGCGAGCACCCCCAGGCCGCCCGAGTAGACCGGAAGCGTCTGGTGCACGCCGAACTCGGCGGAGAAATAGGCGACCGGAAGCTGCGCATGCGCCGGCGCGTGCGAGGTGAACCAGCCTTGCTTCGCCGCCATGGCGCGGTCGAACGCGGCGAGCACGCGCTGCAGGCGGTCCATGAGATCGCCGTCGCGCAGGAGGACCTCGCGCTTCGCGGCGTCGATCTCGCCCAGGACCTTGAGCGGGTTGAGGGCGCGCGGGCCGTCGGGAGCGCCGACCGCAGAGGCCACCCGCTCGAACAGATCCCGCCCTTCCGGCTGCCACGACCACCAGAGGTTGCGCGCCAGCTCCGGCAGCCGCCGGAAGGCGTCTTCAGGGCCGCTCAACTACCGGCTCTCGAGCAGCCAGGCGTCGATCTCGGCTTCCGCCTCGGCCCAGTCGCGCTTCGAGTCGCCGCCGACGAAGCCGCGGCGCTGCGCCTTGAAGTACGCCGCCTCGGCGACCATCCGCCAGCGTTGCTCGGCGGTGATCGGGGTGTTCGGCGCCGACTTTCCGGGGGCGGGGTAGGCCTCGGAGGTCGCCATGCCGGCCGCCACGGCCGGGGAGCCCTGGGTCGCGCGGCCGCTCCCCGGCGCCGCCTCGGCGGGGGGAAGGGCCGGCGCGTTCTCGTGACGGGCCGGGGGGAGGGCGGTGTCCGGCGTGGCCGCCCTGGCCGCCGGCTTCGATGTCTTCTTCCTGACAGGGGTCTTGCGGGTCTTCTCGAGCATCGATCTCTCCTCGAAAAACGGTTGCGGAAGGCCAGAGTCTATAACGCCGCCCCCGTTGTCACCCAATCGTCACGGTCCCGTCACGGTCACCCCCCGCCGACCTATAATTCTTGCCTCCGGGGCCCGATTTCGGCCCGGAGAAAGTCCACATGTCACAGACCATCCTCGTGGTCGACGATGAAAAAGACATCGTCGATCTCATGCGATACAACCTGGTCCAGGCCGGCTTCCGGGTGGTCAGCGCCTCCGACGGCCAGCAGGCGCTCGATCTCGCCCGGCGCGAGCGGCCGGATCTGGTCGTCCTCGACCTCATGTTGCCGACCCTGCCCGGGACCGAGGTCGCCCGGCTCCTCCGCCAGGAGGAGAAGACGCGCTCCATCCCCATCGTCATGCTGACGGCGCGCGGCTCGGAGGTGGATCGCGTCGTCGGCTTCGAGCTGGGAGCGGACGACTACGTGGTCAAGCCCTTCTCGCCGCGCGAGCTGGTGCTGCGGGTGCAGGCGATCCTGCGACGCGACGTGCGCGACGAGGGGGAGGAGAAGATCACCTTCGACCCGCTGGTGATCGATCTCGCCGCCCACGTCGTGCGCCTCAAGGGGCGCGAGGTGGGACTGACCGCGACCGAGTTCAAGCTGCTGCACCGCCTGGCGCGGCGGCCCGGACGGGCCTTCAGCCGCGACCAGCTGCTGAGCGACGTCTGGGGCTACAGCGGCGATCTCGAGACGCGCACCGTGGACACCCACATGAAGCGGCTGCGCGCCAAGCTCGGCATCGTCGGATCGTGGATCGAGACGGTGCGCGGCCACGGCTACCGCTTCCGCCCCGAGGGGTACGAAGAGCGCGACTAGCCCCACAGGATCGATACTAGGCCCGCATCGCGAGGGTCGAGCCCTGCGTCTTCGTCATCGACTGCCCCTGTCGTTCGTCCTGGTCGCCGGCCTCTCGGTCGTCGTGGCCGCGCTCTTCCTCACCCTGGCGCTGCAGCGGCGGGCGGTGCGGCGGCTCGCCGACGGCCTGCGCTCGCAGGCCATCCTGACGCGTGACCTGGCCCGCGCCGAAGCCGACCTGAGCGTGGCGGCCGACGGGCTCGCCGACCGCATCGGGACCGAGCTGGGCGTGCGGGTCACGGTCATCGGCGCGGATGGGACCGTCCTCGGCGATACCGATCTCGACGCCCAGGGTCTGCGCACGGTCGAGAACCACGCCGGACGGCCCGAGGTGCAGGAGGCCATGGCGAAGGGCACGGGCGAAGCGATCCGCTGGAGCCACACCATCGGCAGCGATCTCCTCTATGTCGCCGTGCGTCTCGATCCGAACGATCCGGCGCGCGGCGTGGTGCGCCTGTCGGTGCCGCTCGACGAGGTGCAGCGGGCCGAGCGGGCGGTGGTGGGGCCGGTGGCGGCGGCCGCACTCGCTTCGATCCTGCTCGCCGCCGGGCTCGGTGTCCTGGCGTCGCGGCGCCTGGTCCGACGCCTCGACCGCCTTTCCGCCGCCGCGGCGGCGATCGCCGACGGCAAGACCAGCGCCCGCACCCGTCGCGGTCCCGAGGACGAGTTGGGCGACGTGGAGCGATCCCTCAACCGCATGGCGGAGACGCTCGACGACCGGCTGGCGGCCCTGCTGCGACAGCGCAACCAGATGCAGTCGGTTCTGGAAGGGATGGTGGAAGGGGTGCTCCTGACCGATGCGACCGGGCGCATCCTCCTCGCCAACGCGGCGTTCGAGCGCATCTTCGACGCGCCGCCGCCGCTCGAAGGTCGCCGGCCGCTCGAGGCGGCCCGCGTGCCGGGGCTGCAGGAGTCGATCGAAGCGGCGCTCGCAGCCGACGGCCCGCTGACCCGCGAGATCGAGCTCCTGCGCGGCCACCAGGAGAAGGTCCTGCGCGCCAGCCTGGCGCCGCTTCGGAGCGACGACGGCGAGCCGATGGGCGCCGTGGCGGTCTTCCACGACGTCACCGAGCTGAAGCGCCTGGAGCAGGCGCGCCGCGAGTTCGTCGCCAACGTGTCGCACGAGCTGCGCACGCCTTTGACCGCAATCAAGGGCTATTCGGAGACGCTTCTGCACGGCGGGCTCGCGGATACCGGGAGCGCCGTCGAGTTCGTCCGCGTCATCGACAGGCACGCCGAGCGGCTGCGCCTGCTCATCGAGGAGCTGCTCGACCTGGCGGCGGTCGAGCAGGGACGCGCCCGCCTCGACCTCGAGGCCACCTCCCCGGCGGAGGTCTCGTCGGCGGCGGTCGGGGTGGTCCGGCAGGCCGCCGACATCAAGCACCAGACCTTCGCCATCGACGTGCCGGAGGACCTGCCCCCCTGCCGGGCCGACCGGGATCGGCTCGCCCAGGTCCTCATCAACCTGCTCGGCAACGCCGTGAAGTTCACCCCGGACGGCGGCCGCATCGGCATTCGCGCCCGCGCCTCGAACGGCCACATGGAGATCGCCGTCTCCGACAACGGCCCCGGCATCCCAGCCGACGAGCTGGGGCGGATCTTCGAGCGCTTCTATAGGGTCGAGCGCTCGCGCGACCGGCGCGAAGGGGGGACCGGACTGGGCCTCGCGATCGCCAAGCACCTGATCCAGGCGATGGACGGATCCATCGAAGCGGAGAGCGCTCCGGGCTCCGGCGCCACCTTCCGGGTCACGCTTCCCCTGGCGGGCTGAACTCCAGCGTTTTCAGCGTTTCTTCACCGGAACGCCGCATTTCCACAGACAACCAGCCCCACCGTCACACGTCTGTCACACATCCGCGCCGTCTCTGTCACCCGTCCGTCGCAAAGTCCCCCGCGAAAGTTCACACGACACGTGAAATCTACGGAGGATGATCCTCGATGCGAACACCCAGGATGGGGGACTGGAAGCGGACGGAGTGCCGCGCGCTGTTCAGGAGTGTCCTGACGCTGCTGTGCGTCGGGCTGTTCTGCGCCGGCGCTCCGGCGCATGCGCAGGTCACGCCGGCGGCGGGCTACACGCCGCCCGACGACACGCCGAGCATCAAGTTCGGGACGGTCATCTACACCGACTTCACCTGGACCGACGAACCGGAGATCCTCGACGTCAATGGCGACCCGGTGGACCCGAGCTCGTTCAACGTCACCCGCGCCTACATCAACGTGACCGGCAACATCAATCACCTGATCTCCTACCGCATCACGCCGGACATCACGCGCCAGACGCTCACCGGCGCCGGCGTCACGCTGAACGACCAGGACAGCCTGGTCTTCCGGATGAAGTACGCCTTCGGCCAGTTCAACCTGGACGATGCCTGGAAGTCGAAGGGCTCGTGGGTGCGGCTCGGAGCGCAGCAGACGCCGTACGTCGCCTGGATGGAAGACATCTACCGCTACCGCTTCCAGGGGCAGCTCGCCGTCGAGCGCGAGGGCTATCTCTCGTCGTCGGACTTCGGGCTCTCGACCCACTACAACTTCCCCGGCAACTACGGCGACGTGCACGCCGGCTACTACAACGGCGAGACCTACGCCCGCGCCGAGGTGAACGACCAGAAGGGATTCCAGATTCGCGCCACGCTGCGGCCGGCGCCGATGATCGGCTGGCTCAAGGGACTGCGCATCACGGGGTTCTACGCCGACGACCATTACGCGCAGGACGATCCGAGGAAGCGCGCCCTTGCCGCAATCACCTACGAGCAGAAGTACGTGACCGTCGGCGCCGAGTACATCAAGGGCATCGATCAGATCAGCGACGCCGTCAACCGGGTGCGCGACAACACGCTGTCGGTCTGGGCCACGCCAAGGCTCGGCAAGGGCTGGGAGCTGCTGATGCGGTACGACACCACCCAGCCGAACGAGGACGTCAACGCCACGCGCTGGCGCAACATCGGCGGCGTCGCGTACTGGTTCAAGACCCAGGCACCGACGGCGGCGGCCTCGCTCCTGCTCGACTACGAGCACGTCAGCAACGACGTCGACGTCGTGGCGGGCACGCCGCCGACCCGGCGGCCCGAGGAGACCCGCTATGCGCTCCACGCGCTGTTCCAGTTCTAGTCCAGCCGAAGCCCCCGCACGGGAGACGAGGATGACGATGAAAGCCGGAAGGATGCTGGTGCTGTGCGCCGCGCTCGCCGCGGTGCTGTTCGCCGGGACGACCGCCGTCCGCGCCGACCTGACGATGGACGGCGCCGGCGCGACCTTCCCTGACCCGATTTATTCGAAGTGGTTCTCCGAGTACAACAAGCTGCACCCGGACGTGAAGATCAACTACCAGTCGATCGGCTCCGGCGGGGGCATCCGGCAGCTCACCAACCAGACGGTCTTCTTCGGCGCCACCGACGGGCCGATGACCCAGGAGCAGCTCCTGGCGGCGCCGGGGAAGGTGCTGCACTTCCCGACGGTCCTGGGGGCGGTGGTGCCGATCTACAACCTCCCCGACGTCACGGCGGATCTGCGCTTCTCGGGGCAGCTTCTGGCCGACATCGTCCTCGGCAAGGTGACCAAGTGGAACGACCCGGCGGTCGCGGCCGAGAACCCCGGCGTCACCCTGCCGACGATGGACATCACGCTCGTGCACCGCGCCGACGGCAGCGGCACGACCTACATCTTCGTGGACTACCTTTCGAAGGTGTCGGCGGAGTTCAAGTCGAAGGTGGGCGTCGCGACCTCGGTCAACTGGCCGACGGGCCTCGGCGGCAAGGGGAACGAGGGGGTGGCCGGGCTCGTGAAGCAGACGCCCGGGGCGATCGGCTACGTCGAGCTGATCTACGCCCTGCAGAACAAGATCGCGTACGGGGCGGTGAAGAACTCGGACGGGCAGTACGTCAAGGCGTCGCTCGACGGCGTCAAGGCGGCGGCCGCGGTGGCGGCCGGGCAGATGCCGCCCGACTTCCGCGTGTCGATCACCAACGCCCCCGGCAAGGAGGTCTACCCGATCTCCTCGTTCACGTGGCTGCTGCTCTACGAGAAGCCGAAGGAGAAGGACAAGAGCAAGGCCATGGTGGACTTCATGAAGTGGGCCCTGACCGAGGGGCAGAAGTACGCGAGCGATCTCGGCTACGCGCCGCTTCCCGACACCGTCGTGAAGCTCGAGATGGACGCCCTCACGAAGATCAAGTAAGGACATGGACCGCGGTTTCCGCATCGGCACCGGCCTCGTGGCGGCGGTGATCCCCGTGCTCGTCACGGGGATCGCCGTCGTGCTCGTGCACGAGTCGTGGCTGTCGATCAGGACCTTCGGCCTCGGGTTCTGGACGACCAGCACCTGGGACCCGGTGGCGGGGGATTTCGGCGCCGTGCCGTTCCTCTGGGGCACGCTGTATTCGTCCTTCCTGGCGCTCCTGCTGTCGACGCCCGTGGCCATCGGCATCGCGGTGTTCCTGTCGGAGATGGCGCCGTCGGCGCTGCGGCAGCCGCTGGTCTTCCTGACCGACCTGCTCGCGGCCATCCCTTCGATCATCTACGGGCTCTGGGGCATTTTCATCCTGGTGCCGCTGGTGCGGGCGTTCCAGACCTCGCTTCCCGACTGGCTGCGCAAGACGCCGCTGTTCACCGGTCCTCCCGTCGGGGTCGGGATGCTGGCGGCGGCGCTCGTGCTCGCGGTGATGGTCCTGCCCTACACGGCCAGCGTCGCCCGCGAGGTGCTGCGCGCCGTGCCGCCGAGCCAGCGCGAGGCCGCCCTCGCCCTCGGCGCCACCCGCTGGGAGTCCATCAAGGTGGCGCTCTACTACGGCCGGACCGGAGTGCTCGGGGCCATCCTGCTCGGGCTGGGACGCGCGCTCGGCGAGACGATGGCGGTCACCATGGTGATCGGCAACACCCCGAAGGCGGCGCTGTCGCTCTTCGCGCCGCAGTACACCATGGCGGCGGTCATCGCCAACGAGTTCACCGAGGCGGCCGACCAGCTGTACCTCGACTCGCTCGTCGCCATCGGGCTCGTGCTCTTCATCGTCACCTTCGCCATCAACGCGCTGTCGCGCCTGCTCATCTGGCGTGTCGGCTCCGAGCGTCCGGTGAAGCGGCGGGTGCTGCCGGCCGCGGCCGCCCCGGCGGCGCCGACGGGGGCATGAGATGACCCGGACGGCCCTGAAGCGGCGGCTCGTCGACCGCGGCGTGACGATCTTCTGTCTCGTCTCGCTCGGGCTGGCCCTGCTGCCTCTGCTGCACATCCTGGGCTTCGTCGCCGGCCAGGGGATGGCGGCGATGACGCCGGCGTTCTTCACTTCGCTGCCGAAGCCGGTGGGCGAGCCCGGGGGCGGGATGGCCAACGCCATCGTCGGGACCCTGGTCCTGATCGCCCTCGCCGGCGGCCTGGCGGTGCCCATTGGAGTCGTGGCCGGCGTCTATCTCTCCGAGCACCCGCGGACGCGGCTGGCGACGACGGTCCGGCTGTCGGCGGACGTGCTCAACGGCGTGCCGTCGATCGTCATCGGGATCTTCGCCTACAGCATCGTGGTGCTGCCGATGAAGCGCTTCTCGGCGCTCGCGGGAGGCGTGGCGCTCGCGATGATCATGATCCCCATCATCGTGCGCACCACCGAAGAGCTGCTGCGCCTCGTCCCCTCGACGCTGCGGGACGGGGCGCTGGCGCTGGGCGCGACGCGGGCGCGCGCCGTCTGGACGGTCATCCTGCCGGCGGCGCTTCCCGGGATCGCCACCGGGGTCCTGGTCGCCCTGGCGCGCGTCGGGGGTGAGACGGCGCCGTTGCTGTTCACCGCCTTCAACAGCCGTTACTGGTCCTTCGACCTGACGCAGCCGATCTCGTCCCTGACGGTGCAGGTCTACACCTATGCCATCTCGCCCTACGACGAGTGGCACCAGCAGGCCTGGGCGGGGGCGGCGATCCTGATCTCCACGGTGCTATGCTTTTCGCTCCTGGCGCGCCTGGCGACGCGCCGGCTGGCGCGCATGGGAAGGGTTTGACGATGCAGGTGGCGCGCGAACGCGACATGGGAGGGCGGGTGGCCGCGATTCCCTCATTGCGCATCACCGTACCGCCCCCCCGCGTCAGGGAAGGGGGACCGCCGCAGGCTCCGGCGGTCGCCGCCCGCATCGAGGCCCTCTCCCTCTACTACGGCGACAAGCAGGCGCTGAAGTCGATCACCATGACCATCCCGCGTCACCGGGTGACCGCTTTCATCGGGCCTTCCGGCTGCGGCAAGACGACGCTCCTGCGCTGCCTGAACCGAATGAACGATCTGGTCGAGGACGTGCGCATCGAAGGGAAGATCCTCGTCGGCGACATGGACGTGCACGCGCCCGGGATGGACGTGACCAGCCTGCGCAAGCGCGTCGGCATGGTCTTCCAGAAATCCACGCCGTTCCCGAAGTCGATCTTCGACAACGTGGCGTACGGGCCGCGCGTCCTCGGGACCCGGTCGCACGCCGCCCTCGAGCCGCTGGTCGAGAAGAGCCTCGAGGCGGCGGCGCTGTGGCACGAGGTGAAGGACCGGCTGCACGAAAGCGCCCTGCGGCTCTCCGGCGGGCAGCAGCAGCGCCTGTGCATCGCCCGGGCGCTGGCGGTCGAGCCCGAGGTGCTGCTGATGGACGAGCCGTGCAGCGCGCTCGATCCGATCGCCACCGCCAAGGTCGAGGAGCTCATCGACGAGCTGAAGGCGCGCTTCACCATCGTCATCGTCACCCACAACATGCAGCAGGCGGCGCGCGTCTCCGACCACACCGGGTTCCTGCTGCTCGGGGAGCTCATCGAGTTCGACGAGACGGCGAAGCTGTTCACCACCCCCTCGGACCGGCGCACCGAGGACTACATCACCGGACGGTTCGGATGAGGCCGCGGACGAGAGCATGATGGAGCACACCAGCCGGCAGTACGAGAAGGAGCTGCACGATCTCGGCGACAAGATCCTGTTCCTCGGCGGCACCGTCGAGGAGATGATCGCGCGCGCCATGCAGTCGCTGGTCGATCGCGACTCCGATCTCGCCCGCCGGGTCATCGAGATGGATCGCACCGTCGACTCCGGCGAGCTGGACGTCGATCACATGAGCCTGAACCTGCTGGCGCTGAGGCAGCCGGCGGCGTCCGACCTGAGGTTCATCACGACGGCGCTCAAGATCGTCACCGACCTCGAGCGCATCGGCGACCTGGCGGTCAACATCGCCGAGCGGGCCCTGGAGCTGAACCAGGAGCCGCCGCTCAAGCCCTACATCGACATCCCGCACATGGCGCGCGAGGTCTCGGACATGGTGCACCGCGCCCTCGACTCGTTCGTCAAGCGCGATGCGGCCGAGGCGCGCGCCGTGCTCCAGGCGGACGACGCCGTGGATGCGCTCAACGTGCAGCTGTTCCGCGAGCTCCTCACCTACATGATCGAGGAGCCGAAGAACGTCACCCGCGCGCTGCGCATCACCTTCATCGCCAAGTACCTCGAGCGCGTCGGCGACCACGCCACCAACATCGCGCAGATGGTCATCTTCATGTCCGAAGGGCGCGACGTCCGCCACCCCCGCCTGAAGCTGAACACGAGATCCTGAGTCAGACGGCCCCAAGGGGTCTTCGCCACATCGGCTCGATCACCGGTCCGTCCGGGAGACGGTACGAGCCCGTGCGGCGGAAGCCGCGGCGCTCGTAGAACGGAATGTTCGCCGGGTTGGTCGAGTCGAGATACGCCGGCCTCCCGTCGCGGTCGACGATCGCGAGGCTGGCATCCAGGAGCGTCCCGCCGAGCGCCCGGCCGCGATGCGCGTCGTGGGTCCCGAGCAGGCTCAGGAAATGGAACGGCTCATCGGCCCGCCGGTTGCGCTCGATGAGCGCGCACCCCTGGAGGAACAGCGGCGCGCCGGCGCCGAGGTGCTGGTGCGCCAGCGCCCGGAAGCGCGCGGCGTCCTGAGGAGTGTCGTCCCCCGCGCCGGGGTGAAACCACGACGCGACCGCCTCGCAGCCGCCGGTCACCAGCAGCCACCCGTCGCGCAGCGACATCTCGACCCACAGGCCGAAGAACACCCGGCGCTGCTCCAGGGCACGCGCCCGATCGGGGAAGCCCCAGCCGCCCCACACCGGGTCGTCGGCGAACGCCCGCGCCAGGGTCGTCACCATCGCGTCCAGGTCGGCCGCGGTCCCTTTCCGGATGGTCGTCTCCTCCATGCGGCCGATCCTAGCCGCAACCGATCCGGACCGCGAAGGGCGCGGCCACGCTTCGGGTTGAAGTCGGAAAGGATGGGGTGCAGGATGATCCTGCACCCGCGAAAATCCTGTCTTGCGGTCGAACCGCGCGAGGAGGCTGTTGCATGGCGAACGTCAGACCGATTCCCGAAGGGCAGCACACGGTGACCCCGGGGCTCATCCACCGTGAAGCGAAGAAAGCGATCGAGTTCTACAAGAAGGCCTTCGGCGCCGAGGTCAAGTCGAACATGGCGATGCCGGACGGGCGGGTGATGCACGCCGAGCTGAAGATCGGCGACTCGACCATCTTCGTCTCGGACGAATTCCCCGAGATGGCGCCCGATCACAAGTCGCCGCAGACGGCCGGCTGCGTCACCGGCTCGCTCTACCTGTACGTCCAGGACTGCGACGCGTCCTTCAAGCGCGCCACCGACGCCGGCGCGAAGACGGTGATGCCGCCCGCCGACATGTTCTGGGGCGATCGCTTCGCCAAGGTGACCGACCCGTTCGGCCACCAGTGGGGCATGGCGACGCACAAGGAAGATCTCACTCCCGACCAGATCGAGACGCGCCGCCAGGAGTGGGAGAAACAGATGGCGCAGCAC
>Ga0134121_10000064_pt1 | contig 117020 bp, 135 predicted proteins | sample KB301_FD_96463 | JGI IMG/M metagenome (GOLD analysis project Ga0134121, IMG submission 96463) | Terrestrial soil microbial communities without Nitrogen fertilizer from Kellogg Biological Station, Michigan, USA - KB3-0-1 | ecosystem: Environmental > Terrestrial > Soil > Unclassified ...
ATGATTGGTGGTCGAGAGCGCAAGCACCGAGCCGAAGCGGGCGGCGTCCTTGCCGTTCTTTGATTCCTTGGAAGGCGGGTTGATGGCGATGACGGTATCCCCCTGCGCGATCTTGAAAAACTGATTGCCGTAATACGTAATGATCATGGCATGAGTATACCCGCCGAAGCGCGTTTTGGCAAAAGAAAAAAGGCGAGGAATCATTCCGCGCCTTTTTCATTTTTTATCCGACATTGCGTGCGTCAGATGATCATGCTGATAGATCCCACTATAAAGAGGATGCTCCAGAGACATATCATTCCATAGAAAAGCCTCTGATCAGAAGAGCCCTTCCCTTTCCCGATAGTCAGGGAAGTGACTCCGCAAATGCCGTTCATTCCGACCCCAACCATGAATTGCTTCATGCAGTACGCCGACAGCGACTGATGCATCATGAATTCGCAAAGTGGCGCAATAAGGAGCACGGCACCGAGGCATACTCCGATGGTCAATAAGAATTTTTTGGTCTCCATGAGAAAATATTTGTATAACTATCGCACGTTTATTGATTTAAGTCAAGTAGCCAAACCCTTATATGTATAGTAATATCAGCGCATTACCAGTCGGACTCGGCCGCAAGGCCGAAATCCTCTTGAAGAATAACCCTCCGGGAATACTCGGAAACCTTCTTGAGTCATCCGCATTTAGGCGGATTTTTTGTTGGCAATTTTGCGTTTTGGGCTTTCCCCTCCTCGATAAGGAGAGGAAGAAATACAAGAAACAAATTTCCAAAAATTTTTATTATGTCTACAAAAACAGATACAGCAGAAGCAGAAATCCCGGAAGTGATCCGCAGCGAGATCCACACCCTTCTCGATAAGGGGACGACCCCGCTTACGCAGGACAAGCTCATTGAAGGTCCGGTCATCGGCATCGAGAAGGCTTCGGTCTATATCGACCTCGGACCATACGGTACCGGCATCATCTACGGCCGCGAACACCGCAATGCGCGCGACATCATCAAGAAGATGAACATCGGCGACATCGTGAAGGCCAAGATCATCGAGACCGAAAACCAGGACGGCTACGTGGAGCTCTCCCTCAAGGAGGCAAAGCAGGCGCTCATCTGGAGCGAGGCCGAGAAGGCCATCAAGGAGCGCTCGATCTTCGAGCTTCCGGTCAAGGATGCCAACAAGGGCGGGCTCATCATCGAATGGCAGGGCATCGCAGGATTCCTTCCGGCATCGCAGCTCAAGCCAGACCACTACCCTCGCGTCGAGGACTCTGACAAAGACAAGATACTGAAGGAGCTCAAGAAGCTCGTGGGCAAGAAATTGAACGTCACGATCGTTTCGGCATTGCCGAAGGACGGCAAGCTCATCTTTTCGGAAAAGGAATCTTCATCCGATGAGCGCCAGGAGATCGTCGGCAAGTACACGCTCGGCGAAGAGATCGAGACCACCGTTGCCGGCATCGTCGACTTCGGCGTGTTCCTCAAGGTTGAGGAAGGCCTCGAAGGACTCGTGCATATCTCTGAGCTCGACTGGGGCCTCGTTGAGGATCCTCGCCAGCTCTACAAGGTAGGCGACAAGGTCCGCGCGAAGATCATCGACATCCGCGAAGGAAAGATCTCCCTCTCGATCAAGGCGCTCAAGGAAAATCCTTGGAAAGAGTTCGAAGGCAAATTGAAGAAGGGCGACATCATCAAGGGCGTCGTCATCAAATTCAACAAGCACGGCGCGCTCGTCTCGATCAAGCAGGGCGTAGCAGGACTCGTCCACCACTCGAACTTCGGCTCGGAAGCCAAGCTCCGCGAGAAGCTCGAACTCGGCAAGACCTACACGTTCCAGATCACGCTCTTCGATCCAAAGGAGCAGCGCATGACGCTTGCTTGGGTAGAAGACAAGAAATAATATTCCGAACACTCACTGAAAAGGCCCGCCTCCGGCGGGCCTTTTCATATGCATGAATACATGGTATAAAGAGAGAAATGTAACAACTCATGAAAAATCACATCGCCTCACTCGATATCAAACTCTTGCAGATAGCCCAGAGGATATCAAATTTCTGTCAGGACAAAGCTGGCATTCATTGTTTTCATATCGCATATCTGCTTCTTGCGATATGCTTCAACTGCGCCTTGGGAATATTGATTATCCCCTACTACCAAGCCGAAAATGACGGGTTATTGTCTACAGGAAGCAACATGTTTTCGGGAATCTATGGAGTACAGGCATTCTTTGTTTCCTTAATTATGGGAATAAGCATGATCAAGCGAAGAAGAAAAGCTCTTCATATGTTTGAAAATCCCTCCCTCTATATCGGATTCAAGGATTATAGGAAATTCATATTGCTGTATTTTTTAGTATCTGTAGGGATATTCTTAAATAAAGGAATATTCGGACTTACATTCTTAAGCGGCATTCTGATATGGATAAACGGGTTTTGTTTCTTGTGCATGGTGTATTTCATTTCATGCATAGCAAAAGCTCCCCGGAGACAGTTCAGAGAATTATGATTCATGTGAAAATTATGCACCAATCCCCCCGATACGTCGGGGGGATTTTATTTATTATAGATGCTCATCATCTTGTCCTTGCCGCCTGAGGCGAAGCATTCGAGCGCTTCGGCGATCTTTTTCGAGATCTTCTTGAGTTCCGCCATTTCCGCATCCTTGAATTCTTTGAGCAGGAAATCAAGCACGGCTTTTTCGCCTTTGGGCTTCTTCAGTTTGCCGCCGGGCGTCTCCGGAGAGATGCCGACGCGGATGCGCACGAACTCCTGGCTCTTTACGCACTTGATGATCGATTCGACGCCGTTGTGCCCCCCGCTTGAGCGGTCGAACGAGATCTTGATGCGGCCGATCGGCAGATCGAGATCGTCATAGACGACGATGATGCTTGCGAGATCTTTTTTGCTCTTCACGAGCGGCGACACGCTCTTGCCCGAGTTGTTCATGAAATTGTTCGGCGCCACGAACTGCATCTTCGCCGAGCCGATCTTGCCCGCAGACCAGAGCGCCTTGGTGCGCGAGTCCTCCTTCCATTCGGAAAAAGCATTCTTCTTGGCAATAAGCTCGAGAATGATCCGTCCGGCGTTGTGCCGGGTGGCTTTGTATTCGCTTCCGGGATTTCCGAGTCCGATGACGCTTATCATGGAGTCATGATATCACGAGAATATGAAAACAAAGAGGATGCCCGCTCTTTTTGTTCTGCAATATATTTGACGTTGTTGTCAATAGCAGTTCTATATTACAATTGCGCCTATGGACCAAACAAACACCCCGCCTACGCAAACGTCGGAAATGCCGCCATCGGCGCCGGTTGCCCCGACCCCTCTGCCGGTAAGCCCCGCGCCAAGCCGAGGAAAGCTCCGCTTGAAGGGCCTCTTTGAATTCGTGCGCTTTGCCGTCATGGTCGTGGCTATCGTCGTGGTCGTCCGCGTCTTCATCGCCCAGCCCTTCGTCGTCTCGGGCACTTCGATGGTCCCCACCTACCAGAATTCCAACTACCTCATCATCGACGAGGTCACCTACCATTTCCACGGGCCGGTACGCGGCGACGTCATCGTCTTTCATCCGCCGGTCGATCCGAAGGTCTACTACATCAAGCGCGTCATCGGACTCCCCGGAGATACGGTCACGATCAAGAACAGCGTCGTATCGATCACGAATGCCGAGTGGCCCGACGGCCATGTGATCACCGAAAGCTACGTCACTCCCGATGCGCCCGGCGACAATTTCTCGATCACCGTGCCTGCAGACAATTACTTCGTCATGGGAGACAACCGCCCCGCAAGCTTCGACTCGCGCCGCTGGGGCCTCCTGCCGAAGAAGAACATCACCGGCCGCGTCTTCCTCCGCCTCTTCCCGCTCAACAAACTCGGAGTATTTCCGGGAGAGCATGTCGCCTACTAACGAGCGCAGTTATCAATAATCTACGACAGTAATCTTTATGTCTACAGCAAAGAAAAAAACGGCACCGACGGCAAAGGCTCCAAAGAAGACAAGCGAGATCGCAGCGCCGAAAGGCATGCGCGACCTTATCGGCGAGGAATACTATCTCTTCCAGGGATTTTTTGAGAAGGCTCAGGAAGTCGCCATGTACTATGGCTTCCGCCCGATCGAGACTCCGATGCTCGAACACGAGAACATCTTCACTTCAGGCATCGGCCAGGGCACGGATGTCGTCGACAAGGAGATGTACACGCTCCGCACCAAAGGCGGCGACCACTTGGCGCTCCGCCCCGAGCACACCGCGAGCCTCATGCGCGCATATATCGAGCACGGCATGGGCTCAATGCCGCAGCCGATCATGTTCTATCAGTACGGCCCCTCATTCCGCCACGACAATCCGCAGAAGGGACGCTATCGCGAGTTCTACCAGTTCGACCTCGACGTGCTCGGCTCTGAGAAAAGCATTCTCGACGCACTCGTGATCAAAACGATGCTCACCATCATCATGGAGAGCGGCGCGCCGCAGGTATCGATCGATCTCAATTCGATCGGATGCAAGGAATGCCGCCCAAGCTACATCCGCGAGCTTGTGAACTACTACAAGAAGCACGTGAACGCCCTTCCTTCGGTCGACCGCGAGCGCCTGAAGACCAATCCGCTCCGCATCCTCGACTCAAAGGAAGAGAAAACCATCGAGCTCAATGCCGGCGCCCCGGAGTCGGTCTCCTATCTCTGCCCTGCCTGCAAGAAGCACTTCAAGGAAGTCCTCGAATATCTCGAGGAGATGGAAGTCCCCTACTCGATCAACAAGAATCTCGTGCGCGGACTCTCCTACTACTCGCGCACCGTCTTTGAAGTGATCGTCGACATGGGCGAGGGCAACTCGCCGCTCACCATCGCCGGCGGCGGACGCTATGACTATCTCGGCCGCCAGCTCGGCAGCAAGAAGGACATTCCCGGAATGGGTGCCGCTATCGGCGTCGACCGCCTCATCGCCATGCCGTGGTACACCAAGCACACGCCGCGCATCATCAAGCGGCCGAAAGTGTATTTCATCCAGCTCGGCATCGAAGCAAAATTGAAGAGCCTCAATATCATCGAAACCCTCCGCAAAGCCCACATCCCGATGGCACAGGCCCTCTCGAAAGACTCGCTCGGCGCGCAGCTCGCTATGGCCGAAAAGTCAGGCGCGCCGTACACCATCATCTTCGGACAGAAGGAAGCCATCGAGCACAGCGTCATCGTCCGCAACATGGAGACGCGCTCGCAGGAGACCGTGAAGCAGAAAAATCTCGCCGAGTACATGAAGAATTTGAACAAATAGTTCCGGAACATTGCCGCAATCTGGTATGATCACGATCGTTCAAAAAGAAAATCCTGTCTTGCGCGCGAAGGCACTTGCAGTGCCCGTCGCCGACATCACGAGCGCAAAGATCCGGAAAGCCATCCGCGACATGAAGGCCGCGCTTGCGACCCAGCCTGACGGCGTGGCCATTGCCGCGCCGCAGATCGGCGTGTCGCTCCGCATCTTCGTCGTCTCGGGAAAAATATTCGAGGAGACCTGGAAGCGCGGAGAAGGCTTGCCTGAAGGCACAGCCATCCAGGTGCCCGATCTTGTATTCGTGAATCCTGTCATCACCAAGCTCTCAAGGGCCAAGCGCTGGATGCACGAGGGATGCCTCTCGGTGCGCCCGCTCTGGGGCGAGGTGGAGCGCTCGCTGAACGCGACAGTCGTCGCTTATGACGAGAGCGGCACAAAGTTCACCCGCGGCGCCGGCGGCCTGCTCGCCCATATCTTCCAGCATGAGACCGATCACCTCGACGGCATCCTTTTCATCGATAGCGCTAGAAACGTCGCTCCGGGCCAAGTGCCCGAGAGCGTAGCAGCGCCGAAGAAGCCAAAGAAGGCTGCGGCTTCCGCTAAAAAGCCCGCCTCCGCAAAATCAAAATGAAGATACGGATCGCATTCTGGGGAACACCCGAACTCACTGCCGTCTATCTCGACGCGCTTGATGCGGCGGGCATGACGCCTGTGGTCATCGTGACCAATCCCGACCGCCCGAAAGGGCGCGGACAGGAGCTTGCGCCGACGCCGGCCAAGATGTGGGCGCAAGCCCGCGGCATTCCGGTGCTCGAGCCCGAAAAGATGGACGAAGCTTTTGCGATACAGCTCGGCGCTTTCCATCCGGACATTTCCATCGTCGTCGCATACGGCAGCATCATTCCGGAGCGCCTCATCACTCTGCCTGAGCACAAGACGCTGAATGTCCACTATTCCCTTCTGCCCCGCTTTCGCGGGGCCTCGCCGACCGAAGCGGCCATCCTCGCAGGCGACGAAGCTACCGGCGTGGCCATCCAGGTGATGGCGCAAAAGCTCGACAGCGGGCCGATCGTGGCGCAGGAATGGACGCCGATCGGCGAGGACGAGACCGCGCCCGAGCTTCGCGCGCGACTCACCGACATCGGCGCGCGCCTGCTCGTCGAGAAGCTTCCCGACTATCTCGAAGGCAGGCTTCAGCCCGTTCCGCAGGATGAAATATCCGCCACGCGATGCGGGAAGATGCACAAAGAAGACGGGCTTATCGACCCGGAGGGAGACGCGCTCTCGAACTACCGAAAATACCGCGCCTATTTCGAATGGCCCCGCACGTATTTCTTCATTGAGCAGACAGGCAGGCAGATGCGCGTCATCATCACGGAAGCCGCGTATGAAAACGATGCATTCGTGATCAAGCGGGTCCTGCCCGAGGGAAAGAAGGAGATGAATTACGCTGACTTCCTGCGGGGCTTGAAATAATATAAGTACACGCAAAAAGGCCGGCGCATGCGCCGGCCTTTTTGCGTGTGTTATGCCTTCCTCTTTTTCTTGAACCCAGTCTTGATGAGATTCTTGATCTTCCGCGCGCCGCGATGGAACATGGTCCGTCTGCGCGCATTGCTCTGCGTGACCTCGCGCATGAGTTCTTCCTTGGCCATATCGACGGCAGACTTGATGTCGCCCGCCTCTCCGATCGCAAAGAAATCCCGCTCGTGTATCTTGAATTTCACCTCCACGCGGATCGAATCGTCGCGCTCGCGCGCTGTCTGCTTCGACGCCGTGACGAATATCTCGTGGGCCGTCTCTTCGTCCATGAAGCGCTCAAATCCCCCGAACCGCTTCTCAATGTATGCCCGCACCTCGCCTGACATCGAAACCGTGTCTCCCGTTATTGTGTATGTAAGCATATATCTATTATATCAATTAGTTCTTGGCCGCGGAAATGCGGTCAGGTATGGAAAATATCTTGTGCGTGCTCTGATGTCCGGAAACAAGGCGCACGCTGCCCTCGGCAATCTCCAGTTCTCTGCTTAAAAGCGTGCGTATCCGCGCATTGGCGAGATTGCGCTCTCTGGGCTCCCGTACGCATATCTCATAACGATCCGGCGCCACGCATGTGACCGATTCCTTTTTGGCGTCCGCCACAGCGTTGACCCGTATGTACATATTTTGCATTTTACCATTATTTTTGATAGTATCTCTGGGTTCCTTTCAGAACAAAATATTCCCTGGTACCCGCCTACGGCGGGCAGGGCTCACGGTAGCCTCGCATGACGGAGCTACAAAAACATTCCCCGGTAGCTCAGCGGTAGAGCAATCGACTGTTAATCGATTTGTCGTAGGTTCGATCCCTACCCGGGGAGCAAGATAGGACGAATGTCCTCAAAAACCTCATTTCGTTCTGATGTATCAAGGATACTTTCAGGTTCGAACTTGGGGTTTTTGCGTTTTGCTTCATTTAGCCCATCAATGAGCATTTGTATTGGTTCTGTGTTGATAATACTGAGTATTTCTTCATTCCAGATTAGGTTCGAACCAAGTCTAGTAAACATTGCTCTTTTATCTTTCGTTAAACCACTTTTTATGGTCTCAACCATTTCAGTTGTTAAGTCAGTTATGTCTTCTGCTACTTTATGCCAATCACGACTTTTACGTTGAGGATTATTTAATTTTGAGAGTTCTTCGTTAATCCCTTTTATATCAGAATCATACTCTAGGGCTTCAATTTGACCATCAGCAAGCATTTGACGGTACTTTCTTTTACGTTCTTCCAATTGAGCAGTTCTTTGAGTACTACCAGAAGACTCAACCAAATCAAGTTCGATTTCTTTATCTTTAATTTCTTTGATGTGTCTTTTGCACCACTCAGCAAGTGGTTTTGACATCGTTAAATTTTTCTCAACATATTTGGCAAAGAACTTAGTTATCTTGCCTTCCTCAATATACTTAACTGACTCTCTTTTCTTTCTTTTGGGTACGTTGTAGTAATAGGCATAGCTAAGATATTTTGGGTCTTTAATTTTGTTTACCTCTATTCCACATTCAGGACAGTGGGTTTTGTTTTGGTAAGCAAATTTATGTTTACATTCGCAAATGACTTGAAATTTCATATCTGCCCCAACAAATTCTTGATAAGGAGATTTTATAAAACCAGAATAAACACTTTCGTGTGTTTGAGTTTTTGGCAACGTTCTACTGGAAAGCATCTTTTTGATTTTATTGTGTTCATCTTCAGATATAAGACGTGGAAGTTCTTTTGATAGTTCATATCTTTTGCCTTCGTAATGAAAGAATCCCGCATATATTGGGTCTTTTAGAATCTCGTATACTCTAGAATAAACAATCAAATTACCACCGCACTTTTTGTGTTTGGGAGTTGTAAGCTTTGCTTTGTTTCTAGCCCAATCATAGAGTTGTGTACCAGAATAATTTCCAGATAGAAACATATCGAGCATTTCTTTAACGACAGGCAAACGAATTTTATCTACTAGCCATTTACGATTTCCTTTTTCTTCCGTTTTATCATTCACAAAGCCCATACTAGCTAGTCCGTGCGGATAACCTTTGATAGCTTTGGTTCTTTGTCCTTCTTTCACCATATCGCCCTTATCATCGCTATCCTTCTTTGAGAAAATAAGTTCAAGGGCAATCATCATTTTATCTGTAGATGAAGACGTATAGCAAGTGGAGTGTGGTGTACGGATATAAAGTAATTTCTTTTTATCCATTAATGAAATTACATATCCAGCGTCAATCGGGTTTCTAGATATGCGATTACCACGGACAACCAAAATAGCATTAGCCTTGCCCGATGCAAATAAACCCATCATTCTATTAAAGCCTTCACGCCCTGTCTTAAAAGCACTCTTGCTTTCAGAAATAACTTCTACAATGTTCAATTTGTTTCTTTCTGCGTGTTCGCTCAACTCTCTTAGTTGAGTATCAAGAGATTGAACTTGCTTATCTTCACCCTCGCTTGATTTGCGACAATAAATTACATATTCTAATTTACTAGTATCCAGATTATTATAGTTATTCATAAATAAAAATGGGGCAACAACTTTACTTAATCGCCAGACCAAGTGGTTGTTACCCCATTATTACCTACAAGCATTACTAAAATGCTGGCTTATAGATTTTTCACTCGGTCTGGCTCTTGTATTATAACATTTTGCACATTTAGATACACTCCACCCCTTTTACCTCTGATTTCCTCAGTTAGTAACTTCTTTATACCTTTATGTATCCATATCTATTTACAAACAAATGCGATTCTACCTTTATAATCCATCTCTTGTAATCAAATAATTAGACTCAAATCAGACGGCACGGATAGAGGGGTGATAACTATTTTCCCGTGCTTTCGCATTTGAACCCAATTACTGGTTTGGTTTCTAGGAGTGGTTTATACAGCGAACCCCTAAAGCTGTTTTTAGATATTGAATTTTAAAACTAATCCGTCTAATTTTATTTACGAGTATGTTTGTCAGCTAAATAGCCACCTGCATATCGGCAAATAATCCAGTTCTTCTTTTAAGCCCTTGCTTGAAAATTTCAAGGAGAAAACAGCCTATGTGTCTTAGGTTTTCATCACTCATTTTGTTTGTATTTTCTACGCCGATTTCTTGCTCAAGGGTTTCTCTCAAATCGTTTGTTGCTTCTACACTTAGTTCCATTTTTGGGTTGTAAATCAAATAAAAAACCGCCCTTAATTACTAAGAGTGGTTTTTTAAGTTAAGTTTGAGAATATCTAAACAAAAACAATAAATAAACCAGTCTCTAGTAAAAATACTAAAAACCTAATTGATTACTATCTTTGTCCAAAAATTATCTCACTTAACGGAGACCTGAGGTCAGACCGAGTGCAGTCTTTTGAACTGAATCTATGGTTGGGTCTTAAGGTGCGATTACTGCTATTATACCACGCCCCTAAACTCTCTTTTTAAAACGGTTGTGGATAAAGTCAATACACACTTCTAAACTAGCTTCAAAAAAGCTGTGGATAACTTAACCCTTTATTAGTAAGGGCGATTTGGAATCTCAAAGAGTGTAAAAACTACCCGCAAAGTGTCCGAAAACTCTCCCTACGGTGTCGGAAAACTCTTTTTAAAGAGTCCGAAAAGTCTTCCTACGGAGTGCGGAAATTCTCATTCTTTGCTTTTATTCATCCATTTGGATACACTTCACTTACAACTGAATAGTTCAGTGTATCAAGAGTGAGGCGAGAGATTTGGCTCTACGACCCTCCAGCAACCTGCACAAGCAAGGTGCTACCAACCGAGACGGCAGAGATGCCATCAAGGGAAGATGCAAAGGGTCGTAGCATTTTCCTCATTATCAGAGGAATTTTTTATTTTATGAACGATTTGATTCTTAATTCAACCAGAGACGGGCTAAATGAGGCTAGGTGCATCATTCCCGCCATTATGAGGCATTGGCTCTGGAAAGTGCGTACACAGAGGAATTGTGGCTTTGAGGAGGCATATGACTTGGGTATCGAGTTAAAAGCGTTCTTTCCTGTTGAAAGAAAACGAAAAGGAGAAACTGAATTCTGCTTTGTGTTCAATCTGGGAGCTATGGAATACATAAAAAAGCACTAATAGTAAAAGTGTCAAACTTTTGTTATTATGTGCTTACAACTTAATAGAAGCCTAACCCCTAAAGAGTGCGGAAATTTTAGGATATGGCGACAAAACCGACTAAGGAGCAAAGAACCCATCGTATGGGGGCTACCTTAGTCGGTCGTATCTGGAAACGGGTACGGATAGCGAAAGCTATCACCTCTGCGGTGGGCTTTTTGCTGTCTAATTAATTAAAACTATGAAAAATAATTATTGGATTCTAGGTGTAGTATTGCTTGTATTAATTAGCGGATTTTATTGGTTTCAAATGAGACCAATTCAAATAAGGAAAGAGTGTCTGAATGCTTCAATGCCAGATGCCACAGACAAAGACCTTTTCTGGAACAGCTATAGGTTTTGCCTGATTGATAAGGGACTAAATTCTTAATTTCCAGCCCTATAGAACCCCTTTTCAAGGTGTCCAAAAACTCTTAAAATATCGTTATTTTAAGGGCAAAATGTTAATATGAGCTTATAGATGGCAATCAAGAATCAATCCAATAAACCAAGACAAAAGAAACGGGTACTAAATCGAAACGAAGATACTTCTCAGTATTTCGAGAAGGTTTTTACTGCTTTAGAGTTTACTAAATTGATAAAAGCTGACAGTAAGCTTTCTTATGTTGAAATCAAGCCAGACAGGAAAGGCGGGGCAAAAAGACGTATAGAAGATATAACTCGATTTTTTGAAGATAAATCTATTGAGGTTATTCAGCTTAAATACACCGATGTAGCCGACAGTAGTTGGACTTACAGTGGTTTATGGGACACAAAAGAAACGGCTCAGAAAAAAAGTATTAAGAAAAATTCAAAGTATGAAGGAACTGTAATTTTTAAGTTCCTAAAAGCTTGGAGATTTCATAAAGGACAAAAGAATAAAATTAAGTTAATTCTTGCCAGCAACAAACCGCTTGGGACAGACTTGAAAAAGTTTTTTAGTGATATAAAAAAGCTAAATCAGAAGAAGATAACTTGGAATAAATTTAATGTCAAGTATAAAACTGAGCTTCTAAACATTAAATCCAATTTCACTAACACTCGTTTAAAACCTAACGAACTGGAAGCTTTTATAAAATCTTTTGAATTTCAAATTTCAAAAGACATAAAAGAACTGGATTCAAAACTTCAAACTGAATTTGGTATTTTAGGTATTTCTGATAAGGATAGGATAGACGCTTTTTTTGCAAGAACATACAGAAAATTTACTGAGGAAAAAACTACTTTTAGGAAAGCGGATGTTCTTAGTTTAATTGAAATCATAAAAACTAGCTTAATACACGAAATACAGACGCCTAAAAATTACATTCAAAGAAAGTCAGTTGAGGCTGAAATACTTAAAGCTGTAAATAAGCAAAAAAAGAAAGGTGGTTTCGTTTTCCTTTTTGCTCCCTCTGGTTCAGGGAAAACGGTTTTGCTTTCTAAGCTTACACAAACTGATGGCGACTTCTTACCATATCTTTGTCGTATCAGACCTTTTGAAAAAATTGACTCTAATTTAAATTACGAGAAAGAGCGTTTAAGTAGTATGTGGTTTAAGGTGGACTTAATTCAGCGTTTTTTCGACTTGGGTCTTACAAAAGAAACTGTCAGTCTCAAAGACAACGAGGAGTTTATTAATAATATGTTTGAGAAAACATTAAACCAAGTCAGCGAATCGGCGTTAAAACGTAGAGGCAAAAAAATCGTAATAATTGTAGATGCTTTAGACCAAGTAGAAACTGATAATTATAAAGATAAGTCTATCTTAAATGCTATACCCTCAGTTCAATACGCTGGCGTAGTTTTTTTACTAAGCACTTGGACAAAAGAGTATCTTCCGCAACAAATAAAAAATCTTCCAGACAAAACTTTCAAAAAAGTCTCTATTAGTTTGGCATTTAGCGACAATGAAATAAAAGAGTACTTTACTAATGCAGAAATTAATCTGACCCTCGACCAGCTAAGAAAAATAGCTAAAAAAACAAAAGGTCTTGCTATCTCTATTTTTTACCTAACACAAAAGTTAAAAAAGATTTCACGAAAAGAATACGATACTGTTATAGATAGTCAGGAAGATTATAAGGAGGTCTTTGATTGGTACAAACCCATCTGGGACAGTCTAAACACAGAGCAACAACATTGTCTAGGCTGTTTAAGTTTTCACTTTGCTGAAATCCAAAGAGACACCCTATATAAGATTGCAAAGATTAAGTTAAAAAATTTTAATACTCTTAATGAGAAAATAAGCCCCTTTGTAAGTCTGCGTGGAGGATATATTGAACCTTACCACGATAGTTTTAGAAGATTCATTCGCAATAAGCTAATCAGCGTCCAGAAAGAATATAATCAAGAAATAACGAAGTTCTATTCAACTAAAAGCAATCTTAAGCTAGCTTACCCAAAAAAATACTTAACTAACCACTTGCAGGTAATTGGCAGTTCTGACCCGTTCGTTAAACAAACTACAAAGAAATTAATTCAAAATAATTTTATTCAAATAATTTTTGACTCTAAACTTGACTATGTTTCAAAAATTAAATCCCTACACTATTTTATAAAGTATTTTGATATAAAAAATGATTTACAGAATTTTATTAAATACTCAATAAAAATTGGTAATTTAAGCCCTGTCATAAATTCTAATGACGATGTTTTTCTGAAAAGTAGTATCGGCACACCAAGTCTACTTAAAGAAGTCGAAAGCGAACTTGCTGTATTGCAAGACCAATCTTCATACAGCTTGAGAGAATGGGTAATGAAACGAATTAGACTGGGTAACTTTTTATATATCCAAGAAGACAGCTTGTCTAAAAATTTATCTCTTAGATTTTTAGAAGATGGATTGGCTCGTATTTCTTTTAACAGAGAAATTCTTTGGGATACAAAAGAAAACGGTAATGCTGATATGTACTGGGAGAATATTGTGGAGTATCTAGAAGCCTGTATTAACTTAGGCAGATACAATGGAGCTGTAAGATATATTCAAAATATCCGTTTTAAAGAGCCTAAGCCTCACACGGTAGGATTCCGAGCAAGTATGTTGGTAAAGTTAAACAGAGTCCAATATACCAAAGATGTGAAAGCCGTTTTAAATTTCATAAAAAAACAATCTAAGGCAATACAGCTCATAACATATACCTACATTTTTACTGAAAAAAATGACACCACGGCTAAAAAGAAACTTAAGCCACTAATTAAACAGCATCAACTATTTAAATACCTGATAAATGACCGATATATAAATCAAAGATTGGATATAGCAGAAGCCTCATATTTCTTAAATGTTAAGGAATCGAAGTCCTCTATCTCTAAACTGATTTCTGGAGTTGATTTTGAGCCACCCTACCATCGGGATATGTACTCTAACTGGGGAATAAACGGTAAAGGAGTATTCCTTCGCAGAACGGCTCTATTGAGCCTTGTCAGTGAGAAGTTTAGCCCAAAAGAATTTTTTATTGACGCACAGAAAAAGTACCACAAAGAACATTTTAAAGACTACGAAAATGATGCTTTTGCCAACATAGTTTCCATTCACGTACTGCTTTATCGTAATTTACTTTTGGTAAAAAATAAAAAAATGGATTGGAAAAGATTAAACCATTTTTTGATGGAGAGTCTTAATGTATTTAAAAACGAAATCTCAAAGGTCAGTGAATATAAGCAACTAAGAGAATCTCCTTTTGACAAAACGACTTTTGTTTATTATCAAAATGCGACTTCTTTCGCAGGGATTTGTATAAATACCGTAGCCAAATACTTTCCTAAAAAATTAGAGTCCTTTGTTGATACAGTTGAGATGATTTTCAAAAATACAATTTTAGAAAAAAACGAAGGCTTATTAGAGGAAATTTTTGATGAGCTGTTACCAATAACTCCCGCCTTAATAGCAAAAATAGAACTATATCAAAAAAAGATATTTGAATTTAAAACCAAAGAACAACAGGACAACTTTACCAAAAGTGATAGTCTTAAGGAGTTGGCAAGAACAGTAAATAGCAAGGGCTACAAAGAATCAGCAGAGGATATTTATAAACATTCTCTCAAATATTCTCGTGGCTTATGGGCAAAGGAAGATTTGAGAATTTTAAATTTAATTGACTGCCTAAGAACTCAAACTAAAAAAGAAGATTTCGAAACCATTCTTAAATATATTGATAAGATTAGCAATATCGTAGAAGGTAGCTGGTATTACAAATTAGGGTTCATAGAATCAGTTACACATTCAAATTATGAAGCAGGTCTTGATTACTTGGTGGAATTAACCAACAAAGGAGAAGTGAATTTAAACGAGGGATTAAAAAAAGTAATTTTGACTAGTCTTAACAAGTACAATTACAAAACTATTACTCCAGAGCTAATCCCGTTACTAGACTTATTAAGGTTTGATGAGGAAACCGACCGAGAGCAACCAAACATACAAGCTATTTATTATGCTCTGATTGACCATTCCTCAAAAAACAACGATATTCTGAGAGCCAAATTTTTCTTAAGTAGATACTGTATTTACTTGCGTAGGTACGTATATGTTGGAGAGCGATTACCCCGACTCAAAGGATTGGCAAAATTTATTGAACAAAATGATGGTTTAACAAAAGAATACGGAGAGATAGAAAAGTATATCAGTCAGTTGGAACTTGATGGATATTCAGTAATATCAACAAACTCCAATATAGAACTAATACCATCCTCAGTGATGGAACAGGCTAAATCTTTTGCACGCAACAAGTCTATGAAAAAGATACGGGCATTACTTGATTCTTTTATCAAGGAAGATAAAAAATATAAAATTGACGGATTAATACTGGAGATTGTTTCAAACTCTGACCTGAAAACCATTAACAAAGTAAAGGAGTGGTGTAGAGAAAATAACGTTGAATTCTTTACATACAATATTTTATGTTCCTTGCTTGATTTATTCATCAAAAATCAAGATAAAGCCCGCCTAAAGGAGGTTAAAAAAGATATTTTAGATTTTTGTAACAATCAGAAATATCAATATAATCTCCCAGAACTTATTAATAAATTAGCTCAGATGGAGTTTCAAAATAAAAAAGAATTCTTAAGGAAAGTTATCCGTCTCTGTATCTACAAATCATCAGAAAGTGGCTATTATTTGAATTACTTGCTGGTCAGAACATCGGACGTTATTGATTCTTTCTTCCCTGAGTTGAAGAAATATGCGTTCTATCCCCTAAAGGAAACGGTCGAGGAATCTATGCGGTTATCTTTAACAAAAGCTTAAGACTATGAAATCTTTACCGTTTATATCTAAATATCTCGGCGTTGCTCCTTTTAAATGGAGAGATGGTGCAGGGAAAGCCTTGTATGAAAATGCCCTTCTTGATGAAAAAGCCATCAGTCAATTAAAAGAAAACCTGCTTTCTGAAAACCTAGACATAGTTGAGAATTCATTAAAGGTTTTATTTCGTCTTAGCTATAAGACTCCCGAAAGAATACTTTCCATCAAAGAGAGGATATTAAAAACAGCAAAACGTTGTAATCATTTTAAAATTGCTTATCTGTCAAAAAATATCTTGCAAAACCTGAGTGATTTTAAACCTTCTGCCAAGGGTATGTTTATTCAGTCTCTCAGATTGATTACCCCTACAGAGTTTGTCCCCAGCACCCAGCAAGCTTGGTATCGGTATAGTTCTGACCATTTTGTAGAGTATGCCCTAGGAGGAGCTGACTACAAATACAAGCTTGATAATATATGCAATGCATTTAAGTATGCGGGTAAAAAAGGTTATAAAAAATTGTTACAGAATATGAAGGTGCTTGGTTATCAAAAAGGTAAAAAATACTGGGAAGATGTGCCTTCTAGGTGGAGTCGGGGTTACTCTAGAAATGAGTCCTATAAGACTAAATTGCATTATTGTGCCTATCACGGGATACAGATTTTTCTAATGTGGTGTATAAAAAACTTACCTGTTGAAGAAGCTCGTTGGACAGAATTTTTACAGGAGAATTATAATTATGAACCAGTGTGGGTTGAGGATTTGATTACCGATAGACCAGACTTTATTAAATTCAAGGATGTTAAGATAAAAACGGAAGTTTGGCTGAAAGACAAATTAAAGAGAGCGGATATATACAATCTAACAGGGTTAAACCAGTCGTGGGTTGTGTTATACGAGGACACTCGGATTCGTTTTGAAGATAAATTACTCTCCCGCAAGACTTTTAGCGGTTTTACAACAGAGAACTTAAATAAAATAAAAGATAAAAAAGAAGTTTTCCCGCCTTCTTATAGTTGCAATAACTGTTTAATTGATGAAGTTCCGATGCTAGCTCATAAAAGTAAGAAATTATTTGTTTCTGACCACAACAGAACAGAGTTAGACGGTAAGCTATTTCCTGCTTATGGAATAATTTCAGAGACAAATTTTGGTGATAGTTTCAATCCTGTCTTTCCCGCACCAGAAATGGTTGAGCAACTTAAACTAAAACAACGCAAAGGAACACTGGAGTACTACACTGATACAGATGAATTGGTGATAAAAACTATAAATTGGCAAAACGGCTTTGTGGCAAGTATTGGTAATCACGGTGAAGACAAGCATCATTTGGCAGACCACGGGAGTGTTTTGATGATAAAAGGTAAATATCTCAAAAAATTCTTAAAAAGTAATAAATTAAGACTTATTACTTGTGGCGACTTGGATAAAAGTAAAATAGATAGATATGGCACAGGCTGGGAATACAAACCAGAAGATACTAGGCGTAAACGCTTTATTTTTGAAATATCAGAAATTGTTAAATGATTGAATTTGAGTCATTTTCGTCTATTATTGCGTTCCGAACATTGTCCCAAGTTCGGAGCTCTTGACTTTTTATATATTTTATGCTATCATGTAATACGATAGTTTTTTTACATATTTGGTTGTTATTTATTGTTTCTTCCCCGTTTCTTTATAGAGATGGAGATGAGACAATAATTTTTTTCACGAAACAATCAAAAAAATGAAAACGATTCAAAACAAAGCAGAAGCGTTAAGAAAAATCCAAACGCTCGCCACAGGAAAAAGGTTCATTACTGGTGGAGATGGCAGCATGAATGACATCCTTTCCATACGAAAGCTAATGCGTGACTTCGAGATTACGGAAGCTGAAGTGAACGAAATGCTGGGAGAAAAATTCCTGGCAAGCGATCGGAAAGGCCTCAAAATGGGACAACCCAGTAAGGTTAGGACTACCCCTTATGGAAAGAATTTCTATTTTGACTGGCAAAACAGGTTTGGGATGGATTATCTGAACGCAGCATAGAAATGACATGACATCTAAGGAGGCAAAAGGCTGACTCTCAATTTTGAGTCAGCCTTTTAGTATTGCATTCCGAACATCCTCGAGCCCAGAAATGATATAATGTTTCAATTATATGAGAAATCTGGACATAAAAAATTTCTTGCACTTTTTCAAAAAGAGGCCTGATAATCTAGTCGCCTATATAGCATTTTTAGTTTTTATTGTGATAATTTACTGGATGTCGGGAGATAAATTTATTCTTGCCGGAGGAATAGGTTTTGCTGCCGGTTTATTCGCCCGTTTATACGGCTAATAATAGAAACGGGGTTGGAAATAAACTTGACTTAGTAAATTTTATATGTTATTGTATTAATACTTGTTTTTTGACATGCGTTGCTGATTATTAGATGACCTGAGTTTCCTATCAAAGGAATTGAGGTCATCTAATTCAATCATCTCTAATACTAAAACATATGAAAAAAGGAGCCATTTTTGTTATTTTGCTTGTTGCAATCTCGGGTATGCAAAGCTGCAGTTATTTTACTCCTCAAGTTTCTAAGGCTCTCTCGGAAGAGAAGCGGTTGGCGGAAATGAAAAAACAAAGCGACCTCATGCAAGAACAAAATATTCAATTGCACCGTATCGCTGATGCCCTAGAAAAGGCATCTTATAAAAAATAGGTTTTCGCATTTTTTGGTGATTAAGGCTGGCCAATGGTCAGCCTTTTATTATTGCATTTCGAACGTCCTCCCAAATTATTTTTTTGCCGGCTCCCAAAGTTCGATGGGGTTTCCTTCCGGGTCGTGAACGCGCGCGAATTTGCCGAATTCGGGCATGCTATTCCACTCCTCTTTCTGCAGAACAGCAACTCCCTTGCTTTCCAAGTCTTGTATCAATGCTAGAAGATCGGCAACCCGAAAATTTATCATCCATTGCTTGTCTGCCTCAAAGTAACCGGTATCTTCCGGAAACGGCTCGAAAACGGTCGGTCCTGCCTGTTGCTGCCATACCATTTCTTGTACATCCACGCCGAGGACATTGATGTACCATTCCTTGAGCGCTTTCGGGTCTTTCGATCGAAAAAAGAATCCGCCTATTCCTGTTATGTTTTTCATAATTCCTATTATAGCGAAAAAATGAGAACATCGCCCGGGATTCGGAGCTTTCGTTTGACTTATATTTGTTGTAGTATTCTATTGAATGTTTTTTGTTTAGCGGCCAAAGAAGGCATCCTCCTTTTGTGGCCACTAAACAAACAGAATGCTATGAAAATGGTACTAAAAAGAGCTCTTTACTTAATTGCACTTGAGGGATTATTCATACTAATGGGATTAGATCATTATAATCATTCATTAAAGTATAATCCTGCTGTATTTTCCGGTACATGCACCGGAAAGTGCATCAAGGATACGGTGCTAAAAAAATAAGCTGTCAGAAAAAAATCCGAGCTAATCAATCTTTCTTGATTAGCTTTTTGTTATTCCGATTTGAACATTAATGCCCTCTGGCGTGATATAATCCTGAAATGAACAAGAAGATCAAGCATTTGATTCTTTTGACCGCGCTCGTTGCTGCAGGAGGAATTGTCTGCCTGTACCTGAAGGTCAATTATCTGACTTCCATTGTATTTTTTCTCATTATCCCTTCCCTCTACCTCTCACTGATCTCAAAAGGTTCAGCGAAAAAAGCTGCTGTATTTTCTTTGGCCATGCTCGGTATTCCGCTGGTCATCGACGGGATACTCATACTCAACAATGCCTGGCTGGTACAGACAATGTTTTCTTTCAAAGTACTGAGCCTGATCCCTGTCGAAGATTTTTTCTTTTCCTTTTTCTCCCTCTATCTTATCGTCATGCTCTATGAATATTTCACACGATCAAGCCGGGAAGAAAAAACTGTATCGGCAAGCAAAAACCTTGCCATTATATCAATCGTGCTCGTTGCTGTTTTTCTGTATCTGCATGCTGCCGATCCGGGTGTTTTCCATATTCCCTATGCATATGCTTCGGTATTCTTCTTTGCGGGATGCCTGCCTGTAGTGCTATTTTTGTTCTCTCATCCAAGATTCTTGAAAGGCTTTTCGAGCGTCAGCGTCCTTTATTTTTTCTTTGCGGTGTTTTACGAAATAGTGGCTTTGAAGATTGGCGTATGGTCTTTTCCCGGGACAGAGTATATAAGCAGGATCTCATTCCTGGGCGTTCAATTCCCCCTTGAAGAGTTCCTTTTCTTTCTGATAGCGCTCCCTGCGGGAGTCCTTACCTACTATGAGTTTTTTACTCAGAAAGATAGCTAGCCCTGTCATCTACCGATGAACGCACCCGGCCCAGCAGCACGGCCGGCGCATGCCGCTTTTGAGTTTTGAGAGCGCTTTCTTGATACGGATGTTCCTCGTCTCTTCTTTTTTGCCGGACGTAACCCAGCATATCCATTCATTGCGCGCGAGCGGGGTGATATCTTCCCAGAGTGCCAGCACCTTTGGCTCGGCCGTAACGGCCTTTTGCAGATCTATGGGGATTTTGTGGACAGTACCGCCGGAAATTCTTTTCTTGGTCATACGGCTATCTTATCAAATCCCGTCTTTTATTGACACTTCCCCGAGCCGAGAGTATTCTGTTAGCAAAACCACTCTCTCTTCTTTGAAATAAAATAATCACCATATGAGAAAATTTAATTTTGAATTATTCAAGACGCCAAACACGCGGTTTGGCCTTATGCTCGTCCTTTTTGAATGGTCGATGACGCTTTTTTTCGGATATCTCTCGCTGCGATGGCAATGGTTCTGGCCGATCTGTCTTGTCTTGTTCGGAAGGGCTCAGCTCATCCTGGATAACATCGGGCACTATGCCGGACACCAAACGCTCTTCAGATCCCCTCGGTCGAACGAGGCTCTGTCATTTCTTTATTTTTTTCCCGTATTCACGACAAAATCTGAATGGTACGATGACGAACACCGGAAGCATCATCGAAAACTCGGGGCGCCTGACGACCCCGGAATGCTGACCTACAAACGCTGGGGCTTGAAGAAGTACGGCCTCATGCGAGCATTCTTTCTCGTTCCCTTCTCAGAATTCGGGTTAAATCTTCGGTTAATCAATATCGCAAGAAATTGGAAATTGCTTTCGTTTTGGACAAGCATTGCTCTCCTTGCGGTACTCTTCGGTTTTTGGTGGCCTATAGTCTTGTGGCTGATAAGTTTCTTTACCACGCGGATGTATTTTATTTTCATCAGCGAAGTAAGCGAGCATTACAAAACCGCCGAAAACCATTTTCAAAAATGGGATATGGGATCGCGGATATTGGCAAGCCCTTTGTCTATTCTGTTCAAGTATCCCTGGGACAAGTTCCACTGGTTCCATCACGAGTTTCCCAAAATTCCCCCGAATCGAATCACCGCGGCATTTAAGCAGTATGTGCGCGAAGGTTTTGCGGTCCCGACAGGGCAATCCCTTCGTGAGATGTATCAGGAAATTTCATGATCAGATAAAAGGCTCAAATTAAATGGGCCTTTTATTATTTTATATTCATCCAAATACCGGAAAACTAGGCTCGTGTTTTTGCTATACTGTAACAAACCAATGTATTCGTTCGTATGCATAGTGCACGAAGAAATCATGTTCGCAGCTCTTATTATTTAATCTAACCCAAAAATATATGAAAATGAATCCAGTAGTGCACTTTGAGATGCCGGCCGAGGATCAGGCCCGCATGAGCGAATTTTATGCCAAGACCTTCGGATGGGAGGCAAAGGCCATGGGCCCGGAAATGGGCAACTATGTAGTCGTGAGCACAAGCCCAAGCGACCCGAATGATCTCTCAGGCCGTCCGAAAGCTCCCGGCGCGATCAACGGCGGCTTCTACAAAAAGACAAAGCCTGACCAATACCCGTCGGTCGTCATCGCCGTCGATGACATCAACGAAGCCATGAAAAAAGTGAGCGACATGGGCGGCAAAGTGCTCGGCGGCAGTCAGGGCGAAGGCATCCCCGATGATATCCCCGGCGTAGGACTCTACGTATCGATCATCGACACCGAAGGCAACCGCGTCGGCGTGCTCCAACCGAAAGGAATGTAATCCCCTTTTCGCATCTATACATTCGACCCGGAAGAAATAAATCCGATCGAAATGCAGAAAGCGGGCTGGCAGGCGATTTTGGATAATTTCAAAAAATACGCAAGCGAGGCATAGATTATCAAACGTATTATAAAAGCCTAGTTCTTTTACGAACTAGGCTTTTATTGTTCCGCGCAAGCCTTATTTTATCAGATGCATTGACAAATAGCATATTTATGCTATCATGCCAATCGATAGCTATTTGCCATATTGATTTTGATGAGCGTATTTTTGGGTTATCTCTGTTCCCTCTTTCCGGGCATGGAGATAACCCAAAAATGCTAACCATCTAAAAATCATACATAATGAGCGACTCAAAAATTAGTATCAGCAAACAAGATGCCCTGTCTCTCGCGAGAAAAAGCGGCAAACGGCACGGATGGGTGGCTTTATGCCAAAGAGAAGATGTATCTCCCAAAGAAGCCCTCCTCTACGTAAAAGAATCCTCTTACTGGATCCTCTGGCCCGCTCTGCTCGGGAGAGCCGACGTTCAGGATTTTTTACTGCAGAAGCTTAGCCCCCAAGAAGCGATCGCTTTTGGGAAAGAAGTAAATTACTCTTCCGTATGGAAAATCCTGCTTGCGCGAAAGGACATATCTCCCGAGCAAGCTATTGCTCAGGCAAAAGAGATCGCTCCGGTCTATGAGGAAAAAGCTACCACAGAAGACTGGCGCGTATCAGATCCTTCCATATGGGAAACCGTCTTGGAAAGAACCGATGTCCCTTTAGAGGAAGCTATCGCTTACGCAAGTGGATTCCAGCTGAATGCCACGGAACTGTGGAAAGGAATCCTGCGGAGAACGGACATTTCTTTCAGCGAAGCAGCCGCCTACGCCAGAAAATTTTACAACTTGAACCCGAGACATCATAAGTCGGTATGGAGAGGCCTGTTCACAAGAGCAGATGCTCCCATCGAAGAACTGGTCGCACGCGCCCGGGAATTCAATTCTTCGTACCTTTGGGTGCTTCTGGTGACAAGAGAAGATCTTGCCCCCAAAGAAGCTCTTCTGTTTGAAAGAGAGATCAAAGATTCGCACGTAACGTATTGCGCGCTTGAAAGGGCAGATGTTAAAAAGTATCTGCGTTCAGCGGAAGGAAGGCATGACAGGCAGGCTTATTACAACAACTAAGAACAGTCCGCCAAACAAGAAGTATTTCAAAGCCCGGAACAGTTGGTTTCGGGCTTTTTATTTTTCCCCTGCTATTTGACTTAACCCGTTTTTAATGCTATTATATAGAAGAAAACTTTTTTGACATCTAAAACATATGCAAATGACACATTATGAAATAAAGGACCATCGGTATTTCCTGGCTCTCAACGGATACTCTTTCGGCACGATCATCGCCCTGCTCGAAAGGCTCGACGAACTCGTCAAGGCAGAAAACGGCGAGCAGAATAGAATGCTCGGATATAATTTTTTTCACGAAGGGCTGCCTTCTACATTCGATGAAAAAGAAGGCGTCTATCGGTACTGCATAGAATGCTACGTGAAGGACATTATTGAAATATTCCTTCGCTTCGATGGCGGAAATGAAGGCTTGCGCTCAGTAGGGTGGAGCTACGAAGTAACAACCATTGACGACCTGGGCAGTAAGACTTCGACAATGCATTTTGCTGATTTCTATCAGCTGTATTCTGATACATTCGCCGGGCTGACACTAAAAGAATGGGGTAATCTTCTTGAAAAAATCACCGCGCACATACGGGAAAAAATACGGATCTTCATCCCTGATTTTAAATTCATGCTTACTCTGCTGCATCAGACAGATGCGCCGGGTATCAGGAAGGAAACCGTAAACACGATGGAGGAATTCAAGGAAAATAACGGTTAATTCGATCAAATCTTCAACCCAAAAGGCTGACATTGAAAAATGTCAGCCTTTTATTATGCAATAGAAATGCCTAAGCAACCATTTCTGTTTCTGCCGGCTCGAAAGCGCCGGGCTTCTCCTTCGCCTTGCCGCTAGCCGCCACATTGTTGAGGATATCGATGAGCCCGTCTTCGGTCGTGATGAGGATGAGCTGCATGATGCTGTAGTTCAATTTGCCCTCCTCCATGAGCTTGCGGATCTTCTGATAGTGCTCGTGCGTCATCGTATCAAAAGGCTTTTTGATCCCGAGGTCTTCCATGGCTTTCTCCAAAGTCTTTTTGCGGGCGTCCATTTCCGAAGGATGGGTCAGATACTCAAAATTGTTCAGCTGATGATCCGAAGCGGTATCGTCTGAAAGGCCGGCAATCTGACCAAGCGGCGTATAGACGAGCGTATCGAATTCTTCTCTCGGCCGGAGCGCTTCGGCGTAGAGCCTTTGGGCTTCGGGCGTCATGGCAAATTCAGCATCGGTAGCGACGTGTTCCATTTCATGGATCGTAACCTCCTTCGGATTTTGGGCGATCTGCCCGGCGCTATAGATAATATCCTTGGGATTGCCGGTCGTCGAATCGAATTCTGTGACTGACTCGCCCAGGTCGCTCATGTCGACATAGACCGGCACATTGTTGACCGCATCGATCCGGGCCTGCTGCTCGGCGCGAGCACTGTCGATATTCATGTGCTCCCCTTCAACAAGCTTATTGAGATACTCGGGCGATTCAAAATGCTTCACCATCCAGTCTCTGGACGCATTGATATCGCCCATGACGCTCGAGTCATTCAGATTCTCGGACAGGTTCTTGACGTTTTGCTCAGACTGCACAAGAGACAAGTTTGCGAAGATACTGTCGTCTTTGTCTTTTGCGAGATCTTCGGCCGCACTTTTTTGTATATTCTTGTCACTGATCAAGCCCATCCTCATCTTATCCATAAGGATCTTTGTATTGGAATTATCGAGTACTTCTTTCTGGGCTTGAATATTCTGGCGCAATCCGGCGATCTCGGTGCTGGCTATTTCCCCATACCGCTGTTCTACATCTATCGGCGAGGCAGCGCTTGCATCGCTCGTATCGGCGGCATTGCCCAGAGAATCAGGCTTCGCCTGAGAAGCTTCCATTCGTACAGGCTCCTGTGCGCTCGCCTGGATGCCGCCGAGCGTCATGGCAGCGATCATAGCGGTCTTGCCGCCGCGCACCACAGAGCCCGCTGCGCGGGCTCGCATGTTCTCAAGCGTCCCGACGAGAGCATCATAGGCAGTTTTGACTCTCGCCAAAAGACCGTCTTTCCGCTCGGGAATGCGCATTTCATTCCGTATGCCTTCTTGGACAGATCGGTCTTTGAGTCCGACGGAACCTTCGAGCGCAGAAATGTCCGCAGGCACGAACTCTTCGGACTTCTGCTTCGCCGCATCGAGCAGAGTTTCGATATGATCGCTGAAGCTCTCATTCAAGGAAACAGAAGGAGCCGAGGCATCATCGCCTCTTTTTCCCTCAAAAACCCCACTTTGTGCATGTTCGGGAGATTCCATATATTACATATCCTGCCTGAGCTCTTTCACCTTTTCCTCTTCCAGGCGCGTGCGGTATTCTTTGAGCATGTCTTTCTCTTCAGCAACGGCTTCGTCTACGGTCTTTGCATAGTCCGCATAGGCCTTGTCGGCGGTATCCTTGGCGTCTTCTTCCATACAAGGTAGTATATCGCACTTGGTTTCTTTTGCCTCGCCATATGGCAAAAGCCCCGATTTCTTGTTAGGCTTTCCCTATATCAGCTAATCTGCTCAATATCCATATGCAAAAAATAACGCCGTTTTTGTGGTGCGACAACAATGCCGAAGAAATCATGAATTTCTACACGTCCGTGTTCAAGAACGCAAAGATCCTCAATGCAAGGCCGGGACCGGACGGGAAAATAATGACCGGCACGATCGAGATCGAGGGGCAGCAGTTCATGCTCCTCAACGCGGGGCCCCAGTTCAAATTCAGCGAAGCAATATCATTCTTCGTCAATTGCGAGACCCAGGAAGAAGTGGACGAGCTCTGGGACAAGCTCTCCGCAGGCGGAGAACAGAGCAGGTGCGGCTGGCTCAAGGACAAGTTCGGCCTCTCATGGCAGATCATCCCCTCCGCGCTCGGCAAGCTCCTCGGCGATCCTGATCCGGCAAAGGCCGGCCACGTCATGCAGGCCATGCTCGGCATGAGCAAGATCGAGATTGCAGATCTCAAGCGCGCATACGACGGACAATAGAAAATAATAAAACCCGCCTGAGAAGGCGGGTTTTTGGTTTGGTGTTAGGCATTAGTGCTAGCGCGCTCGCCGGAGAACAAAAATGAATTCTTGTTTTGGATCCCACATCGTATGATTGCCGTCATAGCCGATCTTGGTTTCCTTTGTCGAATGTTCCAGCCAGCGGGTAGCTACCGCGGGGTTGTCTGCCGGTTTCGCTATCTGAAGCTGATAATATTCAGACTCGGATACTGCAACCACCTGCAGGTTGAGCTTTCCGCGGGAACTGTCCCAATCATAGATCCTAAACAAAAGATTGGCGGTAGCGGCAGGGCAGCATTCGACTTTGTAATCGTCGCCATGCAGGTTCACTTTTACCCCAAGGGCTTTTTGAACCATTTGGCTGTACGGAAAGTTCACGCCCTTACCAAAGCCGAGCTCAAGCCCGGTGATCCTGGTCAGGAGATATGTTCCGCTGTCGGACGACACCATTTTCCATACCCTCAATTTCGGGGCTGCTGCTGTGCTGCTCTTTGGAGCAGCTGTCTGGGCCATAGCCCAAGTCGAAGAAAGCGCGATCATCGCGCATACGAGAATTTTTTTCATGATTTCTATTTTTTTGTGAAAGATGAGAAGGCCGTTTGGATACCTTTTTTAGAATCACATTATAGCATAGTATTCTATATTTGTCATCTGTACTCCCATCTTTTCCTTTTTTGACTTAACCAAATTTTCATTGTAATATATTGATCAGAAAAGTTGTTTGACATGGGCGATGTCTTTTGCGGATGACCGGAGCTTCCCCCGCTCGGGAGGACCTGCGGTCATCCGCTAATTTCACTTTAAAATTGCCCCATATGAAAAGAGTTCTCATTATCGACAGTGAATTTTCGGGCAGAATTGCCCACATACTGCAGCTTTTTTACGACTTCCTTGCAACGGTATACATCACCGAAGCATTCGATCTCTCGCGCCCGGTGATCTCCGTCCGAAACGCCATCGTCCCCGAGGAAACTCCGGAAGAGCGCATGCTCGCCAAAAATGACATCGATCTTTTCTTTGTCGCCGGGAGCCTGATCCTTGATAAAAAATTCGATCCCACCCTGCTCAAAACAATGTACGGGAACGAATCCTCCAGGCTCGTCGCCATGTCGCTCTCAGATGATTACCTCAATTTGCTCGAGGGCGTAAAAAACATCGACTTCAAAATCGACAAGATGTGGCTCATCGTAACAGGGAGCCAAGCGGACTTGCAGCCAAAGCAAAAACAACAGCTGCTCGAATTCATCAGATAGCAGAGCGGCCTCTGCCAAAATCATAGGAAGACTGAAATCCGGTCTTCCTATTTTTATTTTCGGACACAGCCGTGCGATTTGACTAACCGGGTACGTGTTGTAGTATCAGCGCAAGGCCCCTATTTGACATCTTTTATTGGTGACCGGAGAAGGCTTTCCCCTTTTGCGGCCACCAATAAAAACCACGCATGAAAACCATAATCGTAACAGGATTCGGACCCTTCGGTCCATACGCCTTCAATCCGACCCAGGATCTGGCAGAAGAGTATCACAGAGGGGTTATCACGGGGACTGAGCGAATCATCGGCCTGGTGCTGCCGTGCACGTACTTTGGCGGATTCGAGCTGCTTTCAAAAATAATCGACAAGGAGAAGCCCTGTGCGATCATAAGTCTCGGCCTTGCATCAGGCGTCCGGGCACTGCGGATCGAAACAACGTTCCGCAATATCATGAACGGCAAGTACAAGGATGCAAAGGGCTCATGGGGAAATAATCGTCCGATAACCGAAGATGCTTTCGGCAAAGAATTCGTCGAATCGACGGCCGATAATCTCCGGCTTGCGAACATGCTCCACAAAAACAAGATCTCCGTGGAGCTCTCGGCAAACGCGGATACATTCATCGGCAATTCGCTCGGTTACCTGCTCACGCAAAAGATCATGAAGGAATTCCTGTCGATACAGAATATGTTCATGCATATCCCCTGGACGGACAACTACTCGCCGGTGATCGAACTCGAACCACCCAAGATATTCTTTCCGAAGAAAAAAGTGCAGGCCGCGCTCGATCTTCTGATCCAGCATATTTAATCGCATTTCCCCACCGCAAAGTGCCAGGCTTTCACCGCTTGGCACTTTTATTTTTTACGCCGCCGGCTCATTGACTTCTCTCTATAAAAGAGGTACTTTGAAATTAATATTCACCGCAAAAAAACTCATTGTATGGAAAAGTTTATAGGAAACCTGAAGGAACAATCCACCGAAGACTTGAACAGCATGTTCGCAAATGCAAAAGGACTCGAAAAAGACCTGATCGAGCCAATATTGCTGCGAAAGATCTATCACCTGGATTAACCCTTCCAGCGAAACATAATCTGAAAAGGAAGCCGACTGGCTTCCTTTTTTATTTGACTAAGCTATTCTTTTATGCTATTATAATAGTAACAATTTTTTGACATAACCATCTAAATCGATACAAAATGAAAGGGATAATCCTCATTGCCGGGCATTGCAATGTCAACACGCACGTCATGCCCGCAGCAAAAAAAATCATTGAAGAGACCCTCGGAAAGAAGTGCGTCCTTCTTGACGTGACAGACACAACAGATCCAAATACGGTACTCGCGAAGACCCTGGAGCTCGTCAGAACAGGCGGTCCAAATTCGTATGATGATACGATCGTGCTTTATGAAGGCATAAACGCATACATGCTCGAACCGAATCTGCCCTGCCGGAGCCTGGATATCTTTCTCCTCAAGCTGAAGCTCACCGAAGTAATCGGCGGATATGATAAGCCGAGGCAAAAAGAGATGGTGGACGCATTGTTTGCGGGCTCTGTTGTAGAGATCGTAAAAGAAAATCCGAACCTCAACTAAAACAAGGTTGGGTTAAAAAAACTCTCACAGGCTGCCCCTTAGGCAGCCTGTTTTCCTTTGCGGTGACGATATCCATAGAACAGCATTAATTGACAAATCAGTCTACTCATGCTATTCTGCATTCAAGCGCTCAGTTTGCTTTTTGACATCATTTTTTGGTTTGGGGCCTGTTTTACCGCACGGTTTTGGCCTTCTCTCGAGAAGAGGAGTCCGAGATCGTACGGTAAAAACGGCGATTCACATTCAAAAACAAAATCAAAAAACACATATGAGAAAACTACGACTCGTGATCCTCTGGATCATATGCGCAATGACCATGGGCGCCCGCGCACAGGCCCAGAAACAGGATTCCATGTCTTTGTTCGTCATCGACATGGTGACTCACCCTCCGCACAATGACAGCGAGGGAATCATGAGAAGCATCAGATTCCAAAAGGATCTGGAACTATTAGATCCCTGCAATCTGCTTTCCACTTATCACGGATTGCATGATTTCCTCAGGGCGAAAAAGAGGAAGGTATTGTGGGTCTTCAATAGGAACCCAAGCCTGCAAAAAAGAGGCAGGAAAGTGACTTCCCTCCTGATGAAAGAATACCTGACCCGAAAAGGCAACATTTCTGAAGACAACATGCGAAACCCCGGATATACGATATCGTATCTTAACTGGGAAGTGAGGAGCCTTCGGGACTCGCTGGAAAAGCAGACAATGCGAGCAAACGATGCAGTAAGCAAAGTGCATGAATTGCAAAACAAAAACAGCGAATTCCTGCAGTCCGGAAAAGAATACCAGGAAAGCCGCCCCGGCAACAAAAAGAAGAAAGTAAAATCAACCAAGAAAGCAGCTACCACCAAGAAAAAGACGATTTGATCGTCAAAAAAAGAAAACCCATCGCAGCCTGCCTCCCCGGCAGGCTGTTTTATTTTTTATACAAGCTATTTGGCGCGGGAGATAGTATACTGAGTACATATCATTAATCGAAGAATGAAATATCTATGGCAAAAAGAAAGACGGGCGTGAGCCCGAAGAAGATGACCCGGCATCCGCATAAGACCGCAAAGCGCCTCGCGGCAAAGAAGGTCATGCTTGCAAAAAAGAAGACAAGCAAAAAAGGACGTTAACTATACCGCTTACAATAAAAGGCCCATTTGGGCCTTTTATTGTAAGCTTTTCTCGCCGTTCCTTACTTGACTTTTATACGTTTTTATGCTATTATATACACAATAGCTTATTTGACATCATTGCTTCCGGTCTTGTTGGATGACTTGAGCTCCCCCGCATGCGGACTTCAAGTCATCCAATCAAGTAACCATCTAAAAGCAACGTATATGACCAAACCACTGTTTAAAGTGATCTTCGAAGACATCATTTCCCTCCACGGCAAATACCGGGTCGGAAGGATCGTACGAATTGCGGAAAAAGCAAACTCTAAAAAAGTAACTGCTCATCTGACAGAAGGGTTTTCGCTGGCAACAACGGAAACGCTGCTTGCGTACAAAAGCACATGGGGCAACAGCAAGGGCTTCGATACCGTTATCGCTCTCGGAAGCATCGGCCCGGCACCCTATGCCGGAAATCCGGGACTTGCTCCGGACGGAAACATTGTTTCTCTGGGGCTGCCTGAAGAGAGCCTCGAATGGTCCGAGGGATCGCTGTTTCTCCTCTTGAAAGACGAGGTAGTGATCGACGTAAAAGAGAAAATGATCGCAACCCTCAAAAATCTTCACGAAAGGACAAGCAAAGACCCTGACATCGAGGCCATCATCACCGAATCGGGCACAACGCTCGGCGACCGGTCCATACGGATCGCACACGGCGCAAAGTATATGAATAATTGCGTGAAATGCACATATTCGTATACCGACGGCAAAAGCGCGCGCGGCCCGTGGGAAGGCATGATTTCGATCGACACCTTCAAGCAGATCACTGTTTAAGAATTTTATTTGTTCACCAAGACAGAAAGCCTCCGGAAATCGGGGGCTTTTTTAATTTTAATTGCTATAGATATCACTGTGTCATCCTCGACTTGATCGAGGATCCAGGCTCATTGAATCCAAATGCAAACCTGGATTCCCGGCTTGACCGGGAATGACACAAAAAGTTGACTTACCGGGTATTTGTTATAATATAAAATTGAAAAATAGTTTGTTCACACACAAAAATATATCCCATGGGACAGTTCTTCAAATACCTCGTCGCAGCAGGCTTTCTGACCACGCTCTACTTCCTCATCCAGACCGCGCTCTCCGGAATGAAGCTCGCCGTTGACCGCGCAAACGGAGCCCGGCAGTATCTGCACAAGCAGCACCGAAAGGGCCTATACATTGCGGTCGCAGCGAGCATCTGCGTGACCGAAGGCATGGTCCAGCTGTTTCCAAATGCGCACAGCAATCGCGGCGGACTTTTTATCGTCCATCTCGTCTATGCCGGCCTTTTCCTGCTCATGCTCCTCGGGCTCGGATTCAAGTTCCTTTCCCCTCGGCGCCTCGGCATGGGACATTATTTTTTCGGGTTCCTGTGCTTGCTCCTCTTTCTGTGCACGCTCTTTCTCGGAAGGATACTCTGGCAGCGGTACACGCCGGGAAAACACCATTCCAAATCCACGACTGCGAAAGCGCTCGTGGATTTACCTTTTTAGGGGAAAATAAAAAGCCCCATCTCCTTGTACAGAAAGACGGGGCCTTATTGATGATACGCAGGAACCTTGTTGCTTGCATCCTAGCATTAGAGCTCCTCAAGTTCAAGGATGTGCTGCGCCAGCGCTTTTGAATCCGTAAACCTTTTGACGCGCAGATTGTTGTCAAACCGGGTATCAGTTTTTGAAAGATACAAGACGCGCATCTTCGCCCGGAGACCGCCGAGCACATCGGACCTGCCGTCGCCGACAACATACGTCTGCCCGGAAGGATCCGCTACTCCGCACAAACGATCGAGTACCGCCTTCGCCTTCAGGAAAACATCGGGCGCAGGCTTGGGATGCTCGCACTCTTCAGCGGTAAGCGTCCTGCCCAGGAATATTTCGAGCAGGGAGCGCTCGCGCAATACGTTCTCGTGCGGATAGGCTTTTGTCAGGCAGGTGACGATCCAGAGCGGAGGCGAAGCTGAGGCAATGGCCATAGGAATACCTCTTTTCGAAAGGGCGAGCAGCATGGCGTATATGCCGGGAAGGCATTTGGGCTTCGTTATTTCCACCATCTGATACATATACTTCCATTTTTCTATTCTCAGAAACTCCGTATTGCATCCGGGAACCAGCGCTTCAAAAACTTTGACCGTCGGCATCCCCGCAAAGTGCCGGGATATCTCATCCGGAGAAATAATGTATCCATGATGCTTCTTGATGATATGCGCTTCCGCAATGGCGTGGAATTCAGTTTGGGTGTCAACGACCATGCCGTCCATGTCGAAAATGTACCGGTTATTGCTCTTTTTGCTCATATTCAGTTTTTAATTTGAACGATGAAATATATCGAACACATATTACAACTAATTTGTAATTATGTCAAAAACACTCGTTTATCCGCGCAGGGCTTATTTCCAGAGCTCTTTCTCCCCTCCCGGAAGCGTGATCCCGGCGAGGATCCGGCCAAGTTCGGCTTTGATCGCCGCCTGATCGCTTGCAGTGAATTCCCGGATGCTGCCGGCCGGATAATTCATGTATTGCGACTGGCCGATGCGCGTTTCAAATTCGTAGCAGGTATTTGTCGGACGATAGAACAGGCGGTAGAGAGAGCCGTCTGCGGAATGGCCGGCTGCAGCCGTGCCGGCAGAGTCGAACGTGCTTGCGGCGTAGGCGACGCCTGAAGCGCTCCGGCTTGGCGCAACGCTTGAGTCGAAGCCTGCAGGCGGCGTATCGAGGCACAATCGCTCGGCGGAGAGATCGGTCCGCTTCTCCATGCGCAAGCCGGCGCTTTCGAAGTTGGTCCCGTCGTATGCGGAGCCGATGTAATAGAGGCAGTAGTCAAAAGCCGGATCGCATGGCAGAATGTACGGGTGCACCAGCATCTGGGTCTCATTCACCGCCAAGCCAAATTCCTTTGAGGAAAAGGCTACGGTATAAGTACCATCCGAAATGCTCTGGTCATATGCTGCTGGCACGATGGATGTATCATCATCCGGCTTTGGGTGAGCATGCTGCCATACCAAAAGAGCGGCTATCCCGGCAAGGAGCAGCGCCGCAATGACCAGAAGCGTGTTTCCGTTATTTTTCATATCAACTCTATAGTACGAAAGATTCTTATTTTTGTGACATCCCCTGATCTCAATCCCCCAGGCCTGCGATGGCGACCGGCGGCACGGCGTGATGCGCATCGATATAGAGGACGATCGCGCCGAGATTCTTTTCCTGTTCCGGCTCAAGCAGAGAGAGGCGCTCGGCGACCGTGCGGAGATGCGCCGGATCTTTTTGCCGGTAGTAATAGGCAAAGAAGACTTCATAGACGCTCCTGGTGACGGCCCGCGACGGGCTCATATTTCCCGTATGCGCAAGCGAATTCTCAAGATAGCGCAACGCCTCATCATAGTGCGGCTCCCCTTCCCTCGCCAAAAGAAACCCGAGGTAATAGCTCGTCTCATCGAGCCGGCTGTCTTCCATAAAGAGCTTCCGCATGAGCGCTGCCGCCGCTTCCTCCCTGCCGGTATTCGAGAGATGGGTCGCATAGGCATACAGCGTATCCTGCCGTCCGGGCGCGATCTCGAGCGCATGCTTGTATGCCGTTTCCGCTTTGGCAAAGAAGCTCTGATCTTTTGAAAGCTCCGCCTCTTCGTCATAGGCTTTTGCAAGCTCGAGAAAATAGTTGTAGCGGAAAGGATGCTCGTCCGCATAGGCCTGAAATTTCTGCACGGCATCAAGCAGAAGCGGGCTCGGTCCCGTCGCCGCGGCGGCGCGATATTGGCCGAGCAGGAGGTCCACATAGGTAAAGCGAATCTGGCCTTCCGCAAAGCGGTCAGGCGAAAATACCGATGCATCGGCGAGGAGCGCTTCCGGGTTTCCGTTCATCGAAGCGACGTAGTCCGAATAGAATCGGGACATGCGGACAAACGGCCCGAACGTCCACGCAAAAAACGCTATCCCTAAAAAAATCGGAAGCGCAAAGACGGCAAAAGCCGAGCATGCTGCGGCGGTCTTAGTGCTCATGCGAATCCATGGAAAGAAACGTGATAAAGGCGAACATGGAAAAGAGCGTCATGAAAGTGATCGTCGTATTGAAAATGAAGAGATCCTCCACGAAAAAGGCGGTAGCCCAGAAAAGCATGGCAGCGATAGCGGCAGGCGGCAGCGAACGGAGCCGAAACACCTCCCGATAGAAGCAGAACCAGAGCGCGAGGTAGGCCAGAAGCCCCAGAAGACCCGTCATGACGAGCATATCGGCAAGCGTGTTGTGCGTGCGGTCGAAGATGGCGCTGTCGTAAAAATAGAGGCTGGGCTCGTAAAACCGCTGCCAGGCAAACACGTAATTGTCCCACCCCCATCCGAGTACAAGCGTCTTTGCATTCGTGCGTGCCGGATCAACCGCATGGAGGGCGATCCGGACATTGATGAGGCGCGACTTGATGCCTTCGGCTCCCGCACCCGACTGTGCGAGGCGGTCAAGCCCGGGAACATGCGACCAGAGCGGCGCATGCCGAGTGACAAAGAAAAGACCGGCAAAAACAATAAGGAGGCCCGCGGCGACAAGGGCAGCCTTTCGCGCGAGCACTCTGCCTCCAAAGAGAAACTGCTTTTCTGCAAGCGCCGCATACGCAAGGGCGACGAGCGCCCCCGCAAAGACCCCGAGCATCACTCCCCTCGTCTTGGTGATAAAGATGCCGATGAGCGAGAGCGCGACGGAGAGGCGCGAGAGCCATAGGAGCGCCGTGTTATTCTTTTCTTTTGCTTCAATCGAGAGCATGAGCGCGGCAAAGATCACAAAGAGGAAATAGCCCGCAAGATATATCGGATTGCCGGCAAGCGCGTCCGGACGAACGGCGCCGAGGAGCGACTGAACAACCTCGATCAGAAAGAGGATCGCTCCTGTTGCCACCGTAGTTCTGAAAAAAAGCGTCCACTCCCGCCGCTCGAAGAGCATGGCGGCAAAGAAGAAGAGGACAAAATACCACATGAGCCCGAGGAGCCCTTCCCCGTTGGTCGGCTCGCCGAAGAAGGCAAGCGAAGGAACATGCGCAAAGATCGTGCTCGCGACAAGTGCGAGGAGGAAAACGCCGAGGCATCGGGCGATCGGACTCTCTGCAAGATGCGACAGGCGCTTCGCGAAGCTTTCGCGAAATGACTGCTCGCGAACATACACGACCGCGCACAAAAGAGACGTCAGAAAAAGCAATCCCCGCAAAAAAAGATTTTTGGGAGTGACGTATGGGACGAGCACGCCCAGGTAAAATGCGAGCGGCGTAAGCGCGACGGAGACGAGCATGAGCTTCAGGGAAGCCTTCATGGGTCTGATGATAGCAAAATGGGCCCTAAAAAACTATGCAGAATATGATTTCTGCAGAGGAATCCCTTTATTGACTTATCATACATAATGTTGTAATGTGTAAAAGATATTTCGTAACCTTTAAAAATTAAAACCACATGGATCGCACAATCACCTCCGCAAAAGCCAGAGGCTTCATATGCAAGGCTATCAGCTACATTTTCACCGCGGGACTCGCTGCTCTCGCTGTCGGATCCTTAAACGGTCCCGGCAACTTTCCCCTTTTTGAAGAATTGCCCAAGACGTACAGGATCATCTTTGATATATGGGTCGGAGGATTCGTTTATCTGGCCGCAGAAACCGGATACAAAACGCTGGACAGATTTGCTTTCCGAATCGACAAGCGATATTACCGGAGGAATCTGCTGTTCATCTGCTTTGGAACCTATGAAAGCTATTACGTCATGGAGACAAAACTGAACTTGTACTTCTTCTGGTACAGCTTGCTGGTACCTCTGGGAGCCTGGTGGGTTTTCCAAGATCTCAATCCGTCCATAACCTTTGGCAATATCCTTTTGGTTGTCATCAGTCTGTACACGGCAAAATGCATTATTGCGGGATTTATGATGACCATAAATACGCTCGTTGACTGGATCCTGTTTCCCGAATATTTCGGAAAACCGTTTCTCCGGCAGTACCAGGATGAATTCGGATTTCCCTGTTATGGATGGTTTGGAATAATCTTCCATTCCTAAAAGCCCTATCTGGTTTTTACATTGTTCAAGCCGCTGTTGCGAATGCAACAGCGGCTTTTTTATTTCTTTGCAGATGCCAAAAATCCCCGCACGCGGAGCGTGCGGGGATTTTGCATGAGAAGAAAATAATTACATCACCGTCACAAGAGCGGAAATGATCGAAGGGATCGTTCCCATGCCGCCGGTGGTGCTTGGCGCCGAGAATGTCTGATCGCTCGGAATGCCGCTTGCGGTGTTCTTGCTGTAGAGCTCCCAGAGCTGCAGCTTGAACGACACATGGTCCGTACCCGCAGCATCTGCCCACTGCTGCACGTTGCGCGAATCGCTGATGACGCTGAAGGCATGCGTTGCGCCCGGAGCGATCGTCACCGGCATGGCAGCCATGAGCGGCGATATTGCGAACGTCATCGGAAGGAGCGACGGAATGCCGCCGGATGTTTCAGGATGGAGTGCCGGACCAAACTGGAGGCCGGTCGTCGTATCCATCAGGTGGATATTCTGTATCGGCGGCCAGCTTGCGGTGTCATTGGTGTGAAGATAGAACTGCACTTTGGAAAGCTGCACCGGACACGCGCTCGGATTGGTCACGGTGATATTGGCCCAGTCGCCGTTTGTCACGCCACCCGTTGCCGTGACGATCGTGGTCGGAGACGCAGGCGCGCCGGCTGCTGCGGCAAGAAGGACGGTGCCGCCTGACTGGCAGGGCACATCGCTTCCCGTGGTGCCCTTGGTTGTGGTGCCGCGGCCGACGGTTCCCGTTCCTTGGGTTCCGGTCGTTGCTGTTCCCGTCGTGCCGGCTCCCGAACCGGAGGTTCCCGACGCGGTCACCGAAGTGCCCGTCGTTGCTCCCTTCCCGGTTGTGCCTGCCGCAGTAGCCAGAGAGCCGGTGCTGCCGGTGCCCGAAGACATGGCGACGCCCGTACCGCCAAGGCTGCTTATGGAAGAGGCAACCCTGCCCTGGCCCTCGAGAGCATTCTGGTGAACGGCGCTATATACAAAATACCCTGCAATGGCAATAATGATGACGAGTACCGTCACCTTGATCGCGTTATTTTCCGGATTGTTTAAAAAACTCATATGATGATATCTGCATGTCATGCAGACGATGATTACTGTTTCTAATAAGCGAACTCAAAAACATTATGCGCTTTTTTCCGCAAGCAGCTTCTGGATCGCATCGAGGCGCGACTTGATCTCCCCTATCTCGCGCTCGCTCTTCACATTCACTTCATAGTCGGCGTCGGCGCGAAGCTCCGAGTGCTTGCTCGCCACATTCTGTCCGACCATGATGATGGAAAGGAGGACAAGCTGGAGAAATGTCTGCGCGATCCATGAGATGATGGCCGCTCTGCCCGAACGGATCGCATCGGGAAGGCTTATGAGCGCGATGATCGCAAATGCGTATGCGCAATACATGCTGCCCACCCCTTTGGTGATCGAGAGCGCGATCTTTTCCTGCGCCGACAAGGACTCCTTGTGTTCTTGGTTTACATTTCGTGCCATACGCCAAGTATATCAAAAAATGGTATTCTGGTCTGTATGAAGTGGATATTATTCACCGGCACATGGAGACTTACGGATGAGGAGGTGGAACGTGACGTCCGGGCCGCTGCCCGGGAGGTCATTGTCCGCGGAGACGGCATTATTACGGGCGGCGCTACCGGCGTGGACTATTTTGCCATGGACGAGGGGCTCAAAGCCGCACGAAATCCCCGCCATGTGCGGGCCGTCATTCCGGCCTATTTGGAGAGCTATCTGAAAGACTATTACGATAATTGGTGCCAGGCTCCCGTCACCCGGGCCGACATCGATGCGCTCGGTTCGCTCCTTCGGAAGATGAAAGCGATTGATCCGATAAACCTGATCGAAATGCCCTATACGACCATCACCCAGGAACACTACAACCGCCGCCACGACGAGGAGATCAAATATGCGAGCGAGGTGCATGCCTTCCAGGTGAACGAAAGTACGGGGACACAAGATACGATAGACAAGGCGCTTCGAGCGGGCCTGCCGATATCAGTGCACAAGAAATATACGATCTAAGGAAATCGAGCGCGGCGCCTTTCGGCGCCGCGCTCGATTTTTCCATTTCCCTATGCATGCTCCCGTCCGAGCCAAGCCCAGATCCTCTTCCAAAAAACAGCAATAAAAAATGTGGCAACCAAAATGATCAGAAGAAGGAATTTGCTGATAAGGCCGCTGATGGACTGCCAATTGTCCCCCACGAGATAGCCGATGCTCGCGTAGATGAACACCTGCAAGAGCTCGCCGATAATTTCAAAGACAAGATATTTTCCATATTCGATCTCGCCGAGCCCGCACACCAGATTGACGGCGAGATTCGAGACCACCTCGAACCGGCTGATAAAGATGAGGAAGCCCGGATTCTTTTTGATGCGGCGCTCGATCTTTGCGTATTTTTCTCCGTCGAGCACTTTTCCGAATCCGGCGCGATAGAGGAGCTTTTTGCCGTAGCGCCGCGCAAGCCAGTAGCCGATGTTGTCGCCGACGATATTGCCGGCGCTGCCGATAACGACCACCCAGAAGAATGAAAAATATCCCTGGCTTGCGAACGCAGCCGATGCCATGAGGAGCGTGCCGGGCGGTATCGGCAGGGCAAGAGCCGCAAAGAGCGTGATGGCAAAGATCGCCCAATACTTATAGAGAAGCAAATACGGAAGCACTATCTGTACAATGAAATTCATAGGTCTTTACGGCTTATACTCGGACACCGCCTGCCGTACGTTCTGTACGAGCTGCACAATATTGAGGTTGTTCATGCGCGCATACCGGGTAAGCTGCATATTGGGATATCTCCCCGTCGAAAGATGGAGCTTGGCCTCGAGGTAGTTCGGCGGAAGCTTGAATATGAAATTGATGTATCCGAACGTCATCCAGGGCGCGATGTCCTGTATGGCGATCGCATCGGGCGTATAGAATATCTTTCCGTGCTGATAGCTCACGTACGATTCCGCCGTTTCGAATGTCCGGTGCAGATCGAGCACGAAAGCCCGAAGCTCGACAAGACAGAGAACAAGGAGGATGCATATGAGAAAGTTACGCCCCGTCATGTAGCGGCGAAGCGTGCGCGGCTGATTTCCGTCGCTCGTATGCATATGGCCAAGTATACCATTGCCCGCGCACAGGAGAGAATACCCTCGTCCGATTGTCTTATCCGACCCGGAGGCCTATACTATCCCTATGAACGCTTCCTGCACCCATCTTGGCGAGATAGACGAATCGATCGCACCCCGCACGCCCGACGGCTGCGAGGAGTGCCTCGCGGCGGGAGACACGTGGGTGCACTTGCGCCTGTGCCTGACCTGCGGACACGTCGGCTGCTGCGACAGCTCGAAGAACAAGCATGCCCGAAAGCATTTTGAAGCAGCCGGCCATCCGATCATCCGGTCATTCCAGCCGGGAGAATCATGGAAGTGGTGCTACAAAGACGACAGGTACGTGTAACCATTCCCATGAACCAAACCGCGCTCATCTGGCTTTGTATGGCTATCGGCTCCACCCTCGGAAGCTTTATTCCGACGCTCTGGGGAGCGGGCTTCTTGTCCTTGGCTTCCGTAATTTTTAGCACCATGGGAGGACTCCTGGGCATTTACATCGGATACCGCCTCAATCAATAGCATATTCCCAATCCATGCCCCCGCTCACTCCGGCCGAAAATCGAATCTTCCGCTCGCTCTCAAATCCTAAAAAAATCCAGGATTTTTTGAATACGCTCGGCAAGCGGGTCACCGACGACGAATCATACCTGCGCTCGCCGCGAAACGTCCTCCGGGCAGGAACCGCCAACTGCCTCGAAGGAGCCCTGCTCGCCGCCGCCGCCCTCATCTATCACGGCCACAAGGCGTACCTCCTCGACCTCAAGGTCGACGTGCGCAATGAAAACGATGTGGACCATGTCGTGGCCGTCTTCAAGAAGAACGGCTGCTTCGGCGCTCTCTCGCAGACCCGGCATGCCGTCCTTCGCTACCGCGAGCCGGTGTACAAAACCTTGCGAGAGCTTGCGCTCTCGTATTTCCACGAATATTTCACCGACGACGGAAAAAAGACCCTTCGGACCTATTCAAAGCTGTTCGACATCCAGAAAGAATTCGGCACGGACTGGATCATAAGCGGCGACAGCCTTTCTGATATCGCCGTCCGCCTGGACGATTCGCCCCACAAAGCCTATCTCACCAAAGAAATGGCCCGCGATCTGCGCCTGGCCGACCCCATCGAGATCGCAGCCGGAAAGATCGTCGAATAAGCGGAATGATTTGAAAATCCGCGAGGTATGGTATTGTACGATGCATATGCGGCTTCATCGATTCATCGGCGATTTTGATCTCACCAAGGAGACCCTTTCGGTTTCGGATCGCGCTCATATCAACCAATGGCGAAACGTGCTCCGCCTCAAGGTCGGCGATGCGCTCGTCCTTTCTGACGGAGAGGGCCATGAGGCAACGGCCACGCTCATCGAGAGCACGGGCGCGGAGATCCGCCTTGCGCTCGCCGAAATGGAGACGCCCGGACGCGAACCGAAAAAAGAAGTCGCGCTCTACTGCGCCATCCTCAAGCGCGAAAACTTCGAGCTCGTGGCGCAGAAGGCAACCGAGATCGGCATCCGCCAGATCGTCCCCCTCTTGAGCGAGCGCACTTTGAAGCAGGGCCTCAACCGCGAGCGCCTCATGCGCATACTCGTCGAAGCATCTGAGCAGTCGGGCCGGACGACCGTGCCCGAGCTTGGCGAGCCCACAGCATTCGAAGAGGCGATCGCGGCCGTGAACCCCGCCGAGTCTACCCTCTTTGACCTCTCCGGCGCCCCATTTGCGGACTTTGATCTCAAGGACTTCAGAACGTTCAATCTCTTCATCGGTCCTGAGGGCGGCTTTGCCGAAAGCGAGGTCGCGCTTGCGCGCGACCGGGGCCTGACGATCGCCTCTCTCGGCAGCCTGACGCTCCGCGGCGAAACGGCCGCCATCGTGGCCTCATATCTTTCGGTCCAATAATCCCCCGCCCTACAGGCAGACAAAAAGCCGCCCCTCTTTGAGGGGCGGCTTTTTGTAACTGATAATGATTATTTATGCTTTTGCGTCAGAACCCGTTACAAGAGATGGCACTGCCACCTTCTGTCCCGCGATCTGGTTCATCACCCACATGACATTTTCGACATAGTCAGGATTCGCACGGCCGTTATAGACGAGGAGTTTCGTTTCGAAGCTCTTGTTCGCATAGTAACGGGAACTGCCTGGACTGTGTCCGGAGATTGTCAGCGCGACGGTATCGATAGCGTCAGTGATGGAGTCGAAATTCGTTCCATGGCATGAGTTGTATCCGAAGCCGTTTTCCCGGTCATTGGGGCAGACATGTTCGAATCCTGAGGATTCGACCTGCGCAAGCGCTGCAACCGCATAGGGCGGAAGTCCGTTTTTCGTCGCTGCGGATACAAGCTCGCGGCCGTATCCTTCAAGCGGACGATCGTATTTTGCAAAGAATGCGTCTACTTTGGCTGCCTCTACATCGAGTTCGGACTGTTGGTTAACAGCGACTTCGCTTGTAAGGGTCCTATTTTGGTCGGGAGATATAACTGCTGCAGTGGGTGACCCGGCGGTTGCTCCCGGAAAGGGGCTGACCGCAAAGCTCGTTGCCAAAAGAGGAATTACAACGACTGACTGCAGGAACTTTGAAAAGTGTTTGTGCATAATACGGCGGCATATGCTCCGCCAACGACTCCGCGGCATTTCCTGTTTTCTTGCACAGAAAACAAAAAAACCCTTACTACAGAAGTGCACTTAGGCTGCGCTTCTATACATCAGGTTGTACCAATATCATATCACAGACCGATATAAAAGTCAATAGTTATGCCATATTTTTTGGGGGTGTCAAAGAGAAAAAACCCTTATTTTATAATGGTAAAATCGACAATACTTATTGACAATATGGCAAGAAATATGGGCTAATATTTACCTGTGGATAGCCGAATCCTCGGGAAGGGCCGTAAGAGCGTACACATCGATGACAACCTCCTCATAAGGATGGGTCTTTTTGATGGCGGCGATGACTTTTTTGAGGTTTTCCCGGGATACCGTGACCTCGATCCGCTCTTCTGCCACCAATTGGGGCACGCCGAGGTCCCCGACCACCGGTCGGGCGCCGGATCCCGGGGTGAATCTGCCTACGCCGGAGGAAGAAAAGCTGCAAAACGTATAGTTGCCGATGATTCCCCCGCCCGCCTCGCCGATAGCCGTGCGGACAATGTCCGCATATCCGTCAGGGACCCGGATGACGACTTTGACGAAGGCCGGCTCGGAATTCCCGACCAGCTTCCGAAAGTCAGGCAGAATATGCGCGATTTCCTTGTACGCATCGCGGTTATGGACGAATGTGGCATAAACCGTCGCGAAGACGACGACGATCAGGAGAAGTTGTGTGAGTATGGCCATGGGGGTTATGCGGGCATTCTAGCAGAATGCGGGGTTTTGCCAAACAAAAGGCGCGGAAGATAAAAAGTGAAATGGATGCCGTAGGTAGGCATCCATTTGATGAGGGTTCAGGATCTTAAAAAATCAGTCATTGTCCCAAGGCTTGTGGGATTCGAATAAATGCTCGTGGAGCTGATAGGGCTTTGGAGGAAAGTATTTCCCGATAACCTCTTCGGCTTCCGGAGGGGCTTGCCGCGTCACTTTTACATGCCCGATAATAAGGTTGGCATCTTCTGGCGTTAAGCCAAAAACTTCAGGGTTTTTTGAAAAAATCACGTTTCCCGTCACGAATTGAAGCGTAGGCCAATTCATTAAGAAATGATTTTCGTGTGCAAGATTCGCGAATGTGTCTTGTTTCGCGGGAGATTCTTTGATATTCTCCATTAATTTAATGATGGCAGGCTGCACATCGAGCCATCCTGTCTGAGTACCTGAACCCTGTTTACCCATAACTTGTGTGTTTTTCGGTTAGGAAATATTTCCCCAACTATAGTACTTTTGCCAAAGGCCGTCAATAGCCGCCCGCGGTGCACAAAAAATGGCCCCCGATTATCGGGAGCCATAATTGAACCATCCATAAAAAACATCTTTGCCGGGCTATGCGACCACCATGTCGATCTTGGGAAATATCTCTTCCTGCATAAATGTCGCAAACGCGGGATCGCCTTCTTCGGGCAAGCTTTGCGGCTCAAATGCAATACCGGTCACTTTCTGATAGAGATCAACATACCTTTTGCTTACTTCATCAACCACATCCTCGGGAATATCGGGGCACACCTGTCCGTCTTTGCCTTCGAAACCGTTGTCCCGGAGCCATTCTCTGAGAAACTCCTTCGAGAGCTGCTTTTGCGGCTCGTGCCTGGCCTGCCGCTCGGTGAATCCTTCGCTATAGAAATAGCGGGACGAGTCCGGCGTGTGGACTTCGTCGATCAGATAGATGTCGTTGCCGAGCAGCCCGAATTCATACTTCGTGTCTACAAGGATGAGGCCGCGGGCAATGGCAATCACTGTCCCTCTTTCGAACAAAGCCAGACTGTACGCTTCCAGCTGGTCATATTGTCCGGGAGTCGCAAGGCCTTGCTTGATGATCTCTTCGCGGGTGATCTTTTCGTCGTGCCCTACTTTGGCTTTGTTGGTCGGCGTACACATTACGTTCGGCAATGTGTCGTTTTCGCTCATGCCCTCGGGCAATATTTTTCCCCAGAACCAGCGGACACCGGCTTTGTAATCCTTCCACATGCTTCCGCAAAGGTATTTGCGGACAACCATTTCGATCAGAAACGGCTTGCAGTAGTAGCCGATAGTGATCTGCGGATGCGGCGATGAGAGCATCCAGTTCGGAACGATATCGTTTGTCGCCCCCAGGAAGTATTGCGCAATCTGATTGAGCACCTGCCCTTTGTGGGGAATCTCAACGGGGAGAACATGATCGTATGCGGATACCCTGTTTGAGGTCACCGACACAAGGATCCTGTCGCCGATAATGTAGGAGTCGCGGACCTTTCCTTTATGAAAGGCGGTCTGTCCGGGGAATGTAAAACCTTGCTGTTCTTGCATATGTATATGTTTTTGAAAGTGAGAAAAATTCAATTCATACTACTACACATGCCTAAAAAGTCAAAAACTCTTCCCGGGAAGAGTTTTTGACTTTTTAGCCGTTCAAAGGAAAATTATTGTCCGTGACAGTTCTTGTATTTCTTGCCTGATCCGCACGGACAGGGATCGTTTCTTCCAACCTTGGGGACTTGTGATGCTTCAGAATCTCCCTGAGATTTTGCGGCTTCCGGAGTGGCGGTCTTTGTCTCGGCGGCAATGCCGCTGCCGAGGACTTCTTGGTGCTCGGCGCGGAAGTCAGAAAGATTGCTGACGTCCGGCACGGTTATGTTGATCGTGCGTGCAGGCTGGGCCGAAATGGTAGCGACAAGATCGGCTACCTGGGAGCGGAAGGCGTATTCCATGTCGCGGAAAAGGCGCAGGCCTTCGCGCTGATATTCGACGAGCGGCTCGCGTCCGCCGTAGGCGCGGAGATTGACCGACGAGCGCAGGTATTCCATGGTCTCAAGATGCTCGACCCACAGAAGGTCGGTCACATGGAGCACGATGCGGCGGAACGTCTCGAAGAACGCATCGTCGCCGACGGCTGTGCGCTTTTCGGCGATGAGCTTCTTGAGCGATTCGAGCGCCTCGGGACCCGCTTCTTCGGCAATGAATCCGTCGAGATACGCCTGGATATCCTCCCGGTTCGAGAGGAGCATCGTGCGCCTGCGGCCGTAGACGATGGTGCGCTGGTGCGAGAGCACGTTGTCGTACTCGAGCGTGTATTTGCGGGCGTCGAAATGGAAGCCTTCGATCTTTTTCTGCGCGCTTTCAAGGGCTTTGTTGATGAGGCTGTTTTCGATCGGCTGGTCTTCGGGAATGCCGAAGCGGCCCATCATATTCTTGATGCGGTCTGAGCCGAACACGCGCATGAGATCGTCTTCGAGCGATACATAGAACTGGGTCTCGCCCGGATCGCCCTGGCGGCCTGCGCGGCCGCGGAGCTGGTTGTCGATGCGGCGCGCCTCATGGCGCTCGGTGCCGAGCACGTAGAGTCCGCCGATATTCCTGATCTCCTCGCGGTCGGCATCCACCGTCGGATAGCCGCCGAGAATGATGTCGATGCCGCGGCCGGCCATGTTGGTCGCCACGGTCACTCCCCCGCGCACTCCGGCCTGGGCAATGAGCTCGCCTTCCTTTTCATGGTTCTTGGCGTTCAGCACCGTGTGCGGCACGCCCGCCTCGCGCAAATATGCCGAAAGGAGCTCGTTGCGCTCGATCGAGATCGTACCAATGAGAACCGGCTGGCCTTTTTCGTGGCGGGCGCGGACTTCCTTGGCGATCGCCTGCCATTTGCCCTTCTCAGTCTGGAAGATAAAGTCGTTGTGGTCGATGCGCTTGATCTCGCGGTGGGTCGGGATCTCGATCACATCGAGGCCGTAGACCTTTCGGAATTCCTCTTCCGATGTGCGGGCGGTACCCGTCATGCCGGAGAGCTTTTTGTAGAAGCGGAAGTAATTTTGGAACGTGATCGAAGCTGCGGTGCGCGTCTCCTTCTGGATCTTCACGCCCTCCTTGGCTTCGATGGCCTGATGGAGGCCTTCGTTCCAACGGCGGCCCGGCTGCATGCGTCCGGTGAACGGATCAACGATGACAGCCTCTCCGTCGCGCACGACATAGTCGCGATCGCGCACAAAAAGAGCCTTGGCGCGGACCGCCGTTTCGAGATGATGCACGTATTTGATGCCTTTTTCCGTGTAGATGTTCTCTATCTTAAGCGCGCTTTCGGCCTTGGTGATGCCGGCATCGGTAAGGGCGATGGCCTTTCGCTTCTCATCCACCGTGTAATCCTCTTCGGGCGCAAGGCGAGTGGCGATATCGGCAAAGGTGCGGTAAAAATCATCCGATTCCGCAGCCTCGCTCGAAATGATGAGCGGGGTGCGCGATTCGTCGATGAGAATGGAGTCGATCTCGTCGACAACGGCATAGTGATGCTCGCGCTGGACGATATCTTCGGCTCGGTTGACCAGATTGTCGCGGAGGTAGTCGAATCCGTATTCGTTGTTGGTGCCGTAGGTGATATCGGCGGCATATGATTCGCGGCGGGAAGACGGACGGAGGAAATCATAGACCACTTTGTAGAGCGCGACTGCGTCGCGCTCCGCGTCCTTCTCAGTATGCGTTGGGTCGTAAACAAACGAAGTGTTCTGGGAATTGATGACGCCCACGGAAAGGCCGAGAAACTGGTATACCTGCCCCATCCAGACGCCGTCGCGGCGGGCGAGGTAATCGTTGACCGTCACCACATGCACGCCTTTTCCGGCGAGGGCATTGAGATACGTCGGAAGCGTGGCAACGAGGGTCTTTCCTTCTCCGGTGCGCATCTCGGCGATGTTTCCCTTATGGAGCGCAATGCCGCCCATGAGCTGCACATCATAATGACGCTGGCCGAGCGTGCGGCGCGAGGCCTCGCGCACAAGCGCAAAAGCCTCAGGAAGAAGATCGTCAAGACTCTCGCCTTTCGCATGACGCTCTTTGAGATCCGCAGTCATTTTGGGAAAAGCCTCGGCAGGAAGGTCTTTCAGACCGTCCTCAAGCGTATTGATCTTTTTGACGAGCGGCTTCGCTTCTTTGAGGAGCGCGTTCGTACTGGTACCGAAAAAACCTTTAAATAAAGCCATAGGGCTCTGATTATAGCATAAAATGGCACAAAGTCAGTTCCCCTCCTCGATAAGGAGGGGAAGAAAGAACAGGCACAACGAAAAACGCCCGGCCTTTCGGCCGAGCGCGTTTCGTAAGTGGGAACAGTGAAGACTATGCACGAGCTTTCTTTGAGGTCTTCTTTTTTGCTGCCTTCTTTGTTGTCTTCTTTGCTGCCTTTTTCTTTGCTGCCATAAAATTTTTATTTTGATTAATTTATAAGAGGCGCTTGATTCCGACCGCACTGAAATCTTTTTCAAAAAAATAAAATATTTTCCGGAAAAAAATTTGTGACTAAACCAAAACGCTACTGCAGTAATTATCCTACATGCGCACTGCATGCGCAATAATATTTCGACAAAACTGTGGAAAACTTTTGCATAATTTTTTTCTTCGCATAAAACTTTTGCGCGGATTTTTTTAAATATTCTCTTTGGTCTGCGCGCCGCGCAATTATTTTTTTGCAAAAAAATAATTGCGCGGCGCGATCGCGTGTTCGCATGCAAACAAATCGGCGCGCTTTCTCTCGAAAGCGCGCCGATTTGTTTGTTATGTGTTCTGCGGTGGAGGAGTTCAAAACTCCAACACAAATGCTTATGTGAGTGAAGTCCCCCGCCGCGGAACACACAAGATCGCGGGGGCCGTCATTAGTATATACCACATCCGGAAAACACAAAACCCGCCGTGAGGCGGGCCTTGTGCAAGCATTTGTTTGTAATATTTATTAGAGTCTATTACTCACAAAATGAGTATAGCGCTTATTAGGCATATGTCAATAGGCCGCCTGGGGAAACCTTTACTTTTCTCGTTTTAATGATACAATATATTCGCCGTGTACCGGGCAATCGCTGGAGTTGTATGCTCCGGAGGAAAGTCCGAACATTCCCCCGCACACTTACCTTTTCGAGGCGCAAAGCGCGTTTCGAAGAAATATCGAAAAGGTAAGTGTGCGGGGAGGCGCGTAGCGGGTAACGCCCGTCGTCAGCAATGACAGAGGTGCGAGCAGTGACGCCGATCGCCGAAAGGCGAGCGGTATCCAAGCAATTGGATAAATCCTCGTATATATTGAAGTCGAGGAGTGAAACGGCAAAATCCTTACGTGAATGCAAGATCGTGCCCGAAGAGCAATCAACGGGAGAATCGCTCGAGGCGAGCAGCAATGCTCGTCCCAGATAAATGATTGCCGTTCGAAGCGCAAGCTTCGAAACAGAATTCGGCTTATAGGTACACGGCTTCGACGATACGAAAACAGCGCTCGAAAGAGCGCTGTTTTCATTTGTGTTTTAAAGAGATACAATTATATGCATGAGTATTCGGGCTCGCGACCTCAGCGAGGCCGATGCCACTTGCATGTAGTTTTGCACGCCCTCGCGCAGGCCTTGGGCCGAGCGGAGCAAAAACCGAGCACGGTTTTATGCGTGGCGTATGAAATTACATGCAAGTGGCATCCCGAGTACCATTTGACAAGATTATTTATAAATGATATAATATAACCATGAAAAACAAAGCCGCTATCCTCATATTGGGCTCATTGTTCGGCCTCACCGCCCTCTTTTTTGGAGGGATCCCAAGCGCGCACGCCGACACAGCCTGCAGCATAGACTCCTTTTCAGCTAGCCCGAACTCGATAAATTCGGGCACAAGCACTATCCTCAACTGGACGACGACCGGATGCACCTATGTGACTCTCATGGGAGGCACGCTTGATTCGAATGCCTACCGCGTCCCCAACAGCTCGTTCTCGACCGGCACGCTCTCGGGCACGACCACCTTTACCCTCTTTGCAAACGGCAACGGCACAAGCACGAATCGCACCGTCACCGTCTATGTATCAGGCGGCCCATACACCTATGCCTACCAGTGTTCAGACGGAATCGACAACGACGGCAACGGCCTTGCCGACTATTCGAGCGATCCGGGATGCTCGAGCCCATACGACAACGATGAATCAGGCGCTTACGGAAGCTCGTCCATTTCGGTCATTTCCACCATTGCGACGAACGTCAGCTCGTCGACCGCCCGCCTCAACGGAATCGTGCAGAATGCGCAGGCCGGCTTTGCCGCATATTTTGAATACGGCACTACCCCGTCGCTCGGACAGTCTTCGGTCTTCCAGAATCTCGCGCCGGTCACATCGATCAATGTCTACGACACCATCGCCGTTCAGCCGAACACGACATACTACTACCGCGCTGCTACCGAAATCGGCACGACCATCGTGCGCGGAAGCATTGTCTCCTTCAAGACGCCGGCGGCCGGAGCCATCCCGGTAAGCTATATCGGCGGCAATACCTCGAACCAGGGCACCGACAGCGCAAGCGGCAGTACGGCAGGACAGAGTTCCACGCCAGCCAAGCCAAGCGCTGTTACGGTAACAGTCACCAACAAAAGCGACAAAGTTCTCATCGGCGATACCGTAGAAAACACCATCACCTATGCCAACGGAACGGGCAAAACGCTTGGAAGCGCCGTCCTCACCATCATTCTTCCGGAAGGCTTCGCGATAAAGCAGTCCACCCAAGGTACGGTCCTTAACCCAACAACGATAAGCGTTCAGCTCGGCTCGATCGCTCCGGGAGCGTCGGGATCGATATTCGTTGAAGATACCGTCGGACCGAACACGCCGCGGAACGAGACGCTCGTCACGAACGCGACGCTTGCATATATCCTGCCTTCAGGCGTTCGCGACAGCGCCGTCGGATATGTCATCAATCACGCGAGCGCAGAGAACGTCCTCGCGGGATTCGCGCTCGGCTCGGGATTCTTCCCAAGCACGATATTCGGATGGCTCATCACGGTCATCATCATCCTTACGATCATCCTCATCGCGCGCCGCATCTCGAAGGCAAAGCGTGCGGAGCACGCGCATGCCGGACACGGCGGACATGGTGCGGACGGCAAAGCAGCAGATCATCACTAATCAATTCCCTCTCCACATCAAAAGGCGCTCCGTAGGGAGCGCCTTTTGATGTGTATTCCTAAAAAATTAGAACGAAACGGGAGTGCCGATGCCTATATGGTTTTGCTCGGCAAACCCGCTCGGAACCTCAAGCACATATTGATCCATTGCCTTGGAGGAGAACTTGCCCGGATAGGTGGCGGGCGCAAGCCCGGCACTGATATCCACCACCGTCTTGTCGGCGCCGATCCAGATGATATCGATCGGATAGCGCATATCCTTCATCCAAAACGGTATGCTGTTGGCGGTCGGAAAGACAAAGAGCATGCCTTCGCCGTCGGCAAGCGACGAGGTCCCTGAGAGCCCCTGCTCCTGAACGTCCGGCGTCGAGGCAAGCGCCACCGTGATCTGCCGCGCGCCGATCGTAAGCGGATGCGTGAAGGACGGCAGCGGTGCGGCGGGAACAAGCGAAAGATCCGGAGCCGCATTCCCTTTCGGCGCATGCGCCACAGCATATGCGGCAAAGAGCGCGAGAATGAGCGCAAATGACGCGACAATTGAGATGATGTGCGGGACTTTTTTCATACGAGAGACAGCGTAAGTGCTTAGAGCGTCGGGACGGCGACCTTGATGACGGGGCTTGCCGATGTGCCGGCGCTATTTTTTACGAAAGCCTGGAGATAGTGATCGCCTGCGGCAAGGCCTGAAAGCGGGATAGTCGCAGCGCCGCCGAACGTATCGCCGCTTGTCGGAGAGGAAGTGATGGTGACTGCCGTCGGATTGGCGCCATAGGCAAACCAGACGCTCGGAACCTCTCCGCCGCCGTCATACATGATATGGATAGTGACCACGCCCTTTGTGTCAGCTGCTGCCGTAATATTCGAGATGACGGGAGCGTGCACTCCGGCAGCGACGACGGTGCCTGAAAGCGGAATGACAACGGCTTGCGCAGTCGTGCCTGAAGCGGAAGCCGCGGTAAGAGTATACGCAGTGCCGGTCGTAAACGGCCCGACGACGAGAGAGCTGTTTTGAGATACGCCTTGATTCATCGCTCCGCCCGAGAGAACGACGGATGCGCATCCGGTGGTCGTCCATGCAAGCGTTGTCGATCCGCCTTTGGATACTTCGGAATCATGCGCGGAGAAGCTCGTGATGGCGCAGGCGCCCTGGGTGTCTTTCGGCGTCGTGAATGAATACGACTCGCCGCAGGACGTTCCGCCCGGAGAGACGACGCAAGCTTCATACGAGTAGACGGTTGCCGGAAGGAGGCCTGAGAGCGTGGTCGCAAATGCATTGGTCGTCATGTCGGCAGGCAATGCGACCGCAGCGGTGTTCGGAAATGCGGCAAATGATCCCGCGCCGTATTTGAAGAATATGCCGGTGACATTCTTCGAAGCGAGCGTGCCGTCGGAGAGATGTCCGGCGAGCGTCTCAGCAGTCGTGCCGGCATTGGTCGGAGACACGGTCGTTACGGTCGCAGTTGCCTGGACCGGCGTCGGCGTGCCGAGCGCAGTATTGAGCGCTTTCAAAGTGAGCGCCCCGACATATCCCGTCGAAGGAAGGCTGTGGATTTTTTGGAATGTCTGTACGGCCTTAAGCGTTGCCGGGCCGAAATAGGCGCTCTCATTGCCCGCGGAACCAAGCTTTGGGATCGGGGCGATCGCGGTCATAGGGCTTTTGTTGAGAAGGATCTGGAGCTCCCGGACGTCAGGAGAGGTCATGCCGAGCGCAAGCGAATGCGTGAACTGGAAGCTGGTCACGGTCGAGACGACAGTGTCTGCAAAGACCGGAGCGGCCGCAAGAGCGCTCGAGAAAAGCACAATGGACAAGAGGTAGAAATATTTTTTCATAATGGTACAAATAAGCGGATATTAGCTGATAATGCTCCGGTAGTATACCGCATATCGGGGCAAAGAAAAAACCCCGCGAATGCGGGGTTATGCCTGTGTTTCGGACCGGATTTATGCCGGTACGGCTTCTTTTTCTTTGATGAGCTCCTGCTTGATCGAGACCGGAACCACGCCGCTATCATCGAGATGATACGATGTGATCCATGGATGGCCTTTGTCCCAATACATCGCCTCTGCCTTCAGCGTAAGTTCGAGGAAGTATTTGACGGCGTAGCGGGTTTCCTTGCCAAAGGTAATTTCATTCATGCGTTCCATCGGCGAAGCCTGGAGCATCAGATCATGTACGGTGACGCGCTTGTCGTTCGCCGGCACGTTGCCTCTCTGTCCGATACTGCGCACGGTTATCCGGGCATATTCATTGAGGGGTTCAGTAAGATCTTCGCCTGAATGAAACGGCATGTCGGAAACGACGCAAAGGACGACTTCCTCTACACCGATAGGCCGGAAATCCATAAGGACCAGGATCGGACGTCCGTCCGGCGAACCCTCAGGCAATTCGAGATATTCGCATCGAACGTTCTTATGCGCCCGCGAGTGCGAATACAGGAAAGTCTTTACATCCTCTTTTTTTACATCGTTTCGGTACAGGTAATAATTGAAGAGCTCAACGGGCAAATTGAAAAGCAGCTTTGGTTTGTTCATATAGAAGGAGTTTTAATTAGCCACACACTACCATTTGAACCAAGGACTGTCAAAACAGCACAAAAGCCCCGCGAGGGGCTTTTGTATCTTGATTGCATAGAGTGAGTACTGCTGCTTTATTTTGTTCCGTTCGTATTCTGATTGCTTGTCTTTCCAAGCTGTCCACCAGTTGTAAGTGTCTGATAAACTTTTTTGCGCTCAATTGAGGCGCAAAAAACCGACTCCATAATCTATGCACCCTTTCGAAAAAGGATGAAAGACAGATTTCAATTTGAAGTAATCCACGAGCAGCTTCCGCTACCCGTGCCTTGTTACGACTTACTCCCTGTTACCGAACTTACCGTAGTCCCGCGAATGCGAGCTTTCGGGTATTCCCGGCTCCCTTGAGTTGACGGGCGGTGAGTACAAGACTCGAGAACGTATTCACCGCAGTTTGCTGACCTGCGATTACTAGCAATTCCAACTTCAAGAGGTCGAGTTGCAGACCTCTATCCGAACTGGCGCCGGTTTTTAGGATTGGCTCCACCTTACGGTATTGCAGCCTATTGTACCGACGATTGTATTATGTGTGTAGCCCAGGGTATCAAAGGGACATGCTGACCTGGCGTCATCCTCTCCTTCCTCCCAGCCCTTTAATCACAATATTATGATGTGAGGGCAGAAAGTTCGATACTTCTTCTACATTCTTTATGATTTTTGGTGTCGTATTCGTAACTCTCTTTACCGCTTCCTTTGCTTGTGAGCAAAGGGCTGGGCGGTCTCGCGTGACACTTGTAACACACGACGAGGGTTGCGCTCGTTTCCCCACTTAAGGGAACAGCTCAAGCCACGAGCTGACGACGGCCATGCATCACCTGTCCAAACGTCCTTGCGGACCTTTACATTTCTGTATCGTTCGTCTGGATTTCTAACCCTGGTGAGGTTCTTCGGTTACCATCGAATTAAACCACATAATCCACTGCTTGTGCGAGTCCCCGTCTATTCCTTTGAGTTTTAATCTTGCGATCGTACTTCCCAGGCGGTTCTCTTATCGCGTTAGCTTAGCCTCTCAGAGGGTCGATACTCCGAAAAGCGAGAGAACATCGTTTAGGGCGTGGACTACTGGGGTATCTAATCCCATTCGCTACCCACGCTTTCGTGCCTCAGCGTCAGAAAGAGACCAGTGTGCTGCTTTCGCATTTGGTGTTCCCCATGATATCAACGGATTTCACCCCTACACCATGAGTTCCGCACACCTCTTCTCCTCTCTAAGTCATGCCGTTTCGCGCGCATCTCCCAGGTTGAGCCCGGGGCTTTAACACACGACTAACATAACCGCCTACGCACCCTTTACGCCCAATAATTCCGGATAACGCTCGGGGCTCTCGTATTACCGCTCCTGCTGGCACGAGATTAGGAGCCCCTTATTCATGAGGTACCGTCAATAAACTTCTTCCCTCATAAAAGATCTTTACGTCCCGAAGGACTTCATCAATCACGCGGCGTCGCTCCATCAGACTTTCGTCCATTGTGGAAGATTCTCGACTGCAGCCACCCGTAGGTGTATGGGCCGTGTCTCAGTCCCATCGGTGGGGGTCAGGCTCTCACCTCCCCTAGGCGTCATAGCCTTGGTAGTCTATTACACTGCCAACTAGCTGATACCCCGCAGGCCGTTCCTCTAGCGATAAATCTTTACTCTCGCGAGACCATCGCGTATTACTCCACCTTTCGATGGGCTATTCGCGACTAGAGGGGACGTACCCACGTGTTACTACCTCGTCTGCCACTAATTCTTTTTATCTGTCATCTTGATGTAATCTCAACTTCTTCAAAAAAGAATCCGTTCGACTTGCATGCCTTATCCACGCCGCCAGCGTTCATCCTGAGCTAGGATCAAACTCTACTTAAAAATCACAGCCTTGCGGCCATGACCGAACAGAACGGAACAAAATAAAACGTAGTACTCTATATACTCTATGAAATTGACAAGGTTTTGACCGCTGTGCGCTTCCGCACCGGGCGATAATAAATGGCGCCTCTACAGGTCGCCGAGGACTATACTATATGAAGGCCTGGGCAATGTCAAGCGCCGCTCCGGCCAAAGAAAAAGCCCTATAATCAAGGATCATAGGGCTTTCAAATTCGGCATTTTTTCACTTTCTTTTAGAGCAACTTTTTCACGTCCTCCAGCCAGAAATCAGGGCTATTGGCGGCAAAATGGGAAATCTTCTTCCCAACGGGTTTCTGTCGGTGCATGGGCACCGCTTCATCCTGGATTTCTGCGGTATCAATAGCGGTGTCCTCGGGTCCGGTGGCAAGCGGAGCATTGGCATCATCCAGGCAGCACAGGCGTGCTGAGAGTATCGCGCCTCCGGTGTAGCTGCAGATGTGCGTTTGCAGGCTCATGGTGCTGTCTCTGCTTGCAACCAGCTTTAATTTTTGGCTGCCTTGCGAAAAGTACGCAACGATAGCTGAGCCCGGCTCCTCAATGCAATTATTCGTGACAGCGGAAATAATGATGTTCATCGCGTCCAAATAATTTCCCGTGAGCGTTATTTTTCTTTTTTGCGTTTCCGAACTGGCATCCTTCTGCAGGATTTCCGTTCCGGCATTCACTTCATAAATTGCCATCTGTGTTTTTTTGTCTATTGCAGACGGCAGAAACTTTATCCCGGCAACTTCCGGCCTGGTCCAAAGTTCGGATTTAAGGTTAAATGTCCTTCCTTTTTTTTCCTCATGCTCGGAGATCCTTTTTTTAAAGTCCTGCATTCCGGATTCAGATATAATAATGCTTTTTACGAAAGGAAGGGCGAAAAATATCGCCACTTTTTTGAGAAGATTCACCATAATTTAGCGTGTTTTGAATGTGAAAAAACAATAAGTATCAGGGGTATTGTACCATTTTTACTTGCCTTTTGTCAATATCCCCTGACAGGCCCCGGACGGGCGATTACCCTCGCCGAGGCCCTGTCCTTGTTTTGCTATTTTAGCCTTATTTATAAGCGCATGAATGCCAGTTGCCGCACCCCGAGTGCCCTGCTTTGGTTGCGGAACGGGAGCTTTTATGCGATACTCCCCTTGCAATGTTAAGTTCACTACTGCCAAAGATCTTGCCTATCGCCGAGATCGCGGTCGCCGCCATCCTTACCGCAGTCATCCTCTTCCAGCCGTCAACGGCCGGCGTCGGAGGCGCGCTCGGCGGTTCTGACGGCATGCAGAATTTCCACACGAAGCGCGGCTTCGAGAAGTTCCTCTTTGTCGCAAACATCGTGCTCGGCATCCTGTTCGCAGCCCTCTGTGTCTTTGCGGTCATCTACTAAGGAGCTTATTGCCAATGCCCGCAGGCGGGCTTCCCGCTCTCTTCGGCGCGGCTTCAGTACGGACTTTTCATATTGAACCTATTTTCTATGGACGAACAATCAATCTCACACGATCGCGCGCCTCGGCATAAAAACGAGATCGGCCGCGCACTCCACGCATTCTCTCCGCTCGAGCGGCTGGTCTTTATCTGCGCCATGCTCATAAGCGCCGTCGCCGTGCTCTCTCTGCTCTATAAGATCAACGAGCACTTCCTCGTTTCGGTCCCGGTGGAAGGCGGCACGCTCCACGAAGGCGTCGTCGGCACGCCGCGCTTCGTCAACCCGCTCCTTGCGGTGACCGATGCCGACCGCGATCTGACCGCTCTCGTCTATCGCGGACTCATGAAGACGGACGGAAGCGGCGCCATCGTGCCGGATCTCGCCAAGTCATACACTGTCTCGCCCGACGGCCTCACTTATACGTTCGTCCTCGGCGATGCGGCATTCTCCGACGGACAGAAGGTTACCGCTGACGATGTGCTCTTTACGATAAAGTCGGCCGAAGACGCGACGCTCAAGAGCGCCGAGCGCATCGCATGGGAGGGAGTGCTCGCAAGCGCGACCGACGAAAGCACGATCACCTTTACGCTCAAGCAGCCCTTTGCGCCGTTCCTCGCAAGCACCACGCTCGGCATCCTGCCGAAGCACGTGTGGAGCAAGGTTCCTTACGACTCGTGGGCATACAGCGATTTCAATACGAAGAACGCAGTCGGCGAAGGAGCATTTAAGATAATGAATATCAAAGAGAGCGCTTCGGGCGTGCCCGACTACTACGAGCTCGCCGCCGTGCGCCAAAAAGACGGGCCGGATCCTCACATCGATTCCATTCAGATCCATTTTTATGCGAGCGAAGACGCGCTCATCGCGGCATATCGAAGCCGCACGATCGATACGCTCGGCGGCATCGATCCGGAAAATGCGAAGCTGCTCGAAGAGGACGGAGCAAAAGTGCTCAGCGCTCCGCTTCCCCGCGTATTCGGACTCTTCTTCAACCAAAGCCAGGCAAAGCTCTTTACCGACCCGAGCGTTCGGCGCGCGATCTCGCTTGCGCTCGACAAAGACAATGTCGTCGCCACCGTCCTCAAAGGATACGGCAGCACGGACAGCGGACCGATCCCGGAGAGCTCGCAGCTCGCAACCGCTCCGAATCTTCCGGCTGCGGGAGCGGACATAGACGCAGCAAAGGCCGCGCTCGAAAAGAGCGGATGGAAGCTCGGTCCGGACGGCATGTATGCAAAGCAGATTTCGAAAAAAGAGACCGAGCGCGCAAGCTTTGAGATCGCCACCAATGATACGCCCGAGCTCACCCAGGCGGTGAATCTCATCGCAAAGGACCTCCTGGCCGCAGGCATCGAAGCGGTGCCGAAAGTATACGAGACCGGAAGCCTGAACCAGGACATCATCCGGCCGCGAAAATTCCAGGCGCTCTTCTTCGGAGAAGTCGTCTCGAGCCAGTCGGACCTCTATGCATTCTGGCATTCGTCCCAGCGCAACGATCCGGGACTGAACATTTCCGGCTATGCGAACTCAAAGGCAGACAAGCTTCTGGTGCAGGGACTCCAGACGCTTGATCCGGAAAAGACCGCCGATACCTACAACGCGCTCGTCAAAGAGATCAATACCGACATGCCCGCAGTGTTCGTCTACTCTCCGTCATATATTTATGTTGTCCGCCCGGGACTCACCGGGATCACTTTGGGTCATGTCGAAACGCCCGAAGATCGATTTGCCGACATAAGTACATGGTATCTCGCAACCGATCGCGTGTGGAAGATCTTTGCAAAACCAGAAAGTAGCAAGCAGCCATAGACATAAGCCTCCTGTTCGCAACAGGCATTACTCACACCGCAAATTATTAAAATTAAAAATGACAGTAAGTAGCAAATGGTAAGACGTGAATTGAATTTCACTACTTTCTATTTTCTACTTACTCCTTACCAAACATATGCCACGACAGCAAAAACCAAAGTCGCCGCTCGGCGCAATCCTCCAATCGCTCAAAAGCGACGCACCGCAGGGTGCCGGCCAGACCGGCGCTCCTCTTGCACGGCCGCAGCAAGGACCTCGCGGTCCTCGCCCACGACACCATCAGAGACCGCACCACGGCGGACAGCGCGCTCCGCAAGCACCGGGAGCAGGCACGGAGCACGGAGCACGCGGAGGAAGCCACGCCAAGCCCGGCGCCGCAAATCCGCGCCATACATCGCGCCCTTCATATCAGTATCCTGAGCGCAATCGCCGCGGTCCCGCAAAGGCCGGACAGACGCCTCCGGGCGGCACCGGCACGCACCGGAATCTCGTGCGCAAAAGCACGCGTCCGACCATCCCGCCGCCTGAGGAAGGCGTCTACCGGATCATTCCGCTCGGCGGAGTGGAAGAAGTGGGCAAGAACCTCACCGCCATCGAGACCAAGGACGACATCATCGTCATCGACGCCGGCATGCAGTTCGCGTCCGACGACACTCCGGGCATCGACTACATCATCCCGAACACGACCTATCTCGAAGAGCGCAAGGACAAGATCCGCGCCATGTTCATCACCCACGGCCACCTCGACCACATCGGCGGACTTCCGCTCGTGCTCTCGCGCATCGGCAACCCGCCGGTATATTCCCGCCGCCTGACCGTGCTTCTCATGAAGAAGCGCCAGACGGAATTCCCGCATCTGCCGCCGCTCAATGCCATCGTCGTCGAACGCGACGAAGTGGTCACCGTCGGAAAGATGCGCGTGAAATTCTTCGGCGTGACGCACACCGTGCCTGATTCGATGGGCATCCTCCTTGAGACGCCGCACGGCTACATCGTAAATCCGGGAGACTACAAGCTCGACCAGGTGGACGGCATCGTCTCCGACGCCGAAGAAAAGGAATATTCCGTCTTCGACAAGCAGAAGACGCTCCTGCTCATGACCGACTCGACCAACGTCGAGAACGAGGGCTTTGCCCTGCCCGAGATACGCGTGCACCAGGGCCTCGAGCGCCTTATCCGCGTCAACAAGGGCGGCCGCCTCATCATCGCCGCCTTCGCCTCGCACATCACCCGCCTCATCAAGATCATCGAGATCGCCGAGCTTCTCGGCAAGAAGATCATCCTCGAAGGCCGCTCGATGAAGACCAACATGGAAGTATCGATCGAAGCGGGGCTCTTGAAGCCGAAGAAAGACACGATCATCGCCATCGAAGACATCGACAACTATCCGCCTGACCGCATCATCATCCTTATGACCGGCGCCCAGGGCGAAGAATTCGCCGCGCTCAACCGCGCCGCTCAGAAGACCCACAAGAAATTCACGCTCAAGAAAAACGACACGATCATCCTTTCGGCGTCGATCGTTCCGGGCAATGAAGTCCAGGTGGCAAAAATGAAGGACGGCCTCGCCCGCCAGGGCGTGAACATCGTGACGTACCGCACAAGCGGCGAAGACTACGTGCACGCGACCGGACACGGCAACCGCGAAGACATCAAGTGGCTGCACAAGAAAGTGAACGAGAAGTTCTTCATTCCGATCCACGGCTCGCACTACATGCTCCAGTCGCACAAGCGGCTCGTGCTCGAGCTCGGCATGGCTGAGGCCAACATCGTCGTGCCCGACAACGGCTCGATCATCGAGATCTCGGCCGACGGCCAGAAGATGACGCTCCGCAAGGAAAAGGCCGCATCGGGACTCATGATGGTGGACGGATTCACCATCGGCGACGAGCAGGAAGTGGTCATTCGCGACCGCCAGATGCTCGCCCAGGACGGCATGTTCGTCATTGTGGCCACCATCGACTCGAAGACCGGCAAGCTCAAGAAATCGCCCGACATCATCTCGCGCGGATTCGTGTACCTCAAGGAATCCCAGGATCTCCTTCATGAAGCGCGCCAGATCGTGAAGCGCTCCGTGGAAGACAACGCCGGCGGCATGATCCCGGTCAACTTCGAGCTTCTGCGCGGCACGCTCGGCGACAACCTCTCGAAGTTCCTCTTCCAAAAGACAGCCAAGCGCCCCCTCGTGATTCCGGTGCTTCTTGCGGTATAATCAAATACATATGAACGGAGGAAAAGAGCGGATGCGATACATCGTCTATTTCGTGAATTTCCTCTTTTCTTTTGCCGGAGCGGTCACGCTCTATTCGAACTCAAGCTTCATCGGCGGCATTGTCGGCATCCAGTGGGTCGGCATCCTCTACACGCTCGGCGCGATCCTCTGCATCTGGGTGCTTACCCGGGCCGGCAAGATCCTTGCCCGCGGGGGCAACAGGACCTTCTTCCTGGGCTACGGCGCGCTCTACTCCCTCTCGCTCGCCCTCCTCATCCTTCCGACAGGAAGCGTCTTGCGCATCCTCGGCTTTGTCCTCTACCTCTTCTCGACCAACGTTCTCGCCTTTTCGATCAACGTGTTCTTTCATCATCTCGCCCCCTTGCGGAAGCGCGGCAAAGCGCGCGGATTTTTTCTCCTGCTTGGCAACATCGGCATCATGCTCGGACCGGTCATCGCAACCCATGTCATCGACCTCTCCGGATATCTCGGAACCTACGCCCTCGATATTGCGGTCTTTGCCCTGATCGCCGTCATCGTAGAGCTGTGCTTTGCCAGATACAAGGATGCCGAATACCACTTCGGCCATATCGAGACCGCCGTCAGGCATACATTCCGCGACACGCGGCTTCGGAATGTCATCTCGGCCAATTTCATCCTCCAGTTCTTCTATGCCTGGATGATCGTCTATACGCCGATCTATCTCTCGCAGTATCTCGGCTACTCCTGGGACTCGATCGGCATCATCTTTTCGATCATGCTGCTCGCCTTCGTCATACTCGACTACCCGCTCGGCAGGCTTGCCGACTGGCTCGGCAGCGAGAAGGAGCTTGCCGCGCTCGGCTTCCTCCTCATGGCCGGATGCGTATTCACGCTCGCTTTTGTTCCGATCAAAAGCGTCGCCGCCATGGGAGTACTGCTCTTCTGTTCGCGCGTGGGCGCAGCCACCGTCGAAGCCATGACGGAGATCCATTTCTTCAAGATCGCCAAGGACTCCGATCCGGGACTCCTCTCCCTGTTCTGCGACATCCGCCCGCTCTCCTACGTGATCGCGCCGCTTCTCGGCGTCATCGCGCTTGCCTTCCTGCCGTTCAAGATGATGTTTGCCGTGCTCGGCGTGATCCTCATTCTCGGATTCTTCATCGCCCTGCATCTGGAACGCAAAGATGCCTGGTGGGTGCGGGCGCACAAAGAATAAAGCACCGGCGCATGCCGGTGCTTTATTCTTTGTGCTCATCCTTAAAATTCTTTCTCGTCCTCTTCGGCCATCGGCACGAAGTCGATGCTCTCCGACAGTATCTTCTGATACATGCCGTGCATGAATCCGGACTGCTTCATGATTGCGTCATGCACGGGAAAAGCGATCCTCGGCTTGAGCGCAAAAGCATAATTGATAGCTTCCGAGATCTTCATCCACGGACCAGCCACCGGCAGCGCCAGAATATCCACCGCCCGATCCGGGTTCATAAAGGCATCGCCCGGATAAAAAAGCTTGCCGTCGATGAAGTAGCTCGTATTCTCCACCTGTCCGAGCTCCTTATAAATCTCGGCATGCTTATGTCCGTAGCCTTCAACAAGAACGCCGTGCGCATCACTCTTCCCTCCTTCGGCAACGACTTCGTACGGAATATTCTCTGCATCGAGCAGCTTGCCTACCGAAGCATTGGTGATGATTTTTGCATTCGGATTGTTTGCGAGTACTTTTTTGACCGACTCCAGATGAAAGTGGTCCTGGTGCTCATGCGTGATGAGGATGATGTCGATCCCCGCCGCATCGTTTTGCATGGTCGAATACGATCCCGGATCCGTGAGAATGGTAATACCGTTTGTCGTAATAAGGAGACAGCACTGTCCGAATTTTTTGATGGTCATATGGACAAGTATACCCGCACCCTTGCCTTTCTGAAAGACCTGTGGCCTGCATCGAAGATGCCTCAGAAAGGTAAGGGTGCAGATATACGCCTGAACAGCAATTTTGTGAAAAGTTGACTTAGGGCCATTCAGATTGTAGTGTGATAAAAACACTTTAAAACTTCCATATATGAGTATATTAAACTTGAAAGATGACGAAAAAAGGTATCACGAAGCTGTGATTAACCTTTCTCTAAGCAACAGGGATTTCAATTTCTCTTGTGTTAATGAGGAGCACTATGCAATGGTGATCGACCGAATGTTTTCTTTGGCAAAGAAAGAAATTGTTTTGGTAATAGCCGACTGGACTGACCCTGAAATTGCAAAGCTATCTATAGCAATTAAAAATGGAATCAAGCCGGTACTGATCGTCCGGGAGCACGTGCTTGGCCCTAAGCCAGAACACATTGCTGAATACGAGCTCGAAAATAAGATTGTTGTCCGAACAGATGTTCCAAAAGAAAAGTTAATTGCTGCGTTTGAATATCTCGAAAAACACAATGACGGCATTCTGACGATGGTGCTCGTGGATAATGACGGATTTACTGTCTCGGTGCGAATAAGAGACCTTCCTCAGAAAGTGATCCGAAGAATGGTAAATTTTCATTATGATGACGCAAAAAAGTGGGAAAAAACGTTTCGATCTTTCTTCTAAAAATGAACGATGTTTTAACAAAAGCCGCTCAATTCAGAGCGGCTTTTCTTTTTCGATGATATCTTGTTTACGATCCCTGCGGAGCAGCAGTAAGCGTGACGGTCACGGTTTTCTCGACGCCTTTGGAAAGCACTTGAAGAGCAACCGTGTCTCCGACTTTCTTGGCACGGATGATCTGCGCGAGGTCGTGATCCCCGTCGAGCTTCACGCCGTCAGCCTGGAGGATGATGTCATTCTCCAAGATCCCCGCCTTGTCTGCCGGCGAGCCCGGAATGACCGCAAGTTCGCTCTTGCTCTGTCCGGCTTTCACGATATCGCCGTAATCAACGGAGAGATTATTTGCCGCCTTCATGTCTGCCGTGACCTCCTGGTAGCGGACGCCGAGATACGGACGGACGATCTTGCCGGTCGTGCGCACCGAATCAATGACCGTCTTTATCGTATCGATCGGCAGGGCAAATCCGATATTCTGCGAGCCCTCGACGATGGCGGTGTCGACGCCGATCACGTGGCCCGCGAGATCAAGAAGCGGGCCGCCGGAGTTGCCGGGATTGATTGCCGCATCGGTCTGAATGACATGGTCAAGAGACTCTGAGGATGAGCCGTCGCCCGCCGTGATGGAGCGCGAGAGGCCGGAGACCACGCCGACCGAAACCGTATTCTGGAACTGGCCGAGCGCATTGCCGATGGCGATGACGCTCTGTCCGAGCTTGAGCGCGCTTGAATTGCCGAGCGTAAGATATGGAAGCCCGGCAGCGGAGATCTTCACGATGGCCACGTCGAGCACCGAATCGCGCGCAAGGACGGTGGCCGGATATTTTTTGCCGCTTGAGAGGACGACAGCGTACGTCGCGCTCGTGTCGTCTACCACATGCCTGTTGGTCACGATAAGGCCGTCGGAGGTGACCAGGAATCCCGAGCCGCTGCCGATCTGCTGTTCTTCCGTAGTGCCGTCAGGCGTCTGGGTCGGGACCTGGAACTGAAAATTGCCGAACGGATTGCCGGGAAAATCCTGAAACGGATTTACGTTCTGATATGACGTGGTGTATTTTGGAACGCTTTTGGAAATAGTGATGGCAACGACGGCCGGGTTTGCCTGTAAGACAGCGTTCTCAACGAGCGCTTCGTTGGAAAGCACCGCCGGCAGCTCGCTATCGGCCGCAGATGCGACCGCCGGAATGCCGGTCACGCCCGGAGCAGGCTGCGCTTCGGCAAGCGTGTGCACATAATTAGCGGCAAAGTTCTTGAAAATGCGGCCGCGATTGTGCCACACGATGCCTGCTGCAGCAAGAAGAACGACGAGCACCGTCACGGCGCTCGTCGCAACGACTTTTACCGTTTTCTCATCAAAGAATTTTTTGAACGAATCATTCATAGTGCAAAATAAAAACTAAGCTTATAAAAATAATGGGCCTTATCGCCCTTATGAAATTTTAACATACCCGCCCGGACCGATGACAAGAAATCCGTCCCGCACGAGCGATTCAAGGGCTTTTTTTGCACGCACCCTGTCTTTCGGGCCGTAGCCGGCGATGATGGCGCGCTCCGTAAGGCGAGCAGTCATGCACTGCCTGAGGATCTTGCCGCGAAGCTCGCGCAGCGAGCCTTTGAACGCGCTCTGCTTCGCGTAATGCGCGCTTCGCCTATTGGGATTTGCGGTCATTTTCTTCAAACTGCTGCCGTAATCCATGAGCGCCCAATACCACTCTCGAGTGCGTGACGCTTTCGGCAGGGTCTGCCGGATAAGCGGAATAATATCCTTGTCTGGGACCGCGGCCGAGCGGGAAAAGAACGCATGAATAAAGACCCGGCGAATGTTGGTCTCAATGAATATATACGATCCGCCCCGGGAAAAAGTTGCAACGGCGCGAGCCGTGTACGGACCGACGCCGGGCAAAGTTTCGAGGACGTCCGGATCGGCTGGAAACTTTCCCCCGAAGCTCGATGCCACCGCCTCCGCGGCACGCTTCAAGTAGAGCGCCCGGCGATTGTAGCCGAGGCCGCTCCAGAGCCTGAGGACTTCGGCGTTCGCAGCATCCGAAAGCGACACCATATTAGGAAAAGCCTTCAAGAATTCCCTGTACTTCGGAACAACCCGGTCCACCTGCGTCTGCTGGAGCATGACCTCGGAGACAAGGACCTTGTATGGATCCTTGGTTTTCCTCCATGGCAGATCATGCCTGCCCTCTTTTTTATAGTGATCAAAGATCTTCTTTTGAAACTCTTTGATTTTTCGCGCATCAGGCTTTTTCACGCGATCATTCTAGCACAAAACAATGTGGCAAAAGACGCTTATTGACATTTTGAATATTAATTGCTAAATTGTAAAAAATTGATTCCTCACCAAGGCAGCGAGAGCTGCCGTTAAAAATGTAATACGATGCACAAAGAAGAGATACTACGGATTTTCAACGACCTGCCTGTACTTATGGCCTTCCTTTCTCCGGCACTGCTTGAATTCAACAGACAACACGTAGACCTGCAGGAGGACTTTTTCAACAGCAACCGGACAGGACAATGTCATGCCGTCTGCGGTACAAAACTGGTTCGTTTGGGAATATCGCATATTCCCGAGAGCGAAACAGACCCGAAAACTCGCTACCACATAGTCGCGAACAACAAATTCAATTGTCTTTTGGCGAACCCCAGCGCAAGCCGAACCGGACCTTACACAGACGAAGAAAAGAAGATATTCGCCGGCGGCGTACGCGCCTGGGAGCGCATCATGTGCGTATCGGGATTTCACCCGAAAGTTGACGAAGCCGCTGCCTTAATCTTCGGATGGACCCTGTTCTGGAGCCAGTATGATATCTATGCGATCATCGACGCCGATGACAGTAATATCTACGCTTCCCAGATACTGACAAAGATAGGCGGTACGAACAAACTCCTCTCATTGGTATAAGATACCGGTCACCCCAAAATGCATAAGCGCGAATCGATGCAATCGATTCGCGCTTAATTTTTTACTTATTTTTTGAAATCCACTTTTCGAGACGCTTTCTGTCGCGCGCTTTCCAGGCGTCATTCTGGAGGATCTTCTCTTCCACCTGGAGGATGGTCCTTTGCGCGCCGGGAACAGGATGCTTCTTGAAGAAGGCAGTGATCTCCTTGGCTTTGTCTTTCGTCTCAAAAAAGCCGAGCGGAGCAAGCAGGCGCGGGAGCATATGGCCGCCCGAGCTGTAGCGCTTGTGGAATTCATTCCAATTCGTCCGGACGAATTTCCATGCAAGCTCGGTACCGGCCGTATTGGCGAGCATATTCATGACGATGGCCGGGCAATCCTGCGGACGGACAGCCGGAGAAAGCGAGAACGCAAGCGTTTTTGCGATGAGCTTCTTTGACCTGAACTGCGCAAGCGCGCGTCCGATGCGGTTGCGCTCTTCGCTAAGCGTTGCTTTCTTATACATCGCCGCAAGAGCATTCCACTCGCTCTCTCCCCCGTACTCTGCGACAAGCGCATATACCGTGCCGCGAACGTCAGGATCGATGGAAGTCTTGTTTCTTGCGGCAAAGAGCTCCTGCGCTTTTTTGACTATCGGCATATGGCCGTAGCGGCCGGCGGCGTGGAGGATCATGCTGCGGAAAAAAGCCGTCTCGTCTTTTTCGCCTTTGTCTTTTTTCCATCCTATGGCCTCAGCTCTGTGGGCCACCACGGAAAGAGCGTATGTTTTCAGATCTTTTGCATACGGAGCGTCTTCAAAGAGGCGCGTGATCTTGCCGAGCCCCGGAAGGATCTCCCCCCAGACGATATATTCGCTTTCGTTCTTGTAAGACCCGAGCATGTCGAGAACGACGGCGACATCTTCCTGTCCCGCTTCAGCGAGGGCAAAGAGATCGCGGATGATCCCGAGCCGGTCGATAGCCGACAGCGCATTCGATTCGATCGGCTTTCGGAGAGCCTCGAGCATGGAGCGCGAATACCCGACGCGGAAAAGCGCGGTTTCATTGGCGTTGAGCTTTACCCAGGAATCCTTTGCTCCTTTTGCTCCTGGAATGGCCAGAGTCTTTTTGTCCATGAGGACGGGCTTCTCGGAGCCGTCTTTGGTAAGCCGGGAAACCGGAACCATCCAGAGCTGCGAATTCCTGGCTTTCTTTTCCGAGATCGGACTGGTGAAGAAGCGCTTCTGCGAGAGCGCGTAGCCGGATCCTTTTTCCGAGACAGACACCACCGGGTAGCCCGGCGTGCGCGTCCAGCGCTCCATGATCTTCTTCACCGGACGCTTCGAGATCTTTTCAAACGATTCCCAGAGATGGATCGTCTCGGTGTTCTTGTAGCTGTGCGCTTTCAGGTAGTGGCGCAAGCCGTCGCGAAAATGCTTCGGGCCGATGTATTCGGCAAGCATGCGGATGATGGATGCTCCCTTGGAATAGGAGACTTCGTCGAAGATCTCTCCGATCTCTCCCGGGTGATGCACTTCCACTTCGATGGCGTGGGTATGGAGCAGCGCATCGAGCCGGAGCGCCGGTCCGTGATCCGAGAGGAGGAACTGCGACCACATGTTCCATTCCGGAAAGAGCGTGTCGACGGCGAGATATTCGATATATGACGCGAAGCCTTCATTGAGCCAGAGATCGGTCCACCATTCCATGGTGACGAGATTGCCGAACCACTGGTGGGCAAGCTCATGGGCCACGACAATGGCGATCCACTGGCGGTTGGCGAGCGAGCACGTAGCCTCATCGATGAGGATGGTATCGCGATATGTGACTGCGCCCCAGTTTTCCATGGCGCCCGAGGCAAAATCGGGAATGGCGATCATGTCGAGCACGGGCATCGGATATTTGATCGCAAAGTATTCCTCGTAGAAGTCGAGCGACCGCACGGCGCATTCGAGCGCGAAGCGGCCCTGCTCTTTTCTTCCGGGAACAGTGAAGACGCGGACACTGACGCCGCGCTTGGTTTTTTTCTCTATATATTCAAAATCGCCGACGATGAATGCAAGCAGGTAGGTCGACATCTTGGGCGTAGGCGCAAATGAAACAACCTTGAATCCGCCCCCATGCTCCGCGATGTCAGAAGGAAGGGTGTTCGAAATTGCGGTCTTCCCTGCTCCGACGACGAGCGACACTTCAAAGACCGCCTTCTGCGAAGGCTCGTCGAAGCACGGAATGCACCGGCGCGCATCGGTTGCCTCGAACTGCGTGGTTGCCATGAAGCGCTCCTGTCCGTCTACCGCATACTTGCTCTTGTAGAATCCGCGCATGTTGTCGCTGAGCACGCCGGAGAACGTGCAGAAAAGATCGGCTTTGCCTTTGGGAAGATTTTCTTTGAAATGGAACGTGGCCGTTTCAGCCTTCATATCATACGTGACCTGTTCGGCTGGCATGACTTTCCTGCCGACAGTAACCCGGGCGCCTTCGATGAGGAGGTCGGCCGAGTGAAGCGTAATAGCCTGTACAGGCTTGTCGAGGCTTATGGTGATGGTCTCTTCCCCTTTGAAGGTATGGGCTTCGAGATCGGGATGGAGCAGGATCGTATAGCGGATCGGCGCAACATGCGTTACGAGACGAACGGAAGCCTTGGCGGCCGATGTCGTTTTGGTCTTTTTCTTCATAGGCTATTTATAGCATAAAAATAAACAACTCCGCATTATGGTCAGTAATGGGGAGTTGTAAGAATGTGTTTGGGAAAAGATTCAGGCAGCGATGCCCAGTGTTGCAAACTTGGGAACAAACGTTGCAAACTCGCTTTTGCATACTTCAAATGAGTCACGCTCGACCCGGCCCAGGAAACTGGTCATCCAGGTAGCAGCCTCTTCGAATTTAGCAACATTCGGATCATGCGCACTTTTTGCCTCGGCAAAAACAAGCGATGTGGTGGCGGCGATTTGAAGGGCGTAGCCTTGAAATGCCATTTGGTCATTGAGCTCGAGGGCCTCGCTTGCGGCGGCCTTAGCTGCATCTAATATACGAGTAAGATACTGTTTGGTAAGTGCCATATGCTATGAAATTTTCAAGGTTAGAAAATACGATTGAGGGTGAACTTCGACTCCTATTGTACAACGCCAGAGTGCCAAGAGTCAAGACAGGATCCCCTGCCCAAAAATACCCATATTTAAAAGCCTAAACGAACCGGGTAACGATAAAGGTAAGAACAACGCCGAGTACGGTAAGCGCGATGGTCTTCCACGAGCTGTGCTTGGAGTGCGCCTCAGGCAGGATGTCGGAAGCGCCGATATAGAGGAGAAAGCCGGCAAAGAATCCGAGATAGAGCACGAGAAAGCCGCTCGAGACATGGAAGAAGAGGGTCGAGATGACGCCGAGCACTGGCGCAAGCGCATCAATAAAGAGGAACCACCGTGCGCGCTTCATGCTGTTCTTGTTGGCAAGCATGAGGGTGATCGTGTTCATGCCGTCGGTGAAGTCGTGCGAGATCACGGCGACCGCGACGAGAATGCCGACCGTCGGCGAGACTTGGAATCCGAGGCCGATGCCCACGCCGTCCATGAAGCTGTGGCCGGCGAGCGCGAGCGCCGAGAAGATGCCGACATGCGGATGCTTGTGGTCGGCGTATTCGTCCTCATGCGAGTGGTGGATGACGATCGATTTTTCGAATATGTGGAAAATGAGAAATCCGAGGACAAGCGCGATCATGGCATGAATCGGGTTCGATCCGCTCTCCCCGATCGACGCAATGATCTCGGGAAAGATATCAAAGGCCACGACGCCGAGGAGGACGCCTGCGGTAAATCCCATGACGAGATGGAGACGGTCCTTGTTCCTCATTGAAAAAGCGCCTCCGAGCAATGTGGAGACAAATGTGCCGATGGAAAGCAATATCGGGGTCATACGGATATGGTAGCCGAGCCGGCCTGTGTTTGCAATGGCTTGTCCCGCCTCCTTTTTTCAGGCACCGGAGCTACTGCGCTTGACGGGGATGGGCCGATTTGTTAGTATAACTAACAATTAGTATATCTAATCAATTATGCGCCCTATGCAGACACACAATCCAAAGCAAAGCATCGAAGACCTGCTCTTCTCATTCCAGAAGAAGATCCTCGGCGCGATCAGGACCGAGGTCAAAAACCTGAACTGCTCGCTCCCCCAAATGGAGCTCATGCGCTATCTGCATGACAATGAGAGAATATCCCTCTCCGATGCCGCCCGGCTGCTCGGGATCAGCAAGCCTTCGGCTTCAGTCATGATCGACGGCATGGAGCATCGCGGCCTCATCCGCCGCACAGTGCCCGACAGCGACCGCCGAAGCGTCATCCTCGCCCTTACGGCCAAAAGCAAGAAGCTTGTCCGGACCATAGCCGAGAAGAAGCGAAAAGTCATCCGCGTGCTGCTCGAAAAAATGAACGCAAAAGATCAAGCCAGCCTGTCGCACCTGCTTGCAAAGCTAATAGAAGAATAATCCTATATGGCACATCCCATCATCCACCACTCAAAAAGAATCCTCAACAAGCCGCACATTGTCGTGCCGGTCGCCGTCGCGGTCGCGCTTCTCATCGGCGGCGCAGGCTACCTCGCCTTCGGCACAAGCAAGCACTATACGACGGCCCCCGTCGTACTCGGCACCGTCTCATCCGATCTCTCCTCTGCCGGCGCCGTAAAGGCGGCGACAGAGACCGACCTCGCCTTTCCGAAGGGCGGGCGCGTAAGCGCCGTTTATGCAGCCGTGGGCAAAAGCGTCTCCAGAGGCCAGACGCTCGCCGCTCTTGATTCGAGCGATGCACAGGGCCTCGTCGGACAGGCACAGGGCGCATATGACGCCGCGCAGGCAAGCTATGACCGCCTTATACATGGCGCAGCGTCGCCTGACGTCGCCATTGCCGCAAGCGCGGTCCAAAGCGCAAAGGTTGCATATGACGGCACTGTCGCCGAACAGAATCTTGCCGTGGAGAGCGCTCGGCAGAAGCTCTTTTCAGGCGATCTCGCAGCAGCAGCAACGGCGGCGGCCGGCACAAGCGCTCCGATCATTTCAGGAACCTATACCGGAAAGACGGAGGGTTCGATCGCCATTTCGGTCCATCCTTCAAACAACAGCGGCTTCTTTGCCGCAAGCGGATTGGCAGCCGGGACTGGCTTGATAAGCTCCCAGAGCGCCCAGCCGATCGGCACATCGGGCCTCTCTATCCTCTTCCCGACTGATGCAGCAGGGACTCCGGGCACATGGACCATTTCCATACCGAATACCTCAGGGCAGAATTACACCGCAAACAACGCCGCATACCAGGCAGCCCTTCAGACAAGGACCGATAAGATCGCGCAGGCAGAGGCAGCCCTCGACCAGGCAAACGCTGCGCTCACCAAGGTCCAGTCTGCGCCGCGCACCGAAGACGTGACTGCAGCTGCCGCAGAGGTCGCTGCGGCCCGCGGCGCGCTTCAAGCCGCACAGGGAGCCCTCGCAAACGACTTCATCACCGCGCCGATAAACGGCATCATCACCTCGGTGAACAGCCTCAGCGCCGGCGAGATCGTATCGGCCAACAATCCGGTCATCGGCATCATGTCGGAGGGCGCATTCCAGATCGAATCGTATGTTTCAGAAAAGGATCTTGCGCTCGTTTCCGTCGGCGAGCCCGTATCCATTGTCACCGACGCGTATGGCCCGAATGTCACGTTCAAAGGCAGCGTGATCGAAGTGGCCCCTGCAGCTACGGCACAGACAAACGGCCAGCTCGGATACAAAGTCACCTATCAGTTTACGGATACCGACTCTCGGATAAAGCCGGGACTGTCGGCAACGGTAAACCTGAGCGGCGCGACAAAGGACAACGTGCTCGCTATCCCCCGCACGGCTCTCTTCCTCAAAAACGGCGCATCGTTCGTGCTTGTAAAGAAAGGAAAGACCACCGAAGACCGCGCCATTGCTGTCGGGCTCATCGGCTCTGACCGCGTCGAAGTCGTATCAGGGCTCACCGCCGGAGAACAAGTGGTGACTCTCGGACAATAATCAATCCTCATCATATATATGGAAACAATTACACCGGCGCAAGCGCCGAAAAAAGAATCGGTTTTCAAGAAAAAATGGATGCATAGCCTCATCGGCATCATCGTCGCATTCGGCGCACTCGGGCTTTTCTTTGTGGCGCATACGAGCCTGAGCACCGTGAAGATCGACAACTCGTCGATCAGCGCGCCGATCATCAACCTTACCGCAAGCGCCCCGGGCATCCTCGAAGACACGTACGTCCAAGCGGGAGACGAGGTCCTCGCCAACACGCCGCTCGTGCGCGTCGGGACGGATATCATTACTTCAAAGGTTGCGGGCACGATCGTGAGCGTCCAGAAAGACATCGGCAAGACCTACAATCCCGGCGAAACCATCGTATCAATGATCCAGCCGGACGAGCTTCGCATCGTCGGACAGATCGAAGAGAACAAGGGCCTTGAGAAACTGTCGGTCGGACAGACAGCCAGCTTTACCGTGGATGCGTTCGGCGGCAAAAAATTCTACGGCGTCGTCGACAGCATCGCCGCAACCTCGAATACAAGCGATGTCGTCTTCAGCATCTCCGACAAGCGCCAGGAACAGATCTTCGACGTCAAAGTGCGCTATGACGTGAGCGCATATCCCGAACTCAAGAACGGCATGTCGGCGAAGCTTGCGGTGAATATCAAATAACCGGCTCCTGCTCTCCGCCTTTTTATTTCATGAAGAAAGATAATCTTAAGTGGCTCATCCTTCTGACGGTCATCGTCGGAACCTTCCTCGGCCGTCTCGACCAGACGATCGTGAATCTTGCGCTGCCGAAGATTATCAACGACTTCGGGATTTCGGTCTCCTCGGCCGGATGGATCGCGACCGCCTACATCATCGCAAACGCCGTGTTCGTCCCGATCTGGGGCAAGCTCGGCGACACGCTCGGCCGCAAGAAAATATACATTCTCGGGTTCTCCATATTCATCGTGGGCTCGGTGCTTGCCGGCCTTTCATGGAATCTTTCGTCCATGATCGTTTTCCGCGTCATCCAGGCGATCGCGGGTTCGGCCGATTATCCTACCGCCATGGCCATTCTTGCGGTCACCTTCCGCGAAGGCCGCGAGCGGGCGCAGGCCCTCGGCATCTGGTCGAGTTCGTTTGCGGCGGCCACCGTCTTCGGGCCCCTCTTGGGCGGACCGCTCATCGACGGCTTCGGCTGGCGCTCGGTCTTCCTCATCAATCTCCCCATCGGCATCATCGGCATGTTCATGGCTTTCCGCTATATCAACGAATCGCGCTCCGAGACAAAAACGGTCAACTTCGACTGGTGGGGCGCTTCGGTGCTCGCCATGGTGCTCGGCACGCTTGTCCTGGTGCTCGACCAGGGAGGCGCGTGGGGCTGGACATCGCTTCCAAGCATCGTCTGCTACGTCATCACGATCGTCACGGCATATATTTTCATCAGGATCGAGAACCGAGCGAAAGAGCCGATCGTGGATCTCAAATTCTTCAAAATTCCCGCATTCGTCAACACGATCGGCAACAATTTCATCATTTTCATGGGCATGATGGGCGGCATCTTCCTCATTCCGATCTTCGCCCAGACATTCCTCGGCTATAACGCCACAGAGTCCGGCTATCTGTTCATTCCGATGGCGGTAGCGCTTATGATCGGCGCGCCGCTCGGCGGACGATTGACCGGACGGGTGCAGTCGCGCTACGTTATATTCTGGAGCACGCTCGTGGCGGGCTTCGGCATCCTTCTCTTCGCGCGCATCGATCCGCGATCGACGGCCATCGATATCATCATTCCCCTCTCCATCATGGCTTTCGGCATGGGATTCGGTATGGCGCAGCGCACCAATGTGATCGCGTCCGTCGTCGACCAGAAAGAGATCGGCGTCGCCTCCTCGGTGCTCGCGCTCGCGCGAAACATTTCAGGCGCAGTCGGCATCGCGGTCTTCGGCACGATCCTCAACAACCGCGTCGGGCACAATATCCTGAAGATCAACAGCATGAGCACGCTGAACGTGCACACCCCGGCTGCCATACAGACCTACATCAGCCTCATCACGCTCAAGGCCCAAGTGAGCGCCTACTCGTATGTGTTCCTTATTACCGGACTGCTGATCATTCTCGGATCGTTCACCGTGCTCTTTATGAAGATCGACAAGGAGCGCACCGACATCAAGGTGCATGTGGAATAAATACTGGAGAATAAAAAAGCCGCGCAGTCTTGCAGACTGCGCGGCTTTTTTATTCAATAATATCAAAATACTTTTATCCTTGTTTCTGTTTGAGCGCTTTCGGATGCTTCGTGCTCCAGGCATAGAGTGCCACGGCGGCGCTTGCGGCCACGTTCATCGATTCGCAGTCGGGGCTCATCGGAATGGAGAGCGATACGTCGCAGAGCTCGAGCGTCTTTTGGCGGATGCCCGATGCCTCGTTGCCGAGCACGAAGACCGTCGGCGCATCAAACGGCTCAAGGCCGATTGACTGCTTTGATCCTACATCGAGTCCGTAGACCCAGAACCCCCGCTCTTTGAGATCGCGCAGCGTGTCGTTTACGTTGCCGATCGTGACAAGCGGAATGCGGAACGCCATGCCGGCCGAAACTTTGACTACCGTGCCGGTAACCTGCGCCTGATTGTGTTCGGGAATGAGCACGCCGGCAATGCCGAAGGCTGCGGCCGTGCGGATGACTGCGCCGACATTCTGCGGATCCTGGAGTTCGCCGAGAACGACGATGCATGAGTCGGGGCCGACCGTAAGGTCGGCGACGAAATCGCCGTAGTTCCGGACAAGGTGGTTTATAGTGACGCGGCCAATGCATCCCTGGTGGGTGGCTTCTTTGTACACCCCATGCGGCATCGTTTTGGAATCAAACCGCTCCACGGCGACACGAGCCGCAGCAATGAGCTTGGAAAGCTCGGCATCAGGCGATGCATCGAGATAGACCCGGTCGAGTATATGCGGGCTCGAGCGAAGGGCTTCCATGAGCGCATGCCTGCCGTATATGTACATTTTCTCCGGTTTCATAATGGAAGCATAGTAGCATATTTATGCAAAAAGAGCGCCCGCAAGGGCGCTCTTTTGAGGGATCGTATACCAGGCTATATCCGAAGCGGAAGCGATTGTTCCGCCTTTTCGTCGACAGAGAAGCCCCCTGCTCCGCCAATGGCAAGCGCAAGCGTCGCCACTGAAAGGCCGATGTCGCGTACGCCGACAGCGGTGAGGCCGATCGTGCCGGCAATGCCGAACAAATGGAGCGCAAGGAGAAGCGCGGTGATGCGCGTCCACGCGCCGATGGCAATGAGAATGCCTGCAACGATCTCAAACACGCCGTTTAAGAGCACGAAGGTCACGCCGGAGATCGGCATGCTCTTGAGGAAGCTCGGCAAGAAGGATGTCCAGTGCGCCGGAGCCTGAAGCTGCATGACGCCGAACCAGATAAAGACAAATGCGAGCCCAATGCGAAGGACGGTCATTGCCGCCGGAAGATTTTTTTTCATGATTATTTCTTGAGCGTTCCGATTTTAAATGTGGCGAGCATCGCCTGCGCCTGTGCGGTAGTCGCATGCTGGGCTTCGAATGCGCTGGTGCCGTCCTTGCCGCAGATGCTTAAGATCGCGCCTTCGCCGCCGGGATGCTGTCCGATCCATGTCGTCAGATTATAGACATTGCCGTTGATCGTCGTCCAGCAGCTTGATTGATCCGAATGTTCGGCAACTTGCGCAAGCGTGTATGCAGACGGGGACGAAGCGCTTCCGGTCGTTCCGCCAGTCGTGCCCGTAGTACCTTTTTGCGCGGTGCCGGAAGTTCCGGTTCCCGCAAGAGATGAAGTCGTGTCTGTCTGTTGTGCTGGTGCCGGAGCAGGAGCCTTCATAACGAAGTATGCTCCCCCGAGCACAAACACGATGAGCGCGATGATGCCGATTATGTTTTTTGTTTTATTCATATATGCACAGTATATATAAGTTATAAGATTATAGTAAGGCCGCTCCGAAGGAGCGGCCTTACTTATGCACTCGCTGAATTTATTGAGTAACGCTTGTCTTTGTGTTTGCGCCCGCTTCAAGCTTGAATCCTCGGAGCGTCATGATGACGGCCTTGATATCTTTCTGTGCGGCCCGCAAATCCTTTTCGGCCAATGAAAGATCGGCGCGAGCCTGCTTCAGGGCAGCGTCGTTTGCCTGCATCTTGGTCTTGTCTCCGTTATCCGGAGTAAGATTTGCTACCGCGGTGATAGCGGCCTGTGCCTGCACATTGGCGTCAGCGATTTTTGCGGTCATATCAGCCTGTGCGGTCGTAATCGCCGTGACATCCTTGCCGGCAGCCACCGCCGCGCTTATGCGCGCTCCGAGCTTTGCATTCACGGCAGTGATCATGTTGCCGATGACGCCGACACGGTCGCTTGCAGCGAGGATGCGCGCCTGCGGAGCCACGAGCATGTATACGCGGGTTCCGCCGGTGATCTGCGCGATATCGGTGCGAAGCACTGCCATATCGGTGTCAGCGCTGATCTTCGCCTGGAGTGCGGTCAGCTGTGAAATAGTGGTCTGGATCGAAGCCGAAATGCTTGCCTTCGTTGCGCTGTTCACGCGAACCATGGCATTGACGCGAGCCGCGAGCGCGGTCAGATCTTTGATCCGGGCAGTGATGGCCTCGGTCGCATGCGCGACCGCAGTGCTCATGCTCGCCTCTCCCTTTGCATCGCCTTTCAATCGAAGCGATGTTCCCGCTCCCGAAGCATCAATGCCCACGGACGCCGATCCGGTGAGATTTTCGGCCAATGCCGGCGCCACAAGACCCAAGAATAAGGCCGTAGGGACAAGGATCGATGCGATCTTTTGTACTGAATTTTTTTTCATAGAAAAATAAAAAGTTATCTGATAAGAGCACAAGGAGTATTACGTACTACTGGGTCGTTTGTGATGCCGCAGCATTATCGGAGCTGAGGCCCTGCATTTGCGCATCAATGGCCGCACTGTCCTGATCGAGCGCCGCATCGGAAGAATCCGAGCTTATTCCGGCACTTGAAGATGCATCCGTGCTTGCCGTAGTCCCCGTGTCGCCCGTAGAGCTTGTATCGGAATACGGCGCCATAGCCCCGGTGTCGTCCGATGACTTTCTCGTCATGAGCCAGATGCCAAGAGCGATGATAACGAGCACAATGATAATACCGATGGTCTTTGAAGATGATGAATTTTGCATACTATATTTTTCGCACGCTATGTGGCTAAACATGTCGACAATGATAATTATATAACTTTTGCCGGGAAAGCATAGCTCGCTCAGGCGCAGAGAGCGGGCATCCCGACAGGCGCTTTATCATAGTACGACACCCGGGGAGCGTTTGGTGCTAAAGGATGCGTCCCGAGTGCCGCGCTTTTTGCAAAAAGCGCGGCACTCGGTATACTGTCAGGTATGGACACACTTATGAAGGCAGACATCTTTTTCTTCGTCACAACGATCGCCGTTGTCGCGTTCTGTATATTGGGAAGCATCGCGTTCTTCTACATCATCAGGATTCTCCGAAACGTGAGCAAGGCTTCGGACAAGCTTGCAGAGAAGATCGAGATCGGAAGCGAGCATGCGGCGGCTCTCTACCACAAAGTCGCCGAGAGTTTCGTTTTCAATATGCTCTTCGGCAAGAAGCAGCGAAAGCACAAGTAGCGGAAATTTGTATCAGAAGAAGCATCGGCGTACAATGATTGTGCGATTATCAATGAACTAACAGAAAAACAACCATGGCACAGAAAAAGAAAGCAGGAAGCAGTGCAGGTGCGGCAGTAGCGGTCGGCGCAGGCGTAGCAGTGCTCGGCGCTGCGGCATACCTCCTCTTCGGACCGGAAGGCAAAAAGCACCGAAAGGACTTGAAGAGCTGGATGCTCAAGATGAAGGGCGAGGTCATGGAAAAGATGGAAAAGGCCAAAGACCTCTCGGCCGAGGCATATGCAAAGATCATTGCTGATGTAGAAGCAAAGTACAAGGCAATGAAGAACGTCGACGCCGCTGAAGTTGAGAAAGAGATCGCGAGCCTCAAGAAGAACTGGCGCGAGATGGTGAAGAATGCCGGAGGAAAGCGCGGCGCTGCAAAGAAATCAGCAAAAAAGGCAAGAGCATAGGGGCATCTCATTACAAGCGCTAGCACCATATACACATGCTTGGCATAATCGCATTTGTTCTCGGGCTTCTGTGGATCCTTGGATTCTTTGTCTTCCATATCGGCGGATACATCCATGTGCTCCTCGCCGCCGCGGTCATCCTCACGATGGTCCGCATCTCGAAGAATCCGGTCAGATAGACACCTATGCAAAAGGCCGCCCCGTACGGGGCGGCCTTTTGCTTGTATTCCAAAATTATGCAGGCACGCCCGCATTGCCGCGCAAGCGGCTTCCCTCTCTGAGAAAGCACGCCTCGCAGCAGAGAAGCTTCCGCGACGGACGGACGCTGTCGTCTGAGCAGTACATTTCGGTATCCTGTGCGCAAAACGAGCACGCGCCGATCACCGTCTTTCCTTCTACAGGCACGACATCGGTCGTCATGCGGTCGTCAAAGACGAAGAGTGTGCCTTTGAAATTCTTTCCCGGATATTCCTTCATATACGCATGAATGCCGTCCTTGAGCTGGTAGATATCGGAAAATCCTTCGCGCTTGAGCAGGCAGGTGGCTTTTTCGCAGCGGATCCCGCCGGTGCACACGGCCACCACTTTTTTATCCTTGATATCTCCGAGCGCAGCGATCTTCTCCGGCAGGTCGCGGAAGTTCGAAAGTCCCGGATCGATCGTGCGGTCGAATTTTCCGCTTGCGATCTCATAATCGTTGCGCAAGTCAAGCACGACAAAATCCTCGCCGGCCTCATACCACTTATGGAGCTCGCTTGCGGCAAGTTCGGGCGCAGTTTCGTTTTTGACGTCGAAGGTTCCTGCTCCGAGCGTGACCACTTCGGCGCGGACTTTGATCGAGAGGCGCGGAAAGGCCCGGCCGGTGCCCGCACTTTCCTTTATAGCAATGCCGGCAAAATACGGATCAGCTTCGAGATACGCCTTGTACGTTTCTATCTGCTCTCGCGTGCCTTCAAAGGTGCCGTTGACTCCTTCTTCGGCTACGAGCATTCGGCCGGTAAGGCCCAGGTCTTTGCACGCTTGCGTATGCGCCAAAACAACCGCTGCCGGATCGGCAATCGGGGAAAACTTATAAAAAAGAATGACGATATATTCGCTTGTGGTCATATCTGGGATTTTTGGATTCTAGCACAGCTTGGCTCTGATTAGAAAATCGGCTCCCGTGCGCCCTTTTCGTACCACGGCCGGAGGACCGTGTATTCGTCATACCCGTGCGCAAAGATGGTGATCGCCGTACCGATGAGAATGATATGCGGCCAGACCGCCTCTCCGAAGAATACGAGCGACATAGTCAGAAACATGAGGAAGAGGAGCGATGTGAAGCGAAGCTCAAATCCGATCAGATAGAAGAGCCCGATCAGAAGCTCGATGATGAAAGCCCCGAGCACGACAAAGATCGGATCAAAATGAAAATAATTCGTCAGATGGTATTTGGCGACCGTGTTTAAGGCAAGCGTCCCGTGGATGAGCTTGGCATAGAGCGCGGCATAGATGAGCGATGCGCTGAAGCAGATGCGCATGATGAAATGCTTTCTTTTTGCAAGCGCATCCATCAGGCGCTGTGCTCTGCCGGCAAGCGGAATTCTGTACCGCAAGAGCCCGTAGCCGCCGCTAAAGAGAAGAATGACAAGGCCCTCGCCGAAATAGGTCAGGTACGAGAGCATGTACACGCCCTCTCCGGCACATATGGCCGAGATGTAAATAATGACCGCGAGAGCGCCGCCGATGCGCGGATAGATCCCGAGGATGATCGAGCTGCCGGCGATATAGAGGAGGACAAGCACGAGCTTCGCATGAGCTCCAAAAAGATGCGCAATGGAAACCTCGGTCCCGAAGAGTGCGCCGTAGTACGCTGATGCAAGGAGCGCGAGGCCGAGCGTAGCTTGGGCAATGCTCGCCGCATATGGCTTTATCTTAAACAGTATCGGGTCAATGCGCGCTTCGAGCTTGCGCGAAAGCGATACGCCGAGGATGCAGATGACGAGAAAGATGCCGGCGAGCGCCGCGGAAAGAAAGAGATATTTGTGCGATACCGCCGCGGCAAAAAGATTGATGGGCGGATAGGTCAGGTCTTTTGCGACTTCCCCGCTCGTAAGCACATAGACTTCGTGCGCCGATGCGAGCATGGGCGCACACAAGCCTGCACAGGCAAGAAGGAGAGTTCCGAGCGGCCGCAGTTTCTTTGATTTCACTTGCCTCATTGTATCAGGATTTTTCAATCGCCACAGCCCTAGAAAGCGATGCTCTCGATGACAGCCGGATCGATCGGCTTGTCGGAAGCATCGACCGGAGAATTTTCGATCGCAGTGATCGTATCCATGCCGGCTGATACGCGGCCGAAGACCGTGTGCTTGGTATTGAGGAATGTGTTGTCGTTCGTATTGATGAAGAACTGGCTGCCGTTCGTGTCAGGCCCGGCATTTGCCATGGAGATCGTGCCGATGATGTTGCTGTTCTCGGGGCCGAGCTCGTCTTCAAACGTATAGCCCGGGCCGCCGGTGCCCCAGCGGGATTTCTGCCCATCGTCCTTGGTGAGCGGATCGCCGCCCTGGATCATGAAGCCTTTGATCACGCGGTGGAATTTGACGCCGTCATAGAAGCCGGTCTTTGCGAGCTTCACGAAATTGGCGACAGTGTTCGGCACCTCCTTGTCGAAAAACTCGATGGCAAACTCGCCCTTGTTTGTGTGAATGGTTGCGTGCATAAAAATATGTCGTCGTATGTGCTATCTGATATGACCAAAGCCTACCACACGGAGATTCCCCGTGTCTATTTGAATTCGAGCAAATGATCCTTGAAATCCTGTATTCTCCCGCGCTCATCAAGCTTGATCCCCTCTTTTTTGTAGAGGGACATGCGCGCCGCGCGGTGCTTGTCATCGATCCACACCCGACCGTCGGCATAGACGATGCGATGGAACGGAATATTCGCCGCGCCTTCCTTGTATGCTTTGCCGAGAATACTGGTAATGCTCTGCGCCGCCATGCCGCCCCCTCCCGCTGCGCGGGCGATCCTGCCATACGTCGTCACCTTCCCTTTCGGGATCGAGAGAGCGATCTTTACCACGCGCTGGCTGAAAGTCATACTGCGAATTATTTCCGGGCAAGCAGTGTTTCAAGCACCAAGTTCGTGCCTTTCTTGGTCTTCGAAGAATACGGAAGCACGGCGGCTGCCGGAAATGCCGTCTTAACCGAAGCTTCCGCCGCCGCAAGCTCCTTCTGCGTCAGCTTGTCGGTCTTGTTGAGGATGACCACAATGCGGTGCCCCTCTTCCGAGAGTATGTCGAGCATGTCGCGGTCAAAATCCGTCAGGCCGACCTTTGAGTCGACAATAAGCGCGATCGCGCGGGGCTTGTCGCCTTTCTTGGTGAGATACTCGAGGATCATGGTCCTGATCTTCTCTCTTGTCTCCTTTCCGCCCTGGGCAAAGCCGTAGCCCGGCAGATCGACAAAATAGAATGCGCCGTTTATCTTGAAGAAGTTTATCTCCGTGGTCTTGCCCTGCTTCTTGCCGGTCTTTGCAAGCGTGCGTCCGGCAAGCGAATTGAGCAGGGTTGATTTGCCCGTGTTTGATCGGCCCACAAAGGCGATTTGCGGAATCTTGTCGTGGAGGATCGGGTCAGGCCCGGTGATGCCTTTGACGAATGTGGCGGATGCGATGATCATAAGGCAATTTCTTTTGAGAAGTTTAGAGCGCTGCCCCGCCGATCGGTGCCTTTTTCATCGAGAAGAGGCCTTTATATTTGTCCCAATATGCATAGCCGAGATACGCCGTAAGGAGCGATACCACGATTCCTGATGCGATATATGCCGGTGCGACATGCAGATCAAACACGATGATCCCGACGCAGACCGGCACCACAAAGAGCGCCGCAAGCGCCGGCAAAAATCCGGTGACAAGCATGAGGCCCGAGATGATCTCCGTGGTCTTTATCATCTGGAATATGCCCATGTGCCAAAGGCTCTGCGATACGGCGACCATAGGCTCGGGCACGCCGTGCATGGCGGCGCCTGCAAGCAGTCCGCTTACGCCGCTGCCGAGAAATATGAGCCCGAGGATCGTACGGATAGTGATGACAAGATACCGATTGCGAAAATTCATTTTTTTCTTTTCCATATTATTTTTGATTATTGCCTGATTATACTGTCGGTTGGAGCACGCCAAAAAGATTGCCTTCGGGGTCTTTGCAGTAGACGAGCTTGCCGACGCCCGGCACGTCCATCTTCTCGAGAGCGATCGAGCCGCCCGCGGTTTTTACTTTTTCGATATAGCCGTCAATGTCATCGACGCTTATCGTGCAGACGAATGCGTTGACCGGCTCTCCCCCGACCGGAGGATTTCCGTGGCGCGGCGTCATGCCGCCGTTGATGCCCGGCCACTTCGCGTCCGGAGCATCCTTGCCCGTCACCACGATGCGGTAGTTCCCCATCTCGGCACCCATATCCTTGATGTCCCATCCGAAGACATCGGCATAAAACTTCTGCATGCCGTCAAGATCCTTTGCGTGTATTTCAAAATGTACGACTCGGTTCATATATATGCTTCGCTTATCCTTGTAATACCGAGAGTATATCACAGCTCAAAAATGAAAATCAGTGATTGTGCTGCGGGATATGAAAGACGTGCGCATCGCCTGCCGGAGAATCTTCGGACAAGAGGAGCAGCTCGCAGTTGCCGAAATGGAATTGCGTGAGAACATTTTTCCAGTCGAGACCGTAATACTCCGCATAGAGCATCTTTCCGGTATCGCCGTGCGTGACAAGCAGGACGCTTCCGTCCGCGTGCCTCCTCCGCACTTTACCCAAAAGCAACTTGCCTCGCGCCATGAGATCAGGAAATGTTTCAGCCCCTTCCGGCCCGAGAAAATACGTGATGACTTCCGCCTTGATGATGTTCGGCGCGCACATCTTTTCTATGTCCGATATCTTCTGTCCGGTCATGATGCCGAAATTCCGCTCGATGAGAAGCGGCTCCTTCTCGGGCATCGGAGAGCCCGCAGCCCGGGCGATCGTCTTTGCCGTCTCAAATGCCCGACCAAGCGGAGAGCTGTAGACTGCGTCGAACGAGATGCCCGCACCGCGGATCTTTTCGGCAACCTCATGCGCCTGCTCCATTCCCTTTTCGGTGAGCGGCTCGTTGCGGTGCCCGTTCAAAATGCCGGAAACATTGTCCCGATCCTGCCCATGCCTTGCTATGTATATCTTTAACGCCATCAGAGAATTATACCCGGTATCTCCTTTTCAAGCTCCAGTATCCTCGTGATGTCTTCCTCGGGGGTCGTTTCGTCCCAAAGCAAAAGGCGTATGATGCCGACTTCATAATTGCGCCACAAAATGACGTGCGGGAGCGCTTCGCGCTCCCGCGAAGACAGCGGACGGACCTTCTCATATTCTTCCAGATAGCCATGCATCGCGTCTATTCCCTCATCGTCCATGAGATTCCACAGGCTATAGCCGAGACACATGACGAGCGGCACATATTCAAGATCGTCAAAATCAATAACGCCTGCGATCTTCTCGCCTTTCGTGATGACATTGCCGTCGAAATCTATGTCCGTATGACAATAGCCGGAAGGCAGATCCTGCGCAAAACGGTATCGATATGCTTTTACCCTCTCGATGAATTCCGGAACGTCTTTGCCTTTTACAGGAATATCGGCTATCCGTGATGTAAGCGTATCATAAAGTTCGGTCCGAGGTTCTTGCGGTACTCCTTCCGTCTGCGCAAATTCCATTCCAAGGATATGCATCCGGGCCTGAAGTCTTCCGAGCTCGGCGATCAGGCTTTCCGGCGGACGTTCGGTCACGCTTTCGCCTTCAACAAATTCCATAAGAACGCATTGCCATGCCTTTCCGTCGATTTCTGAGAGGGTAAGTTCTTTTCCTTCTTTGTTCAGATAGATGAGCGGGATGGGAATACCGTGCTCCCGCAGATAGTCCTGGAAACGGATCTCGAGCATGATATCGGCATCATGCTTTCCTCGCTGGGCATAGATCCTGAGAACATATTCCTTTCCGGCGCTTCTGACCACGCACGAGGTATTCTCGATTCCGCCGCTAATAGGCTGAAATGTGAAATCAGCAATATCGTAAGCATTGAGGATTCGCGCGAGCGAATCCTTTGTGACCGGAATCTGATCGTGAGGCTTTAGCTTCGGCATGATGCGTTTAGAATAGCACAACTCGGAGCCGGAACACCCCAAGTTGATTATTTCATCGAAATAAACTAGGATACAAATATCGGGTTAAGTCAAATAGTGTGTTGGTCAAAGTAAGCAAAAATGCTTGAAGAATCAAGAGCTTTTGCTTGTTTTGAACACGGATATGCTCGCAAGTGTTTAAACAGGACCTGTGCGAGGATCTGAAGGGGTTTTCTCCGGAGCGAGACGCGCGAAGAATGCATATATTACAAGATTAAATTCTCATGTTAGTGTTCCTCCTCCCTTGATGGGGTGAGAGAAAAACCAACACGAAAATTTACTTAACCCCTTCCTATAAGGAAAAGGAAAAACAAATGAAATACTGCCCGTTCTGCAATAGCCCGGTTCAGCACTGGGGTGCCACCAAGAAGGGATCGCCGCGTTTTTATTGTCCCGAATGCAAGCGGACTATTACCAAGAAGAAGCGGGTCGACGTGCGCATTCGGCACGAGCGGCATGAGCTCGACCTCTGGCTCGGCGGCAAAGACAGCCTCACCGAGATCGCACAGAGATACGGAAGCACACGCCAGACATTCTGGAAGCATTTCCGTCCGTTCATGAGCTTCCCTTTCGAGCCGCAGATCCCGAAGGAGAAAATGAAGATGCTCATTCTCGACGCAACCTACATCCACAAAAACACGCTCTGCGCCCTCGTGGCCATCGATGAGAGCGATCGCGTCTTCTGGCGCTTCGCGCCGCATGAGTCGTACCGCGCATGGAAGCATTTCCTCTCGGCCTTTCCCGAGCCGGAGATCCTCGTCATGGACGGGCAGAAGGGGCTCTTCGCCGCAGCGCGCGATCTCTGGCCCGATGTGAAGATCCAGCGCTGCCAATTCCATGTCGTGTCATTCGCCATGCACTATCTCGGCCGGCATCCGAAAGACCAGGCAAGCCGCGAGATCCAGAATCTCCTCTACCGCCTGAAGGAAGTGAAGGACTCGAACCGGCGCGACTGGTGGATCCTCCTCTACAAGGTCTGGGAGGAGCGCTACGCGAAGCTCATGAAAGAAAAGAACGACGGCGGCAAGGGCTACAAGAATCAGAAAATGAAAAGCGTGCGCTTCCTGATACGCAAAGCGCTCCCGAATCTCTTCACCTATATAGACAACCCGGGAACGCCGAACACGACAAATCTCGTGGAAGGATGGATCAACTCCGCGGTGGCGGAAGCCATCCGCCGCCACCGCGGCCTCAAAGATTTCGAGAAGAAGACGCTCGTCTCGATCGTCCTCACGCATTTAAAGAAAAGATAGATCGGCATCGGCAGATCGAGGAGAATCGATCGATTTGCTCAGCGTGTATGCATTTCCGTGACTGAGCATTCCCTTGTACGAAGCAACGGCTCCGGGAGTCGGATGCTCGCGCATCCCTTTCCACATCCTCCGTTTCGTCGCGGAGCGCAGCACGCGATGATCCAGGAAATGCACCCATCCGAGAAAGTCCACGCCCGACCCGAATGTTTTTATGAAAAGCTTGTCCGGATGAAGCGAGAGCCTGAGCTTGCTTTCCAGGAAGTCCGAGATCTTCGGTATGAGCATTGCAAGGTCTTCTTTCGTGTCGCTCAAAAAGACAAAATCATCCGCATAGCGGATATAATATGCGCATTTGAGCTCGCGCTTCACGAACTGGTCGAATTCGTTCATGTACACATTCACCAGAAGCTGCGACGTGAGATTCCCGAGCGGCAGGCCGACATTGGACTTTCCTGCCGTGGCAAAGCTGTCTATGACCGTCCCCAAAAGCCGTATGATATCGGGGTCTTCGATATGCCGCGAGAGGATTTCTTTCAAAATGGAGTGGTCGATCGTGGCAAAGAATTTCCGGATATCGCATTTGAGCACCCAACACGTGCGGGTGCCGTTCTTCGAAACTTTGCGGCCGAACTTCAAAAAGCGCTCCATGGCCCGATGCGTGCCCTTCCCGACGCGGCATGAATATGAATCGTAGATAAACTTGGAATCGAAATACGGATAGAGCGCGTTGTAGAGCACATGGTGGAGCAGGCGGTCCCGCACCCGCGCCTTATGGATATTGCGCGGCTTCGGATCGGAAATGTTGAATGCGGCGTACCCTCCATGCACGTATGTCTTATGCATAAGATCATTGTGCAATAGAAATATGTTATCCATGAGCTTGGCCTGAAAAAGCGCCACATCGCCGCGATTTCTCTTGCCGCGAAGAAACTCCTGCCATGCTTGCAGGAGGCTCTGAATTGTTATAATCTCGGAATATCGAATAGCAGATTTCATCATTTCTCTCATGTCTACCCCCCCCCCGCACGTCCTTCCCTCAGTCCTTCAAAAGGCAAAGATTGCATATACCCTGTGGTTTAGCATCGTAGACAACATTCCCAAAGCCCATCGCTATACGCTCGGCGGCAAGGTCGAAGACTACTTCCTCGAGACCCTCGAATGCATCTTCACGGCGCTCTATCTCTCTCCTGACCGGAAGATCCCCCGCATCGAGATGACCATCAGCAAGCTCGACGGAGTCAAATTCTTCGCCCAGCTCGCCTGGGAGAACAAATGCATTCCCAACAAGCAGTATGCAGATCTCTCCGAAAAGCTCGAAGAAGTCGGCAAGATGCTCGGCGGCTGGAAAAAAGGGCTCGAAAAACCCCGTTAGAGGTTATCTTCGAAAAAGAATTTCAATCTATTTTTTATATACCGTTTACCCATACCCGATTTTAAAAATTTTTCTCTGGCTTTGGCATCTTTTTTAGAGTGACAGGCCTCATAATATAATAGATTCCATGGGATACCATGTTTTGTGGAAAAATTTTTACTCTTATTATGTGCTGAAATTCTTTTTCGAAGATCTCCAGTATATCCCGTATACCAATGTTTCGCTTTTTCACTATTTAAAACATAGGTATACCACATAGATATATTATAAAACCTCTAACGGGGAAAAGAAAACTCTCCCGAATTAGCGGGAGAGAAAGAGCTGTTTCTAAAGCAGACACCATTGCCGGCATCGTACTTGTTGCTGAGGTCGACCTTGTTGACGTTGACATTGAGCTGACCGTCATCGTTACGCCAGGCGTTGAAGCGGACCTTTGTGAAAGCGGTCATCTGGGGCACCGCCGATCCGAGCGTCCATGCCAAGGATCGTGCTGTATCTTATTCCGAGCATCGAAGCTCGCTAGCTGCTTCCACCAACAATTATCTTTTTATTTTAGAAGATCATCCGCGAACGCTTTGGAAAGGTGTCCCCATCCGAATTCTGCCGACATCATGATCCTACGGGCAGTCAGCGGAGCCGTGGCCCTGCCGAGATGCTGCATCGCGAGAGTAGTGTACATGGTCAAAATAAAAAAGACAAAGGCCCAAAGATTCAAAAGAATCTAAGGGCCAATGGATTTGGTTTAAGAACAAAAGTTTCAGTTGCTAAAGCAGACACCATCGCCGGCATCGTACTCGTTGCTGAGGGCGACCTTGTGGACGTTGACACTGAGCTGACCGTCACCGAAACGCCAGGCGAGGAAGCGGAAAAGCTGATCATTGCCTGCGACTTTGAAATAAGCGATCACACCGGTGTTTTTCTCGTCAACTTCACCGGCAAGGATAGCTGCTTTCACTGTAGCAAGAGCTTCCAGGTAAGTCCCGACGTGCTTGATGCCTTTGGCTTCGCCTTCGTCGAGGATCTGACTGTGCGTAATGGCTTTTAAGAAGCGGTAGATCGCAAGGATAAGCTCGGAAGCCATTCCCGGGATCGTTTTGCCCTTGAATGAATCCCATCCCCACATATCGTTGTCGATATACGGATCAGGATTCTTCTCGGTCTTCTTTTTTTCCTTCTCGCGGTCGAGGACCTCTTTGAAGAAAGTCATCACGCTTTTTTCGCTTACAATGAATTCTTTTTCGTGCCTTGGCACGGTGAGCATTATCGTTTTCCGGAGCAACTCGGAAACGAATGCTGCAAGCTGGGCGATGAACTGCTGTAGCTTGTTTTTTTCAACTCCTGATAAGCCATTTTTGGCGAGGAGATTTTCTAATGCGGGCTGCAAAATTGGATACAATTGGTTGATCATATTATATGGTTTTTAATGAGAAGAAATGAATTGCTCTCAAAGGCCGCACAAAGCCCCTGGGAGCAACCCATTTCGCCCAAAACCCCTTATTTCAAAGAGAATATCTCAATTCAATTATATCACACGAATACCCATTTTGTCAATGATCATTTTGCCCTTGTATATAAGCCTTTTAATGTCATTCGCGGCTTGACCGGGAATCCAGGTTTGTATTTGAAATCAATGAGCCTGGATCCTCGATCAAGTCGAGGATGACACAATACAAGCGCACCATCCTTCAATCCCCTCCTTGGTAAAAAAAAAGGGGGGTAAAGGAGGGGCAAAAACTTTAAATTAAGAAATTGCGGTGCGCCGAAGCAACATGCCCGCTGTGCCGTCGGGAAAATAATTTTCTTCTTGGGATACGGCGGCAAAGCCGAGCGATTGGTAGAGCCCGAGCAATTCTTTGTCATCCGGATGAACGGCGAGATCGATCGTGCGGATATTCTTCAATGCATCGAAGAGCTGCGAGAGCGCCTCTTTGGCCACATCCGACTCCTTGAGCGCCGGATCGATGACGACATCCTTGATGAAAATGTGATCTTCGGCTTTTTGCTCATAAAAAAGATTGCCGACAGGCTTTCCGTCCTTCTCAATCATGTACACCGATCCTTTTTGAAATTCATCGTTCCACTCCTCTTCCTTGTGCAGGCGATGGCGATTGCCCTTGTCGGATGCGATTTTCTCAACCTGGAGGAGCGTCGGAATATCGCTGATGACTGCCTGCTTGATCGTGAGCGAGCTCTTTTCCGTATCCGGCAGATCTATTCCCGCTTGGTCCGGAGCGCTCGCGCCTGAGGCCGAAGCCCCGAGCATGCATGTCGAATACGACGCCTCAAGCATTTCTGCTTTGGCCGCGAGCTTCTCGCGCTTTGCTTTGAGAAAGGCGATCATCTTTTCTGCCTGCGCCTTCTTGTCCATGAGATCGTCGTACGCTTCTTTGGCTGATTCCGCCTTGGCTGCGGCTTTGCTGAGCGCTTCGCTATTGATATGTTCCAAAGCTTTTTCTTTTGCCGCATCTATGGCTTGCTCTTTGAGATCCTCTTTTTTCTTGTCGATCGCATCCGAGAGTTTCTGGCGAAGGACATCCTGCATCGAAAGCTCCTGATCGATGAGTGCGACTCCGGCTTTTGCCGTATCAAGTTTCTGCTTGATCGCCGTACACTTGTCTTTTTTCTTGCTGTTCTTTTTTGCTTTGGCTGCAACAAGGCCGATACCGGCGAGAACAACAGCTCCCGCGCCTGCAAAGAGCGGAACATTCGAGCCCGGATTTTCCGGTGATGCGCTCGGCGCAGTTTCTAACGAAGGAATGGTTGCCTGGCTCGAATCGACAGTGTCTGCTCCGACTGTTGGTGAGGGCGCCGGTGCGCCGGCCGCGGGAGCGGCCGGCAAAGACGAACTTACGGGCGCCACGGGACTTGCAGACGCTGTGGGACTCGCAGGTGTCACCGGAGAAACCGGCATCGGCGGCGTGTCAGCCGCCGGGGTAGACTCCGCCGGAGGCGTTGTCGAATCGGCCGGCATGTCCGACGAACCATCGCTTGCGGGCGCTCCTGTGGAAGAATCTGCGGCCGGCGCGGAGTCTCCTGAGCCTGAATCTGCGCTTTGGGCAAAGACGGCGGAAGAAGCTGCCACGAGAATGACTGCAAGTGCGATCACGAGATAGCGGCAAGCTCGATCAAGCCCGATCTTCATATGACGAGATTATATCAGCTTTTGCCTTTTGGTCGTATGACCTTTGGGAATACGCGAATGCTAGACAGAGCCGAGGGCGGCACGCGTGAGCGGGCCGACAAAGCCTGCTGCGGGCGCGATGCCGAGCGCGGTTTGGAGTTTGATCACCGCAGCCTGTGTCGCCGAACCGAAATAATTGGTCTCGCTGCCCGGAGATCCGGAGCCGGTCGCTGCGATCGTGAATCCGCGGGCATTGAGCACTTTCTGGAGCGCGCGAACATCGTCGCCGCTCATGCTGAGCGAGAGGTTGCGCGAGAGCGCAACCGTCGTGGAAGTTTTGTCTGAACTAGCCGGAGTACCTGGTGCTGCGGCAAGCGTCGCGATCGGATGTGCATCGATATATGCCTTGGTCGCGGGACCGTAATATCCGTTCGCAGGCGAAATGCCGGAAGCGAGCTGGTATTCGGCAAGCGCTGCTTTGGTAAGCGGTCCGAAGTTTCCCGTCGCGCCCGCCTTTGCAAGGCTTGCGGCAGATGCGCCCTTGTTTGCCTGTATCAGGTATTGCTGCAGCGCGACCACAAGCGAGCCCTGTGAGCCGACATCAAGATCCCCTGCCGGAAGCGAGATCGTGCCGTTGGTATTCGTAGCAGTGATCGGCACGGATGCGAGCGCGCTTGTAATAGGCGCAGGCAGAGCTATGTTGGATGCGATCGCAAGGGTGAACGTACTCCTGAAATTCGTCACGAGAAGCTGCGCAAGCGCAGTGCTGTCGGAACTCTTTCCGAGGATCATCGAGAGATCCGTTATCTTGTCAGGAAGCGAGATCTCAGAAGTCAGGCGCGGAAACGGATTCATCGGCGTGCCCGAGGTGTTGTGTATCTCAAAGTGAAGATGGGCCGCGCCGCCTGCGGCGTCGCCCGTATTGCCCACATATCCGATGAGCGAGCCGGTCTGGAGGACCGCGCCCACGACAAGACCCTCGGCAAAGCGATCAAGATGCATGTAGACGAATGTTTCCCCGCCCGGGTTTGCGGTGTATACCGCATTGCCTTCGCTCACGCCCGTCTCCACGCGAACGACAACGGCAGGCGTCGGCGAGACAATCGGCGTGCCTTTGACCGCCATAATGTCTTCGCCTTCATGCGTGCGGCCGCCCGGACGCGGGTCGCCGAAGTTCGGCGAGATGTCTCTCGTGCCGACGCCAAAAAGAACCGGCATGAGCACCGATGGGCTCGCAGTCGTCGGAAGCGCGCTTATCTTCTGTTGCAGGTCGCTTGATTGGTGGGATCTCCACCCCCACCCGTCATGGGGAGAGCTCGAGTCCCCTGTCTGCGCCGAAGCCATAAAAGGCGCAAGCGTGACCAGGAGCAATAAAGCGGTGGTGACACAGCGCGCCGCTGTCTCTTTACGTAAAGGGATTTTCATATGATCTATATATATTTAAGCACTTTCTTCCCAAATAGAATAATAAGGAAGATATGCATAGAGAGTTACGTGGCCTGAGACGATGTGTGACGCTATTTGACTTTGAGAAGAACTGTCCATAGAATGATGAAAATTTTTCCGCAACCATTTAAAACGATATATATGAAAGAGCTCATACAGCAGCTGCTGAATAGCGGCATTGGCACAATAGACGGCGAGTTTCGGGCATGCCCGAAACTGAGCGAGGAGATCCTTAGGAATCCCGCACTTGATATACAAGCGACCACGGTCCGCTATAAAATGATCCCCGACTGGTTCGGCGTCTCGCTATCTGACGGAGCAGATGTTCATTTGGGGACGATCGCTCCAAAGACAGCTGCGATCGAGATCGCAGGCCACACGCTCAATTTTGCCAATATCACTTTTTATCCCGAAGTGAAAGATGATGCAAACACCAAAAACCCTTGGGTGGTGCTCCCTCTGGCCGTTGTTTTTGAAGAGACGCCGACGCAAAATCCCCGGAGTCTCACCATTTGGATGGAATACCACCGCGACTGGAATGATCTCGGCAACAAGCACCGCGTCGATTACCCATTCACGTTCCGGGCCGTACTATCTCAAAATTTCTTTTGGGAGCTCGTGGAGAACAAATAATCTTGCGTGGATCGCGAAACATGCAAAAGCCGCGATATATTTTTCGCGGCTTTTTTATTTGCAAATACAAATAATTGACAAACCCAATTTAGAATTGTAAATTGATAAAAATATCTTTAACTTCTAAAATCACAGATCATGCCGGAATTCACATATAAGGACCCTTTTGATCTCCAAGGGAAAGTAGAAAGCGTCCTTATCGGCCGCACATTTGAAACGCACATATCGACATCGGTAGAGCAGATCGACGTGCTCATTCGGGAAGGAATACGCGGAGACAAGCATTCCGGCCGGCGGCTCGCCGATGCGCGAGAGCAGGCATTCCTCAATTTCGGCCTGCTGAAGCGCACGGAGATTGCGAATCATCGCGAATTTTCTGCCGTTTCCGTCGAGGAGATGGCGCTGATCGCCGAAGCGATGGGAATCCCTGACATTCCTCACGGACTGCTCGGAGAAAACATCCTTATAAGGGGGATACCCAATCTGACGATGCTTCCTGTCGGAACCATGCTCTTTTTTAAGAAAGGCGCTTTGATCAAGCCCGCAGTGCTCATCATCTCGGGAGAGAACACTCCCTGCATAGCTCCCGGCGAAGCCATTCAAAGCCGCTTCCCCGAAAAGGCCAAGCTTGCACCGCTCTTTGTGAAGTCGGCATTCGGCAAGCGCGGAGTCGTCGGAAGCGTCTACTGCTCCGGAGCCATCAATGTCGGCGATACGGTGGTCGCAAAAATTCCGCGGCAGCATATCTATTAACTGCCGAGATAATAAAGAAACCGATAAAAAGAAAAGGGTTAATCACTTACAGTGATTAACCCTTTTGTAATATTACAAAAGCCTGATGCCTACTTTCTGAAAGGAAAGAGAAGCTGTTTCCAATACTTTTTTGGTATTGATTGCTCATTTCCGATCCTGCTTACTTCAAATTTTGAATACGTGCCGAACAAAAGATCGTACAGAGCCAATGTCTTGCCGAAATTCTTTTTTGATTCGGCCACATTTGCCGAATGATGCACCCGATGCAAATCAGAGGTTGAAAAAATGAGATTCCAGAACCTGAGATTCATCTTGATGTTTCCGTGCTGCAATAACCCCACGATAGAACTTTGGATCGAGTAGACCATCATGGTTTGCGTGGAACCTCCGATTACCGCCAAGGTAACCATAGGAATGCCAAATCGCATTAGAGCTTCTACCGCATGAATCTTAAGGCTATTTACGGAATACAACCGTTCCAAAGAGTGGTGTATTTCATGGAGCCGCCATAAGAAATTCGTCGCATGCGAGAAGCGGTGATGCAGATATTGAAGCAGCTCCACCAACAGGTAAAAGACAAGGAGTTCAAAAAACCATGAATCGTTCGTGATTGAACGGATGAAATCCTTCAGTAAGCCAAAATTAAAATAGCGGTGTGCTATAAAAAGTATGGCCACTTCAATGACCGCGAACACGCATATGTTTACAACAGCGTACAGAATGTCAGTTTTCGTGTCTCCGTGATCTTTATTCCAATCCTTATTGAATGGAACTTGATATTCAAAGATGAGAATAATAAGACCTCCGCCAACAATGCAGAGGTTGCTGACAAGGGCGGCGGGAGCTTCGAATCTCAGGTATACCAGCATGCCAAGCAGTGGTATCAATAAGACGAGCGACGGGAATAACAGGTATTCCGCAAAGTATTTTTTTATGTTCATTGTCAAAGATTTTGAGAAACTCTAACATGCTCAAAACCCTTCCGCAAACATATATCATGAGAAACAATATGAAAAACCCCGGAAAAAAATCCGGGGTTAACGTAATAGGGGCTATAGCTCATGTCCGTTTTAATTTCCTTTCTTTTTCAAACCAGGCGTACTCGGGCAGCTTCTTCGCAAGAAACAATATGAACGGTCTTACAATAAAGAAACTAACGGGTACTAAAGCCGGAAAACTTAGACTCATTACAAGGTCTGTCATTTTTCCTGGAGCCAGAAACAGCGTCTGGAAAAAAACAAAGAAGACCGTGGCAAGAATCCAGAAGAATAGAACAGTGCCGGTAAACATGACATACCCGGGCTTGGTAAATGTCTCGGAAAAGGTAGGCGAACCATATTTTCTCACTTCTTCAACGGCACCCGTAATGCCAATCAGAAGATACGTAAACATGCATGCTGCAAGCATTGTCAAAAGAATAGTTGTGTTCATAATGTTCGATTTATTTATTTCTAACAGTATAACTATCCGTGTCTGTAGTCAATAAAAATAAAAGTGATCAAAATGAGCGCTTTTAAGCAGTCTTAAATCTCAAATGCATGCACTGAAGCATTTTCTATCTCTGTAACAATTTGGTTGAGGAAGACTTTATACGCCAGGCGCAAAATACCAATGCTTGAGACAACCAGAGCGGATTGGTATCCGGATCCTTTTGCATATTCAATGAATTGCTTGAGCCGAACAGCAACATCCTCAACCGACTCGCCGCCGAATGGCCGATAATCGTATTTGAGCTGTCTGTCGATTTCCCGGAGCTCATAGCCATTCGGAATTTCATCAGTGGTCTTGCCGGCAAGAGAGCCGAAGTCCCTTTCTGAAAGCTCTTTCTTGGTGATTATTGGCTTATGGGAATAATCGGCAATGATCTGCGCGCTCATTTGCACTCGCTTAAGCGGAGACGCGAATATGACTTCAAAGCCTGTCGGCAAATTCGGCAAGAGATCATTCATCTCCTTTTCACCTTCCGCATTGAGAGGCTCGTCGAATTCTACGCCCTGCAGTCGATGGGTTTTATTGAAGTCGGTTTGACCATGTCGGACAAAATAGAGGATCATATTGTATTAGCTGTAATTTTCGGTCCGACGAACATAGAGATATTCTAGCACTCATTCCATTCACCCGCAGGATCATTTTATCTGATTGACAAAAAGGATTATATTCGGCAAAATGAAAAAAATTGAATCCTATGGCAAAGGCAACCAAAGCCGAAAGCGGCAACAATACGAGCGACAACAAGCGTGCCGAAAAACCGGCACGGAAGTCCCCCGCAAATAAGCGGAGGATCCGGACGATTCACATCAACAAGAGCAAAGAATTTGAAGGGTTTATGTAACCCCGTCCCCTGAACGAAATATTCCGCCTCTCTTCTTAAGAGAGGCGGTTTTTATATTGCATTGAAATTGACTTATCTTTCCAGAATCGTATAGTTAGAAAAACTCATCAAAATGGCAAAAATCAAAAAAGTTGTCTGGGTGCCGATGATATTTCTCGGCATAAGCATCGTGCTCATGTACTTTTGCGCGTATTACATACCTTTCAAGTTTACTCCTCTTCACGCCGAGCAATTGCACTTTTCTCCTTTTGACTGGCATATGGCAAGATTCCGGCAAGCAGCAGTCGCCCTTTGCTCCATTGCATTATTTTTATATTGCATAAAAGTGCTGAGGGTTGGCATCAATCTGCGAAGAGACGTAAAAAATTAGAAATGAATCGTCGCAAAATTATTCTCCAATCCTCAATCGCTTCCGCGATTGAGGATTTTTATCTATCCCGGCTGATTTATTGGCACCCTAGACAATTATATAAATGTATGTTAGTTTAAAGAAAAACTAAATACACAATTATGAAAAACTCCTTGTTGATTCCGTTTATAGTGTTTTGCTCTTTTCACACCCAGGCCCAGACAGAGAAAAAGGGACTGCAAAAGATCACCTTCGGGGCAGTGTTCGCCGCTTCGGGAACCATGAACCTGAAAGAAATAAAACCTTTTGTGCTCGGGTACAATCTTTCCCCGAACGTGTGCGTTGTCACGACAAAAACCTACCATAATTTCCTATATGGTTTGGGCAACAACACAGCCAAGGCAATCAACGCCTACAAGCCAAGACCGGATCTCGGTCTGTACACGGCGCTCTCGAAGAGCTTCAGCTCAAAGAGCGCATATGCAGGAGTTGGGATCGAAAAATTCGTCAAAGCAGACGCTGTTACATTCTTTCTTTTTACCGAGCTTGGCACCAATATGAATCCAAGCTCGAATGTATTCACCATCGGCATTCATGCCAACATCCAGACGCCGATCTGGAAACGAAAATAAACGAGCCTCCGCAAAAAATAAATAGGTTAGCGATCATCTCGCTAACCTATTTTCTATTTCTTTATTTTTTCACTTTCGCATTTTGGTTTTAAGGGTGTTTGACATATATAATTTTTATGCTATCATATGCAAAAGCATTTTTTAACCGTTTATAAAAAACACCGACATGGCCGATACTGACAACTTCTTTGTAGAAATTTCAAAAGGGACAAATGATAGCACCCTGCTGGTTCAAACGCTGTTTGAATTTGCGAAAAAAATAAATGCCATGGGTGCAGAGGATCTGATTGCATTCTATCAGGCATTGAAAATGCTAAAAGGAATGCAGCAAAAATCGTGGTTCCGAAAAAATCCGATTTTAACAAATATCCTCAATACGCAGCTCATGGTAATACAAGCTATGATAAAAACCGCACAGAAAGAGAACGATCCCTCTTTAACGAATCGTTTTAATGCAGCGATCGGCGATGATTGGATCAGAGGAATGCAGCACCAGATTCAAACTCGCTAACATAATGCAATCTCTCGCCAATATGCGCTTCTCACCCAGAAGCGCATATTTTTTTAGTTAGTTGACCTTATTTTCGTCTTTGCCTGTTTCAAGCAGATTGAGGAGCGACCGCACCGCCATATCGCTCACGAGCTTGATTTCCAAAAATGTATTGAAAGCATTCGAGCCGCTGCCTGAGTACCAGCGCGAGAGCGGCAGATCGTTCGCCTCTTTGGCATCCAGAGGATAATCCGAGACAGCACGGATCCTGCCGCTTTGCAGCTCTTTCAAGAGGGCGGCTTCGTTGATGATTCCTTTATGTATGAAAGATACAAGAAGTGCATCTTCCTTAAGCAATGAGAGTTCTTTCTCGGAGATGAAGTTCTGCCCCGCATCGTTGGAGACGCAGACAAATACGATGTCGCTTTGCTTCAACACGCTCTCAAGATCGGCATAGCTGATGCCTAGTTCCTTTTCCGAGCTTTCGTGCCTTGTTTTGCTGTAGTATGAGATCGAGGCGGGCTTGAACGGCTTGAGCATTCGTGAGATTTCGGATCCGATACGTCCAAGGCCAATGATGCCTACATGCTGTCCCTCAATGCCTTTTGTCGTAAGAAACTTTTTTGTTCCCGCACGGCTGATATCGAAGATGTTGCGATTCATCGCAAGCGCGGCGGTCACCGCCCATTCGGCCACGGCATGGGTCGGACCATCCGGAGTGTTCGCTATGGCAATTCCCTTCTTGGTCACATATTCGTAATTCGGGATAAATCCCTTGTAGCCGATACCAGTGAACGCGATCGCCTTGAGCGCGCCGGCCGCATCGATTATCTTGTCGGTAAGCACTTCCGTGCCGCCAAGGATATAAGCCGACTTTGCCCTTTATAGCTTCAGCTAGCTGGCTCTCCGTCGCTTCAGGCGTGTCGAGACGCTCTATTTCGTACCCGGCTGCGGTAAGCGCCTCTTCGTGCTCTTTGGCAATAAAGAGCGAGTCAGTGATGAGGATTTTCCCTTTCATAAGGGCATCATAGCATAATTTTTTGTCTTAAACTTTGGCCATTTTCCTTAACATTACTATGTCTTCCGTTCATTGACGTAATTTATATATTATGTTATTATAACACTCAATATATCCCCTTTACAGATATTTAGATGTTATTTAGTTCCCCGAAGAGCCGAGAAGATTCGGCTTTTGGGAGAACTAAATAAATTCATCTAAACAAATACAAAAACTATGGCCACAGAAAATTTTGACTTGGAACAATTTTGCCGGGAAAACGGCTTGAATATTCCCGAAACCGCAAAAATACTCGGCATGGAACCTGCTTCATTCGAAGAGGCGGATACTATCGAACATTTCATCAAAGCGCACAACCAGAGCACCGAGCAGCTGACTAAGCCGCAATTCGAAATCTTGCGCGGTCTTCTCAGAAAAATCGATTCCCTTGGGGAATTCGTAACGGCGTATGATGCTCTGAATAAGACTGATAATGACACGCTGGTGGACGTATTTTATGAGATTTTCGATCCGTTTGCCAAAAACGAATGGGAAAAGCTGACCAGCTTCACGGAAATGAAAGACCTCCATACGAAACTGACTGCTGTATTCAACGATCAGACCGAAGATGCATTCCGTGAAAAATGGATCACTTTCATTACAAAAAACGATGAGGCAAAATATCTTTGGACCGGGGTTTTTATGACAAACATTGAATCCCCAATGACGCCCGCCCTAATGAAAAAATGGGCCTCATTGAATGGGTACGAAGAAAAGAAGTAAGTGAATAATTTTCACAAAAATGAGTTAGCAAGGATATATTACTGCTAACTCATTTTTTTAAACTATAAGCAATTTTCGCGCTATCATTTTGACCTTTCTCGGAACAGCTGTAATATATAGCTTATATGAACATGATACCAAAAAATACTATTTGTCTCTGGTTCGAGAAGGACGCGCTGGATGCGGCAAGTTTTTATGCATCCACTTTTCCCGATAGCAGCGTAGGCACTGTTTTTAATGCGCCGAGCGACTTCCCTGGTGGGAAGAAGGGCGATGTGCTGACAGTAGAATTCACGGTCTGTGGAATTCCTTGTATCGGCCTGAACGGCGGCCCTTATTTCAAGCAAAGTGAGGCATTTTCATTTCAGATCGCAACGGACAATCAGAAAGAAACGGATCGCTATTGGAATGCGATCGTCGACAATGGCGGCCAGGAGAGCGACTGCGGGTGGTGCAAGGACCACTGGGGAGTATCGTGGCAGATCACGCCGCGCACCCTGACCGAAGCTCTTGCCGTTGGCGGCGCAGAAGCGGAACGCGCTTTTAAAACGATGATGACGATGAAAAAAATCGACGTTGCCGCTATCGAGGCGGCGCGGCAGGGTTAGAAAATCGCTGAGCGTTTTGGGCGCTAACTATTTTTTATAAAGACCTAAAAGAGCTGAATTACTTATATCTGTATGAATTTGATTTAACATACCTATGATTTCGGAATGAAGAGCCTCGTATTCTTTTTTATCTAACGATAGATAAGTGCCATGAGCAATATTGTTCCGATAACGTAACAACTGCGTATCAATTAAATTCGATTTAAGTTCATAAGGTTTAATCTCAATGCCAATTGCCGCAAATATTTGAGCAAGGGTTTGAGAGTCTAAATTAGATTTAGTATTAATTGCGCCAGAACCAAAAGTAGCCTTTTCTCCTAATTTTTTCTGCATAAAATCCACAAGACTTACATGCAAAGTTGCCTTTTGAGAAGATAAAAAGTCGTTAATTTTTTTTCTTAAAGATAGTGCCAATAAATTAGTATTTAATTGATCAAGATTAAGTCCTTGCTGTTGAACATAAATTACATATGCTTCAGAGGCATTTTTTATGTACCCCTCCCAATGGGCATATAACATGACCACCGCACACCTCAAGGCAGTCGGGAGCTTTTTATCGTTCGCTAGCTGTACAGCAGTATAAAGACCAGAGAGTTCTTTTTTCCGCCAACCCATTTCATCGTACAGGTAGTCGACCAACTCAGTCCTCGTCCTTATTTTCATGGCCTAAGAATCTCTTCTCCTAGAGGAATAATATAGGGAACCCGACTTGTTACATTAACCCCGCTACCATTTCGCTCTTGAAATGTGGTATTCCCCCAAAGAGATTTTACTTTTGTTTCCAAAGTTATTTTTGCCGTTTCAAGAGGAACATCTTTCCATAATTCAATATTTTTCCCAAGCCCCATAGCTACCGCTTCAAAAGCGGCAATGAGAAACCGTCCCTCAAATCTATCTTTTTCATTATTGAATTTTTTGAATGCTTTATCAGAAATAGTTTCGTCGATAAGTTTAAATGTTTTAACAAATCGCTCTTCCATTGTTTTTTTATCAAACTTTTCATCCTTAGCAATAGCTACTATTTTTTCGGTTATAAATTCACTAAAATCATTTATACCTTTAACCTCTGAAACATCGATGTAGCTTAAAATAACAAACCGCGAAGCCAATTCCATATTGTATTGCTCATCCATCAATCTTTCTGCAAGTGAAACTGTATTAAGAAAAAATTCATTTGCTGAAAGTTCTTTTAGCCAATCATAGAATTTCTTGTCAATCATCACGAGGAGGCAATTTCTAACTTCTTGATCAGACAATTTAGAACCAAGTGTGTTTAATCTTTGGAAAAGTTCAAATTTAACATTACTATCACTCTCTTTTTTCACAATTTTAACGTCGATTTTTTCGCGTTTAAACGCTAGCTTTTGTGATGGGTCAAAAGCATTCTCGGGATTTTCTGCACTTTCCCATACCTTACTTTTTAAATCAGGTAGATACTGGGTTGCTTCCATTTTACTTGCCGGAACAAGATTGTTGTCGGCATCCTTAAGGATGCCGACAAATTCAAAAATAGTTGAGAGTCTCTGCAATCCGTCAACCACATCCCAGACGCCGTCTTCTCTTTGCGAAACGAAAATCGAAGGTACTGGAATCCCCAACATAATGCTTTCAATAAGTTTAGACTTTTGCTTAGATGACCATCTAAAAAGTCTTTGGAATTCTGGGTGTATATCAAGTTCGCCTTCTTTATACAAAGACATTAACTCTCCAATCGACATCGGGTAGCCATCGGTACTTATTTCTTTCTTTTTTTCATCAATCTGAGTTTGTAAAGACATATATTTTAATGAGCATTTCTTAGGGATATGCTGATAATAAAACACTTAAAACCACAAGTCTCGGGCGCGATAACCGCGCTCAACTTGGCTAGCCACATCGGTCTCGGATATTTCCATACCTTACACCACAAGCCTTTTTTAACGCTTTCTATTATAGCATTTCAACGCACCTCGGACACAACTCTTTTCTACTTATTTGGATCAACATAATACTCATAAGCCGCATCAGCAATTTTTGAATTTAACGTACCAACTAAATCATCATCAACCTTCGGAAAACTACAAATGGGAATTTTGTTATTAATTCCAATTTTTGCTTCAGCAAGCATTTCTGCGGCTGTATTAATTCTCGGAAAACCAATAATATGACGCGGGGAGATCACCAAAAATACCATACCGTTAAATTCATTTTCACCCAAACAAAGCGAACCACTATCTCCTAGTAAGAATTTTTTATTTGAAGATTTAAATACAAAACATATTTTTATCATTAAGCTCAAACTAAAAGCCGCATCATTGCCTTTAATGACTGCTTGAATTGCTCTTATTTGAGTTTGCTTCAACTCATCCTGAGTGAGAGGTTTAAAAAAACTAAACCCGTTAACCGACCTCCAATCACCTCTAGCCAAATAGTCTTCATTACCATGGCTTTTACGAAAATCATGAAAACCAATAAACTCATTAGATCTATAATAAGTGACATGTCTAAATTCAACCAGGACGGCATATTCTTTTTCATTCAATTTTTCTCCTTTGATTAACTTGTCGGTCACTTTTTTATAAAGATTTTCTCTTTGTGCCAGTAATTTTTCTATAGTATTTTTAGGTAATGACTTATGCTCATAGAACCAGTCTTTTGCCATACTATTACTCGCACCTTTAGGAAGAAACTTATTTTTTGTCTTATCAAAAAGCTGAAAACTAGTTCCGTTTAAAAATCTTCTCAATATAAACTGAGGGATATAATGTTGATTTTTGGTTACGTCTTTATTCTTCTTCATAAACTTTGCAACACGTAATCATAATCTGTAACAAATTAAAATTTTTCCACTAAGCTACACCTGTTAGAGAATCAAGCCACTCTTGGGAATTAAAAATATTGGAGGGTTTTAAACCTAGAATAATAGCAATAAGTTGCTCCGTTAAACGTATGAATATTTTTATTTCTCCGTAATCTACATCGTCAGGCTTCATTCCAAAATGAACGATTCGATTTCGCGTCTTGACCAGTCTTCCAACCTGCTCTTTAGCGCGTGGCTCGAAACTTTTTAGGAAATATTCGGAAACGATAAAGGCTATTTTTTCGTAGCTCTCTAGAGTTTGGATTGTTTTCGGGCTCATCCATTTTTTATGATGCAGGGCAAACAAATGTTCCCAAATTGACCAACACAAGATAAAGGCTGTTTCCATGGGTACCTGAGGCTGAATGACTTGTCTATAAGTGAAAAAGAATGCTCCCCGTGCATATTTTTCCTGCCAAGCTGAAGTCAAAATTAAATCAAAGACTTTATTTAAATTCTTTTCAAAAGCAAGATTAATAACATCGTAATCGAATACAGGACGAAGACCAGCAGCTTCCTCTGTTGTAAGAATTCGTCCTGTGTCTCTATCACGAGCGCCTTCTTCATGCCCTAACGAAAGCATTAGCTCCCCACCAAAGCCATGCACTCCGTGATTTTCCATAATCGCTCCATTTTTGTCCTCCTCTCTGAGTGCAAGAAGATTCCTGTCTCCAAAAACGGTCAATAAAAGAAGCACATCCTGAAGTTGTGTGGGATTAGGATTTCCCCATGGAAGTATCGAGGACGGTTCCGTATCGGGATATTCAATAGTTGCTGTTTGCTGATGGCTTCCTGTTTTAACCGTGATATCTTCCCCTAGACCTATCACATGCTGTAAATTGACATATCGTTCCCGATACTCAGCCGCCTGTCTAAAGTGATAATTCCCGATTCGGAATTCAGTTATATAATGAGGAAACTCAAGATTGAATACGGCTCGTGTTTGCATAGGATTGATATGGCAGTAGCACTTATCTCAAATAAGGTTTTAGATAATCCTCGATCTTTTTAATAGCAGTAGTAACCTGCTGAGAAAAAACATCGTCTTCTCCCATATCGTAAATCAAATCTTCCTCACCAGGCCTTGAGTTACCTCGCAGAAATAGTGTTACAACCGAACGTAATTTTCTGACCAAATCGTCTAACGGCTTTTGAGCTTCGATAGCCTCCTTGCCCCACGATACTTCAGCTTCTAGCAACTCCGCCTCTAGCTCAGTCCATGCCTCGATGACTTTTTTCCAACGGAGAGAGTAGACGGCTCTGTTAGTTTTTTGATGGTCGGTTTCTCCAGTATCTTCTTCACTATTGAATCCGTGCTCCTTTAATGCCGTTTGCTGTTCCTGGGGAGGAATAAAAGGATTTCGCACAAATTTCATGGCATCCCTCACTTTAAGTGAAGCTCTCAGGTATCGACGTGCGATTTCATAATCTGTTTTGCCTCTCAACTGAAGTTTCCACTGCATGATTCCATAAACAGCTACGCCTGCCGCAACCAAAGCAGCAAACGCCGTTAACGCATCGGTCAGTGAATTTTGATTATTGGCAATGAAATGATGACACATATAAAATCAATGATCCTCGGACTCCGAACCTATCTCAAGCTAGCTGCCGGACTTGGATTCGAACCAAGATGACAACTTTCAGAGAGTTGCCCCTATCGTCAGATTTCTTTTCAAAGCTGGCCGTCTGGGACGATGTTGGAACCTTTTTGAGGCTTTGCGAGAATAGATCTCTTTAAATTTGGCTATTTACTTTTTATTTTACGAGCGTATAATTTGTGAGCGGTTCGTCCTCTTGGACACGTGTTTGTTCGAAGTTCAGGTTCGCGCAATCGCAGGGATTCGGCTCGTGACCACATCCGCACGCTCGTCACGGTTAGTAAAAGGAAGCCACACCGAATTCATCATCACCGATTCCTCGAAGGTAAAGCACACACCGTTTACATTCGTCGGAAGAAGTGGTACCCTTGATTAGTAGTGATGCGCTCGACGATGATTACATCGCTCACACATCACTACTCACTCAAGAGGAAAATAAATAGTATGGAAAACGAGCGCAAAGATATGCGCCTTTTTTATTTCTCAGACAGCGAAATACATAGGGCGGTCAAAAAAGTAAAAACGGGACGTAAGTACAAAGGCAAACCAAAGAAAGACTTGCGGACTTTTGATATGGACATAGAGCTACGGAAGCATAACGCTCTCGGTAAGTTCTTCTCGAACGAAGCAGAGAACGTGCAAGCCCTTCTCACGCAAACAAGGGATGGCAGTTACGCCATTAAGCCTTACCAAGCGATCATCATTCCTCGCAAAGGAAAAAAGCCAAGAGGTATTCTCGTACCCGATCCAAGAGATCGCATCGTTTTTACTGCTGTATTCAATCGTCTTAAAATCCCACTCTACTTTCTACAAGCAAAATTCAACATATTTGGTTCGGCGAGACACAACGATCTGCCAACGATCAAAGACATACTTCAGCAGATAGTTAAGCATCGCAAAACACACCCATATCTTTTAAAGGTGGATATCATTGATTTTTTCCCGTCCATCAGTAAAAAGCAGTTGCTTGACGATCTGTCTGGATTCGTAAAAGACGAGTACGCACTCGGCATAGTAAAATCGTCGCTCTACAATGAGCTTAGCTACATCAAAGATGCTACGAAGCATCAGGATAGATTCGTCAGCCCTCACACAGACAAAGGCATACCGCAAGGCTGTGCGTATTCGCCGTTGCTTGCCAATTTCTACGCAAGAAAAATTGATGGATGGTTACAGCAACAGGGGTTAGTTTCCTTTCGCTATTTAGACGACCTTTTAATTTTTACAAAAGATAAGAAAGCGGCCGAGCGTGCTTTTAACAATACAGCCCGCATCGCCGATAGTCTTGGTCTCAAATTCCACGAACTCAACAAGGATAAAACAAAGAGCTACAGCGCACCCACTACACAACCATTTGAATATCTCGGCATAACAATCACCTCAAGCGGACTTTTTATTCCCGACGAAAAAGTGACAAGATTCCTCGATACGTTCAAAAGTAATTTCTTTAATTTTGGCACAATACAGAAACATGGAATACAGAGTATTTTTGACGAGACGGAGCGATATGTGAATGGCTGGGGCAGATACTATGCCACAGTATGCCCCGACCATTTTGCCATCATTAGAGAGAGCATAAACGAGATTCTACGTGCTTACATTTGCAAAAGAGACTACAAACCTTTTATTGAAAAACATGGAATGAACATAAAGAGAATCCTACTGTAATGTATTACTAGGTTGTTTTGATCGTGTATTTTTCTCAATCTGCTCCAAGAGCTTTACCATTCTGTTTATTTTCCAATACCAAGTCCAAAGTTCACGACTAAGAATAAAAAGTAGTATGACAAGAAAAATTGCTGGCCAGATATAATTCGAGATACTAAATTGCGAAGCAGTTTGTAGTAATTGCATAGAATTTATTATTCACAGCTATATATAATATGCTAACTATAGTATGTAGAGCTATAGTTAGCAACTGGCTACACTTTCGATGTGGCTGTAAACAAACAGATTCTCATACACTTCGGCAAACGGGTTCACGAAGAACGCCTCAAAAAAGGTATCTCTCAGGAACGCTTAGGAGAACTCGCCAAAGTACACCGAACATACATCGGCATGATTGAACGTGCCGAGAAGAACATCACCCTCACAAACATGGAAAAAATTGCCAAAGCTTTGGGCAAGAAAGTAAGCGACCTCACCAACTTTTAAAATACTTTCCTTTTTCGTCAATATTTGACGTTTGAATCTTTGTAGCAGATAATCGGGGTAAGTACAGAACATTGAAACGTGCATGTGTCTCAAGCCCCGTCTCAGGGGTCTCTAGTTCTGTGATCATCGATTAAGATTTGCCTCCGTCTAGAAATGAAACTTTAAGATAACCGTATTTAACCGGTTAGCTTTTAGCATTTGTTTCGAGTCGGTTTCTGTACCGCAAGGTACTTGGTAAATCACTTTAGCCAAAATTTAATACAAGAAACGATTGACGTCTTTCGCGAAGAAGACGGTTTGGTCATTTCGGCTGAGACTGCCAACGAATACCTAGAAGCCTTGTCGGGGTTCTTCTTGGCATTTGGGGCGGCGGGCGCGGACAGCCTTCAGGCAACCGCGCCCGCCCCTGACTTGATATCCCCTCATAGTTGTAATAAGGGGTAGTTTTATGTACTTCATTTATAAAAATTATGGAGAGGTCATTGAAATTACCCAGATCGAGAAAGAGCCTAGGCCGAAAAAAGTACGCCTACACCATACCCGAAAAAGGGGTGATGTATTCGGACGTCGGCGATCCGATAATATTAGACGGACACGACAAATATGTGTGCGGCGCGTGCTTTCTGCTCTTGAGGACTTTGGGTGTCCACTCTTGGTTACGCTCACCTTTAGAGGCGACGCCTCGGACGCTTCATATGCAAATGACTCCCTTCGCGGTTTCCAAGTGCGGTTGCGAAATAAATACCCTGACGCCCACTCCCTCTTTATTCCCGAACTCTCCCCAAAAGGAAGAATCCATTTCCACGGCCTACTCTTTAACGTGCCGTTGCCTCTCGGAGATACGCGCCAAGGTCGACGGATTATTTCCCATGGACTTGAAAGAACCGATCGAACTCTTGCAAAGCTCTGGGGAGAGGGCTATGTCGACGCGACACAAACTGACGGCTCTGGACGCTTGGCTTATTACATAAGCAAATACATAACAAAAGGAAGTGGAGAAACAATGTTTAACGCTATGAGAATGTTACGAATATCACATGGCTTTCCTAAGGAAATCGTTATCAGGGGTGACTTTGCAGAATACCTTGCACATCGCTATGCTAATGATAGTATGCACGTTAAGGAGTGGGAGGGAAACAATATGTTTCTCGGAAAGATCAATCGAAAAACCTATTTGAAGCGAAAACCATGAAATACATAATCTATTGCCGAAAATCCACCGATACCGAGGATAAGCAACTCCTCTCCCTCGATGCTCAAGAGCGAGAACTTTTAGAGCTTGCCGAGAAGCACGGCCTTGAGGTTGTTAAGATCATGCGTGAAAGTATGTCCGCTAAATCTGTCGGCCGTCCTGTCTTTAACGAGATGATGAAACTCGTTGAAAATAAAAAAGCTGACGCTGTTCTCTGCTGGAAACTCGACCGCCTCGCAAGAAACTTTGTAGACGGAGGGAAAGTTATTGATTCTCTCCAACGCGGAGTGATTCAAGAAATACGAACATACGAATCCACTCATCTGCCATCCGACAACGTGCTTCTTCTTGCGGTACAGCTCGGCATGGCTAATCAATATGTCCGTGATCTTAGCGTAAATGTAAAACGCGGGAACAGAGAAAAGCTCGCTCGCGGAGAATGGCCGAACCACGCACCATTCGGATATATCAATGACAAAGCGACAAAGAAAATATTTGTAGACGAACAGAATAAAAAATATATTGTCCGCGCTTACGAACTCTGCGCCAATGAAAGAAAAAACCTCCGAGAGATTTCTGATATTCTTTATGCCGAGGGTTTGCGTTCATCATCAGGAAAGAAAGTTTTTAAAAGTCTTGTCCATAGAATAGTCACCAATCCGTTTTATATGGGCGTTATGACCCGTGAGGGAAAGTTTTACGACGGCAAGCACGAGCCGATAATATCGAAGCAACTTTTTGACCGCGCTCAAGACGTACTTAACGGACGCTTGCACCCGAAGTCAAAAACTTTATTCTTCCCTCTTCGTGGCTTTATCTCGTGCGACAACTGCGGGTGTGCTTTGACTGCTTCCTTAAAAAAAGGACATCAGTATTATTACTGCACTAATGGGAAAAGAATCTGCGACGAACACAAAAGCTACCTACGAGAGAACGACCTTTATGAACACGTAGCAAAAATGCTCGGCGATCTTGCTTTTACCCCTCGGAAGATCGAACTTATGTATCAGGCAGCGAAAGAGCGTACAAGCTCCCAGAATGACTATAGCGAGAAAATAGTACAAACACTTACCGAACAGCTCAACGGTCTTAAAGTCCGAGAATCGAAGCTCCTAGACGCTTACATTGCTGAACAGATATCTAAAGAGCTGTACGATTCCAAAGTGCTTGAACTTCACAACGTGGGAGTGTCGCTGAAAAAGCAGATCAAAGAGGCAGAAAGCCGACAACCCGCTTCTACTTTGGAACCGATCAAAAAGCTATTTATGCAAGGCAGTACAAGCCAAAAAGAGTTTTTGGACGGTGATGATGCCAAAAAACATGAAGTAATAAAAAAGTTACTTTGGAACTTTTCAATGAAAGATAAAACCGTGGCTTCAATTAAGTACAAAAGTCCTTTTCAGGTGATCGCAAATGCACCTAAAAATGCCACTATTTCGCAAATGCTGCCGGACTTGGATTCGAACCAAGATGACAACTTTCAGAGAGTTGCCCCTATCGTCAGATTTCTTTTCAAAGCTGCCGGACTTGGATTCGAACCAAGATGACAACTTTCAGAGAGTTGCATCCTACCATTAGATGATCCGGCAGCTTTAAAAACAAATAACGACGATTCCCTTCGGGACCGGATATATATGCAAGCAGTTGCATATATATTCCCACCCTTAGATGGTTCGGCAATACTGATTATTTTTTGCCATTAGATTTACCCGCCGAGGCGGGTGATCCGGCAAAATTCACTTAACCCACCAACAATAGCCGAAAACCGGTCTTTTTTCAAGTGACTGCTGTTTTAGGGGCTTTGGGCGGCCGGTCACAAAATTTAGCGCTCGGCGTTTTGTTGTATGTGCTCCACCCAAAGGTCGACGGTTTATGATTAGCAAGAGTAACTTTTTAAATATATGGCAGACGCAAACAACGATCGAGACGACGACAATAACACGAGCGGTACCGACCGTGATATGGGCAACGCGGACAATACGGAACTTAACGACAAGAACGAGAACACTGATGCCTCCGACGAATCCGACAAGTAGTCATTGCTGAGCAGAGTTTTCATAGCGAGAGCATATAATGGCGCAATCCCCTTTTTTGCGCTATTATATGCCTACTATGGCAGATGAAATACAGATACAACAGCATGCAGACGGAAAGACTGCCGTCGAGGTAGCAGGCGTGCAGGTGAAGCCTATCGGCCACCGCCACCTGACGCCGGACGAGATCAAGAAGGGATGCATTGAAGTGCAGGGCACGAATGCCGACGGCGTGCGCATCTGCCGCATCAACGAAGAGCTCGCCCAGGGAATGGTAGAAATGGAAGCCTATGACAAGGCCGTGACCTTCTACGGATCGGCCCGCTTCAGCGAAGGCGACGAGTTCTACGACAAGGCTCGGAATCTCGCAAGCCGCATCTCAAAAGAGCTCGGATTCACCATTGTCACGGGCGGAGGCCCGGGCATCATGGAAGCCGGCAACCGCGGCGCATTCGAGGCCGGCGGCAAATCGATCGGACTCTCGATCAAGCTTCCTATGGAACAGAAGGACAACGCGTACATCACCGACGATGTCCCTTTCTACTTCTTCTTTACCCGCAAAGTAGCGCTTTCTTTCTCATCCGAAGTCTTCGTCTTCTTCCCCGGCGGATTCGGCACGCTCGATGAATTCTTCGAGATCCTCACGCTTGTCCAGACAGGCAAGCTCAAGCCGATCCCGATCGTGCTTTACGGCACGGAATTCTGGAAGCCGTTTGAGGAAGTGTTCAAGACCACCCTTCTTGGAAAATTCAAAACGATCAGCGAAGAAGAGCTTTCTCTCTTTACGGTCACTGACGACGATGATCTCGTGCTTGATATCGTCAAGAAGGCAAAGCCTCGGACTGAGAATCACGGCGACTGACCCACAATACAAAAGCCCCCGCGTACGCGGGGGCTTTTGTATTGTGGGTCAATTCTTCTTCGATGCCGCTTCGGCAAAAGCCTTGAAAAGCGGGTGCGGAACGAGCGGGCGCGATTTGAATTCGGGATGAAACTGCGTAGCAAGGAAAAACGGGTGCACGTCGCGCGGAAGCTCGGCGATCTCCATGAGCATGCTGTCGGGCGACTTGCCGGAGAACACGAGGCCTGCCTGCTCGAGCATGGGAATGTACTTCGGATTGACCTCGTAGCGGTGGCGGTGGCGCTCTGAGACGTGCTCTGCGCCGTAGGCTTCGCGGGCAAGCGTGTCCTTCCTGATATAGGTCATATAGGCCCCGAGGCGCATGCTGCCGCCGAAATCCTTCTTGTCGAGCTTCTCCTTCTGGGATTCCATGATATCGATGACGAGGTGCTCGCCGTCTTTGTTCATCTCGCGCGTGGTGGCGCCCGTGATGCCCGCCACCGTGCGGGCGAATTCGATCACCGCGAGCTGCATGCCATAGCAGAGGCCGAGGTACGGGATCTTGTGCTCGCGCACGTATTTGATGGCGCTGATGAGCCCCTCGATGCCGCGCGTGCCGAAGCCTCCAGGCACGATCACGCCGTCAAAATTCGAAAGATCCTTGAGCTTCTCGGGATTGGTCTCGTAATCCACCGAATTGATCCAGGTAAGCTTCGGGCGCTTGTTCACGGCGTAGCTTGCGTGGCGGATGGCTTCGATAACCGAAATATATGCGTCGGAGAGGACATAGTTGCCCGTATCAAAATATTTGCCCACGACGGCGATGTTGAGATCGCTCGATGCCGTGTGGATGCGGTTGGTGAAGATATCCCACTGCTCGGCGGACTGCACGCGGGCGTTCTTGCATGACATGAAAAGGATATCGCAGAGGATATCGGACATGTTCTCCTTTTCGAAGTTGCCGGGAATGTCATAGATGCTCTCGACGTCGGGAGCCGAGATGATGCGCGACGGCGAGACGTTGCAGAACATGGAGAGCTTCTCCTTGCGCTTGTCGTCGAGCGGATCGTTCGATCGGGCGACGATGATGTCCGGCTGGATGCCCGAGCCGTTGATGATGCGCACGGCCTGCTGGGTCGGCTTGGTCTTCATCTCCCCCACTTTTGAAGGCACCGGCAGGTACGAGACCATGACAAAGGCCACGTCCTTCGGATAGCGGAGCTTCATCATGCGGGCAGCTTCGAGGAAAAGCATGTTCTGATATTCTCCCACGGTGCCTCCCACTTCGATCACCACTGCGTCGGCTTCGGCCTTCTTCTGGGCGGCTTCGATGCGGGCAATGACTTCAAGCGGGATGTGCGGCACGACTTCCACGCATTTGCCGCCGTATTCGAGATTGCGCTCCTTTTCGATGACGGTCTGATAGACCATGCCGGTCGTCATGTAGTTGGCGCGGGAGAGGTCGACATTGAGGAAGCGCTCGTAGTTGCCCATATCCTGATCGGTCTCATAGCCGTCGTCGAGCACGAAGACTTCGCCGTGTTCGGTCGGATTCATGGTGCCGGCATCGACGTTGATGTACGGATCGATCTTGAGCGCCGTCATCTTGAGGCCGCGGTCCTGGAGAATCTTTGCGATCGATGAGGCAGTGATGCCCTTTCCCACGCCCGAGATGACGCCTCCGACCACGAAAATATATTTAGGATTCTCTGCCGTTTTTTTGCTGAACATCATTATAGTGAGTAGTTAGTAGAAAATAGAAAGTAGTAATGCACGGCCCAGCGCGCTTATGCGCTAGACCCGCAGGTAGCGGCGCGTAGCCAGAACGCTTGATAATGCTCCAAGACCGAGTCCGAATACAAGCAAAATGCCCGCAAATGAGAGAAGGTGGCTCAGGTAGTACGCAAAAAGATTGAGCCCCTGGAAGAAGTCGGTCATATGCTTGCCGAGCCAGTACGTGATCGGCACAAAGAGGAGCATGGTGACGATGGTTGCCACAAAGCCGTAGAGCGCGCCTTCGACAATGAAAGGCCCCTGGACATGCATGCGGCTCGCGCCGACGAGGCGCATGACGGAGATCTCTTCGCGGGCAAAATAGATCGCAAGGCGCACGGTGTTGAAGGTCACGATGACGGAGAGGAGCATGAGGACGAGCGTGACCACAAGGCCGAGCATTCGCCCTTTGGCAAGAAGGCCTTCGATGGCATCGATCTCGGCCTTGTTCTTGGCATAGTCGACATGGTCGATGATGGACTGCGTGCCCGCGCCGAGCGTGCTCGTATCGCTGAAGAAATTGGAGATGGTCTCGTACTGCGAAATATCCTTGGCGTTGATGTTGAGCATCGCGCCGATCGGATTCTGATCGAGCTCGTCGAGCGCCTGAAGGGTCGTCTGATCGTTGGCATGGCGATCGCGGAAGGCTGCAAGGGCGTCTTTTTCGGAGACATAGGTCGTATTCGCCACTTCCGGAAGGGCCTCAACTTCGGTCTTCAAGCCGAAGATGGATGTCTCGTCAGCGCCGGGCACGAAGTATACGGATACGTCTACCCTGTTTTCCACGCTTATGAGCGTGGTCTCAAGGACATGCTCGAAGAGAAGAACGCCGGAGAGCACCGAGAGCGTGATGGTCATCACCAGGACGGATGCAAGAGAGACAATGCCATTCCTCGTAAAGCTGAGGAATCCGGCACGAAACATTCGTCTGAGATTGGTGAATTGCATATCTTTGTATTAAATCATATATCTGCCGTCTTTGTCATCCCGAATGACACGGCCTTTTTCAAGAGTAATGACGCGCTTGCCGATCGAGTCGACGACGCCGCGGTTGTGGGTGGTGAGAATGATGGTCGTGCCGAGATCATTGATCTTTTTTAATATCTGGACGATCTCGTACGTGTTGAGCGGATCGAGGTTGCCGGTCGGCTCGTCGGCGATGATCACCTCCGGCTGGTTGATGATGGCGCGCGCGATGGCGAGGCGCTGCTTTTCGCCGCCGGAGAGCTGTCCGGGAAAGTGCGCCGATTTGTCGAGCAGGTCCACGAGATCGAGCACGTGCGGAACGTCGGCTGCGATCTCCTCGTCGGTCTTCCCCGCCGCTTCCATGGCAAAGGAAATATTCTCGTATGCGGTCTTGTTGGGCAGGAGCTTGAAATCCTGGAAGACAGTGCCGATGCGGCGGCGAAGCTTGGTGAGATCGCGGCCGTGGAGGCGATTGACGTCGAGCGATTCGAAAAAGACGGTGCCTTCGGTAGGCTCCTCTTCGGCCAGGATCATCTTGATGAGCGTAGTCTTGCCCGCGCCCGAGTGTCCGACGATCGACACGAACTCTCCGGAATTTATGGCAAGGGTGATGTCGTCGAGGGCGAGCGTGCTTTTCGGATATTGCTTTTTGACTGAGTTGAAGTAGATCATAGGTATCGATGGCTTCCTGTCCCGGGCGGCCTTATTAGAACAGCCATTACAAAAAGCTCAGATAGGAGAGCTTTGTGTACTTCTTATTATAACTTTTTTTCGGCTTCGATGAAAGCGTCGAGTTCGCCTTCTTCGAGGACGCCTTTGACATCGGAGGTTTCTACGCCTGTACGGAGGTCTTTGACGAGCTTATAGGGGTGCAAAACGTAGTTTCTGATCTGATTTCCCCATTCAATCTCGGTGCCTTTGCCGCTCTGCATGCTCTCGACGAGGCTCATATGCTCGTCTTCGGCCTTCTTATAGAGCTTCCCGCGGAGAATCTCCATGGCACGCTCGCGGTTCTGCTCCTGGCTGCGCTCCTCGCGCACGAGGATGGCAATGCCGGTGGGCTTGTGCACGATGCGCACCGCTGTCTCGCGCTTGTTGACGTTCTGCCCGCCCGGGCCTCCGGCCCGGGCAAAATCCACCTCGACATCGCCCTCATAGAGCTCAGGCATGGCCGCCTTCGGCACTTTGGGGATCACTTCGACGAGCGAGAAGCTCGTGTTGCGCTTGGCTTTCGAGTTGAACGGCGACGTGCGCACGAGACGGTGCACGCCGCTCTCGCGCTTGAGCGTGCCGTAGGCATTTTTGCCTTCCACTTCGAGCGAGATATTCTTGAAGCCGTTGCGGTCATTGCGATGCTCGTGGAGCACCGCGTACGCAAATCCCTTGCGGGCAAAAAACTTCACATACATGTCAAAAAGCATGCGGGAGAAATCTTCCGCATCGTCTCCTCCGGCGCCCGTGATGATCGAGAGGATGGCATTGCCGCGATCGAATGCCGCGACGCCTTCTTTCTTTACCTTGAGCTCGCCAAGCTCGCGGACCATAGCCTGCGCTTTGTCCTTGTCGGACCAGAAATCCCCCCCGGACATTGCGGTTTCGATTTCAAGAATTCGCGCATCAATATCTGCCGAATCGTTCATGAGCCATTGGTCGGGATTGAACCGACGACCCCGTCTTTACGAAAGACGTGCTCTACCAACTGAGCTACAATGGCAAAATTTGGGAAGACGCAATTGCCTTCCCAATCATTGGGAAAGGGAGCTGTTACGCACTCATAAAATGACTAGCTGCTTCCAAGCTAACATGCTTCCCCTCTGATACCTTTAAAAAGAACACTTGAGCTGTTGTCCGGGATTGAACCGGAGACCTCGTTCTTACCAAGAACGTGCTCTACCAACTGAGCTACAACAGCAAATATGAGCCCCTTGGGCTGACCGCTCGATAATACTAGATTATTGGGCTTTTTTCAATCTTCCCCGAAAAATGAGGCAGCACATGATGATTCCGAAGATAGTCAGATATATCGGGAATATGGCAATTCCGTAGGTAAAGCGCGGAATGGCGGCAACGATCGAAAGGACATATCCGATGGTGACAAGCCCCCACGCGAGCAGATTCTCCGATCCCGGATCGAAATAGGTCTTTCTGAGCGTCGGCAGGTATGCGAAGAAATCGCCGAGAAGGTTCAGTGTCAGGGAAAATGCCGCATTTCGGAAGAGAATGTAGGTGACGATGGCCGATAAGGAGCAGACAAGGCAGATGTAGTCAAAGCGGGAGAACGCTCCTTTGGACCAATACTTGATAGAAAGAATGGCGATAAGGCACGGCGTGGCAAAATTGAAGAATGCGAGCGGCAGAGTCTCCTGGGCTCCCAGCTTGATCGAGAAATAAAAAGTGACCGCGCCCAAGATCGCCCAAAGCACCCAGCTCACCGGATGCGGCGTGCTCTTCCCTTTCATGATGGATATGATGTACGGAATCACCGAACTTGCGAACACAACTCCGGACAGCACGCCGATGATCTCATAGATCGTCATGTGAAAAGCGTAGCATAAAAGCTGAGCATTGCTCAATTACAAAACCTAAATGATTTCTTTCTGATAGCATCCCTCGCAATAGACTTTTTCGGGCCGGTCTTCGGCATAGGGCGTTTCAAAACGGTTCGGACACGATCCTCCGGAGAGATGGCCGTGGCCTTCTTCCCGGCACATGCATTGCCTCGGCCAGAGCTTCATCGGAAGCATCCGAGAACGGCGCATGTAATAGCGGCAATTCGGACACCATTTCGGCAGCGGCAATTTCATTCTTTTGTAGAACGAAAGCTCTTCGGGAAGAATCCGGTACGCGCTGGTGCATTGATATTTCACTTCGCCCTCGTTCAGGCATCTGAGTATCTTTGCCGATAGATCAGGAGATGCATCTGAAAGATCGTCGGGAAGATCAGCTGCATGCATATCTGCCTTGTGGCTTTTTGCATCGTTGTTCACCCATCTATAGCCAAGCGCCCGCGCTTCATTTTCTGCCAGCGGGAATTCTTCTACAGCGAGAGTCTCATTATAGGCAAACGGCGATAATTCTATCGGAAAGAAATCGCCGTAAAAATAGCGGTGGCCCTGCTTGTCGACATAGGGAACCTGCTTCATTTGCGCTACGATCTTCTGACGCAGATCTTCGTAGGCTTCCTTGTCGTATTGCTTGTTCAAGATGCAGTAATCTTTCGACTTGATGTTGACGCATCCGAAAGCATCCTTGAGGTCGTTGCAGTAACTTCCATAAAAACAGTTGCGCGCATTTCCCACACTGAAGCAGAAAGCGGTGTTGTAGCATCCCCTGCCGTTGCAAACGAGCTGATACATGCGCTCGCCGCGGCCCCCGTCCAAAAGATCATATGAGTCTTTCATGGTATTCACCGAATAGGTGACATATTTCAAATTCTCAGAATTCCATACGTAAAATGCATGTTTTACATTTTTTGAATTTTCTATCACATCGCCGCTGCAGTCCGGAGCGTTTATGAGCGTGGCAAAACGAACAATGCTGCTGCCCATCATATCTTTGTATTCCTGCTTCAATGCCTCCTGGGAAGCGCCTGATGTCGTTTGTATATCTTCTAGAGCATGCAGATATTCTTCTTTGGTGCATTGCCGGTTGCGAAACACATATCGCTTGTTGCGCTTGTTTGAGGACATGAAGCAGTCCTGGCAATTCACGCAGTTGAACAGGAACGACGAGCTGATGCACTGCTGCGATTTCGTGAGAAAGGAGCACATGTAGTTTTCATGCGAGTCGACGATCTCATAGCAGAGCTCATTTGCTTTGAAATTGAGCGAGTCGAAGCACATCTTATTCTCCTTGTTCGCAAACATGGAGTAGAAGATATTCTCGCAGCCGGCCACGTTATACGAAAGGTATACATTCGAACTTTTGTATGTGTAATTCGCATACTCGCACCCTTCCCCGTTGTTGTTGATCTGCTCCAGGCAAAGATGCGGTATGCGGAGCATGAGATCGTTGAATTGGGTGAAAAAATCCTTCGAAAAATCATAGTCGCTGCCGTAGTCCAGAGGATCCCATTTGTCGGAAAAATAGCAGGCAAAGCAGTACACAGTATATGGCGAATCAGGACGATACATGGAGATCATTTTTTTGGAACAGAGGTCGCAGATTCTGTTATAGATAGTCCTGACATTGAATGTCGCCATTCTGCCCTGAAGCCTGCAGGCCGGACAAAAGCGAGGCGCTGGAACGTCCATTTTTGCATAAAAATCAAAATCTTCGGACGCAACCGTAAAATCCGTTTTGCAGTTTTCGCAGGATTTTGTTTCGGGGACCATGGCCGAAGTATATCAGTTTTGCGGGTATGGGGCTGTGGGTGCTGGTCACAGATACTCCTTCGCCATCAGCACCCTTCCGAAAGCAAATAAATTTGCTTTCTCAGCCGCGCAATGTAAAAAAGCCCCATCGGGGCTTTTTTACATTGCGCGGCTGAAGGGTGCTGACCCCTCGACCTCTCGCGTGACAGGCGAGTGCTCTACCGTTGAGCTACAGCCGCATATTTTTACTTTTGACGCGCTCCATGAAAACGAAGCGAATCTAAAGTGTGTCGGCGGGAAGGATCGAACTTCCGACCTTGGGCTTATGAGTCCCACGCTCTAACCAACTGAGCTACGCCGACGTCTTATTTCAATCAAGGCAACCTTTTTCTCTCTTCTCCAACCCTTGATCTGAGCTTCTCGTTTCAACGCTTCTGACCTTGTTTGAAACTCCTCAGAATATACACGTTTTGTAACCGTATGGCTACTTGTGTAATGACCGCCTTTTTTATCCTTATGCTCTCGAAATCTTCTTTCAAGATCATTGGTTATGCCCGTGTACAGGCTGCCATCTTCACATTTTAATATATATACAAACCACATGCGGGTTCTGCCCTTCGACAAGCTCAGGGCCATTCGCCGCGCCAAAGTTAGCGTGAGGCAACATGGTCGAACCTGCATCCGAAGTGCCTGCCATGAAGCAAGCCGAAGGGCGCGTCGAATGGTTGCGGGGTCCGGAATCGAACCGGAGTCTCAAGGTTATGAGCCTTACGAGATACCACTTCTCTACCCCGCGTGTAACGGAAATAGAGATTCATCTGTATCTTTTCGAGACAGGAGGCTCATAACCAAGGTTATTCGCGCTATTTGTCCTTTCGGAGATACCACTTCTCTA
>Ga0134121_10000065_pt1 | contig 116141 bp, 100 predicted proteins | sample KB301_FD_96463 | JGI IMG/M metagenome (GOLD analysis project Ga0134121, IMG submission 96463) | Terrestrial soil microbial communities without Nitrogen fertilizer from Kellogg Biological Station, Michigan, USA - KB3-0-1 | ecosystem: Environmental > Terrestrial > Soil > Unclassified ...
CCGCCTCGGCGAGGTGGACGTCGAGGTCTTGAAAGGGATCGATCTCGACGTCCGGGAGGGCGAGTATGTCGCCCTCATGGGGCCGTCGGGCTCCGGAAAGTCGACCCTCATGAACATCCTGGGATGCCTGGACGTCCCCACGTCGGGCATCTACTCCGTCGGAGGGCAGGAGGTCTCGAAACTGTCCGACGACGAGCTGGCCGTGGTCCGGGGCCAGAAGATCGGCTTCGTCTTCCAGACGTTCAACCTGCTCGCGCGCACGAGCGCCATCGAGAACGTCGAGCTGCCGCTGCACTACCTGGGCCGTTCCTCCCGGAAGGCGGCCATGGACGCGCTCGAAGCCGTGGGGCTCGCCCACCGCCACGACCACCACCCGAGCCAGCTTTCGGGCGGCGAGCGGCAGCGCGTCGCGATCGCCCGCGCGATCGTCACCTCGCCCGCGATCATCCTCGCCGACGAGCCGACGGGCAACCTCGACTCGAAGACGGGAAAGGAGATCCTGGAGATCTTCGAAGGGCTCTCGAAGAAGGGCGTGACCATCGTGCTCGTGACCCACGACCGCTCGGTCGCGCTCCACGCGCACCGCATCGTCCATCTGCGCGACGGCCGGATCGAGCGGATCGAGGAGGCGCGCGCGGGCGTTCCGTCGGGGACGACCGTCTCCTCCGTTCTGGAGACTCCGTAGATGTTCTTCCTGCGCGCGTTCAAGGTCGCCCTCTCCGCCCTGGCGGCGAACAAGCTCCGTTCCACGCTCGCGGTGCTCGGCATCGTCATCGGCGTCTCGGCGGTGATCATGATGATCGCGATGGGCCGCGGCGCCCAGGCGAAGGTCGAGGAATCGATCACCAAGATGGGCGTGAACCTGATCTTCGTCTATCCGGGCGCGGTCTCGAAAGGCGCCAGCGGCGCCCGGACGTCGCAGGCCGAGACGCTCTCGCTGGAAGACGTCGACGCGCTCGGCAAGATCGAGCACATCGCGGCCGTCGCGCCGGAAGTCCGCCGGACGTTCCAGGTGAAGTACCTGAACCGGAACGAGTCGGCCCAGGTGATCGGGACCACGCCGCCGCACCTCGGCATCCGCAACTTCAACGTCGAGCACGGCACGTACTTCGACAAGTCCGCCATCCTGGGACGGCTCCGCGTCTGCGTGCTGGGCGGCTCCATCGCCCTCAAGCTGTTCGGCGGGATCGATCCGGTGGGCCGCATGATCCAGATCGACCGCAAGAACTTCCAGGTCCTCGGCGTGCTCGAGAACAAGGGCGGCGACTCGTGGGTGGGGTTGGACGACTCGGTCTACGTCCCCGTGACCACGGCCCTCTATCGCCTGTTCAACCGCCGCCACCTGAGCCAGATCACCATCTCGGTCGACGCGCAGGAGAACATCGATTCGACCATGGAACTGGTCGAAAGCGAGATGATCAAGACGCACAAGATCAAAGGCAAGGCGGAACCGGACTTCCTGGTCCGCTCGATGAACGAATGGCGCCAGCGGGTCCAGGAGTCGACGGGCGCGTTCACGATGCTGCTCATGAGCATCGCGTCGGTGTCGCTGCTCGTCGGCGGCATCGGCATCATGAACATCATGCTGGTGTCGGTGACGGAGCGGACGCGGGAGATCGGCATCCGCAAGGCGATCGGCGCCAAGCGGCGCGACATCCTGAAGCAGTTCCTCATCGAGTCGATGACGATCAGCCTGATGGGCGGCATCCTGGGCATCCTGATCGGCGTCGCGGGCGCGCAGATCATTCCGAAGCTGCCGATCTGGAAGGCGATGTCGAGCGGCGGCGAGTGGGAGAGCGTGATCTCGTACGAGTCGATCGTGGTCTCGTTCGTGTTCTCCTGCGGCGTCGGGGTCTTCTTCGGCCTCTACCCCGCGCTCAAGGCGTCGCGGCTCAACCCGGTGGAAGCGCTCCGCTATGAGTAGGGCGACCGCCCTCCTCTTTCTCTGCCTGGTCTCCTGCTCCGGACCGGACATCGCCCCTCCTCCCGCGCCGGCGGCCCATCCGTCGCGTCCCAAGGGGATCGACGGCCCCGGCGACCCCGAGCGGCGGGCAAGGTTCCTGTCCGGCGCTTCGTCCGCGGACGCGGCGGCGCTCGTCGCGACGAACAATCCGGCTCACCTCGACGCCGTCGCGGCGTTCTTCGTCAACGCGCAGAAGCCGTACGCCGAGCGCCTCGCCGCGCTCGCGGCGCTGCGGACGCTGCGGACCCAGGATTCCGGCGAGTACGCCCGCCTCTTCCCCGCCGTCCGGCCGAAGCTGTGGGAGGAAGTCTCGCACAGCGTGGGCCTGGCCATGTCGCCGGAGAACGAGAAGGCGTTCGTCGACGCGATCGGATGGCTCGCCGATCAGAAGGATCCCGCGGCGCGGCTCCACATCGAGCTCCACCTGGACCGGGAGACGCGGAAGCGCAAGCCGCTCCCCGAGCCCGCGCTTTGCGCGGCGGCCCTCTCGCTCGGCTCCTATCCGGAAAGCGAGAGCGCGCGCGAGACGCTCTGGACGGCGCTCAAGGATCCGAAGGAGATCGTGTCGGTCCGGGCCTGCTGCCTCAAGGCTCTGAAGGCCTTCCACCCCAAGGATCTCGAGGCCCGGGTGGTCCAGGTCGCCCCCCAGCCGGGCGACGACTGGCTGATCGACCTCCAGCGCCGCCTGCGCTGAACTGGAACAAAAAAGACGGTCTTTTTTGTTCCGTTCGCTGGTGTCCAATCCTCCATGATCCGACTGCTGCTCCTCGGGCTCCTGGTCCTCTCCCAGGACCCCCCGGACTCGCCCAACCTCCAGCCGCCGGCCGACGCGCCCAAGGAGGCCGTCGAAGCCGTCGAGACCGGCGCGAAGCTGATGGAAGAGGCGCGCAAGATGAAGACCGACCCGCTCGAGACGGTCGAGAAGGCGATCGTGGAGTTCAAGAAGGCCGACCGCCTGGCGGCGAAGACGTACCCCGCCGTCCACTATCACCTCGGCATCTGCTACCAGTGGACGAAGGAGTACGCCGAGGCGCGCCGGCGCCTCGAGCGGGCGCTGGAGATGCGGCCGAACTTCCACGAGGCGATGGTGGAGCTGGGCGACGTCTGCGCCTGGCTCAAGGACTACCCGAGCGCGATCAAGACCTACGACCGGGCGCTCGCGATGAAGCCCGACTACGCCCTCGCCCACCGGAACAAGGCGCTGTCGCTGATCCGCAACGACGACTACAAGGCGGCCCGGGAGGCGCTCGAGAAGGCGACCGCGCTCGACGCGAAGGACGAGATGGGCAAGGGTCTCCTCAAGCTCGTCCAGAAGGAGATCGAGGGGCCGAGCTTCGGCGGCACGAAATACACCCGCGAGTCCACCCACTTCGTCGTCGAGTGCGACGCCGACCAGGCGTTCACGGACTGGATCTCCAAGAACCTGGAGCTGATCACCACGAAGTACACGAGCATCTTCCCGCAGCAGGCCAAGCCGAAGTCGAAGTTCCGCTGCATCGTCTTCCGGGACCTGAAGGAATACATGGCCTCCGGCGCGCCGCCCAACACCGGCGGTTACTACCAGGACCTCACCAAGAAGCTGGTGTTCTACAGGCAGCCGAAGGACTCGGACACGCTCCTCGTGCTCTACCATGAGGCCTTCCACCAGTTCCTCGCTTACTATCTATATGGGGCCCCGCAGTGGTTCAACGAGGGGCACGGGGACTACTTCGGGCCGTCCGCCTACAACGAGAAGTCCCGCCAGATGGAGATCCGCCTCAACCCGTGGCGCCTCCCGCTGATCAAGCAGGCGATCGCGGCCGGCCGGACCCAGCCGCTCGACAAGCTGATGCTGATGACCCAGGCGGAGCTCTACGACCCGGGCACGATCGCGATCAACTACGCCGAATCCTGGAGCGTCGTCTACTTCCTCTGGCACTTCGACAACGGCAAGTACGCCCGCTGCCTGCAGCTTTATTTCAAGGCGCTCAACCACGGCGCCGGCCTGCGCGAGGCGTACGCCGAAGGGTTCGGGAAGGTCTCCCTCTCCCAGCTCGAGAAGGAGTGGAAGGACTTCACGCTGGCCCTTCGGTAACCCGCAACCGGAACGGTCCCCCTCGCGTCCCCCCAGGGAGGACAGGAGGGGGGATCCCTCCGGTTACCGGTGACGGGGTACTGGTTACTATTCCGGAACCGCTGCGAGTGGCCCTGCGTCATACCATGCGTTAGACTTCGGATGATCGTCTGAGGAGAATTCCATGAGATCCGCCATTGCCTTCGCCGCCACGGCCGTCCTGTCGCTGACGGCGTTCGCCCAGGACCAGGCCGCGCAGCCGCTCAAGGTGCGCAAGATCGTCGTCTACAAGCACGGCGTCGGGTACTTCGAGCGGGAAGGCAAGGTGACGGGCAACCAGCAGGTCGCGCTCACCTTCAAGTCCGCGCAGATGAAGGACCTGCTCAAGTCGCTGTTCGCCGTCGACCTCAACGGCGGACAGATCGCGACGATCCAGTACGACACCAAGGATCCGCTCTCGAAGCAGCTCGAGGACATCCTAATCCATGTCCCCGAGGAGAACACGCTGACGGCCTTCCTCACGCAGCTCAAGGGCGCGAAGGTCGAGGCGACGCTGGCCGGCGAGAAGGTGACCGGCAGCGTGCTCGGCATCGAGCCGGTGGTCCGGCAGACGAAGGACGGCACCGTGACGACCTACAAGCTCGTCCTCTACGCCGACGGCGGGAAGATCCAGCCGATCGACCTGCTCGAGGCGCAGAGCGTGAAGCTGCTCGACGAGGGCCTGCAGAAGGACCTCGCTCGCGTGCTCGACATCCACCTCAAGGCCAAGCACGCGGACCGGAAGTCGGTGGTGCTGAACGCCGTCGGCCAGGGCGAGCGCAACGTCCGGGTCGGCTACATCATCGAGACGCCGATCTGGAAGACGTCGTACCGGCTCCTCTTCACCGACAACGGCCAGCCGCTGCTCCAGGGCTGGGCGATCCTCGAGAACACGACCGACGAGGACTGGGACCAGGTGGACGTGTCGTTCGTCGCGGGGAGCCCGATGAGCTTCGTGATGGACCTCTATACGGCCTACTATCCGCAGCGGTCGGAGATCCCGGTCGGGGTGACGGCGGCGCCGAGGCCCGAGCCGATGGCGCTCCGGGACAAGGCCGCGGCCCCGCCCGCGCCGACGGCGGCGGGCCGGATGCGCGGCGCGGCGGAGAAGAAGGCGTTGGACGCGATGCCCGCGGACCGCGAGCTCGCGGAAGGCCTCCGCAGATCGGAGATGCGGAAGAACTTCGCCGAGGAGCTGGAGAACGCGGTGGCTCCCGCGGTCTCCGGCGTCGAGGTCGGCGACCTCTTCGCGTACCAGGCGAAGGAGAAGGTGAGCGTGAAGCGCGGCCAGGCCGCGCTCGTGCCGATCCTGTCGGAGCGGGTCGACGGCGGCGAGCGGATCCTGTTCTATCGCGGCTCGGTCGCGGCCAAGCCGATGAACGCCTACTACTTCAAGAACTCCACGGCGCTGACGCTCGAGGCGGGACCCGTCACGGTGTTCGACGGCTCGACCTGCGTGGGCGAGGGGCTTCTGCGGAAGGTGCTGAAGAAGGACATGCGGGACATGATCCCGTACGCCGTCGAGGCGGGCGTGTCGATCGACCGGAAGGTGAGCCAGCGGTCCGATCCCGTGACGCGGGGCACGATCGCCAACGGCGTCCTGACGCTGAGCTACACGCAGAATTTCGAGTCGGTCTACTCGATCAAGAGCCAGAACGGAAAGGACACGGTGCTCTACCTCGACCATCCGAAGACGGCGAACTTCAAGCTGTCGGAGCCCGCGAAGGCGGAGGAGGAGATCGACGGCCACTACCGGTTCAAGGTGGAGGTGAAGGCGGGCCAGACGCTCGAGCTGAAGGTCCGCGAGTCGATGCCCTCCGTGTCGTCGGTGTCGCTCCTGGGGACGCCGGCGGAAACGATCCGGTTCTATCTCCAGCAGCGGTACCTGTCGGAGGCGGCGAAGGCGATGCTGCAGCAGCTGATCGCGACGCAGGGCGAGATCAACCGGCTGCGCCAGCGCGAGTCGGCGCTCGGCCAGGAGCGGACGCGGATCACGGAGGACCAGGGCCGGGCGCGCGAGAACCTGCGCGTGCTGCGCGACACGCCGAGCGAGCTCGAGATGCGGAAGAAGTACCTCGCGTCGATCGACAAGAGCGAGGGGCGTCTCGAGCAGATCAACGAAGAGGGCCGCCAGGCGGCCACCCAGCGCCAGCAGCTCGAAGCCGAGCTCGCGAAGAAAGTGTCAGAGTTTAAGGATGAGTAACCGGTAACCTGTAACCCGTACACCGTACTCGATACACCGTAGGGATCTTCCCCTTCGTCCCCCCCCGAGGGGGGAAAGAGGGGGGGATACAGTTGCGGATTACGGAGTACGGGGTCCGGGGTACGGCTTAGGCTTCGGCGAGGTCTTTGAACGACGGGTCGTTCCAGTAGTCGCGGAAGGCGGGGTCGTTGAGGGCTTCGTCCTTGAACTCGCCGTCGTTCTTGATGGCGAGGTTGAGCGTCTCGAGCATCTTGTCGCGCTTGCGCATCCGGGCGTAGGTGGCGGCCATGTTGTAGTAGGTCGACGGATCTTCGGGGTCGAGCTCGCTGGCCTTCTGGTAGGCCTCGAGGGCTTCGTCGTAGCGCATCAGCTCGCGGAGCGCGGTCCCCATCTTCTCCCATCCCGCCTGGTGGTCGGGCTTGACGGCGATGAGCTTCCGGTAGATCTTGAGCGCCTCCTCCGGCTTGCCGTGACTGTGGGCGAAGCTCCCCTGGAGGAAGAGAATGTGCCCCTGGGCCTCCCGGTCGAAGGCTTCCTTCTGCGACTTGAAGTCCTTGTCGATCTTCTCCTTCTGGTCGCCGCCCATGCGGCGCACTTCGAGCTCGCTCTGCTGCTTCAGCTGGGCGTACGTCTCCTCGAGCTCCTTGTCGGCCTTCTGGCGGAGGGCCATGACCTCCTCGCGCAGCTTGTGGTCGGTGTTCTGCTGGAGGAGGTCGCTGAACCGCTCGATCTCGGCCTCCTTCTCCTCCTTGAGCTTCTTCACGAACTCGAGGATGTCGAGCTTCTTGGCCTCGAGCTCCTCGAGGACGCGGTCGGTGCGCTTGGTGATCTGCTGCGACTCCTCGATGTAGACGCCGGCCTGGCGGACGAGCTCCTTCCACTCCTTGAGCTTGGACGAGACGTGGCCGACGAAGTAGATCATGACGAGGACGAACGCGGTGGCGATGATGGCGACCGTGATGGAGAGGATGCGGATCTCGTTCTTGGCCTCGCGGGTCTTGTCGTCGACTTCCTTGATCCGGTTGTCGACCTGATCGCGGATGCGGTCGGCGTCGAACCGCGTGCTGCCGAACTTCTTCTTGCCCTCGTCTTCCCACCACTTGTGCCACTTCGCGTAATCGGGCCCGTTGCCCCGGACGCCCGTGAGCCGTTCGAGCGCGTTGTCCGCAGCGCTCCGGACGGAGTCGTCGAACTCGCGTCCCGGAATGAGCAGATCAATGAGGGGGCGGATGCCGACCTGGTCGCCCTTCTCGGCGATGGTGGAGATGGCGTTCTTCCGGACGGTGGGATTCACGTCGCGGAGGTTCTTGATCTCATCGCTCTGAACGAGCAACAACAGCGACAGGATCAGCGTCATGGGGAAGGATTATACCGGTGACAATTCCGCCAAGTCAACCGCGGTCCCCCGCCTCCATCAATGATACTGGTCAATTTATCCCCAGGATGGGGACAACTCGACCTGGTTGATCGATGGGGATCGGGTGTTACGGGGAGGTAACAGTGGGAACGGGGAGTAACCGGACCGGCTTTCCGGGGGCTGCCTTGACTCTGTTAGTCCTTATGGGATAAGCTGTTATGAATCCCAGGGATGGCACTGACGTTGCTCTGGACGGGCTGCCACTAGGGCTGGTCTGTCTGAGTCGAAAGGGGGGCTTCGTGAGGTATTCCGGACGCAGGAAGGGCGCTGTCCTGATCATCGTCCTCGGGGTGCTGGCGGTGCTGGCACTTCTGGCGACGACGTTCGCGACGCTGCAGGCCACCGAACGCCAGGTCGCGGTCAACTATCTCGACACCGTCCGGGCGAAGCTGCTGGCGCAGTCCGGCGTCCAGGACGCCGAGGCCAAGCTGCGCGAGTACTTCCCCTTCCGTTACTTCAACACGGTCAACGCCCGGGCGCCCAAGCCCTGGAAGTACTGGGGACAGGACAACAAGGAGCTGGTGGAGCCTCCGGTCGACGACAAGCTTGAGCTGTCGACCAACCCCTCCTTCGCCCTCGAGGCCGGCCCCGGCAATATCGTGGAAACCCCCCAGGATCCGACCGACGCCAACGTCACGCCCAAGGAAGTGATCATCGAAGGCCGGAAGGCGGGCCTCTCGGGCACCAACGGCGGCACCTATGCGAAGCACGGCGACCAGTACTCGCTGCGGGTCACCGACACGTCGGGCCGCCTGTACGTGAACGACGGCGTCGACGGCACGGCCCAGGGCAAGAACAACAGCGTCTCCCGCAACATGCGCCGCATGATCAACGTGCTGGGTGACGTGCTCCAGACCGCGAAGCTAGGCGACCGGATCATCGACAGCCGGCCGTCCGAGGGCTACCGGAGCATGCAGGACATCCTCAAGGCCCTCAACTACGATGAGCTGCTCTTCAACCGGGTGAAGAACTACCTCACCATCTATGCGTGGGTGGACACCAACGTCGTCAATCCCGTCCCGCTCAACGCGCAGACGGCGGCCCAGTTCGAGAACCTGACGGGCGTGCAGTACAACCGCGGCACGAACCGGGTCTTCCGGGCGGGCAGCGAGATCCAGGGCGTGGACGCCGCCGGCGCTCCGCTCAACTACGGCCTGGACTACATGCAGAACGGCAACGACATCAAGCGCCTTGAAGTGCGCGTCTTCGGCCTCGACTCGCTCAATCCCCAGTGGATCGAGGTCGTCGCCCGCGCGCCGGTCAACGTGAACTCCGCGCCCGAAGAGGTCCTCGTCGCGGTGCTCACCGGCCTCCAGGGCTGGTACGTCACCGACCGGCGCCGCAACAACCCCCGGTGGCAGGGCGACCTCTACCTCTCGTTCAAGATGCAGCTGAAGTACTACCCCGAGGTCAACAGCAAGGGCGACGAGTACGGCTACCTCGTCGACACCTTCCCCATCGTGAACACCGTCGGCACCGGCGTGCAGGGCATTTCGGCCCGGATGCTGGCGAAGGAGATCATCGCCTGCCGCAACGGCGACCAGGGCAAGTACGCGAACTACAACCCGAAGGTCCCCGGCGGCAAGTGGTTCGGCGGACCCTTCAAGAGCTGGCACCAGTTCAACGCGTTCGTCGACTTCCTGGCCCAGCCCGTCGCCGACGGCGGCGCCGGCTTCCTGGACGACAAGCGCATGGAGCTCTTCAAGGACTATGAAGAGGAAGGCGTCGACCCGATCGGCTTCGGCGCGCTCGTGCCGTCGCAGGTCCAGTACGAGTACGCCAACCAGGCGATCGCCGACGTCCTCAAGGCCAACTTCAACCCGAACTGCCACCTGAACGAGCTCAACCCGGACGCCAACATCTACAACATCGTGGACAAGACGGACCTCTTCGTCAACTCCACGGAATTCTGCTTCATGCCCACGGGGTACTTCGAGGTCGAGTCCCTGGGCCGCGTCCTCCGGTCCCGCTCGAACGTCCCCGACCCCGACGCCTACATCGGCGACAACGACATCGCCGCGCAGGCTCGTGTGACGGCGATCTTCAAGATCTACGACATGTACCGCGAGTCGACCCAGAAGCAGTTCTACGGCGGCCAGCTGACCCCCGAGAACTCGAACTGGGGCACGAACAACGCGCGGTCCATCGAGATCGGGCCCGAGCCCGACAACGGCGTCTTCCCCGGCAACCTCACCCAGAACGGCAAGGAGCCCGCGGACAACGAGTGGGACGGCTATCTCGCCCTGCCCACGATGGGCGGCGTGTTCGGCGGCAACCACGGCGCCGCGCCCAAGCTGCCCAACACCCTGGTCAAGACGTCCGACCTCGGGCGGTCGCCCCATCACGGAGCGATCATGCACGCCCACTTCACGCTCGACCAGGACTGCCACGACCACCCGGTCGACCCGCAGGAGATCGGCAAGAACAAGCCGATCGCCCAGATCGCCGAGTCCTACAACGTGCCGGACTACGTGAAGGGCTCCGGCCTGGCGGCCACCGGCGGCCCCTACAATCCCACGATGGGCCTGCCCGGCCAGTATCGCCTCGCGAAGAGCTTCCGCCTGGATCCGGATCCGAAGTCGGGCAGCGTCCCGGCGCGGAACCTGGACCCGTACGCGCCGTCCGACCTGCGCATCGACGGCACGTACGTCGAGCGCCACTCGGCGCCGGTCTACTACAACCTCAAGGGCGGCCTGGGCGTCTGGAACTACGCCGGGCCCGGACCCCACATGGGCATGATCAGCTTCTGGTGGAAGCCCTCGTACTCGCCGGAGCGGACGGGCAAGATCCGCACCCTGTGGGACATGAGCCGCTACCACGACACCTGCGGCCAGAACGTGAACGTCTGGCCGTTCGCCCTGTGGTTCTATCCGTCGCACTACAACCCCGGCACGTCCGAGGCGGTCGGCCCCAAGTACTGGCACAACAACATGGGCAAGTTCGAGCCGTGCTCGATCGTCGGCGGCTCCAAGCAGTGGCACGGGTCGTCGAGCGGCAACCCGAACCCGACCCATGAGTTCGGCCGCATGACGGTCTGCCTCAACCACCTGTCGCACCTGGACCACAAGTGGCTGAAGCCCAGCCCGCTCCAGGCCCACCGGTGGATCAACACCACGTTCATGTGGAACCTGGCGGTCGGCGGCGACAACTCCGGCGTGCGCACGAGCCAGCTGTGGATGAACGGCTCGGAAGCCTACACGAAGTACAACTACTGCGGCATGACGGGCTTCACCTCCGGGTACAGCCGCATCAGCATGTTCGAAAAGCACGACGGCGGCGCGTGGAACCACATCCGCCTCGGCGGCTCGTCGATGGAGTGCAACCGCGCCAAGCAGGACTCGCCCGAGAACGGCGCCTACAAGGGCAACTTCTCCGGCGACCACACGATCGACGAGTTCTACGCGTGGAACACGGCCGGCGCCCAGTACGACATCCTGTGGACCGGCGGCCGCTACTACTGCCCGACGAACTTCGGCGGCACCGGCGGCGCCGGCCAGATGGCGGCCCAGGGCCGCTTCACGTCGACGCCGCTCATCAACATGGTCCCCTACGTCTCGCGGACGCTGGCGCCTCCCGCCGCGGGCTCCGGCAGCGGCGGCTCCATGATCATGGATCCCCCGACGCTCCGTATCCTGGGCATGTCGTGGACGTGGTACGGCGATGTGCCCGACCACAACCTGACCCCGATCCAGACCTGGGACGGCCACCGGGTCCTGTACGACTACTCGAAGGACCCCCAGGGCCTGGCGGCCCGGGACCTGCTGCCCAAGGTCGGCGCGGGTATCGAGGAGAACGGCCAGGTCTACGGCCCGTTCTACGAGGACGGCTTCTCGCCCGTGCTGAACACCAAGAGCCGCACGCCGTCCATCCAGGATCCGACGAAGCTCAAGTACTTCGTCCAGATCGAGATCGCGGCCGCGAACCGGCCCATCCTGCTGGCGACGCCGGTCATCGACGACGTGACCCTGTTCTGGGACGACAGCCAGTCCCACCTGCTGTCCTACGTGTTCGACAATCGGAGCTTCTAGCATGCTCAAGCGCACGGCCGTCGTCGCGGCGCTCACCCTGCTCTGGCTCGGGCCCGCGCGCGCCGAACAGGACGACCTGGGGATGTCGCTCACGTGCAAGCCTCCGTCCTTCAAGGTGCGGAAGCCCCTGCTCATCCTGAACGGGACCTGCTCGCTCCCCGACGGGGCCTACCTGAAGGTGAACCTCTCCCGGGTGACCGAGCAGGTGCTCGGCCCCGAGCTGTCTCAGGTCTACGTCGGCGCCGGCAACGGCACCTCCGAGATCAGCAACAAGAAGTTCATCTACGACTCCAACATCGACGGCCCCGGCAAGTACAACGTGACGATCACCATCATCGACGACCTCCAGATCAAGGAGCTGGTGGCCGAGGTCAAGAAGCGCGCCGGCAACAAGCGGAATTACCAGTTCGAGTTCCTCGTCTGGGGCGACGACCTGATCGGGACGATCTCGTCGAAGCTCAACGAGCTCGCCGGGCTGGTCAACGAGACGCGCGAGATCGTGAAGAAGTTCGAGCAGGCGTCCGGCAACAAGGCCCAGTGGGACGCCCAGATGAAGCCTCTGCAGAACGAAGGCCTCAGGTTCCAGGCGAAGCTCGAGAACCACGAGCTCCGGGCGTATTATCCGGCGGCCATCAACAACATGTACTACACGATCCGCAACGTGGTGAACAACGCGCCCTACTACACCTTCGGGCAGGACGGCAAGTTCTCCGGCGCGAAGGACTACCACGCCGACGGCGAGAAGGTGAAGACCTTCCGCGGCGAGGAGTTCAACTGGGACAACCTGAAGCGGTACATCGAGGACACCCCGGCCATCGGCGGCCGCGAGTTCTGCCTCTGGATCATCAAGGACCTGCGCCGTACGGCGGGCCAGATGCGCCCCGACATCCAGGAAGCCATCAAGCTCCACAAGGCCTCCCCCGGCGTCGACTTCTGGCAGGAGCGCCTGTCGAAGGCGACCTTCTCGGACCTCGACGGTCTGGAAAAAGAGGTCCGCGGGCCGAAGGCCAAGGACAAGCCGCCCGAGAAGGGGAACTAAGCCCTACCTCCCCGACACGCTGATCCTCGGCTGCAGATTCTCCTTCAGCACGATTCCGTTCTTGTCGAGCAGCGCCCCCGTCACCCGGTGGAGCGTGTGCCAGGCGAGGTTGTAGTCGATCAGCGCCTTGAGCTCGTCCGTCTTCGCCTGCACCAGCTGCTTCTGCACGTCGAGGACCCGGAACGTCGTCGACAGTCCGTGCTCGTTGCGGCTGATTTCGCCGTCGAGCTGCTCCTGGGCGAGGATCCGCGCGCGGCGCGTCGCCTCGATCCGCTTCTCGTCGGTCTTGATCGACCGCACCGCGTCCCGGACCTCGACCAGCACCTGGTTCTCGAGGTTGCGCACCTGGAGCAGGAACCGCCGCTTCTCCAGCTCCGCCCGGTGATAGGCGCCCCGCGCCTGCGACTGCTCCAGCGCGTACTCGAACGAGAGCAGCACCGACCAGTTGTGGAAGTCGGCGCCCCGCACGTCCTTGTTCGCCTGGCCGAAGGAGCCTTCCGTGCCGTTCAGGAACGCGCTCCCGACCAGGTCGAGCTTCGGCAGGAGATTATTCTCGGCGCGGACGAGCACCGCGTCCTGGCTCCGGAGCTGCGAGCGCAGCTGGCGGACCTCGGCCCGGCGCTGGAGCGCCTCGTCCATCGCCTGGTTCACCGCGACCTGCTCGTCGAGGTCGGCCGCCTGCACGCGCGGGGGATCGACGGGCACGAGGAGGACGGTGTCGCGCAGGAGCGACGGATCGACCAGCCGCTTGAGCTTGTCCGTCGCGCTCAGCACGGCCGCCTCGGCGGTCAGGATGCCCTCCTGCTGGGCGGCGACGCCCGCCTCCGCCTGGGTGACGTCGATGCGCGCCGCCAGGCCGCGGTCCAGCCTGCGCCGCGTGTCCTCCAGCAGGCGCAGCGCCACCTCGAGCGACTGGTCCTTCACCTTCTTGTTCTCGATCGAGAAGACGAGGTCCCAGTAGCCCTGCATGACCGAGAACACGGTGTCGCTGAGCGACTTCTCGAACGCGTCCACCGACTGGTCGCGCGTGTGGCGGGCGATCACGAGCGTCGCCGTGTTGGCGGCCGTGCCCCGCCCCTGGAGCAGCGGGACCGTCACCGAGCCGCCGAGGGTCTGCGACCAGATGGGATTGATGAGCAGGAACGAGTTGTTGCTCTCGGACCGGTCGTTCGAGAAGCTCAGGTCGTAGCTCGCGCCGAACGGCAGCAGCTTGCGGAGGCCGACCGTGAAGGCGACGTCGTCGTTCCGCAGCTTGGTCGCCCCCGACAGGGTGCTCACGCCCGGCGAGACGTCGCGACCGCTGGAAACCGTCGCGTACAGGGTGTGGTCCCACTGCCCCATCGTGGCGAAGATGTTCTGGTCCTCGATCCACGGCTGGAACCGGGCGACCTCGATGTCGAGGTTGTGGTTGAGGGACAGGCTCACCGCCTCGCGGGCCGACAGCGGCAGCTGGCGCCTCACGGCGGCGGCCGACGCGGCGTCCTTCTCGTTTCCGCCGTCGAACAGCGCGGCGCACAGGAACCAGGCGAGCAGGCTCATGCAAGCATCCTCAAAATTGAAGTCATACCGGCCCGGAAGGCGACGTATAATTATAGGTACCAGAGAGGGGGTCCGGAAGAGACAGAGACTCGGCGGGAGCGCGCAACATGAAACCGGTCGCCCTGGCGTTCGCATTCCTCGTGCCCTTGGCCCTTCACGCTCAGGATGAGCTCGACAAGATCCACGTCCGCATCGCCAAGAAGGTCGCCCCCGCCACGGTCGCCGTGGACAGCGGCGGCCTCCGCGGATCGGGCATCCTGATCGACAAGACCGGCATCCTCCTGACGTCGCCGACCGCGGTCGGGACGACGTCGACCCGCGTCACGGTCGTGACGAAGGGCTCCCGCACCTACACGGGCAAGGTGCTGGGGCGCGCCAACGACCGGGAGCTGGTGGTGGTGAAGATCGACGCCGCCCAGGACCTCCCCTTCGTCGAGCTGGGCGATTCGGACGCCGCCCGCGCGGGCCAGGTTTCCTACGTCTTCGGCGACAGCTACGACAGCATCCGGTCCGACGACCAGGCGGCGATGTCGCTCGGCGTGATCTCGGGGATCTACGAGCTGACGCAGCGCCACGACAAGTCGAGCTACCTGGGCAAGGTGCTCGAGACGTCCGCCGCCGTCAATCCCAGCCAGAACGGCGGGCCGATGGTGGACCGCGAAGGGCGGCTGATCGGCCTGGTGACGCTCAACTATGACGACTCCAAGTTCACCGGGCTGGCCGTCCCGATCAACACGCTCAAGCCGCTCATCGAGAAGATCCGCAAGGAGCACACGTCGGCGCCCGTCGTCATCGCGCCGATCCGGCCCGAGCCGGTGCCCGAGCCGAAAAAGCCGGTCGAGCCCGCCCCGAACGCGGAGCCGCCGGGCGAGGCGTGGCTGGGCCTCGAGGTGAAGTCCGTGGCCGGCGGGGTCGAGATCACCCGGGTCACCCGCAAGAGCCCCGCGTTCCACGCCGGGCTCCACCGGGGCGACGTGGTGACGATGATCGACGCCGCCAAGATCACCTCCGAGGAGTCGTACCAGAAGACGCTCGCGCGCAAGGCGCCGCACGAGACGGTCCGGCTCATGATCCGCCGCGACGGCGGGTCGCTCGAGGAAGTCCTGGTCAAGCTGGCGGCAAAACCGGTCTACTAGAAGGAACGTGCGATGATCCTTCGAACGTTGGTGCTGGCGCTCGCGCTGGGCGGCGTTGCGGCCGCGCAGGAAATCCGCACCCCGGACCTCGTCACGGAGATGGAGGGCGCCTACCAGAAGGCCGCGCAGAAGGCGGCCGGGTCGGTCGTCGCCATCAAGGTCGACCGGGAGCCCGAGGCCGACAAGTCGAAGAGCGTGCCGATTCCCGGCATGCGCCGGTTCGGAGGAATGCAGCCCCCCGAGGACGTGTTCGCCAAGCGGCCCGCCGCCTGGTGCAGCGGCGTCGTCCTCGAGTCCAACGGGACGATCCTGACGACCTACTTCAACATCTCGGGCAAAGTGAAGTCGGTGAAGGTCCTGCTGCCCGACGGCCGCGAGCTTGAGGCGAAGATCCTGGGCTACCACGGCGGGTACGATCTTGCCGCCCTCAAGGTCGAGGCCGAGGGCCTGCCGACGCTGGCGCGGTCGCGGGTCGAGGACCTCAAGGCGGGCCACCCGGTGATCGCGCTGGGCCGGGCGCCTGACGGCAAGGGGCTCACGGTGAATCCCGGCATCGTCAGCGCGGCGTCGCGCATGTCGGGCCGCGGGCTGCAGCTCGACGCGAAGCTGAACTACGGCAACGTGGGCGGCCCGGTGGTGGACCTCGAGGGCCGGCTCGTCGCGGTGAGCTGCAAGGTCGACGTGAAGTACGCGTCGGTCTACGGCCAGAACTCCGGCGTGGGGTTCGCGATCACGCACGAGAAGTTCTCGAACATCCTGGCCGACCTGAAGGCCGGCAAGAACGAGATGGAGATCAAGCGGCCGCTCCTGGGGATCGTCTGGAACCAGACGAGCACCAAGGAGGGCGTCGAGATCGAGAGCATCACGCCCGGCCACGCCGCCGAGAAGGCGGGGATCAAGCCCAAGGACGTGATCGTCGAATTCGACGGCCGGAAGCTGATCACCTTCGACGACCTCAAAGAGTCGATCATGAAGAAAGTGCCCGGGGACAAGGTCCTGGTGAAGGTCCTCCGGGGATCGGAAGAGATCGAGTTCGAATGCACCCTGGGCTGGGATTATGAGAGATAGCCTGAGCGCGCTGGCGGTCGTCCTGGCGATGTCGTCCGCGGCCTGGGCCCAGGGGGCCGACCAGGCGGCGCGGCTCCAGAAGAAGATCGAGGAGTGCTCGCGCCACGTCAGCGAACGGTTCGTCTTCTTCGGAGGCGGCTCCGGCGTGCTGATCTCCGAGGACGGCTACGCCCTCACCAACCACCACGTCGCCGGCACGCTCCAGACGACCAAGGTGACGCTCTTCAACGGGAAGACGCTCACCGCGAAGCTGGTCTGCACCGACGCGCTGGGCGACCTCTCGCTTTTCAAGGTCGATCCGGGCGAGGACAAGCTGCCGTTCATCCAGATGGGCGATTCCGACAAGCTCGAGATGGGCCAGTACGTGATCGCCTGCGGCAACCCGTTCGGCATCACCCAGCGCGAGCTCGACTCGAAGTACTATCCCACGATCACCCTGGGGATCGTCTCCGCCATCCACCGGAACCAGCAGACCTACTTCGACTGCATCCAGACCGACGCGTCGGTCAACCCCGGCAACTCCGGAGGCCCGCTGGTGACGCTGGACGGCAAGCTGGTGGGGATCAACGGGCGGATCGCGACGCGCTACATGAACCGCGTGAATTCCGGCGTCGGCTACGCGATCCCGTCGAACCAGATCAAGAACTTCCTTCCCGAGATGAAGACCGGCGGGACCGAAGGGAAGGCGTTCCACGGCCAGATCAAGGGGCTCGCGCTCACGACCGCGCTCACCGACGGCCAGGGGGCGCGCGTCGCCGCCGTCCGTCCCGGGACCACCGCCCAGAAGGCCGGGTTCCAGACCGGCGACATGATCGTCCGGGTGAACAAGGCCCCGGTCTTCAACCGCGAGCGGTTCCTGGGCGCGATGGGGATCTATCCCGAGAACACGGAAGTGACCGTGGTCGTGCTCCGCGACAGCGAGGAGGTCAAGCTTCCGGTGACCCTGGACCGGTTCATCGACGGCCAGTACCTCCCGTTTAACACCCGCAGCAAGGCGCGCGGCTACCTCGGCGCCAAGCTGGAGGAGAAGCGCGAGGGGCTGACCGTGGACTACGTCGCTCCCGGCTCCCCGGCGGACAACTGCGGCCTGCGCGAGGGAGACCTCCTCGTGAAGGTCGACGGTCTGCCCGTCCGGACCGCGGAGGAAGTCATCAGCCGAATCGGCGAGATGTCCCCGGGCGACCAGCTGCGCCTCACAGTGCAGCGCGGCGCCCAGACTCTCAATCTCAAGGCGACGATCGGCCGCCGCGGCGAAGAATAGGTCCCGGAATCGCGCAGCCGAAGATCGGGAAGAACCGTCCCCCCTGCGTGCTCCCGCTCCGGACTTCGGGGGAAAAAGAATGCCGCTGCGGCGACAAGCGTCGCCCCAGCGGCATCGAGAGAGGGAGGAAAAGGACAAATTTAACGGCCGCGGGCGGTCTTCATGCGGTCACGCTGCGGATCAGGGTGCTCGCCTCCACGATGCCCCCGACCCGCGGCCGGAATTTTCGTCACACCTTCATGTCCACCCCTGAGGACTCGAACATCTCGACCCGGCCCACGACGCGATAGACCGCGTCCACGTCGTCGTGGGTGAGGAACTCCAGCGGGAACTCCTTGTTGAGCGGCTGGAGGACGATGTGATCGCCCTGCTCCAGCATCACCTGGCGCACGAGCGCCTGGCGCTTCTGGCGCAGGCTGAACACGATGTAGACCATGGAGCCGTTGCGGATCTTCTCCTCCTTGGCCAGGAGGACCACGTCGCCGCGCGAAAACCCGGAGCCGCCCTGCTGCTCCATCGAGTCGTCGCAGACCGTGGCCGCGGCCTCGAGCGAGGTCCGCGACTTGGGCAGCGCCAGGACGGCGGCCACGGCGGGCTTCACCCGGCCGTCGGCGCCCAGTTCGGACGCGTAGCCCGTCGACAGGGTGTTCAGCAGCGGGACGCGCGAGAGCTCGACCGGCGAGGCCCCCTCGGTCTCGGCGAGCGCCATCACGCGCTGCGCGTCCTCGCGGATGATCGCCGGAGCCTTGTCCGCCCAGGCGATGCGGACCAGCGTCCGCTCGTCCTGGCTGAACAACTTGGCGAACTTCTTGATGATCTTGACCGAGGGCGGATTCACCTTGTCGTTCTCGATTCCGGAAACGTAGCCCTTATGCGAGCCGATCTTCCGGGCCACCGCCTCCAGGGTCAGGTTCCTTTCCTTCCTCAGTCTCTTCACCAGGTCGCCGAAGTTGGACACGTGCGCCTCCTCCTCAAAGTTGCAGATCAACCGACCATCGCTTCAATGCGTTTCTTGAGATCGACCAGACGAAGGGGCTTGGGCAGGAACCCGTCGGCCCCGCTGCGACGGACCTCGAGGGGATCGATCTCCCCGCCGTAGGCCGACATCGTCAGGATCGGGACGTTGCGCGACTTCTTGTAGCTCTGGAAATGACGGCACACCTGGAGGCCCGAGAGGTCGGGCAGCCGGATGTCCAGCAGGATCACGTCGGGCTGGAAGACGGCCAGCCGGGCGGCCGCGTCGAGGGCCGTCGAAGCCACGTCGACGTCGTACCGGTCGTGCAGGGCGTCCTTGAGCAGCTCCAGGAGGTCCAGGTCGTCGTCGACGACCAGGATCCGGGGCCGGACCACGCGGGCGAAGTCGGGGATGTGGTTGGCCTTCATGAATTCACGCAGGCTCTCGGCGGCCACGCGGCGGTGCTTGGAGCCGGGGATGGTGTAGCCGCGGAGTTTTCCGCCGTCGATCCACTTGATGACGGTGCGCTTGGTGACCTGGCACAGCTTGGCCACTTCGCCGGTCGTGTAGGACGTCTTCCGCTCGCCGCTCATATATAAGCTATACAAAGTATACAGAGTATACCCTTGAAGTCAAGCGTTCCGTAATAAATCTTATCGAACGAGGTTCAATCTAGAACCATGCCCGGAATGCAGATGTGCCTTAGAGGAGGGGGAGCTCGACCCGGAACACCGAGCCGTGGCCGAGCCGGCTGTTGACGGTGATGCGCCCGTTGTGGTTGTGCACGATCATCGCGCTGATCGACAGCCCGAGACCCAGCCCCTTCCCCACCGGCTTCGTCGTGAAGAACGGCTCGAACAGCTTTCGGCGCACCTCTTCGGGCATCCCGCGGCCGGTGTCGGCGACCTCGACGAGCACGTGGCCGGGCTTCTGCGCCGTCCGCAGCGTGACCGTCCCCTTCTTCTCGATCGACTCGCCGGCGTTCTTGAGCAGGTTGAGGAACACCTGGCTCATCTGGCCGCGCAGGCAGCGGACCTGGGGGATCCGCCCCAGCTTCCGCACGACCCGGATTCCCGGGCGCAGCTCGCGCTGCATCAGCGTCACCGCCTCCTCGAGGCACTGGTTGAGGTCGACCAGCTCCGCCGTGCGGGTGTCGCGCGCGAAGTTGCGGAAGTCCTGGACGATCTCCCGCGCGTGGCGAGCCGCCTTGAGCGCGTCGCGGATCATGCCGCGGAACTTCTCGACCCGCGAGGCGGTGCCGCGGATCTTCTTCGCGCGCGCGCCGTCGAGGGAGAGCGGCAGCAGCACGTCGCTCACCTCCTCGAGCAGCTGGAGGTTCCCGTACATCACGTTGAGCGGATTGTTGATCTCGTGCGCGACGCCCGAGACGAGCATGCCGATCGAAGCGAGGTTCTCGGACCGGATGAGCTGCGCCTGGGCCTCCTTGAGGTCCTCGTACATCTGGCGCGTCTCCTCTGCGGCCCGGCGGAGGTTCTCCTCGGTCTGCTTGCGGCCCGTGATGTCGCGGAAGTACCAGACCCGGCCGTAGTGGACCCCGCCGGCGCCCTTCACCGGCGCGCTGTAGCGGTCGAACGCCCGGCCATCCTTCAGGCGGATCTCGTCCCGGCTCTCCTCGTTGGGATGGTCGTAGAGGTAGCGCACCCGGTCGAGGAACTCCTTCGGGTCGACCAGCTTGTCGAGCACCGACTGGAGCGCCTTCTCGTCCGCGCGGGAGCGGATCACCTCGTCGGAGATGTCCCACATCTGGCAGAAGCGGCGGTTGAACGAGGTCATCTCGCCGCTCCGGGCGACGACCAGGATGCCGTCGATGGCCGCCTCGCTCTGCGACTCGAGGAGGCTCTTCTGGAACCGGAGGTCCTCCTCGGCCCGCTTCCGCTCGATGAACTGGCCGATCTGGCTGCCGAGCGTGGCCGCGAGCTGCAGCAGCGGCTCGTCGCGCTCACGCCGCTCCCGGGTGAAGAACTCCATGATCCCGATGAAGCCTTGCGGGCTTTCGATCGGCAGCTCGAAGGAGCACCGGAGGCCGGCCGGAGCCATCAGCTCCGGATGGAGGAACCGGGCATCCTCCTGGACGTCCGGCGACCAGATCGGCACGCGGTCCTTCCAGACCATGCCGAACAGCCCCATGCCCGGACCGAAGGAGAGTTTCCGGGACGCCCGCACGAGCTCGTCCAGCGCCGGATCGGGCTCGTGCCAATCGTGCGCCACCCGGAGCTCGTTGGCCGCGGGATCGAGCCGCCAGAGGAATCCGAGCTGCCAGCCCAGGTGCTCCCCGACGCTCCGGAAGATGCGGGGCACGGCCTCGTCCAGCGTCCCGGCTTCCGCCAGGATCTGGGTGACTTCGTGCTGCACCTTCTGCCGCTGCTCCCCCTTCCACCGTTCCGTGATGTCCGTAGCGATGAACGTCGCGCAGACGACCTGTTCTCCGACCTTGACCGGTCCGACCCGGGTGATGTACCAGGCGTTGGTCCCGTTGGGACCCAGCGAGAGCGTCTCATAGGAGGAGGACTTCGCCTCCCGGAAGGCCTTCTCCAGGGCGCCATTGACCTTGGGCAGGACGTGCGGGGGAACGTACTCCTGGACCCGGCGGCCTAGAATCTCCGCGATGGGCGTGCCGGTGACCGACCGGTTGATGGACAGGATCCCCCCGTTCCGATCGACGGTGAGGATGACGTCGGGCGCGTTGGCGACCAGCGAGCGCCACCGCTCCTCCGACTCCCGCAGGGCCTCCTCCGCCTGCTGCCGCTCCAGCTCGATGCCCGCGCGGGCGGCGAAGATCTTGAGCACCGAAAGCTTCAGCTCCTCGTCGGAGACCGGCTTCCGGTCCATGACGCAGACGTGGCCCACGACCGCGCCGGACGAATCGACCATCGGAACGCCCAGGTAGCTTTCGACCCCCAGATCGGCCAGCATCTTCATCTGCGGATAGAGGCGCTGGAGGTCGTGCGTGTAGCAGCAGACCTGCCCGCCCATCACTTCTTCGCACGGGGTGTCCGCCAGGTCGTATTCGACCGGCGATCCGAAGTCGGTGCCGTTCCAGAACGCGATCATCTTCGCCCGCCGGGCGGGATGGCCCAGCCCCTGGACGACCGCGGCGTAGCGCACGTTGAGCGCGGAGGCGAGGTGGCGGACCAGCGAGCGGAAGAACGAGCCGCCCGTGACGGCGGCCGTGCCCTCCAGGATCAGCCGGAGCGTGTGCTCGGCGCGCTTGCGCTCGGCGATCTCCTCCTGGAGCAGCGCGTTCGCCCGGCCCAGTTCGGCGGTGCGGTGCTCCACCCGTCCCTCCAGCTCCTCCTGCGCCCGCTTGCGCTCGGTGATGTCCTGGATGGTGGAGACGAAATAGAGCGGCTTGCCGGCGCCGTCTCGGATCAGGGTGGTCGACAGGTCCGTCCACACCACGTGCCCCTGGCGGTGAAGGTAGCGTTTCTCGAAGCGCACCGACGAGATCCCGCCCTGGAGCAGGGAGCGGGCCAGCTCGGAGCTCCGGGCCTGGTCGTCGGGATGGGTGATGCCCTGGAACGACGCCTCCAGCAGCTCCCGCTCGGGGTAGCCCAGCATGTCGCAGAGCGACCGGTTCACCTGGACGAACCGGCCGTCGAGCCCGACGAGCGCCATGCCGACGCCGCCCTGGGCGAACGCGCCGCGGAACCGCTCCTCGCTCTCCCGCAGCTGCGCGGTCCGCTCCGCGACGTGGCGCTCCAGGTCCTCCCGGGACTTCCGGAGGACCTGCTCCGACTTCACCTGGTCGGTGACGTCGCGGATGATCGCGAACACGAACTTGCGCTCGCCTCTCCGGATCATCGACGAGCTCACGTCCGCCACGATCGACGCCTTGCCGGGCGACTCGATCGTCGTCCTCATCGAGGTCCGCTCGCCCTGCATCAGCCGGGCCCAGTACCGGTGGTAGCCCTCGATCTTGTCGGGAGGCGTGTCCTTCATCCAGGGAGTGCCGAGGATATCCTCGCGACGCGCGCCGCGCCATTCGAGGAGCTTCTGGTTCACCGCGACGTATCGGCCGTTCTCGTCCAGCAGCGCCAGGCCGTCGCTCGCGTTCTCCTGCACGTGCTCGAGGAACGCCTTGGCCTCCTCGAGCTCCTTCGCCGCCCGCTCCTGCTCGGTCAGGTCGCGGCACGACGCGATGTAGTACGGTTTTCCCGAGATGTCCACCCGAGACACCGCATGGTCGGTGGCGACGACCGTCCCGTCCTTCCGGAAGAGGACCCGGCGGTCGCGGCGATATCCCGATCCGTCCCTCACCGACGCATGGAACTCCGGAATCCGGTGGCGGTACGGCGGCGGCACGAGCTCGGCCACGGTGAGGCGGAGGAACTCGTCGCGGCCGTAGCCCAGCAGGCGGCACGCCGCTTCGTTCGCCTCGACGACCCGGAGCCCCTCGTCCGATACGAGATAGACGGGATCGCTGGCCTTCTCGAACAGCACGCGGAAGAACTCCTGGGCTTTCAGCTCCTCCGTCAGGTCGCGATGGACGGAGACCGTCAGCTTGCGATCGGCCCCGGTCACGGTCTTGATGTTGAGCGAGCACGGGAACAGCGATCCGTCCTTGCGCCGGTGGAACTGGCGGCCCTCGTAGCGGCCCCGCTCGTCCAGGGCGCGGGTGATCTCCTGGATCTCGCTCTGCGCCGTCGGCGCGATGTAGTCCTCGACGCGGAGGTTCAGGAACTCGTCCCGCGTGTAGCCGTGGAGCTCGGCGGCGCGGTCGTTGGCGTCGACGACCTTCAGCGTCGTGTGATCGACGACGACGATCGCCTCGCCGGCCTGCTCGAACAGGACGCGATGGAACTCGGCCGCCTTGCGGTGCTCCGTCAGGTCGCGCACCACGGCGATGATGTAGCTCCGGCCGCCCACCGACACCATCCGGAGATTGAGGGCCACGGGAAACTTCGAGCCGTCCTTGCGCCGGTGGAAATGGCGGTCTCCCTCGTACCGTCCGGTGGCCCCGAGGATCTTCATCACGCCCTCGACGTCCGGGACGCCGGAGGGGTCCACCACCTGCGCGGTGTGCAGGTTCAGGAGCTCCTCGCGCGTGTAGCCGTGGATCTCCCAGGCCTTCGCGTTCGCCTCGAGTACCCGGAGCGTCGACCCGTCAACGACCAGGATCGCCTCGCCCGCCTGCTCGAAGAGCACGCGCTGGAACTCCTCCGCCCGGCTCTGGCCCGACAGATCTCGGACGATGGTGACCGAGCACGGCTTTTCGCCCACCGTGATCCGGCGCAGGTTGACCGCGCAGGGGAACACCGAGCCGTCCTTGCGCCGGCCCGACTCCCGGTCCGAGACGTAGAAGCCGTCCGTCTCGAGCGCCCGCGCGATCTGCTCGTCGGTGACCTCCACCCGGCGCGGCCTCAGGTCGGCGACGTGGACGCCGATGAACTCTTCCCGCGAGTAGCCGTGCATCTCGCACGCCCGCGCATTGACGTCGATCACCCGGCGCGTCTCGAGCTCCACGACCAGGATCGCCTCCCCCGCCTGCTCGAAATAGGTCCGCTTCAGTTCCTCCGCCTGCTTCCGGTCGGCGAGGTCGATCGACACGGCGCTGTACCCCACCGAGAGACGGCCGGCGATCAGCGGGGTCACGGACAGGTGGTAGGGACGGGCGGCGCCGCCGGCCCCGCGCAGCGAAAGCTCCCCCGAGAAGCGGCCCGACTGGTCCACGGTGTCGATCACGCGGGCGTAGTCCCCCGCGCCGACGAACAGGTCGGCGACCGAGCGCTTTCCCTCGGCGGCCTCCCGCGAGATGCCGAAGGCCGCCTCGCAGGTGCGGCTCCAGGTCAGGATTTCCCCGTTGCGGTCGAACGACCAGAGCGCGGCGCCGATCGAGTCCACCAGCGCGTCCAGGATCGGCCGGGCCTCGCGGGATTCCGCAACGGCCCCCTGCAGGTCCTGGCCGGCGAGGAACCAGCCCACCGGGCTGCCCGCTTCGTCCCGGAGGCTTGTCGCGAGCGAGCCGATCGTGAGGACCTCCCCCGACTTCGTCCGCAGGTGGTAGTCGAGGTTCATCCGGGAGCGGACGGGGAGAGCCTCGAAAAACCGCCTCAGATCGCCGGTTTCGTCGAGATGGGCGAGATTCTGGCCGACGAGCTCCACCTGAGTCCACCCCAGGGCCCGTTCAGCGCCCGCGGTGACTCCCAGGATCTTCCCGCGGGGGTCGGTGATGAATCCCAGGTCGCGGCTATAGGAGAAGCATTTGGCCAGATCGAGCACGACGGCGAGATTCTAATGAAACGGCCGCCATTATTGAACAGGGATTTGAGGCTAGGGCAGGCTCTTCCGCCGCGACGCGGGGTCGCTGCGGTCGGCGGAGGAAGGGAGGTCGAACTGGACCCGCGCGCCTCCCTTGGGGCCCCGTTCCAGCGAGATGTCGCAGTGGTGGGCCTGGAGGATCTGGCGGGCGAGCGTCAGGCCGATGCCCATCCCGGCGTACCGAAGGTCGGTCGTCGTCTTGAACGGCTGGATGTCGGCGGTCTCCTCGGGAAGTCCGACGCCGTTGTCCGTCACGATCACCTTGAGCTTGCCGGCCTTGGGGCCCGCCACGCGGATCTCGATCCGGGCGACCTCGGGGGAGAACTTCTCGGCGTTCGCCAGCACGTTGGTCAGGACGCTGTGGATCTTGCGCTCGTCGCCTTCGACCCAGCAGCGGCCCCGGGGGAGCATCGTCTTGACGCGCAGCGTCTTCTTCCGCGCGCGGGCCCGGAGGGATTCGACGCACTCCTCGAGCAGCGGACGGAGGTCGAACCGGGCGATGCGGAGCTCCTCGGGGCGGAACCGCGCCTTCGCGAGCGCGAGGAGATTCTCGATCAGGCCGAGCAGCCGCTCGAGGTTCCGGTGGGCGATCCGCAGCCCCTTCTCCTGGCGCGGGTCGAGGTGGCCCATGCCGCCGGAGAGCAGGAGATCCACGTAGCCCATGCCGGAGACGAGCGGCGTCTTGAGCTCGTGCGAGCAGTTGGCCAGGAACTGGTCCTTCATCTGGTTGAGCTCGCGCAGCTCGCGGTTGGCCCGGAACAGCTCGTCCACCATCCGCCCCATCTCCTCGTTGAGCCGGCGGTTCGCCCGTACCAGGTCGAGGTGCTCCAGCTCCTGCTGGATCGCGAGCTTGAGCTCGACCGAGTCGAACGGCTTGGCGATGTAGCGGTGGACGTGGCCCCGGTTGATGGCCTGGATGGCGTTGTTCACGTCGGGGTAGGCGGTGATGAGCATCCGGACGCAGTCGGGCCGCGCCTCGCGCGCCTTCTCCAGGAGCTCGACGCCCGTCTGTCCCGGCATCCGCTGATCCGTGAGGATCATGTGGATCTCGTGCTTCCGCAGGAGCTGGAGCGCCTGGCCGGCGTCCACCGCCTCGTAGAGCGAGTAGTCGTCGCCGAGGATGTTCTTGAGCAGGTTGATGTTTTCCTGCTCGTCGTCGACGATGAGAAGCGAGTGTTTCTTCACGCCGTGAACCACTCCAGCGTCCGCCGCAGCCCCTCCTCCAGGGGAACGGCGGCCGCAAACCCCAGGTCGCGCCGGGCGGCCGCGACGTCGGCGAACGAATCGCGGATGTCCCCGGGACGCGGCGGGCCGAATTCGAACGTCGCCTCCCGGCCCGTCAGCTTCGCCAGCGCCCGGCCCATGTCGAGGACGGAGATCGGCGCCCCGCCCGCCAGATTGTAGACCCGGCCCGAGACTCCGCGGGCCGATCCCGCGAGCGTCAGGCCGCGGACCACGTCCGCCACGAACGTGAAGTCCCGGGTCTGGCCGCCGTCGCCGTTGACCGGCATCGGCTTCCCCTCCCGGATGCACCGGATGAAGATCGGGATGACCGCGGCGTAAGGGGAGTCGGGATCCTGCCGCGGGCCGTACACGTTGAAGAACCGCAGCGACACCGTCTCCATCTTCCCGCGCGTGGCCCAGTAGGACGCATAGAGTTCCGCGCAGAGCTTCGCCGTGGCGTACGGCGAGAGCGGCCGCGGCGCCATCGTCTCGCGCTTGGGCAGGGTCGGCGTGTCGCCGTAGACCGACGACGAGCTCGCGACGACCACGCGCCGGACGCCGGCCTGCTCGGCCGCCGAGAGCAGCGCGAGCGTTCCCTGGGCGGTGGCGCGATGGCTCTCCATCGGCATCTTCACCGACCGGGGCACCGAGGGCAGCGCCGCGAGGTGATAGACCACGTCGGCCCCCTCGACGGCCCGGGAGGCGACCTCGTTGACGTCGCCCTCGACGAGCTCCGCGCCGGCCGGGACGAGCGGCCGCCGGCCCGTGACGAAGTTGTCGACCACGCGCACGCGGAGGCCCTGCGCGAGCAGCGCGTCGGCGAGGTGGGAGCCGATGAAGCCCCCGCCTCCGGTCACGACGGCGATGTCCGCGCCCATCAGGCCAGACCGAACAGGGTTCGGGCGTTGCGGGAGGTGGCCGCGGCGAGCTCCTCCATCGTCACGCCCTGGACGTTCGCGATCTCCGCCGCGGCGTAGCGGACGTAGGACGGCTCGTTCCGCTTGCCGCGGAACTTCTGCGGCGGCAGGAGGGGGCAGTCCGTCTCGATCATCAGCCGGTCGAGCGGGATCATCCGAACGACCTCGCGCAGGTCCTTCGCGTTCGGATAGGTCACCGGGCCGGCGATCGACAGGTAGAAGTTGAGTCCGAGATACGCCTCCGCGTCGGGCCACGTGCCGGAGAAGCAGTGGATGACCCCGCGGAGCGGCGCGTGGCCGCGCAGGATCGCGATCGCGTCCGGATGGGCCTCGCGGCAGTGGATCGAGACGGGCTTGTCGGCCTCGAGCGCGATCTCGAGATGCTTCACGAAGAGCGCCTTCTGGTTGGGCACCGACGAGTAGTTCTTCACGTAGTCGAGCCCGGTCTCGCCCACCGCGACCGCGCGGGGATGGGCGGCCAGCGATCGGAGCGCCTCGACGTCGCCCGGATTGTCCGCCTCGTGGGGATGGATGCCGGGGGAAAAATAGACCTCCGGGCGGCTCTCCGCGATCTCCCGGGCGCGGCGGGAGGAGTCGAGGCCCGTCCCGATGGTGACGATCCTCTCCACGCCCGCCTCCCGGGCCCGCTCCAGCACGGCCGGCAGGTCCGGCGCGAAGGCGGGGTCGTCCAGATGGGCGTGGGAATCGACGAGCATCGGGGTCATTTTAGGAATGACCCGCCGCCAGAGAAAGAGCTATCGGGCTACTTGTAGGGCCGGTTCTGGAGCGGCTCGCTTCCCGAGCTGACGTTGATCGCGTACTCGCAGGCCCGCAGGATGTACGCTTCGCATTTGACGAACTTCTCAATCTGCTCCTTGCTGCCCTGCTGGTTCCGGTAGTAATAGCTCCGCGACCCCTTCTCGTCTCCCACGGTGAAGATCCGCGTGAAGCTGGTCTCGTTCGGATTGAGCGCCAGACGACCGAACTCCTCGGGCTTGATCTCCCCCTGGTAGGGCTGCAGGTCGTCCAGCCCGAACTCCTTCAGCTTCTTCAGGTAGAGCGCCATCCGCACGTCGGCGACGTAGCCCATGTAGATGCGGCCCGGCGCGGCCTTCGCGAGCGGCTCGCGGGGGCCGTCGCCCATCCGGTCCTTCCACGACTCCGACATGACGCACCGGAAGAAGTTCTCCAGCCGCTTGCTCTTCCCGTCCGGGAAGGCGCGGAAATAGGAGATCTTGAGGATCGCCGGGTCCTCGGGACCCGCGGCGGTGGAGACGTCGCCCTTCTGGCTCGCGCACGACGCCAGGCTAAACGCCAGCGCCGCGAGGGCCAGGATCCTAGACGCGGTAGTTCTCGAGCTCATGCTTCACCGTCTCCGCAACCTGCTCTAACGTGACGCTCTTCTGGTCCTTGTTCTTGCGCGTCTTCACGTCGACGGTGCCCGACTCCAGGGTCCGCCGCCCCACCGTGATCCGGACGGGAATGCCGATCAGGTCGGCATCCGTGAACTTGACGCCCGGCGCCGCGTCGCGGTCGTCCCACAGCACCTCGATGCCGGCCTTGACGAAGGCGTCGTAGAGGTTGTGGGCGGTCTCGACGATCTGCAGCTTCTTGTGGTCGAGCGAGACGATCTCGACCTGGTAAGGGGCGAGCTCGCGCGGCCAGAGGATGCCGGCGTCGTCGTGGTGGTTCTCCACGGCGGCGGCCACGATGCGGTTCACCCCGATGCCGTAGCAGCCCATCACCATGGGATGGAGCTGGCCCTTGTCGTCGAGGAAGACGCTGTTCATCTTCTTCGAGTACCGCGTCCCGAGCTTGAAGACGTGGCCCACCTCGATGCCGTGGGTGAACCCGAGCGGCGCGAAGCACCGCGGGCACGGGTCGCCCATGACCGCCATGCGAAGGTCGCCCACCAGCTGGGGCCGGTAGTCGCGGTTCACGTTCACGTGGGTCAGGTGGGTGTCGCCCTTGTTCGCGCCGGCGACGCCGTTGCAGACCTGGATCGCGGCATAGTCGGCGTAGATCCGCAGCTTGAGCCCCACCGGACCGGAGAAGCCGATCGGGCCCCCGGTCTCCTTCAGGATCTCCTCCGGCGTCGCGAGCTCCAGCGTCTCCGCCTGCGCCAGGCGCCGGAGCTTCGCTTCGTTCACCTCGTGGTCGCCCCGGACGAGCGCCGCGAGGAACCCGTTCCCCGCCCGGTAGATCAGCGTCTTGACGATCTGCCGGGGCTGCACCTGGAGGAAGTCGGAGACCTGCTCGATCGTATGGGCGCCGGGCGTCGCGACCTCCTGCACCGGGAGGATCTCCCGGGTGTCCTCGCCGCTCGACCCCATGCGGGGCGGCGGGCACTCCGCCTTCTCCTTGTTCGCCGCGTACTTGCACTTCCCGCACGTCACCACCGAGTCCTCGCCGAACGGCGAGACGGCCATGAACTCGTGCGAGACGTCGCCGCCCATGAGGCCCGTGTCGGCCTCGACGGGCAGGAAGTTCAGCTCCGCGCGCGAGTAGATGCGGAGGTAGGCGTCGTACATCGCCTGGTACGAGCGGCCCATCCCCTTCTCGTCCACGTCGAACGAGTAGGCGTCCTTCATGATGAACTCCCGGGTCCGGATGATGCCGTGGCGCGGCCGCGTTTCGTCCCGGAACTTGCCCTGGATCTGGTAAAGCGTGAGGGGCAGCTGCCGGTACGACTTCACCTCGTTCCGCACGAGGTGGGTGACGACCTCCTCGTGCGTGGGTCCCAGCACGTTGAGCGCCCCCTTGCGGTCCTTGACCTTCATCAGCGTGTCGCCGAAGAGGTCGAAGCGCCCCGTCTCCTGCCAGAGCTCGGGCGGATGGAGGGCGGGCATGAGAAGCTCGACCGCGCCCGCCCGGTCCATCTCCTGACGGACGATCGCCTCCGCCTTGCGGAGCACGCGGTAGCCCAGCGGGAGGTAGCTGTAGCTGCCGGCCGCGAGCTGCCGGACCAGCCCCGCCCGGATCATGAGCTTGTGGCTGGGGCTCTCCGCGTCCGAAGGCGCCTCGCGCAGCGTGGGAATGAAGGTCTTCGTCCAGCGCATGGAGGGGAGCCTTTATACCAAAAAAATCAGCACCCAGCACCCCTGTGCGGGGTGCTGAGTGCTGGGTGCTGTTCCGGGGTTACTTCCCGAGGGTGTGGCCGGAGTCGATCTTGAGCTGGGCCTTCAGCTCCATGTCCTCGCCGCCGCCCGGGTTCGGGATCGTGGCGCTGACCCGGACCTTGAGGTTGGACGACGACTTCGTGGCCCGGCCCTCGGTCAGGGAGAAGAGGGTCTTCCCTTCGCCCTCGCCTTCGGTCTTGATCTTCGCGTCGATCCCCGCGGGCGCGGCGTCGTCCTTTTCGCCAGGGGCCTTGCCCACGGCGAACTTCGACTTGATGACGTAGAAATCCTTGCCCTCGATCTTCTCGACGGCGTCGACCGAGTTGTCCGCGCGGATCTTGATCTCGACGTTGCCGCCCACGCCGGGCATGCCCAGCTTGAGGTCGTCCTTCCACGAGTCGCCCTTGCCGACCTTGTCCTTCGGCAGCGGCCCCATCAGGCCGTTGAGCGAGCGGAAGACCGACTCGATCTCGCCCATCTTGCCGGCGCCTTCGACGATCGCCAGCTTGCCCAGCCGGTCCGCCGAGAGCTTGATGGGCGTCCGCACCATCTTGGCGAGCTGGTCCTGGAGATCGCCGAAGCCGGCGAGCGCGGGATCCTCGGCCCCCGCCTTCTTGGGCTTGTCGTCCTTCTTGGCGACGTCGTAGTCGAAGTCGATGTCGTTCACCATGATGTGGCCCTTCGCCTTGGCGGTGCGCCAGATGCCGTTCATCAGCGCGTTGCCGTCCTCTTTGACCTCGGCGATCTCGACGTCGACGACGCCTTCGAACTTCACCGCGATCGGGTCCTCGGTGACGACGCCCTGGAGGATCTCCGGAACCTTGTCGAGCTTGACGCTCAGGTTATGGGTGATGCCGAAGACGAGCTTGTCGCCCTTCTTGAAGCCGTATCGCAGCTCGCTCTTGCCGTCCTGGGCAATCGCGGTGAGTCCGAACGTGAGCGCCAGCGCCGCCAGGGTGGTCCGTTTCATCGATACCTCCAGTGTATGTCCCGTTCCTGGTTATACGGACAGGCTCCCCCGCCGTTTTGTTCGCAAGATCCTTCCCCATCCGTCGAACCGACGGGAGCGGGGGGACGTCCGTATATATGGTAACGGTTCGGGGACTCCAGGGCGAAGCCCTGGTGTCCAAAGAAAGTTCGTATATATAATAGTGCTGGCGTGACCGACAAGATAGGGAACTCCGTCCTGGCCGTTGTCATCCTGCTGGGCTGCGCGGGCGCGCTCCAGGCCCAGGCCGACGAATCCCACAAGCGCGTCTACAAGAAGGTGGTCGATTCGGTCGTCGCCGTGCGCGCCCTGGCGCCGCTCGGCGAGCGGTCCGGCAGCGGCGTCATCCTCACCAAGGACGGGCTCCTGCTCACCAGCTACGCCGCCTGCCCCGACGGCGCCACCAACATCCGCATCTGGGTGAAGGGGCCGCGGCTCTACACGGCGGAAATCGTGGCCACCTCCAAGAAGGAAGAGCTCACCCTGCTTCGGATCAAGCCCCGCGCCGAGCTCAAGCCCGTCGACCTGGGCGACTCGAGCTCCGTCCGGACGGGCGAGGTCTCCTACACGATCGGCAACGCCGCCAACTCGATCATCCTCGACGACCAGCCGTCCTTCAACGTCGGCGTCGTCAGCGCGGTCTACCGCCTGTCCGACGAGCGGGCGAACTCGACCTACACGGGCCCCGTCCTCGAGACCACCGCGGCGGTCAACGTCGGCATGGAAGGCGCGCCGTGCCTGAACGCCGACGGCAAGATGGTCGGGTTCGTCACGCTGAATTACTCGCCCCACCGGTTCCTCGGCACCGCGATCCCGATCGACGAGATCCGGCCGGTGATCGAGCGGCTCCGCAAGGGGATCGCCGAAGCCGCGGTCGAGACCGGCCCGGCCGGCGAAGGCTGGATCGGCCTCAAGGTCCGCAGCGACGGCAGCAAGGTCGTCGTCGACTCCGTCGACAAGGACGGCCCCGCCGAGCTCGCCGGCTTGGGCAAGGGCGACGTCATCCTCGAAGTCGCCAACACCCCGGTGAAGAGCGCGAAGGAGCTCGAAGAGAAGCTCAAGGGCATGGAGGCCGGATCGATCGTCTGGATCAAGGCCGACGTCGCCGGCAAGGTCGAGACGCTGAAGGTCACGCTGGAGAAGAAGAAATGACTCTGCTCCTGGCGTTGCTCCTGACCCTCGGGGACGATCCCATGGCCCCCCTCCTCGCGAAGCTGCGGGAGACCGCGGCGAAGTCGGTGGTCGCGATCGACGTCGAGCGAGAGGCCGATCCGGACGGCATCACCGGCGGGGGCGCCGTGTCGCAGCACCGCGACTACTACAACCGGCCGAAGGGCCCCACCTCGGGCGTGATCTACGAGGACGGCTTCGTCCTCACCAGCCGCTTCAACGTCTCGGGCACGATCCGGAAGAACGGCCTCAAGGTCACCCTGTGGGACGGCCGCCAGGTGCCGGGCGAGTTCATCGGCTCCGACGAGCAGCGCGACATCGGGCTCGTCCGGATCGACGTGAAGGGCCTGCCCGTCCTTCCGCGCGCGGACGCCTCGGCGATCGGCCAGGGCACGTTCGTCGCCCTGCTCGGCCGCTCGCCCGATCGGTCGCACGCCACGGTGAACGTCGGCATCCTGAGCGCGACGAGCCGCATGAACAAGACCGCCGTCCAGACGGACGCCGAGATGAACTACGGCAACGTGGGCGGCCCGCTGGTGACGCTGAAGGGCGAGCTCGTCGGCGTCGCCTGCAACATCAAGCCCGACGCCGTGTGGGGCCAGTCGGGCGGCGTCGGCTTCGCGTGCAAGACCGCCGAGATCGACAAGCTCCTCGAGCGGATGAAGAAGGGCGAGCACATCCCCGCCGAGAAGCGGCCGTTCCTCGGGATCCGGGCCGGCGAAGGCAACCCCGACGTCGAGGGCATCCAGATCGTCGACGTGATGAAGGACTCCCCCGCCGAAAAGGCGGGCATCAAGAAGGAAGACGTGCTGGTCGAGCTGGCCGGCATGAAGATCACCGACTCGGAGTCGCTCAAGGAGGCCCTCGAGCCGCGCAAGATCGGCGAGGAAGTCGAGCTCAAGGTGATGCGCAAGGCCAAGGAAGGCTGGCAGGAGAAGAAATTCAAGCTCAAGCTCGAAGGGAAGGCCGAGCCATGACCCTCGCCCTCGCGCTCCTGCTCCTGGCCCCCCAGGATCCCGTCCAGGACCTGCAGCAGAAGCTCCGCGCCGTCGTCGACAAGGTGAAGCCCGCCTACGTGTTCTTCGGCAACGGGTCGGGCGTCTGCATCTCCTCCGACGGCTGGGCGCTGACGAACTTCCACGTGTCGGGCGACCGCAACGGCCAGCGGGTCCGGATGCCCGGCGGGAAGCAGTACCTGGCGGACATCGTCGGGTTCGATCCCCTGGGCGACATCTCGCTCTGCAAGCTGCGCGACGCGAAGGATCTCCCCTTCTGCGAGCTGGGCGACTCCGACGCGCTCGAGGTGGGCCAGAACGTCATCGCGGTCGGCAATCCGTTCCTGCTGGGGAACGGCAGCTGGGAGCCGACGATCACGTTCGGGATCGTCTCGGCGCTTCACCGGTACATGGACAATCCCGGCTACTTCGACGCGATCCAGACGGACGCCCAGATCAATCCCGGCAATTCGGGCGGCCCGCTGATCACGCTCGACGGCAAGGTCGTCGGCATCAACGGGCGGATCGACATCAAGCGGTTCATGAACCGCGTGAACACCGGGATCGGCTACGCGATCCCGTCGCGCCAGATCCAGCGCTACATGGAGGCGTTCAAGCGCGGCGGCCGGGTGTTCGAGGGATTCATCGACGGGATCCAGATCGGCGAGTGCGGCGACTCCCGGTACGAGACGACCGGCGAGTACGGTGACGGCGTGTTCATCGCGCGGGTCGACGCCGACACGCCCGGCGGCAAGGCGGGCTTCGAGCCGGGCGACATCATCTTCGAGGCCGAAGGCTACCGCATCGGCAACGCCAACCGCTTCCACGGCGTGGTGAGCAACTGGCCGGAGGGGGCGACGATCCGGGTCAAGGTCCGGCGCAAGGCCGAGGAGAAGGAGCTGAAGGTCTTCCTGGGCGATCCCGCCAAGATCCTGGAGCGCAAGCGGGCGCTCGAGGCGCTGGACCTGGGCTTCGCGCCGGAGGCCGGCATGCGCGTGGGAGCGATCCAGCCGGGCAGCGCGGCCGCAAAGGCGGGCCTCAAGCAGGGCGACGTCCTGACGCGGGTCGAAGGCCGGCGGGTGGGCAGCTGGCCCGAGTTCCGGGCGCTCCTCCGCCCCAACGCGGAGCTGACCCTGACGGTGACGCGCGACGGCAAGGACGTCGAGGTCCCGCTCCGGGTGCCGCGTCCGAAGTCCGACGAATAGGGTCTGGACTCGGGCCCGGCGGCTCGGGTAGACTCCATTGCTCATGGCCCGGACCATCACCCTGGCGCACAGCCCCGACAGCGACGACGCGTTCATGTTCTACGCCCTCGCCAAGGGCAAGGTCGACACCCGCGGGCTGACGTTCAAGCACGTCCTGGACGACATCGAGACCCTGAACAAGAAGGCCATCGAGGGCACCTACGAGGTGACCGCGGTCTCGTTCCACGCCTACTACAAGATCCGCGACCGGTACCGGCTGATGACCGCCGGCGCGTCGGTGGGCGACGGCTACGGCCCGATGATCGTCTCGAAGCGGGCGCTCTCGCGCGACGAGCTGGACGAGGTCACGGTGGCGGTCCCGGGCACGCTGACCACGGCGTTCCTCGTCTTCCGCCTGTTCGCGCCCGGCGCGCGGTGGAAGGTGATGCCGTTCGACAAGATCCAGGACGCCGTCGCGGCGGGCCACATCGACGCGGGGCTCCTGATCCACGAGGGTCAGCTCACGTATCGCGAGCAGAAGCTCCACCGGGTCCAGGACCTGGGCGAGTGGTGGAAGATGGAGACCGGCCTCCCGCTGCCGCTGGGCGGGAACGCGCTGCGGCGCGACCTCGACCGGGACACCGCGCAGAAGTGCTGCGACGTGCTGCGCGACACGGTCCAGTACGCGCTCGACCACCGCAAGGAGGCGCTCGACTACGCCCTCGAGTACGCCCGCGGGATGGACCGCAAGAAGGCGGATAAGTTCGTCGGGATGTACGTCAACTCCTTCACGCTGGAGCTGGGCAAGCGTGCCGAGGACGCGGTGGCGCTCCTCTTCAAGCTCGGCCGCCAGGCCGGGATCATCCCGGTGAAGGTCGAGCCCGAGTTCATCGACTAGGCTCCCCTCCCCGTCCGCCCATGGGTATGTGCATTGATTCTCATGCACTTCGGGCTATCATTAGGCGGGAAGCTGAGGGCAGGAATTGAAATCGATCCGTCGCTGGGGATTCATTTTTCTGATGGGGGCCCTGGCTCCCGCCTGCCTGGGCGGCGGCAAGAGCAACAACAAGCCCCCGGCCACGCCGCCCGCTGCACCCACCGGGCTCACCGTCACCCCTGCCACTTCGGGAAGAATGGATCTGGTCTGGGTGGACGATTCGAACAACGAGTTCGAGTTCCGGATCGAGCGCAGCGACGACCTGGGCGTCAACTACACCCAGATTGGAACCGCACCTATGAATGCCCAGGGATACTCCGATTTCGGATTGCTGCCGAACACCCCCTACTACTACAGGGTGGTCGCGTGGAATGCGAAGGGGCCCAGCGCCTTTGCCGGTCCCTCGAACGACACGACGAAGGCGCTCGCCTGGTCCCCAAAGATTACGGGAGGCCCCGGAACCCCTCTCGCCAATCACAGCGCAATCTTCGATACCCTGGGCAATCGAATGATCGTCTTCGGGGGATTCGATGACGTTTTCACGGCCTACAATGATGTCTGGTCGTTCGACCTTTCCTCAGCGTCCGTTTCCAGCGCCTCATGGAATCTGGAAACGACGGGCGGCGACACGGCGCCTTTCCGGGGCGCCCATTCGGCGATCTACGACAGTGCCAATCGACGGATGATCGTCTTCGGGGGTCAGGATCCCGCCCTCGACTATCAGAACGACGTCTACATCCTGAAGCTCAGCGATCTGACGTGGTCTTCTCCCACCATCCTGGGAACACCGCCCGCCAAGCGCGCCTACCACACGGCCGTCTATGATCCGATCCGCCAGCAGATGATCGTCTATGCAGGAACCAACGGGGGAATCTTCGATTTGGAGGATGTGCAGGTCCTCAGCCTCCCGGCCACCGGTCCCCTGGTCTGGAGCAGCCCGGCGGTCGGCGCGCGGCCGGTCCACCGCTCCCAGCACTCCGCAGTCTATGATTCGATCGGGGATCGGATGCTCATCTTCGGAGGTTTGGATCAGGATTCCCTGATCGATGGTTCGAACCTGAGCAACGAAACGTGGGCGTTCTCTTCCGGCTCGCCGACAGGGTGGACGTCGCTCCTGTTCCCGGGCACTCCTGGTTTCCGCATGGGTCACGCCGCCGCCAACGATACCGCCAACCAGCAAATGGTCGTGTTCGGAGGCTCCACAACCTCCGGATTTACAATGACGAACGAACTGTGGCGGATGAGGTCGGCGAGCACGTCCACGTGGTCGCTCATGTCCCCCGGTGGAACTCCTCCCACCGGCAGGATGGGATCGTCCATGGTCTACGACACGGCCTTCAAGCGGCTGGTGATTTACGGCGGGTTCGACGGCTCGCTGACGGCAATGGATGAAGTGTTTGTGATCGCTCCCTGAGCCGATCGAACGACTAATCCTCGACGAACCGCTCGTTCTTCTCCCTCAGGATGTCGCGCACGTCGCGGGCGGCGACCACCACGTTGAAGAGGATCTTCTTCTGTTGAGGGGTGAGGCTGCCGTAGGACTCCTCCAGGAGCAGTTCCGCGAATCCCAGGACCGCCGTCACCCGATCGTTCAGGACGCTCTGGGTTTCACGGACCATGGACTACTCCTTTCGGCGCTTAAGGGACGAGGGCGGGGGGTTTGTCCGGAGAATCCGGGTCCCCCCGCCCATCGTGCGACCGGGGTAAATTTGCGTCTCGTCTGATTTCAGCTCAAGAACGGTCGGGCTCGGTGCCCGGAGCGCCAGCGGACCGGTCGGCATGATCATGTTTTGCGCCTGGGCTTCCCCCGAGAGCCCCATCCAGGCCGCCCCGGCCAGGATCACGGTCGCCACCATCCGCTTCACTCTTCGCTCTCCGCGATGGAGAGGGTAATCGCAAGGGCCGTTCCACGAAATCTTCAAACCGGAGAACGGCCCCTTCCTGGGGCTTCCGGGCCTTGGAAGGCCGTTTTGCATCCGGGACGGGGGTCATGATTTCGAGGGGCGAGATCGGCTCCTCTGGACCCCCGTCGTACGAATTTGGGAGCCTTTTAAGCCACTGGGAGGGCCATTTGACCCAAGGCGCGCTTTTCGTAGACATAGGCATCAAGTCGACACGAAACGGGCGTTATGAAAACTCAATCCAACACCGTCATTCCGGGCTCGACCGTAAAAGCGAGTCCTTCATTCAGGAACCCCTTCTGGACCAACGCGACAAACAGCTCGTGTTGCGACCGATCCAGCAGCGAATCGAGTCGAAGAAACCAGACTTCCTTCATCTGACCGGTCTGCCACTCGTAACGGCGGATGTCGATGACTCCCGAGGTCCGCATCTCCTGGTGACAGGCCTGGATCTCCTCCTCCCGCTCCCGCAGGATCCGCTCCAGGGAAGCCCGCTGAATCGCCGTCAGGAGAATGTCCTTCTCCAAAACGGCGGCCATCTTCCGCCAGGCGGCCCGACCCGTCTCCGCAGCGGCCGGCTTCGGCTCCGGACCCCGGAACACCCCCTTGGGAACCGGGACCTCTCGGATCTCCCGTTCGGACGGGGGCACCGGGATGGAGCGGCTCTCCTGGCTCACCACCGGCGGCGGCAGGGGAGCCGGCCGCTCCCCGGCCGGCCAAGGCGACGGGGAGCGATGGAGTCCGATGGCGACCCCCACCAGCAGAACCGTTCCGAGGGGAAGCAGGTATTTCACTATTCGCGTCTCCGATCGCGGTCGACGGTCTGAAGCGCCAGGGTCGAAGACTTCTGGATCGTCTTCGTGGGACGCGTGCCCGACACCGTGATCGGACCCCAGTTGATGGTTTCCCCAGTGGTCAGGTAGTTCGCGGGGTACCAGGTGACCCCCACCTTATACGCGATCTTGTAGATCAGCTGATCGCCGGCATAGATGGGCTGACTGAATCCCGCGACCTTGGTGAAGACGGAATTCTGCACGCCGGGATTCGGAACCACGGTCTGGGAGAAATGAACTTCGGTCGTTCCCCGCATGACCCAAAGCCGGACGACGTAGTTGCACGGCGTCGGCAGATAGACATCCCCGGTATACGTCGAACAATTGGATCCCGCCACCACCGACAACGGACCCGTCGGCGTAATCTGCTGGGCTTCCGCGGCCAGCGCGCTGCCAATCAAAGTTGCAACTCCCACGACCGCTCCCATTGCCATCCGCCGCATGGAATGTCTCCTCTGTTCTTTCTGGATTCAGATCCCCCGGGCCGGCGGACCATCGCCAACCCAACCAGAAGAGACATCTGCAAAAAGGGGCCCAAAACTTTAATCCGCAGCGGAATGCGGGGGCGGACCGGGACCGCGATCGACGGGAAAAAACGGGGGGATTCAGACGGGGGGGAACAAATTTGGGGCGCGTCTACCGCGCCAGAACGGGCTCCAGACGCGACCGGCGCGAAGCGTGGACACGACCCTCAACTCGACGCGTTTTGGTCGTCCTGAGAATCCTGCGAACCAGCTTTCGGCCGATCCGGTCGTCGGACATCGCCACCAGCCGGTCCACGACGCCGCGCAGCTCGACCAGGTTGCCCGCCCAGCCGTGGCGCGCCAGCTCCGCCAGCGCGTCCGGCGAGATCTTCCGCCGGCCGCCGATCATCTCGGTCACCTGGTGCGGAATCTCGGTCTTCTGGTCCTTGAGCGACGGCACCCGCAGCAGCGCCCCCTCCAGGCGCGACCGCAGCTCCTGCGACAGGCCGTCGAGCGACGTGCAGGTCGCCACGATCCGGACGTCCAGCACCCGCTCCTCGACGCCGCCGACCGCGCGGGTCTTGCGGTCGAGCAGCGGAATGAGCACCGCCTGGTCGTCGACCGACATCTGGTCGAGGCAGTCCAGGACGAGCGTCCCGCCCTGGGCGCCGCTGACGAATCCCTGGGAGGAGCGCGTCGCGCCCGACCAGGCCCCTTCGGCGTGGCCGTAGAGGTCGCTCGCCGGGAACGTGAGCTGCTCGCACGGAACCACGACGCACGGCCCCTTCGCGCGGCTGCTCGACTCGTGGATCTTCCGGGCGACGCCGACCTTGTTGGTGCCGGCTTCTCCGGACACGAGCACCGGCAGGTCCGTCGCCGCCAGCTTCGAGGCCACGTCCTCGAACGTCTGTCCCTTCGGGGCCTTGAGGAGGATCTCGAGGCGTCCCGCCGACTTCCGGGCGATGCTCGAGGCCTTCGCGCGGCCGAGGCGCGATTCCGCCTCCGACCGCAGCTTCCGGAACTCCACGACCCTCAGCGCATCCCCCACCTTCAGGGCCAGGCGTTCCGCGCGGCGGCACACCCGGAACACGTCCCGCCACTGCCCGCGCCGCGCGGCGATCCGCGCCTGCGCCCGGCAGATGTGGAGCGAGCCGACCCAGTCCCGGTTTCCGGCGGCGCGCCGCAGGGCCTGGGCCACGTTCGCCTCCGCGAGGTCGAACTCCTCGTTCTCCGCGAAGACGAGCGCACGGTTGGCGTAGGCGCAGGAAAGCGTCAGGTGCCTCCCCGTGATCGAGCCGAGACTGATCGCCCGGTCGAGCAGCACGCGCGACTTGGGCCAGAGGCCCAGCGCGCCGGCCTGGAAGCCGGCGTTGGACAGCACCTCGGCCTCGCGATCGATCTTCCCCAGCCGCTTGAACGTTCTCGCGGCATGGACGAACATCGTCATGGCCCGGCGATGCTGCCCGAGATCCCCGTAAATGGCCGCGCGGGCCGATCGCGCCACCGCAAGCTCGGCCGCGTGGCCGGCCCGCTTCAGGATCCGGAGCGCGCGGTCGAGCGGCCCCTGCGCCGCCGCGAAGTCCCACTGGCGGATCAGGCTGATGCCCTGGTTGATCGCCGCGCGCCCGCGGCCCATCGCGTTCGGCGCGCACTTCTCCGCCTGGAGGTACTCCAGGAGCGCGCCGCGGAAGTCCTTCTTCGAAAGGAGGAAGTTGCCGCAGCTCATGTGAAAATTGAACGCCGTGCGCGGCTTGAGCCGCAGCGCCTGGGCCCTCTTGAGCGACTCGCTCATCCGCTTCCGCTTGCCCACGACGAACCACGTGTAGGCCAGATGGAGATGGATGTCGGGGAGCAGGTAGGCCGGACCCGTCTCGAACCGCAGCGCGTCGCGCAGCACGCCCAGCGCCTCGCGGTACCGCCCGACCTGCTGCAGGAGCATGCCCCGCTTCAGGAAGCTTTCGCGGCCGGGGTCGCGCGCGGCGACCTCCGTCGCCACCTGCAACGCGAGATCGTGCTGGCCTTCGCGGAAATGGCGGTCCCGGCGGCGGCGGAGCTCCGCCGTCGTCGCCCGCTTGGGAAACGGAAGCGCGGGGCGGTCCGCCGGAGCGGACAGCGGAAGGGCCTGGAGCACGGAATCCGGAGCCTTCATCCCTATCGTGGTCGACAGTACCTGATAATGCTATCGCACGCAAGGCCCGACTGTTTAGGCTTCCTGAGAAATTAAGAATCCCACCGGCCGGGGGATTCAATTTCTACCGAACCCCCTTGGGATGGATCCGGTGGAGGATGTGGTCGCCCTCGAGGCCCTTGAGCGCGACCGAGACCACCTCCTCCTTGAGGCCGGTCGAGGCGAGGTAGCGCCGCACTTCCGGGTCCTCGGCCACCGCCAGGCTGAAGACGACGTCGTCGCCCTCCGACTTCGCCTGCACCCGGGCGGCCTTGTTCACCATCGTCCCGAAGTAGTCCAGCTTCCCCGCGTTGTTGATGGCGATCGCCGGCCCCATGTGGATGCCGATCTTGAGCGTGACCTCGTCGAAGTCCGTCTTGCTGTGGTGCTCCACGCCCAGCGCCCGGCGGCCCGCCGTGTTGAACCGCTCGCTCCGGAACGTATCCCAGTCCCGCTGCATCTCGACCGCCGCCTCCACGGCGTCGCGGCCGCTCGCGAACGTCGCCATGACGGCGTCGCCCATCGTCTTCACCACGCCGCCCCGGTGGAGCGAGACCGCCTCCACGAGGTACCGGAAATGGTTCTGGACGAAGCCGAACGCCTTCGAGTCCCCGAGCTTCTGGTAGAGCTCGGTCGAGCCCTTCAGGTCGGTGAAGAGGATCGCCAGCGACTCGATCGCGATCTCCTCGCCCGGAGCGACCGCCTCGCTGGGGAACAGGTCGCGGAAGTCCTGGATCGAGGTCACCATCGCGGCCGTCGCGGCGCTCTCCCGCCACGTCTCGCGCTCCACCACGACGAGCGCTTCGATCGGAAGCCCGTTCTCGATCTCGAGCACGTTCGGCGTTCCCGGCTCCAGCCGGAGGCCGCCCGCCTCCACCTTCACCCGCATCCCCGTCAGGGGAAGGATGTTGGAGGTCTGATAGCTTCGGACGCGGAGCCCGCCCGTCGGCCAGGGGAACTCCTCGCGGCGCGCCTGCCCCGGCTGGACCCGGAGCTGCGCCAGGATCTGCGGCATGTTGCTCGGCCCGCCGATGCAGTAGATCTCCCGCCGCGCGGGCCGGATCGCGGGATTGACCGTGAACCGCGCCTCGACCGACTTCGACAGGTCGGCGCCGAAGTCGATCCGGCAGGTCTCGCAATGGGCCTTCGAGGTCATCTGCGAGAGCGTCAGCGACTGGCGGACCGCGACGCGGCAGCTCGGGCAGAGCACCGTCCAGTTGATGTCGAGGACGCCGACCCGCGCCGCGTGGAGGAAGAGCCGCAGGATCGCGGTCCGGTCCTCGCGCCACTGGTCGGCGATCTCGAACGGCCTCATCCGGACGACCTCGAGGTCCGGCGCGGTCAGCAGACGGTTGCGGAGCTTCGGGACGGCAGCGAAGGTCTTGAGGGTCGAAAGGCGGGTGTCGAGGAGGTCCGCATGGAGGTCCCGGGCATCCGGCAGCGCCGGCGGCGGGCCGCTCTCGGCGAGGTGCTTCTCGAACGCGCGCGCCAGGTCCATCATCTCGTGGGCCGCCTTCTTCGGGGCGATCTTCCTGGCCAGGAACGTTCCGAGGAGGTTGCGCGGCGAGAGATCGGCGAACACCTCGAGGTCGGTGCCGCCGTTCGAGGCGACGAACCTCATGCCCCCGATGAACCGCTCCAGCGGCCCCGAGGAGTAGCGCCGCTCGACCTGGAAGTATCGGTTCTTCACCCACTCGAAGGGATGCTCGTCGTACACCATCTTCATCCCGAGGTAGGTCGCTTCCGCCTTGTAGTAGCCCTTCTTCTGGGTGTCTGCGACGGGGATGAAGGTCACGGGCGGCAGGTCGACCGCCCGGTTGAGCCGCTCGGTGTCCGACAGGAACGCCCAGAGCGCGTCCAGCGGGACCTTGATGTGGGACTTGGCGACGACGTTGACCGGAGCGCTCACGGGGAAATTGTACCCCGGTGAGAAGAGCGCTGCACATCGTCCGGCCCAGATAAAGCTTGTCGGGGGGGTCCGGCTCTGGCACGTTGCTTGCATATGGAGACCTCCGTGACCCCCGCCACGGACGACAAGGCATACCGGAAGGGCTGGCGGGCGTGGGCCCTCTACGACGTCGCCAATTCCGCCTTCTGGCTCGTCATCGCGACGGCCGTCTTCCCGATCTACTATCAGGAGCTGTACATTCAGTCCCAGACGTCGCCGGGCCAGGTCGTGACGGAAGAGCTCCGGCGGGAGCTGACGACCAAGGGAGGCTCGCGGCTGGGGTACACGGCCGCGGTCGCGATGGTCATCGTGGCGGTCCTGGGGCCGATCCTGGGCGTGGTCTCCGACCGGATGGCCGCAAAGAAGAAATTTCTCGCGATCTTCGCCGGGCTCGGGATCCTCTCCACGGGCCTCATGGTGATCCTCGGCCGCGGCGACGTCCTTCTCGGGTCGATCCTGTATACGCTCAGCACGGTCGGCGTCGCCGGGAGCATGGTCTTCTATGACTCGCTGCTGCCCGCGGTCGCCCGGGAAGAGGACCTCGACCGCGTCTCGGCCTTCGGCTTCGCGGCCGGATATCTCGGAAGCGTCCTGCTCTTCATCTTCAACGTGGTCATGTTCAAGTTCCCCCACGCGTTCGGATTCAGCGGGGTCGATCAGGCGATCCGGGTGTCGTTCCTCGGCGTCGCGATCTGGTGGGCGGGGTTCACGATCCCGCTGCTGCGCGTCGTCAAGGAGCCCCCGGCCGAAAGCGGCTCCGGCGGCAGCCTCGTGACGGCGGGCTTCACCCAGATCGCTCAGACGTTTCGGAAGCTGGGACGGTACCGCCAGCTTCTCTGGTTCCTGGTCGCGTTCTGGGTCTACAGCGACGGCATCGGCACGATCATGAAGATGGCGACGCCGTTCGGGAAGAGCCTGGGCGTGCCCGAAGACCAGATGATGATGGCCCTGATCGTCACGCAGATCGTCGGAGTTCCGTGCGCGATGGCCTTCTCGGCGATGGCGAAGCGGATCGGGGCGAAGGCCGGCATCCTGATCGGCCTGGGGGCCTACGCGGGGATCTGCGTCTTCGCGGCGTTCATGAAGGAGTCCTGGCACTTCTGGGCCCTGGCCGTGGCGGTCGGCCTGGTCCAGGGCGGCACCCAGTCGCTCAGCCGGTCGCTCTTCGCGACGATGATCCCGAAGGGCCAGACCGGCGAATTCTTCGGCTTCTTCAGCACGATGGAGAAGTTCGCCGGCATCCTGGGCCCGCTGGTCCTGGGCCTCCTCTGGGGCGAAGGCGGCGATCCGCGTCACGGGATCGTGGCGCTGGGGGTCCTCTTCATTGTGGGCATGATCGTCCTCTCTCGGGTGAAGGTCGACGAAGGCCGGCGCGCGGCGGCCGAAGCGGTGGCCTGATGATCCTCCTGGTGCGGGCCTTCCGGTTCGCGCTCTACATCTGGATGCGGATCTTCCACGGCCTCCAGTTCAGCGGGACGTCCAACATCCCCCGGCAGGGCCCGGTCATCATCGCCGCCAATCACCCGAGCTACTTCGACCCCGTGGTCCTCTCGCTCGCGACGACGCGCCTCGTGCGGTTCTTCGCGCTTGCCGACATCCTGAAGGTCCCCGTGATCGGCTGGTTCGCGCGGCAGTGGGGCATCCTGCCGGTCTACAAGGGGGGCAACAACGAGGAGACGGTCCAGAAGGCGCTGCGGGTGCTCCAGCGCGGCGGCGCGATCGGCATCTTCCCCGAGGGCCGGCGGTCGCTCCAGTATGCGATGGGCACGGCGCGCCCGGGCGTGGGCCGGCTCGCAATCCAGTCGGGCGCGAAGATCGTCCCGTGCGTGATCTACGGGACCTGGAAGGCGTGGCCTCATCTGACCGCCCTTCCCCATCCCGCGAAGATCGTGGTCAACTTCCTGCCGGCCGTCGAGGTCGGCGGCGAAGACACGCGCGAGAACCACGAGAAGATCGCGAACCAGGTGCGGGAAGCGATCGTCGCCGAGCAGCTCAAGCACCGCGTCGGCCCCGCTCCGGGCGACGCCTACCGCGAAGCCCCCGACTACTAAGGCGGGAACAAAAAAGACGGTCTTTTTTGTTCCAGCTCAGCCGGCGGACTCGATCGCCTGCGGGACCCGCATCGGGTCGAAGGGCGTCAGATCGATCGACGGCTTCTGCCCGGCAAGAAGATCGGCCACGATCTCAGCGGTGATCGGCGCGAGCAGGATGCCGTTGCGGTAGTGGCCGGTCGCGACGATCAGGCCGTCGACCGGGCCGCGGCCGATGTACGGAAGGCGGTCGGGCGTCGCCGGACGGAGCCCCGCCCACGAGGCCACCAACGGCAGACGTCCCAGCTCGGGCAACAGCCGGGCGCCGCGCGCGGCGAGGTCGCCCACCGCGTCGACCGTCACCGTCTTGTCGAATCCCACATCCTCCAGCGTGCTGCCCACGACGATGCGGCCGTCGGCACGCGGGATCAGGTAGGTCTCGCCGTCGAGGATCATGTGGCGGCAGAAGTCCGGCGTGCCGCCCGCGAGGATCATCTGGCCCTTGACCGGCTTCACCTGCAGGTCGAGCCCGACGGAGCGGACGAGGTCGGCCGACCACGCGCCCGCGGCGAGGACCGTCGTCCCCGCATACAGGTCGCCGCGCGACGTCTTGACGCCGTTCACGCGGCCGGGGACGCGGAGGAATCCGGTGACGGGCGTGTCGGGCCGGATCTCGGCGCCCTTCTTCGCGGCGGCCTCGCAGAGCGCGACGGCCATGCGGTTGTTGCGGACCTGGGCGATGTCGGGCAGACGGAGCGCGCGGCGGAGCTGGGGCGTCACTTTCGGTTCGAGGGCGACCGTCTCGTCGCGACTGAGCCGCTCCACGGGCTGACCCCGCTCGCGCTTCCACGCCTCGAGCGTCCGGGCGGCTTCCTCCCCCGCATCGTCGGTGACGAGGAGCAGGAGGCCGCTGACCCGGTACTCGGGGTCGACGGGGGACAGCGGAGCGATCTCGCGGCAGAGCGGCTCGTAGAGCGCGAGGCTCGCGCTGCAGGCGCCCGCGAGCGCCGGCGGGTACTCGGCCAGGTGGACCGGCGTGAGCATCCCGCCCGCGGCCCACGACGCTTCGCGGCCGATCGGCCCCTTGTCGACGAGCGTGACGGCGGCGCCGGCCTTCGCGAGCCTCCACGCGATCGCGGAGCCGACGATGCCGCCGCCGACGACCAGGACATCCGGGGTGCGCGCCATGACGCGGGCGTTATATCACGGCGCGCACCGCCCGTCTACCTGTAGTGAGCGAGGCCAATCCCTCGGGCCGAGTCGAACTACTTGGACAATTTCAGCAGGATTCCGACCGTGAACTGGATCCAGTCGGCGCTGAAATCGCCCGTATTCCGGGGATCCTGCGCGAAGACGAATCGAAGATTGGCGTCGGCGAAAAGGTTCGGCGAGAGCTCGAACTCGGCGCCGAAGCCCAGAAAGAACAGCAGGTTCAGGTCGGTCTGGTCGTTTCCGGGGACGGTGATGTCGGTGATCGTGAAGCCAAGGCCGGCGAGCGCGTATGGACGGATCGGCCAGTCGACGGGCGCGTAGAAGAGAGCGGCGAACTCGAAGGGAACCTGGAAGATGGAGACCTGGTCGGCGACCTTCTGCTTCGTCTGGAAGTCCATCGTGGCGTCCGCGCCGAGCCAGGGGAGGATGTGGGCACGCACGCCGCCGCCGAAGACGAAGCAGGGATTGTCGGCGTCATAGGCGCCGGCAATGCCGAGGTGGACCTCGGCGAACAGCCTGAAGTCGGCCGCCGCCGCGGGCTCGACCGGGATCGGCGCCGCGGGCCGGAAGTCGTCGAAGCTCATCGACCGGGGGATGGCGAGGTCGTCGGGCCCCCCGGCGGCCACAAGGGACAAGGCGAGAGCGAGTGCGATCATCAGATTCCTCCCTATCAAGAAGAAATGTTCAAGGGATGATAAGGGAGGTTTCCGGCGCCCCGCAAGGCGATCTCAAGAAAATTACGCAGAGTCGCACGAGCGGGGGTACAATCACGGCGGAACACATCTCGGGTTGATAGGGAATAGGGAGGAGATCATGAAACCCATTCTTGGCGCTCTGCTGTTGGTCCCCTGTCTCTCGGCGGCCGCCCTGGCGCAGGAACCCACCGCCGACGCGAAGCAAGGCCGCTTCTATCTCGAGGGCGGGATCGGCTTCGGCGTGGCCAGCATGGCCCTGGACGCGGGGTCGAGCAAAGGGTTCAACTCGGAGCCCGTGTTCGCGGCCGGTTTTGCCGCCGAGTACGGCATTACCGATCAGATCGGCGTCTTCACGAAATTCGGGTTCGTGGACGTCCTTCACAATAATCCGGCCGCGACGACGATCGGCATGACCTTCGACGGAGCCTTCAAGGTCATCGAGAAGAAAGGCGACGCCGCGGGCCTGAGCGCGTACGCCGGCCTGGGCTTCGTCAACATCGACATCGACCCGAAGGGCGGTCCGAGCGACGACGCCACGGACTTCGTCTTCGAGCTGGGCGTGCAGGGCGACTTCGGCCCGGGGGACACCTGGTCGCTCCAGCCCTTCGTCCAGATCCAGCTCGTGGCGGGAAGCCGCCCGTTCAGCGGCTACAACGGCGTGCTGCAGGTGTCGGCGGGCGTGAAGTTGCTGTACAAGCTGACCGACAACCTCTTCCTGGAGCCGTCCGTCGTCTTCACCGGCGGCAACTTCCAGGACAGCGTGCTGTTCGGCGTCGGGATCCAGCTCCGGCTGTAGCTTCCGCGTCACTCCGAAGCGGCGGCCCTCCGACCTCGGGGGGCCGCCGCTTTTTTTTTTCACCTTGCGGTCTCGATAGACATTCCGGGGTTCACGCGCTAAGATCGCGCGGTCTCGAAGGCACCCTGCCCCCTATCGTCTAGAGGCCTAGGACACGGGCTTTTCAAGTCCGCGACACGGGTTCGAATCCCGTTGGGGGGACTAACCAAAGCCGCACGCCCCCTCTCCTCTCTTCCAACCGCAGCGCAACGGACACCCGCGGGAGGAGACTCGCACCTCCTTCACAACATCATCGCGAGCGAAGCCGGCTGACGCCGGGAGCCGGCCGCTGCGGCGAGGCCCTTACCAAAATAATCGCATTCTGCTAGGATCTTCGCCATGAAGTTCGCGCGTGTTGTGGTCGTCGCGGCCTTGATCCTCTCGGCCTTGATCCTCTTGACCCTGACCCAGTGTGGAGAGAAGGTCCGGGCCGCGGGGCTCGACTTCGCCGCGTACGGCGATTGCCGCCATAATTCGGCCGTCCATCGTCGGATTGCGAACAGCATCGCCGCGTCCGGCGCCCGCTTCACGCTGGTCACCGGAGACCTGGTCGAAACTCCAAACGATCCGGCAGCCTGGGCCGAATTCCGGGACATCACGAAGGAGCTCAGGAAGAAGCCCTACGACGCCGCCGTGGGCAACCACGACCCGGGAGAGCCGGAATACTTCAAGAAGGAGCTGGGCCTGGACCGGCTCTACTACGACCGCAGGGACGGGGACTTCCACGTGTTCGTCCTCGACTCTTGCGGAAAATTCGACGACCGCGAGCAGCTCGACTGGCTGGCGAAGACCGCGTCGGCCTCGACCGCGAGGCACAAGGTCGCGGTCTTCCACCACCCGCCCTTCATGATCAAGGCGAGCCGGGTCGCCGAAGCCGAGGAGCTCCGCCCGAAGATCCACCCGCTGCTCGTGAAGCTCAAGTTCTGCGCGGCGTTTTGCGGCCATCAGCACGCGTTCTATACCACGCTGCGCGACGGGGTCCGCTACGTCGTCACGGCCGGAGGCGGCGCCCCGCTCTACAGCATCGACGCCTCGCTCGGCCTGAAGGAAGACCTCTCCCGAAAGTTCTTTCACTTCGTCGGTTTCAAGATCGCCGGCACGCGGATTGAGGGGCACGTGTACGACCCGGACGGGGTCGAGGACCTGTCGCTCGCCTTCAAGCTCTGCGAGCATCCCTGAACGTCCCCTTCCGGGGAGAGGGTAAAAGCCCGATCACGGCAGGAGAGTCTGGCTTCGGCGGATGCCTGATGCCCGTCGCCCCTCACTGACGGACGAAGGCAGCGTAGTTCCCCTTGGGGTGGCGGACCTGGACGAACCCCAGACGCTTCAGGCGGTCGAAGGACTTCTGCGAGGTGCCGTCCTGGCCGCCGTGCACTTCCATGACGATCCGGACGATCCTGCCGAGCTCCTCGTCCGACGTGGCCGGAAGGATCTCCCACTCGGCGCCCTCGCAGTCCAGCTTGAGCAGGTCGACCTTCTCGATGTTGTTGTCCCGCAGGATCGCCGAGAGCGTCGTGCAGCGGACCTTGACACTGCCCGCGCCGCCGCCGTGCATGAGAGAATGGCTGCCGGTACGGACGGGATTCGTGCCGAAGAACAGCTCGCGCTCCTCCTCCTTGCCGGCCACCGCCATGTTGAAGCAGCGTGCGTGGGTAAAATTGTTCCGGCGGATGTTCTCCGCCAGCAGCTCGTAATTCTCGGGGGCCGGCTCGTACGTGAACACGCGGCCTTTCGGCGCGAGCGTCGCCGCCAGGAGCGTCATCGTCCCGATGTGGCCGCCGATGTCGATCACCGTCGCATCGGGCGGGATCGAGATCCCCGGAGGAAAGTAGCTGCGGTCCACGAAGATCGAGCGGGAGGTCGCCAGGTCCGACGTGGCATACCGGAATTTAAGGCTCACCCCGTTGCGGAGTTCGAGGACGTCGGACTTCCCCTTGTCCGTCTTGAGTCGGAGCCGGTTCCGGTAGTGGACCGTCCAATTCTTGAAGGTACCGATATTTTTGAAGAGACTCATCGCGGGTTGTGGTGGGGGATTATAGGGTTCGGTCCCTATTAGGGTCAAGATCAGGGCTTCCGCCGCCCGCGAGACGCGGTCGCTCAAGGCATCAGGCCCTGGACGAGGTTGATCACGCCGGCCGCCGTCGCGAAGGGCCCCCCTGTTCGAGGTTGTCGCAGGTCTGTTCGAAGCCGACCCGCCCAGGGACGCGCACGCCGGGGCGAGGGCGGCGAAGACCTACCCCTTCCCCCGATAGGCCTTCTCGAGTGTCGCGATGTCGAGCTTGATCATCGTGAGCATCGCGTCGGTCGCCCGCTTCGAGCGCTCACGGTTCTTGTCGGCCATCATCTTGAACAGCACCGCCGGGACGATCTGCCATCGCAGGCCGTACCGGTCGATGATCCAGCCGCACGCCTGGGGCTGGCCGCCGTTCTTCTCGATCGCGTTCCAGTAGCGGTCCACTTCCTTCTGGTCGTCGCACTGCACGACCATCGAGATCGCGTCGTTGAAGTCGTGGTGCGGGCCGGCCGTCATGGCCACGAACTTCTGGCCCAGCAGGGTGAAGTCCACGACCTTCACCGAGCCCGGCGGGCCGCTCGGCGATTCGCTCTGCATCGCCGTCACGGCGTTCACGCGGGACTTCGGGAACACCGAGGCATAGAACCGCGCCGCTTCCTCGGCGTCCTTGGCATACCAGAGAAACGGATAGATCTTCGCGCCTCTGCTCGCCGCCATCGTCATTTCCTCCTCAGGAACACGTGCGTGACCCGCGCCGACGGAACAGATTCGGCGCACTCGTAGCCCACCGCATTCAGATCGAGGCCGCCCATCAGATGCTCGCCCGAGCCGAGCAGCACCGGCGAGATCGCCAGGTGCATCTCGTCGACGAGCCGCTCGCGCAGATACTCGCGGACCGTCGCCACCCCGCCGCCCAGCCGGACGTCCAGCCCGCGGGCCGCCTCCGTCGCCCGCTGGAGTGCCTCCCGGATCCCGCCCGTGACGAAATGAAACGTCGTCCCGCCTTCCATCTCCAGGGACGCCCGCGGATGGTGGGTCAGGACGAAGACCGGGCAATGGTACGGAGGATTCGGCCCCCACCATCCCTTCCACCCGTCGTCCGTCCACGGGCCGCGGCTCGTCGCGAACATGTTGCGGCCCAGGATCCACGACCCGATCTTCTCGAACCCGCGGGCCATGAAATCGTCGTCGAGCCCCGTCGTCCCCTCCCCGCTCCCGTGAATCTTCTGGAAGGTCCGGGTCGGAAACACCCACTGGTGGAGCGACAGGCCGCCGACCCCGAGGGGGTTCTCCAGGCTCTGGCGGGGACCGGCCCCGTAGCCGTCCAGAGAGATCCCGAACGCGTGGACCCGGAGCTTCGTCATGGATTGTCTCCCAAGGGGTTGCTTCATCCGCCCTATAGTCGAGCGGGGAGAGCCGAAATCGACACCAAAAAAATCAGCGTCGAGGTCGCGCGAGGAGGACGACGCCGTTGAAGCGGCGGCAGACGGCGCGGCCGGCCTCCTCGACCCAGGGGATCCGGAAGAGCGGCGCCAGAACGCCTCCGCGCCGCCGCTGCCCCAGCCGGTAGGTCAGGTAGTGCCCCTCGATGGCCGCATGCTCGAAGCGGCGGTCGAGCAGGACGCGGACGTCGTGCCACGTCCGGTAGAAGACGAAGCGGTCCATCCACGCCACCGCCTCCCGCGCCCACGCTTCGGGCGTCTTCTTCTCCTTTTCGAAGCCGATGCCCAGACGGCTCCACCGGGCCGCGTAGCCGACCCGCGACGGCGAACGCTCGAGCCAGTGGAGGAACGGGATCCCGCAATGGGCTTCGCGGATCACCTCGCGCGTCGGGAAGAGAAGCAGCAGGTGCCCGTCCTTCCGGAGGAGCCGCGACAGCTCGGCGAGCGTTCCGTCCAGATCCTGCACGTGCTCGAGGACCTGGTTGCTGACGATCAGGTCGAAGGAGCCGTCCTCGAAGGGAACCTTGCCGCCCTCGATCTTCCGGATCGCGGTCCCGAACAAGCCGCTGTTCCGGACTACCGGCAGGTCCTGCTCGCCTTCATAGAAGGAATCGGCGCCGGAGCAGTCGAGTCCCAGGCCGCGCGCCGCCTCGACCACCGTCCCCGGACCGCAGCCGAAGTCGAGGATCCTCGCGCCCGGGCGGCGGGCCGCGGCGGTCTTCGCCCAGCAGAGCAGGTAACGGTAATGGACGTGGAGGGCGTGGAGCGGCGACGGCAGCGATTGAGCCAGAACGTCGTCGAGGGGAAAGCCCCGCATGATTCGCCTGGATCCTATCAAATCGCCCCGGGGCGGGGCAGCCTCCGAGAGCCGTGGGAGGCAGATGAAAAATTTCACCTCCGCCCCACCGGAGCCCGATCATCGGGTAGAATCCTAGTCGCCATGGAAAAGCAGGGCGTTCTCGCGTTCCAGGTCGAGCCGATCCGGGACCATCCGGATGCCGTGAAGGTCGCTCTCGACGGCTCCATCGACCCGAAGACGGTCACCAAGTTCCGGGACGACCTGATGGCGCTCCACGCCAAGGGCGCCAGGCGGTTCCTGATCGACTGCGCGCGCCTGACGTACGTCAATTCGTCCGGCCTCGCCTCCCTGCTGAACCTCGCCGGCACGGTCAAGCCGAAGGGCGGCGCGGTCGCGCTGGCGGCGCTGGACAACAAGATCCACGTGATCTTCAAGATGATGGGCATCCTGGAGCTCTTCCAGTTCTTCCCGACGTACAAGGATGCCCTTCGCGACCTGGACGAAAAGCTCGCGGCCGAGCTTCGGGATGTCGGTCCCGCGCTGATGCTCGAGGAACCCCCGCCGCCGCCCGCCGCTCCGAAAATCGTGAGAACGGCCCCCCGGGTCGAGACGACCCGCCGGCTCCCTCGTCTTCCGGCCCCGACCGTGAATCCGATCGTGCAGTTCTTCCGCAGTCTGTTCGGCCTCGATGAGCTCCGGCCGGCCTGGCGGCCGAGCCGGAAGCGCCGGTAGGTTCAGCGGCTCCGCACGAAGTTTCCGCACTTCGAGCAGGCGAACGGCGTGCCGGGCGAGGCCTCCCCCGTGTCGAAGAACGTCTGGCAGTGCGGACAGTGGGCGACCGCTTTGTTCTGCAGCCGGAGGATCTCGAGGAATTGCGGCACGGTGAGGTAGCCCTTCTCGAGCAGGATCTGCCCCAGCCTCAGCGACGATCCGGTCCGCGCCGACGACGCCTGGTCCCTCAGGCACTCGGCGAGCTTCACGTCCGTCACCCAGCCGCGCCGCACGGCGATCTGCCCGAACAGGCCGCCCCGCGACGGATCCGTCGACAGCGCCTCGAACCTCGCGCGCTGGATGCGGAGGAGTTCCTCGAGCTCCTCGAGCGTGAGGTAGCCCTTCTCGAGGAGCAGAAGGCCGATGGGAGCGAAGGCGGGAGATTTCGACTGGATCGCCAGACACTCCTCCAGCTCCGCGGCGGTGACGTATCCCGCGTCGAAGGCGATCTGGCCCAGCAGATTCGCGTTGGATTCGTTCATCCCCTGTCCCGACTCGACTCCGGAAAAACCCGGGGCGCTCCTCCAAGTATAGCCCGGCGCGCCCCGCTTGATTCAAAAAGGACTTTAACGATCGCTTCTGTCGCGGGCGGGGCGCCGGTATACTGGGCGGGATGCGAAGACTCCTCTGCGCGGCCGTGGCGATCGTGGCGCTCTCGTGCGGCGGATGCGGCACGATCGCCGACATGACCACGGGCCAGAACGGCCAGCGCATCTTCGGCGGCGTCCGCAAGGACAGCGGCCTGATCACCAACCCCGAATCGTCCCCCGCCGAGCTGTCGATCATCCTCGGCATCCTCGACTTCCCCTTCTCGCTCGTCCTCGACCTGGGGCTGCTGCCCGTCACCGTCATCATCGCCCTCATCCGGGGACACTAGCGCCCGCGGCAGATTCTGCTGGACGGATCGGCGCGCGATGCCGAAACTGGCCCCCATCGTCTTCGAAAGGATCTTGCCATGGCCGACCGAGTGGTGGTGTGCGCGGGAACCAAGCGCGGACTCTTCTTCCTGGAATCGGACAAGGGCCGCTCCACCTGGAAGCTCAGCGGCCCGCACCTGAAGAGCTGGCAGGTCTACCACGCCGTCATCGACACGCGGTCGACGCCGCGGCTCCATGCCGCCGCCGTGAGCAACACGTTCGCCGCGACCACGGCGAGCGGCGAGCTCTCCGGGCTCAAGTTCGAGGCCGCGAAGAAGCCGCCGATCCCGCCGAAGCTGCTGCCGAAGCAGGCCCAATTCATCAAGAAGTGGAATCTGCCGTCCGAGCCGCGCATCTGGCACATGGAGCCCGGCCGCCCCGGCGAGAAGGGCGTCGTCTACGCCGGCACCGCGCCCGCCGCGCTCTTCCGGAGCGAAGACGACGGGAAGACCTGGGCCGAAGTCAAAGGGCTCTCGAAGCATCCGTCGCGGAAGAACTGGACGCCGGGCGCCGGCGGCCTCTGCCTCCACTCGATCCAGCTCGACCCGAAGAACGCGAACCGCATGTACGTCGGCATCTCGTCGGCGGGCATCTTCCGCACCGACGACGGCGGCAAGTCGTGGAAGCCGGCCAACAAGGGCATCACGGGCTTCGAAGGCGGCAAGATCCTCAAGAGCGGCGAGATCGGCACGTGCGTCCACAAGCTGCTCCTCCACCCGTCCGGCCGCCTGTATCAGCAGAACCACATCGGGGTCTACCGCTCCGACAACCAGGCCGACTCCTGGGAACGGATCGACCAGGGACTCCCCTACGACTTCGGGTTCGGGCTCGCGCTCGATCCCTCCAACGCGGACACGTGCTACGTCACCCCGCTCGAGCCCGAAGGCGGCATGTACCGCGCCACGGCGGGCAAGTTCCGCGTCTATCAGCTGAAGGGCAACGGCGCGCCCGCCTGGGACGAGCTCTCCAACGGCCTGCCCTCCGAGGGAGCGTACCTCAGCGTCCTCCGCGAAGGCATGGCCCAGGACACGCTGAGCCCCTGCGGCGTCTACGTCGCCACCGGCACCGGACAGGTCTTCCACTCGCCCGACGCGGGCGCGACGTGGAAGACCATCGCCACCCACCTGCCGCCGATCCTCTCCGTCAGCGCCGCGGTCGTGTGAGATGGCGTCCGCTCCGTGGATCACCGTCGTGCTGCCGAGGATGCTCGCGGACGTGCTGGGCGAAGAGAAAATCCGCGTGCAGGCCTCGACCGTCGCCCAGGCGATGGAAGCCGCCTACGCGCAGGTCCCGGCGCTCCGCCACCATCTCTGCGACGACGACGGCGAGTTCCGCACCCACGTCCTCTGCGTCCACAACGGCGTCACCACCCGCGAGACCGGCGGTCTGAAGGGTCGGACCAAGGACGGCGACGAAATCCGCATTCTCCAGGCGATTTCCGGCGGCTGACGCATGACCCATATTGAATGCGTCAAACGCATGGTGTATACTCCCTTCGCGACCGGTACAAAGCGGAGAGGACACCATGGGAAAGCGCATCTTGATCGCTGATGACTCGGTCAACACCCGCGGCATCCTGAAATTCATGCTCCAGAACCAGGGCTTCGAGCTCGTGGAAGCCGAAAACGGCGAAGAGGCCCTGACCAAGGCCGAGTCCTCCGCCCCGGACCTCATCGTCCTCGACGGCATGATGCCCAAGCTGACCGGCTTCGACGCCTGCCGCTACCTGAAGGAGAATCCCAAGACCAAGTCCATCCCCGTGATCCTCCTCACGGCGGTCCCCCAGACGGATCCGACCCGGGACTGGAAGAAGGAAGCGCCCGCCGACCGGTTCATGGCCAAGCCGTTCCAGATGCGCGACCTGCTCGCCACGATCGAGAGCCTGCTCGGCATCACCCTCGCCACGGAGACCGCCGTGCGGCGCCGCACCGACCTGGATCCGCGACCCCAGGGCACCGTCCTCCGTCAGAAAACCGCGAACTGACGAATTGGGCCGCAATTCCGGGCGGACGGGACACCCTCCTGCATGAGACGACTTGCCGCGGCGACCGCCCTGTTGCTGCTCTCCTCCTGCAGCGGAGAAGAAGCGCCGAAACCGACGCCGGCGCCCCCCGCCCCCGCTCCCAAGGTTCAGTCTCGTCCCATCCCGTTCCATACGCCCGAAGCGGACGCCATCCTCAAGACGCTCCAGGTCTTCCCGAAAGACAATCCGTGGAACGAGGACATCTCGTCCCGCCCCGTTGCCCCCGACTCCGACAAGATCGTCGACTCCATTGGCCGCAACCTGCGGTTCCGGTGGAACCTCGACCAGAGCTTCCTCATCCTCCCTCCCGACCAGCCCCGGGTCCCGGTCCTCCTCGACTACAAAGACGAGTCCGATCCCGGACCCTACCCGATCCCCGAGGACGCCCTCATCGAAGGCGGCCCCATCACGCCCGGTCCCGAGCTGGAAAAGTTCCAGAGGGAGGGCACGGACGGAGACCGGCATCTGCTGCTCGTCGATCCGGCCGCAAAGAAACTCTACGAGCTCTTCCATGTCTACCGGACGCCGGCGGGCTGGAAGGTCGGTTCGGCCGCGGTGTTCGACCTGACGTCGAACAAGCTGCGGCCCGACGGCTGGACGTCGGCCGACGCGGCCGGCCTCCCGATCTTTCCCGCGGTGGTCCGCTACGACGAGGTCGAGCGGGGCATGGTCGAACACGCGCTGAGGTTCACGGTCCGGAAGTCGCGCCGCGCCTACGTCTATCCGGCGACCCACTATGCGAGCCCGCACAAGGATCCGGCCCTGCCCCGCATGGGCGAGCGGTTCCGGCTGAAGAAGGACTTCGACATCTCCCGCTTCCCGCCCCACGTCCAGGCCATCCTGAAGGCGCTGAAGAAGTACGGGATGATCGTCGCCGACAACGGCATCGAGTGGGCGATCTCGGTCGCGCCCGATCCGCGCATCAAGGGGCTCGAGACGCTGGACCACAAGGCGCTGAAAGGCGGCGACTTCGAGGTGATCGTCCCCACGGGACCCGAAGAGGGACCCCGCGCGCGGAAGTGACCGTCAGCCGGTGCGACGCTGACTCGAGAGGCACTGCTCGGCGAGCAGGAAGAGCTGCTTGAACTGCTTCCGGAGCGCGGGATAGAGGAGCGCGGCTTCGGCGCGGGACAGCCGGACCAGTCGCGCCATCTGGCGCGCCAGCATCGCCAGCTGCGGCAGCTCCTGACGCTCGCAGGCCTGGGTCAGGACCGTCGCCAGCTCGAGGATGCGGGACCGCTCCGGCGTCGCCCAGTCGGAGTCGAAGAGACGCGCGACGTCTCCTCTGAGTTCGGCGAGGCACAGCTGGACCAGGCTCCGGAAGGCGGAGGCGGCGGCGATGGGCTCGCGGGATGACAGCATGGCTCGCCTCCTCGTGTCCTACCCGCTTTATGGACCGGAGGAGCGAATTCTTACAGGAATCGATCGGCCGAGAATTAGAATCGTCCCCATGCACACCTTCCGCTCGATCGCCCTGCTCCTCGCGTCGCTGCTCTGCGCGCTCACGCCCGCCGACGCCGCTCGCCGTCCGAAGACGGTGCGGCTGGTGACGATCGGCAACAGCTTCTCCGGCAACGCGACCCATTACCTGGGCGACCTCGCCAAGGCCGCCGGCCATACGCTCGTCCACCAGCCGATGTCCGTCGGCGGCGCGAGCATGGAGGTCCACTGGACGAAGATCCAGGCGAACGAGAAGGACCCGAAGGATGCCGCGGGCCTCTACGGCACGAAGAGCCTGAGCGGCGTCCTGAAGACCGACGATTGGGACTTCGTCACGATCCAGCAGGCGAGCATCAAGAGCCACGACCTCGAGACCTATCGCCCGTTCGCCGCCCAGCTCCAGCAGTACGTGAAGACCCATGCGCCGAAAGCGGAGCTCCTGCTCCACCAGACGTGGGCCTACCGGTGCGACGATCCGCGCTTCGGCCCGAAGACCCCGAAGACCGAGCCCGCCACGCGGGAGGCGATGTACTCGTCGCTCAGCGCCGCCTACCAGACGATCGCGAAGGAGCTCGGCATCCGCCGGATCCCCGTCGGCGACGCGTTCCATCTCGCCGACAGCGATCCGAAGTGGGGCTTCAAGCCCGACGCCTCGTTCGACCCCGCCAAGGCGGTCGCGCCCGCGCTGCCCGACCAGACCCATTCGCTCCACGTCGGATGGAAGTGGGCCGCCGACAAGGAGGGCAAGCAGAAGCTCGCCATGGACGGCCATCACGCCAACTCCGCCGGCGAGTACCTGGGCGCCTGCGTCTGGTTCGAGGTGATGTTCAAGGAGACCGCGGTCGGCAACTCGTTCGTCCCCAAGGGCCTCGCCCCCGAGGACGCGAAGGTCCTGCAGGAGACCGCCCACAAAGCGGTCACCGCCGCGGAGAGTTCCAGGTAACAGAGAGCACGGAGCGGGTCGAGGGAGAACACCCCATGAGGCAGATCCGCCGGGCCGTTCCGCTGCTGATCTTCATCGCGCTGGGACCGCTCGCCGGAGCGGATACGGGCGACCCCCAGGTCCAGACCGACCATCCCTGGTATCCCGGCGAGCTGGCGTTCTCCACGTTCGACCGGCTCTTCGCCACCCAGGCGGCGCTCTTCAAGCGCGTCGTCGGACGCGACGTCCAGACCGACGAGGACAAAGCGCTGGCGTCGCTGCTCTTCCGCCTGACCCACTACTGGCACGGCGACGAAGGCACCCAGAACTACTGGGGCAAGGGGTTCACGGAGGGCGGCGATACCTGGACGCGCGATTACTGGACCGGCCTGTTCGCCCACGGCTACGGGCTGTGCGGCACGACGCACGCCCAGTGGTCCGCGGAGTTCGAGAAGCTCCTCGGCCACGGACGCGGTCGGGCCTTCGGATGCGTCGGCCATTCCTCCTTCGAGGTCTTCCTGAAGGGCGGCCCGTACGGCGACGGCAAGTGGGTGCTTCTCGACCACGACATCTCGACCGTCGTCTTCAACCGCGAGGGCACCGCGCTCCTGTCGATCCCCGAGATCCAGAAGAACCTGAAGGAGCTCACCGATCCCGCGTACATGCCCGCGAGGCAGCGCGGGTGGCCGATGTGCTCGTACTCGAAGGGCGCGGGGAGCGCTTATGCGGAGTACAACGGCGCCGGCACTCACGAGGGCTACGCGGGCCCTCCGCCGATCGTCCATCTGCGCCGCGGAGAGACGCTGCGGCGCTATCTCAAGCCGGGCCTCGAGGACGGCAAGCTTTTCGTATTCTGGGGATACAACTACGGCACGGCGGGGATCCCCGGACCCGAACGGTGGGGCTCGTGGGTCAACCAGCCGGACAAGCTCTTCGGATCGAAGGACGGCGCGGGCTACCACGAAGGCCAGGCCCGGTTCTCGAATGCGGTCTACACCTACACGCCGGACTTCACCAGCGGGGACTACAAGGAAGCCGTGGCCGACGAGACCGACGCCCAGGTGACCTTCGAATTCGCGTCGCCCTACATCGTGGGATGCACGCCGTCCAATTCCAAGCCGTGGGGGATCTACGACGCGGGAGGGAAGAACGGGCTCGTCCTCCGCGGCAAGGCGTCGTGCCCGGTCTCGATTTCGGTCGATCGGGGGCGGAACTGGATCGACTGCGGCCCGTTCGCCGACGGCCTGGATCTGACCGATCACGTGAAGGGGTACCGCCAGTATCGGCTCCGGCTGGGCGCGGGCGCGAAGGCGCTGGCGCGGTCGGGCCTCACGACGACGACCGTCTGCCAGGCGAGCGTCTCCGTGATCCCGAGGCTGAAGGACGGCGGGACGCGCGTCGGCTTCGAGAGCTCGGGCCGGGCCGTCGTGTCCGCGGGGCCGACGCTGGAGCAGGCGCGCACCCATCTCGTCGAGGGAGCGTTCGGCTCGCCGCTCGCGGTCCTGGAGCTCGTGCCGCCCGCGAAGAGCACGCCGGTCGCGGTTCACGCCTCGGCCCACATGCTCTCGTACACTGAGCCCAATCCGCGCGTGACGTATCAGATCGAGGCGTCGACGGACGGCGGCGCGACCTGGACGCCGGTCGTGAAGGACTGGCAGATCGTCCGTCTCGGCGAAGGCCCGAAGAGCGGATGGTCCCAGAGCTTCGTGTGGGGCGAGCGCGAGGTCGGAAGCGGCCCCGTCCGCCTCCGCTTCAGCAACAGCGGCAACGTCGAGATCCGCCGGGCCGAGGCTCATCTCGTCGTCCGCACCCCGGGGACGGATCCCACACGGGTGACGTTCGACTGGACCGACGACGCGGGAGCCCATCGCGAGTCGCACGACTTTCCCGCCGGCCGTCCGCCCGAGTGGGCACTCCGGACCGGAAAGAACGTCGTCACCCGCTGGGTCGAGTACGCCCCGGTCGCTCGCCGCTGAGCATGAGCAGCCCGGCATCGGACGACTTCGGCACCCTGGCCGTCGTCATGGGATTCCTGACCGAGCCGCAGCGCCAGACCGTCCTCCAGCTCCAGAAGGCCCTCGAGCAGACGGGCGTCGCCAAGCGGTTCGGCGAAGTGTGCCTCGACCGCAAGTTCCTCACCCGGGACCAGCTCGCGGTCGTCCTCCACGCGCAGGGCATCCGGGTCCTCGTCTGCCGCCGGTGCCGCACCAACATCAACGTGCACGGGTTCTCGTCCACCGAGACCTATCACTGCAAGGAGTGCGGCGACGACCTCTCGATCCCCGACAAGCCGCCGTCCCCGAAGGTCAGCGATTCCGTGCTGCTGACCCAGACGGAGCTGCGGACGACGCGCCGGACGCCGCCGCTCCCGATTTCGCCGGACCTGATCGGCAAGTTCCCCGACCTCGAGATCCTCAAGCAGATCGGCCAGGGCGGCATGGGCACGGTCTTCAAGGCGCGGGAGAAGGCCGGGGGCCGCGTCGTGGCGCTCAAGGTCCTCGCCCCGTTTCTCTCGGAGAGCGAATCCTACGTGAAGCGGTTCTTCCGCGAGGCGAAGAACCTCCAGAAGCTCGATCATCCCAACATCGTCCGCTCCTACGGCGCCGGCGAAGCGGGCGAGGTGAAGTACCTGATCATGGAGTACGTCCGCGGCGCGACGCTAGGCCGCGTGATGAAGAAGCGCGGCAGGATGCCCGAGAAGCTCGCGCTGCGGATCGTGAAGGACGTGGCGGAGGGGCTCGACTACGCCTGGCAGCACCGGATCATCCACCGCGATGTGAAGCCCCACAACATCATGCTCGGCCAGGACCAGTCGGTGAAGCTCTGCGACCTCGGCCTTTCCAAGGAGCTGGGGAGCGACATCTCCTTCAGCAGCACCGGCTCGGTCCCGTGCTCGCCCGCCTACGCGTCGCCCGAGCAGCTCCAGGGGGCGAAGGATTGCGACTGCCGCACGGACACTTACGCCCTGGGCGTGACGCTCTACGAGATGGTCACCGGCGAACTGCCGTTCCAGGCGCGCAACCTGGCCCAGTTCCTGATCCGCCATCTCCAGCAGGCGCCGCCGGATCCCCGGTCGAAGAACGCCTCGCTCTCGCCGCAGGCCGGCAGGCTGATCCTTCGGATGCTGGAGAAGCCGCGGGACGCGAGGCCGGAGCCGGGGGAAGTGGCCCGCGCGCTCGCGCGCCACCTGGCGGGGGCGTGACTCAGTCGCGGGCGCCGGGTTCGAACGCCCGGTTGAGGGCCTCGCGCAGGGAGGCGAGCGTGAACGGCTTCGGCAGCAGCTGCACGCCCGGAATGCCCTTCGTCTCCTTCACGACCGGCTCGGAGAGGTGGCCCGACATGAGGACGACGGGGGTCTCTTTTCCCATGGCGCGCAGGCGGCGGATCACCTCGAGGCCCGTCATCCGCGGCATCTGGTAGTCCATCAGGAGCGCCGCGAACCGCCCCTCGCTCGCCCGAGCCAGGGCCGTGACGCCGTCTCCGCAGACCTCGACTTCGATCGACCAGATCGACAGCACGGTCCGGAGCAGTTCCAGAATGGTCGACTCGTCATCTGCGACCAGAAGACGAGCCGGCTTCGGCTCCGTCATGAAGGCTCCCCCAGATCTGTAGCGAGTCTAGGATTTGGCGGGGGGAAGTCAATATTGAATTTTATCCGGGTTCAGGAGGTCATCATCTCGCGCAGCAGCGCGGCGATGTCCTTGGAGCGGGCGACCAGGTCGGTGAGGACTTTCTTCTGCTCGTCGGACAGGGGCCCGTAGGATCCTCGGAGGAGCAGCTCGTGGTTCATGATGAGGACGGTCAGCCGGTCGAAGATCTTCTCGGCTGTTCCAGGGTCGAAGGCTTTCCGGGGATCGCCCATCGCCGCTCCCTTCTGCCTGCCGCGAGGACCGCGCGGCCGCGTCCCCGGGAGCGATCCGTCCTGAGCCCACCCGCATCCCCGGGGACTCCCCTATGCCTTCCTTCGATACATGTAGTATACATGAAATCCATTCAAAATGCATTATTTTGAGACGCGATGGAGCGCCCGCGCGGCCTCCCGGCCGGCCCTCAAGCCTGTCCGGTACGCCCCTGTCACGGTGCCGATGTCGGCAGGATCGAGCGCGTCCCCCGCGAAGAACAGCGTCCCCGCCGCGGGACGGGCCAGCGCCTTCTGCGCCGGGACCCCGCCCACGCCGACGTACGCGTAGGCTCCCAGGCTGAACGGGTCGGCGGTCCAGTCGTGCGAGTGCCACGCGAGGAGCAACGGATCCAGCTTCCGCCTTGGGATCGCGAACGCGCGCGAGAGCGACTCGAGGCTCCGCTCCGTCCTCGACTCCGGGTCGAGCGCCAGCAGCGCCTCGGCCCGGGGCCCGCCCGCCCAGCCGGTGAGGAGCGTCGCCTGGGCGGGTCGCGACGACCACCACACCGGCACCTCGACGCCGTGCGCATGGACGAAGTTGGGACGGCGCCCCTCCCGCTCCCAGAAGGCCTCCCGGAACCTCATCACGATCTTGAACACGTGGCCCGTCTCCAGGCGCTCGAGCGCCCGTTCCCGCTGCGGGAGCGCCGGGTCGAACGTCAGCGCCTTCGCCCGGAGGATCGACGGAGGAACCGAGACCACCGCGGCCGCGGCGGAAAAGCGCTCGCCGGAGGCCGACTCGACGACGACGTCGCCCCGTTTCCATCGGATGACCTTCGCGGCCGTCCCGGTCCGGACCACGACCCGCTGCGGATCCAGATCCGCCGCGAGCGCGTCGATGAACGCGCCGTACCCGTCGGCCGGCCGGAACTGCCGGTCCTCGGACTCCTCCGCGTCCTCGGGGGCCGCCAGGCTGCGGGCGCTGATGCGGTCGACGCGGGCGGCATGGAATCCTTCCACGAACTGGCGCAGCATCCCCCGCCGGACCGGCGACAACCGCGACCGGGCGAGATAGTCGGCGACCGAGAAGTCCGCCTGCCGCCGGCGGCGCGCGAAGTCGCTCCGCATCCTCTCGATGAGCCCCCAGAAGCCGCGGACCGACGACGTCTTTCCGTCCCGGATCATCAGGTGGTCGTCGGGAAGTTCGAGGACGGGCAGGCGCGCAGCGCGCAGCCGTTCCATCGTCGGCGCCGTCTCGCCGTGGACGAACTCCGCGCCGAGCTCGATCGGCACCGGGACCAGCGGATCGCGGAGCGTGAGGATGCGGCCGCCGATCCGGGGCCGGGCCTCGAGAACGGCGACCCGCAGCCCCGCCCGGGAAAGCTCTCCCGCCGCGGCCAGGCCCGAAGCCCCCGCGCCGATCACCAGGACGTCCATCCTTCGAGGATCGGCGACCGCTCGGACGGCTTCAAGCGAATTTCCACGCCGATTTTCGCGTCCGGATCGCCGACCGGAGGACACTATTAGATAGATGAGCGGGATTCGGGCGAGCCTCCTGTGTCTGCTCCTCGGCGCCGCCGCGTTCGGCCAGGATTCCGGCTGGCGCGGCGACGGAACGGGGCGATATCCGTCGGCAACCCCGCCGGTCACCTGGGGACGGGTGAGCCGCGCTCTCCAGGGGCTTCGCTTCCGCGCCGCCCGACCCGGACCGCAGGACACCGGCACGCCGATGGCCGACGGCGTCGTCCGCGAGTGGCTGGTCCTCCACCCCGCGCCCGAAGGGTCCAAGGTCGACAAGGAAGTCCTCCCCGGCGAAGCCGACCTGGCGCCGGCGGAGAACGAGAAGACCGGCGACGCCGTCTGGAAGAAAATCCCGTTCGAGTCCGCTTGGATGGACTTCAACGCCCTGCTCGGCAAGACCGGCAAGGGCGTCGCCTGCGCGATCACCCACATCTACAGCGACACGGGCGGCGCCTTCCGGCTCAACGCCACCTCGATCGGCGCCCTGAAGATCGTCCTCAACGGCAAGCCCCTCCCCTCCGGATACGGGAGGTACAACCTCGACCTGGCGAAGGGATGGAATCGGCTGCTCCTCAAGGTCGCGCCCCACGAGATCGCCTGGGCCTGTTCGTTCACGCTCCACGCCCGCGCGCCCGCGACGTTCCAGGAAACGAACATCGCCTGGACCCTGCCGCTGCCCGGCGTCACCGGCGGTTTCTACGGCGGCGGCACCGGCGTCGGCTCGCCCGTCATCGTGGGCGACCGCCTCTATCTCCTGAGCGAGCCGCACGACCTGGTCTGCATCGACAAGCGCTCCGGCAAGGTCCTCTGGGTCCGCACCAGCAACTACTTTGACGCCGCAGTCGACGCCGACCGCAAGAAGCCCGGGTGGGCGGAAGCCGAAGCCCAGGCGCACAAGATCCAGGAGATCAACGCGCTCCTCTCCGCGGGGCCGCTCCCCGGCAAGCAGCTGGAGCAGAAAGTCGCCGCGGAGCAGGCCCTCACGAAACTGATGCAGGAGATTGACCCGGTCCGGTACAAGCGGTGGGACACCCCCGACGTGGGCCTCTCCGGTTTCGCGCCCGTCACCGACGGAAAGTTCGTCTACCTGTGGCTCGCGAGCGGCGTCACCGCCTGCTACGACCTCGACGGCAACCGCCGCTGGATCCGCGTCGACAACCTGCCCGCGCCCGAACATGGCTTCTCGTCGTCGCCGATCCTCGTCGACGGCAAGATCATCGTCTTCATGCGCGATCTGATCGCGATCGACGCCAAGACCGGCGCCCTCGCCTGGCAGTCCCCGATCGTGAGCCACGCGGGAGTGAACCCCCAGTACTACTTCCACGGCACGCCCGTCCAGGTCCGGGTGGGAGACGTTCCGCTCATCGCGCTCGGCAACGGGACGATCGTCCGCGCTTCCGACGGCAAAATCCTTTTCACCCACCCGGCGATGGGCACGGCGGCGGTCAGCTCGCCGGTGGTCGACGGCAACCGGCTGCTCCAGACCACCACGGGCAGCATGCAGCTCTTCATTCACACGCTTCCCGCCGCGGCCGGCGAGCCGCTCAAGCTGTCGACCCAGACCGTCTCGGTCAAGACGACGGACTTTCCCCACTACTACATGCCGTGGTACATGGCCTCGCCCGTCGTGCTCGACGGCCTCGCGTACCTCGTCAACAACTCCGGCGTCCTCACGGTCGTCGATCTGAACGACGCCAAGGTCGTCTACCAGAAGATGCTCGACATCGACCACTTCCAGACCGCGAACGAAGGGCCGGCGCGCGGCTGCGGCATCAGCCCGGCGCTCGGAGGAAAGCACCTGTTCGTGTTCGGGAACAACGGCGGGTCGGTCGTGATCGAAACCGGCCGGGCCTTCAAGCAGGTCGCGAAGAACAAGATCGAAAGCCTCGTCTCCGTCGGCCACTGGGGCGAGCGCCAGGAACGGTTCGTCTCCAACCCCGTCTTCGACGGCGATCGCCTTTACGTCCGCGGCGAAGGACATCTCTATTGCCTGCAGGACGGGCGGACGAGCATCGCCAGGACCGACACTCGGGAGAGGGAGCCCGCGAAGAAATCGTCGACGTCCCTCCCGGTCAAGGCCACGCCGGCGGAACCGTCGATCCTGCCGCCCTCCTACTTCGGGTGGCGTCGGGACGGCACGGGGCATTTCCCCGACGCGTCGCCGCCCACGGAATGGAGCGAGAAGAAGAACATCAAGTGGCAGGCGACGGTCGGCGCCGGTCACTCCAGCCCCGTCGTCGTCGACGACCGCGTCTTCGTGGTGGGCGAGCCGGGCCTGCTCCAGTGCCTGGGCAGGATCGACGGAAGGCCGTTGTGGAAAGCCGACCTCCGGGGCAAGGGCGGGCCTGCTCCCGGCACCAAGGAGCTCGCGCGCCTCACCCCGGTCACGGACAGAAAGAATCTCTACGTCGCCCTCTGCAACGGCGCGGTCGCCTCGTACACGATGGACGGGACGCTCCGCTGGGCCCAGCAGGTGGAGCCGCCGGGCCTCACCTACGGCCCGAGCGCTTCTCCGGTGCTCGTCGGCGACAAGCTGCTGGTCGAAGCCACCCGCCTGCGCGCGCTCGACGCGGCGACGGGCCGGCCGCTCTGGACGGCCGCGGAAGGCGAAGCCCACTACGGCACGCCGGCGGTGGTCTCCCTCGACGGCACGGTCCTGGCCGTCACCGCCAAGGGAACGGTTGTCCGCGTCTCCGACGGCGTCGTCCTGGCGACGAACATCGCGCCGGGCCTGGGCGGCGATCAGTCGCCGACCCCGGTCGTCCAGGCGGGCGTCGTCTATTTCGCCTACCGCCGCTGCAGCGCCGTGAAGCTGTCGCTCGCCGACGGCAAGCTCAAGGCCGACAAGCTCTGGGAGCAGGAGCTCCCGGGCGACGTCATCTCGTCGCCGATCCTCAAGGACGGCCTGCTCTTCGTCGTCCCGAGCGGCTCCCCCGAGTACCGCGTCCTCAATGCCGCAACCGGCGAGGTCGTGCTCGAGAAAGGCCTCGACCTCGCGCCCAACCTCTATCCCAGCCTCGCGGCCGCCGGGAAGTACCTCTTCCTCGGCAACGATCGCGGGGAGATGTCCGTCCTCGAGCTGGGCCGCGACTTCAAGCTGCTCCGCACGAACGAACTTCCCGAGGGATCGGGCGCCTCGCCCGTCTTCGCCGGCTCCCACCTCTTCCTCCGCGGCGGCGCGATCCTCTACTGCATCGGCCCCTAGGTTTCGGAAAAGGATGTAATGGTTCCGCCGCCGGCGCTTATAGGGGGCATGATGAAACCGCTCGCGCTCCTGCTCGCTCTTCTGATTCCCCAGGACCGCTCGGAGATCAAGCTCGAGGTCGAGCCGGCCGACAAGTCGGCCGCCAAGATCGTCCTCATCGCCGGCGGCTTCAGCAAGGGCAAGGGAGAACATGAGTATTTCGCCGGCTCCGTGGTGCTGACGAAGCTGCTCGACCAGACCCCGGGCGTCGCCACGGTGCTCGCCGCCGACGGGTGGCCGAAGAACGAGGCGATCCTGGAAGGCGCGAAGACGATCGTCTTCTACATGGATGGCGGCGGGAAGCAGCCGATCCTCGCGCCCGAGAAGCTGCAGCTGATCGAGAAGCTCGCCGCGCGCGGCGTCGGGATCGTCCACCTCCACCAGATCATCGACTACCCCAAGACCCACACCGACAAGATCCTGCCGCTGATCGGCGGCGTGTGGGTTCCGGGCGCCGGCGCCCGCGGCCACTGGGACGGCGTCTTCGACAAGTTCGTCGAGCATCCCGTCACGCGCGGCGTTGCGCCGTTCACCGAGAACGACGGCTTCATCTACAAGCTGAAGTTCGTCGAGGAGATGAAGGGCATCACGCCGCTGCTCCGCACCAGCCCGCCCAAGCAGGCGCTCAAGGGGACGGAGGACATCGTCAGCTGGGCGTTCGCGAGGCCCGACGGCGGCCGCTCGTTCGTCTTCACCGGCTGCCACCTCCACGAGTCGTGGCAGTTCGAGGGGATGCGCCGGTTCGTCGTGAACGGGATCCTCTGGTCCGCGGGCCTCGAGATTCCGTCGGGCGGCGCGCCCGTCGCGCTCGACCCCACGGAGCTCAAGAAGTACCTGGATCCGGTCCCGGCGAAGAAGCCATAAATCAAACGGTTTGATTTATGGCTGGGGCTACAGCAGGCCTTTGATCACTTCCCCTTCCGAGAGCGGCATGGGACGGCCGTCCGCCGTCATGAACGTCAGTCCTTTCGGATCGTAGCCGAGCGCCGTCAGCACCGTGGCGTGGATGTCGGCGGGCGTGACCGGTTGCGCAGCCGGCGAGCCGCCGATCGCGTCGGATTCGCCGATCACCTGGCCGCCCTTGATCCCGCCCCCCGCCAGGACCACCGAGTAGCAGGACGGCCAGTGATCGCGACCGGCGTCCTTGTTGATGTGGGGCGTGCGGCCGAAGTCGCCCATCCAGATCACGAGCGTCGAGTCGAGCAGACCGCGCTGGGAGAGGTCCTCGATCAAGGCCGAGAAGGCCAGCTCCATCGGCGGCACGAGCGAATTCTTCATCCGGTTGAAGTTGTCCAGGTGGGTGTCCCAGATGATGCTCTCGCCGTTGACGGTCGTGACGAACGGCACGCCCGACTCGACGAGCCGCCGCGCCAGCAGGTGCGACTGGCCCCACTTGTGCCGCCCGTAGCGCTCCCGCACCTTCTCGGGCTCGCGCGACAGGTCGAACGCCTTCTGCATCTCGCCGGAGGCGACGAGCGAGAGCGCCTTCGACCGGTAGATCTCGAGCTCGCGCGCCGACGGCTCGTCGATCCGGAGGCCGCCGGCGTCGATCTGCTCGAGGAGCGACTGGCGCGCCTCAAGCCGCTTCACCGGGACGTCCTCGGCGAGGGTGACGTCGCGGACCTTGTAGTCGGAGCCGTTGGGATCGCTGTTGAGCACGAACGGATCGTGCTTCGCGCCGAGGCAGCCGCCGTACTGGCCGGGCGTGATGTAGCGCGTGCTGTCGCAATGGGGCGCGGGCGTGATCACGTACGGCGGCAGCGCGCCGCTGTAGTGGTCGCGCTGCGCGAGCCAGCCGACCAGCGTGCCGAGGCTCGGCAGGTCGGTGCGTCCCGGATTGATCAGCGTGCTGTCGATGGAATAGGGCCGCCCGACGATCGACCAGTACATCGCCGAATTGTGCCCCTGGTGGGTGTGGTGGACGCTGCGGACGATCGCCATCTTGTCCATCAGCTTCGCCGAGCGCGGAAGCAGCTCGGAGACGCGGATGCCCGAGACGTTCGTCTTGATGGGCCGGAACGTGCCGCGGACGTCGTCGGGAGCGTCGGGCTTCGGATCCCAGAGGTCGATGTGGCTGGGCCCGCCGCAGTTGAAGACGAGGATGACGGACTTGGCTTTCGCCTTCCGGGCAGGCGCGGCTGCGGCGGCACGGATCCAGTCCGAATAGAAGAGGCTCAGGCCGCCGAGCCCGCCGGCGCGCATGAAGGACCGGCGCGAGACGTCGTCCACGACGGGGTCTCCAGACGTTCCTTCCCGCTCGCCTATGATACGGGGGTGGGCGCGACGCCGTCTCGCAGACTTTCGGCGGGAGGCGAAGATTTGCCGGGTTGCGGACGGACGAATCCCTCGTCCGGATCGATCCAGAACCAGCACAGCGCCCCGAGAGCGCAGAAGACGCACGCCACGGCGATGGCGCCCTTCCAGCCGAGATGCTGGCTGAGGATCGGCGTCAGGAGCGGCGCCAGGGCGCCGCCGGCGTTCCCGCCGGTGTTCACGATGGCGGCCGCCGTGCCGCTCCGCTCCCCACCCAGGTCGGTCGCCGACGTCCAGAAGGCCCCTTCGCAGGCGCCCAGCCAGGCCAGGGCGAGCGCGAAGTGGATCACGATCAGGACCGGCTCGCGGCAGCTCGCGCCCGCGCCCAGGAAGGCGGCGCTCGCCACCATGCACAGGATGGTCCATCCCGCGCGACCGGCCCGAGGGCCCCATCGCGACTGCGCCCGATCGGTCAGCCATCCGCCGGCCGCCATCCCGATCGCCATCGCCACCGCAGGAATCGTCGCGTAGAGGCGGCTGTTCTCCTTCCCCACGCCGAGCACTTTGTCGAAGTAGTACTGCATCCAGTAGAAGAACATGTACTGGAAGTAGCCCACGGCGGCGTAGCTCAGGGTCAGGAGCACCACGCTCCGTTTCCTCCAGGGAGCCCCCGCGGTGATCCGCGCGGCGGCGCTCTTCCCCGACGCATCCCGGGAAATGAGCTGCCGTTCCGCCTCGTTCGCGCCGCGATGATCGGACGGACCGTTCGCCGCGGTCGCCCACCATACCGCCGCGACGGCGCCGGTGACGACGGCCGCGGTCACGAAGGCGGCCGGCCAGCCCAGGCGATCCATCGTGAACCCGAACAGATAGTAGGTGCTGGAAATCCCCGCCAGGGCCGCCGCATTGACCAGGCCGTTGGCCATCGCCCGCTGCGGGCCCGGAATCCATTTCGAAACCGCGTGAGCGGCACCGGGATGGAAGGGAGCATTGGTCACGCCCATGACGAGGCGGATCACGATCAGGGCGGGAACCATCAGCCCCGCCGACGCCACGAATCCCGCCGTCCCGCACAGGCCGACGCAGAGCGCGGAGCCGAAGCCGACGACCAGGAGCGCGGCGCGCGCGCCGAACCGGTCGATGAACCAGCCGCCCGGCGTCATCATCAGCGTGTAGGTGAGCAGATAGGCGGAACTCAGGACGCCCATCAGCTTCTCGCTGATCTTGAACTGCTCCATCAGACGCTCGGTGCCCGCCACCGCGATGCTGATGCGGTTGAAATGGACGAGCGCCGCATAGACGAGCAGCAGCCCGACGATGCGCCATCGGACGTTCGAGGGACGGTCGTTCATCGCGCCCCCAGCTCCGAAAGCGCCGCGGTCGCGCTCGAGAGGACCAGCTCGAGGCTTCCGCGGCCGAACGGACTCTGCCAGACCTGGTAAAGATCCTCGCCCTGCAGCTCCTGCCGCGCGAGATAGCCGATGCTGCCGTTGACGAGATTGAGCACCGTGATCGCGCTCTTCGGGAACGTCCGGCGGAGCCCCGTCTGGAGCAGGGTGTACGCTTCGTTCGGCTGGCCGACGAAGAAGCCGTCGCCGACCCGCCAGGCCCAGAGCGGAACCTTCGCCGTCTTCCCTTCCCCGACGACCCGGCGGACCCGCAGCTTCCGCCGAAGCCGTTCCGCCTGGACGCGGTCGTCGCACGACTTGAGCGACGCTTCGATCTCCGCCGCGGACGGCATGTCCTTCAGCGGAAGCTCGACCTCGATCCGGCGGGCATCGAGCGCGGTCGACGCGGTGCGAGGCGCCGTCTTCCAGATCGCCAGCGGCGCGCCCGACTCCACGACCCCGGAGTATTCGAGCTGCGACCGCGGCGGCAGCATGCCGGTCAGCGCGGACAGGGCCGCATAGCCGAGCTGCCGCCCATTGCGGTCGGCGGTCTCCGCGTCCCCGGTGTACTGCCGGCGGGGACTCACCTCGCCCGACGGTCCGTGCAGATAGAACGCCAGCGCGCCGGGGACTTCCTTCTCGATCAGCTCCCGCATCGCGCCCGGATAGTCGGGCGAAATCAGCTTGTTCTCCCACGCGAGCGTCGTGGGATGGCAGGCGTAGTTCACCACCACCGCCCGCACCTTCCCCGACGGATCGGCGACGCGGCCGACGAGCACCGCATCGTCGGCGGTCGCGTGGGGATTGAAGCCCGTGACGAAGCGGTCGCGGCCGGGATCGGGGAGATCGCGGTTTACCGCGAGATCGCATCTCCCCGTGGTCCACGTCAGCACCCCCGGCGCTGACGACTCGAGGGCGCGGCGCACCGCGCGGACGACGGCGTCGCGCACCTGGTCGAGGTACGGCGCGATGAGGGCGCCGCCCGGCTTGTCGCGGTCCTCGCGGGACGTCGCCGGTCCCGCGTGGGTGTGGGACATATTGATCATCAGCCGCGCGGGGTCGAGAGCCAACGCTTTCAGGACCGCGTCGCGGACGTGATGTTCGTCGTCGACGGCCTTCCACCATCCCAGGTCGAGCGCCACCAGCGCGAGCGGCGCGCCGTCGCTCTTCAGCGTGAGCGCGGTCGCGGTGAGCGGCCGGTGGATCCCCTCGGCGACGTCATGGGTCGCCGCGCCCCAGTTCCGCGCATAGATCCCGACCGGCGGCGTGATGTCCTCCCGCGCGACGCCGATGGATCCCGCGAACTCCGGGAGGAGATAGGGCGGCGGGGCGGAGCGGGTCGGGGTCGAGACGCACCCGAGGAACGCCCCCGCCCCCGCGGCGGCGCCGGCTCTCAGGAGGTCCCGACGGGTGAAAGTGGTCATACCACTTAAAGTACGCTCTACCAGTCGCCGACGCTGCCGTCGGGATAGAAAGTCCGCTGCAGCACTTCCTGCTGGAAGGGATGCTTCTTCACCTCGGCCTCGTCGATCTCGATGCCGAGGCCGGGCCGGGCCGACGGACGGACGGTTCGGGTCTTCGGATCGACCTGGAACCCTTCCCTCACCACGTCCGCCCGCCACGGGACGTCCGCATGGACCGACTCGCAGATCACGTACGACGGCGTCGCGAACCCCAGCTCCAGCGACGCGGCGGTGGAGACCGGCCCCTGCGGATTGTGGGGCGCCATCGCGACGCGATGGGCCTCGGCGAGCGCGGCGATCCGCCGGGCTTCGGTCAGGCCGCCGCAATGGGTGATGTCGGGCTGGATGACGCTCGCGCCCCGCTTCTCGAGGAGGTCGCGGAAGGCGTGGACGCCGACCAGCCGCTCGCCGGTGGCGATCGGAGTCGCGACGGCGCGCTGGACGGCGGCGAGGTCCTTCGGGTTCTCCGGCCAGCACGGCTCCTCGAAGAAGTAGAGGCCGTACGGCTCGAGGGCCTTCGCGAAGCGGATGCCCATCCGCGGCGACGGCCGCGCGTGGCAGTCGACCATGATGTCGACGCCCTCCCCCACCGCGTCGCGCAGCGCGGCGACGCATTTCTCGGCGTAGCGGATCGGACGCAGCCCCTCGAGGGGCATCGTCTCCGGCACGGCCATGCACTTGAACGCGCTGAAGCCGTCCTCCACCGCGCGGCGGCCGAGGTCGGCGAACTTTTTCGCGTCGGCGGGGGAAGTCTCGTAGAAGTCCTCCATCCGCCCGCCGCCGAGATGGCAGTAAAGCCGCACGTAATCGCGCACCGGGCCGCCCCAGAGCTTGTGGCACGGCACGCCGTGGATCTTGCCCAGGATGTCCCACAGGGCGATGTCGATCCCGCTCAGCGCGGTGGCGCGGACGATGCCGTTCGCGTGCCAGAAGTGCTGGCGGTACATCATCTGCCAGAGGTGCTCGATGCGGGTCGGATCCTCGCCGATCAGGAGCTGCGACAGGTCTTCGAGGGCCCCGACGACCGCCCGCGTGTGCCATTCCAGCGTCGCCTCTCCCCAGCCGTGGAGGCCGGGCTGGTCGGTGACGACCTTGACGAAGATCCAGTTTCGCATCCGCGCGTTGCAGACGAGGGTCTCGATCTTGGCAATCTTCATGCGTTCACCACAAAGCCACAAAGAACACAAAGACGGACTTTCCGGGAGGACCCCGAACAGGTTCCCCTTTGTGTCCTTTGTGCCTTTGTGGTGCTCTTCACGCAAGGATCTCGGTGATCGGCTTGCCGAAGTCCAGCTCCAGCCGCTTGCGGCCCGGAACCTCCAGGCGTCGCGGATCGAGCCCGAGCTGGTGGAGCACGGTCGCGTGGAGATCGGTGATGTAGTGGCGCTTCTCGACCGCGTGGAAGCCGAGCTCGTCGGTCGCGCCGTGGGCGATGCCGCCCTTCACTCCGCCGCCCGCCAGCCAGCCGCAGAAGCCGAAGGGGTGGTGGTCGCGGCCGTCGGACCCCTGCGCGCCGGGCGTCCGTCCGAACTCCGTGCCCCAGACGACGAGCGTCTCGTCGAGCATCCCGCGGCGCTTGAGGTCCTTGAGAAGGCCGGCGATCGGCTGATCGACCTGGCCGCTGAGCTTCGTGTGGCCGGCCTTCAGGCCCCCGTGGGCGTCCCACGCGCCGGCGCCGCCGTCGTAGCCGTGGAAGACCTGGATGAAGCGGACGCCCCGCTCGACCAGACGGCGCACCGCCAGGCAGGTCTCGCCGAAGGGCCGGGTCTGGGCCTGGTCCATCCCGTATAGCTTCCGGGTCTCGTCGTCCTCGGCCTCGAACCGGAACACCTCGGGGACCGCCGACTGCATCCGGAAGGCGAGCTCGTAGGACTTGATCCGCGCCCGCAACGCGGCGTCGTCGGGATACTCGACCGCGGTGAGCCGGTTCAGCCGGCCCAGGAGCTCGAACTCGCGCGCCTGATCCTCGCGGGCCTTGCCCTCGCCGGACGCCGCGAACGGCAGCGGGTTCCGGGGATCGACGTTCATCCGCACGCCGGCGTGCTCCGGTCCGAGATAGTTCCCGCCGTGGCCGTTCATGCCGCCGCAACAGTCGGCCAGGGGCGTCCCCAGCACCACGAATTGCGGCAGGTTTTCGTTCAGCGAGCCCAGGCCGTAGTGAACCCAGGAACCGATCGTGGGGAGCGCCCCTTCCAGCGCATGGCGCCCCGTGTGGAACTGCAGCTGGGCGCCGTGGTTGTTGTCCGTCGTCCAGAAGGACCGGACGACGGCGAGGTCGTCGGCGCACGACCCGACGTGGGGCCACCAGTCGCTGATCTCGAGCCCCGATTGCCCGTACTTCTTGAAGCCCGTCTGAAGCGGGTAGATCGTCGGCTGGACCTTGTGGAGACCGGCGATCACTTCGCGGACGTTCTGCTTCACGAAGGGCGAGTCGAGGGTCGATTTGTACGGCGACTGGGCGATGGTCTTCCCCGCGTGGCGCGTGAGCTCCGGCTTCGGATCGAAGCTCTCCATGTGGCTCGTCCCGCCGATCATGAAGAACCAGACCACGGTCTTCGCTTTCGGTTTGAAGTGAGGCTGGCCGTCCGGCGGCCGCCACGCGCCCTCTTCCGTCTTCGCCGCTCCGTCGCGCTGGAGCATGGCGCTCAGCGCGAGACCGGTGAATCCCATGCCGGTGTCTGCCAGGAAGGTCCGCCGATTGATCATGGCATCCCCTATCGGATCGTGACGAAGTCGTTGTGGTTGAAGAGGACGTGGACCAGGCCGTCGCGTCCCTTTGCGCCCGCCTCGAGCAGGAACCGCCGGCATTCCTCCTGCTCCTGCGGCTTGGGTTCCCGTCCCAGGATCGTCTCGAACGCGGCGGCGACGAACGCCTCCGGATCGGCAGGAAGCTTCTTCGCCAGCGTCCGGGCGTTCGCTTCGACGAGGCTGCTGTTCGCCAGCGCGAGCGCCTGCTGCGGAATGATGCTCTCGCTCCGCTCGTAACACTCGGAGACATTCGCCGCGTCGAAGAGCCTCAGGAACTCCGCCTGCTTCTCGAGCGCATGGCGGTAGTAGAGGCTCCGCCGGTTCGTCGTCAGCGCGGCCGACTGGTCGAGCTCGGGCCCGCCGCGCGAAAGATCGAGCGAGCCCGCGAGGAACAGCACGCTGTCGCGGACGGCTTCGGCTTCCATCCGGCGGACGTTCATCCTCCACAGCAGCCGGTTCTCGGGATCCTTCGCCAGGCCCGCGGGATCGGAGGTCGAATCGCGCCGATACGCGGCCGAGGTCACCAGGAGGCGATGGAGCTTCTTGAGACTCCACCCTTCCTTCATGAACTCCACGGCGAGCCAGTCCAGGAGCTCCGGATGGGTCGGCGTCCGGCCGTTGTGGCCGAACTCGAAGGTCGTCGGGACGAGCGCCGAACCGAAGTGGCGCATCCAGACGTGGTTCACCAGGACGCGCGCGGTCAGCGGGTTCTCGGGCGACGCGATCCAGCGCGCGAGCGCGAGCCGGCGGCCCGAGCTCGTCGCGGGATAGGTCGGGATCTTGCGCGGCGTGTAGGACGTGCCGGGCGGAAGCTTCAGGTCCGCTTCCGCCTTGGCGAGCGCCTTCTCCGCATCGTCCAGTTTCTTCGGATCGTCCTTCTTCACCGTGACTTTCGCCCTCGCCGCCACGAGCAGCGCCAGCTTCCGCTGCGCCTGAACCGCCGCTTCCGCGGCTTTCCTCCACGCCTCCCCCTTCGTTCCCTCGAGGCGCTCCGCCTCGAGGACGGCGGCGGTCGACGTCCGACGGGCTTCGGCGACCGCGACGTCGAACCCGGCGATCGCCTCCCCCTTGCCCAGCGCCTGGAGGGCGTCGCTCACGGCCTTCTCCTCCGCCGCGAGCGCCAGCGCGCGGACAAAGTCGCGCTTCTCCGGGGCGATCACGGACGGCGGCATCGAGACGGATTCGACTCGGAACACGCCGCCCAGCGCGCGCGGAACGGCGGGCGGGATCGACTTCGACGTGTCGGGCGTCCGCTCGTCGCCCCGCGAAAACAGATGGGTCGGCGCGTCGACCTTGGCGTCGTAGGCGCGGGCCAGGCCGTCTTTCGCGACGTCGAGGACGCCGCCTTCCAGGTGATCCGTCCGGATGTCGTGCGGCTCGAAGATCGCGCGGAACGCGTAGTACTCCTCCTGCGTGATGGGGTCGAAGAAGTGGTCGTGGCACCGCGCGCAGTTCATCGTGGTCGCCAGGAACGCCTTCCCCGTGTGCTCCACGGTTTCCTGGAGCCAGACGTTTCTGCTGTACCGGCGCCAGTTTCGGACGAGGAAGCCGGTGGCGCGCAGCGTCGCCGGATCCTCGGGCGCGATCTCGTCGCCGGCGAGCATCTCGACGATCATGCGGTCGTACGGCTTGTCGGCGTTGAGGCTCTCGACGATCCAGTCGCGCCACCGCCAGATGTTGGGCTGGCTCTCGCGGACTTCGGCCTGCCAGCCCGCCCAGTCGCTGTAGCGCCAGACGTCCATGAAGTGGCGTCCCCACCGCTCGCCGTGGCGCGGGTCGGCGAGCAGGCGGTCGACCGCCCGCTCGTAGGCGCCGGGCGATGGATCGGCGAGGAACGCCGCGATCTCGTCGAGCGTGGGCGGAAGGCCGATCAGGTCGACGGTCACGCGGCGAAGGAGCGCCGCGCGGGAGGCTTCGGGCCGAGGCGTCAGTCCCCGGGCCTTCCGGGCCGCCGCCAGGAAGGCGTCGACCGGATGGCCTTCCCCCGGAGGAGACTTGGCCGCCGGCTTCAGATAGGACCAGTGGGCCGCCGGAGCATCCTCGCCCGCGACGGCGTCGGGCCACGTCGCGCCCTGATCGATCCATCGGCGGATCACGTCGATCTGGGCCGCGGCCAGCCGCGGCGCCTTCTGGGGCATCCGCGAGTCGTCGTCCGGATGGGTGAGGAGGAGGAAGAGCGGACTTTCGGAAGCTTTGCCGGGCACGATCGCCTTGCCGCCAAGGCCGCCCTTCATCGCGGCCGACCGTGCGTCGAGCCGCAGCTGCCCCTTCTTCTTCGCGGCGGAATGGCACGACAGGCAGTGGTCGCGGAGGATCGGGCGGACGTCCCGGGCGAACTCCACGGCGGAGCCGGCGTCCTGCGCGCGCGCCGCTCCTCCGAGCAACACCAGCGCGAGAGCGGCGGCCATTCCTCGGCGCATGTCGGCCTCCCCTCATTACAGTTTCCTAATAGGAAACACTGTTGTCAATAACGCCGTTTCAAAATCGCTGGAGTCCGGGAGGAGGCTCCGCGAGAATGGCGGCCGATGCAGGAAGGACCGTACGAGTCGCTGCGGAAGGCGTTCGAGGTGCTGGAGCTCCTGGCGGTCCGGTCGCCGCGGGGCGTGACCGAGATCGCCTCGGCGCTGGGGATGCAGAAGAGCGGCGCCAGCCGGCTGCTCAAGGCGCTCTCCGGCTGGGGGTACGTCGTGCAGGACCTCCGTCGCGGGCAGTACCGGTCGGGGCCCCGGGTGCTGTCGCTCGCGGAGCACTTCGTCCAGGACGACCACCTGCTCCGGATCGCCCAACCGGTGATGCGGGAGCTCGCGCAGTCGACGCGGGCCTCGATCCACCTCGGGCTCGTGGTGGCCGACCGGATGTTCGTCGCGGCGAAGGAGCCGAGCCCCGAGACGATCCAGGTCCAGTCGCGCGTCGGCGGCTTCATCGTCCCCCACGCGTCGGCGCTCGGGAAGGTGCTGCTCGCGGGCCTCGGCGAGAAGGAGCGCGCGGCGTTCCTGCGGAAGCCGCTGCCGCGGTTCACGGAGCACACGGTCGTCGAGCCGCGGCGGATCGAGCGGATGATCCAGGACGTCCGGCGGCGCGGCTATGCGCTCGAATCGGGCGAGGAGCATCCGGGGGTCGGCTGCATCGGGGTGCCGATCGTCGGCCGCGCGGACCGGTGGGTCGCGGCGCTGTCGGTCTCGGGTCCGATGTCGGGGACGCCGTTCCGGCTCGACTCCCGCCATCGCGGCCTCGCCCTCCGGGCAGGCTCGGAGATCTCGCGCCGGCTTGCGTCGCCGGCCCGGGACTGAGCTACTTCTTCTCCCAGCCGACCGCGACCTGGCGGGCGTGGGGCTTGCCCTCGCCGAAGACGATGAGGTCGGTGCGGACGATGCCGCCGGGCGCGTCCGCGTGCAGGTAGATCCTCGCGAGCGTCCGGCCGGTGATGAACAGGTTCCCTTGGACCCAGTGGCAGGTCACCTTCTTCCCATTGACCTCGATCTCCTCGTCGCCTTCCTTCTCGATCTTGTCCGGGAGCGGCGTCTTGACGCGATAGGTGTCGCGCGTCGGCTTTCCCGCCTTGCCGCCGCCTTCCATCACCGAGTCGACGACGACCTTCTGGGCGTCGGCCTCGACGAGCGTCTGGGTGATCTCCTGCTTGAGGTCGACCACCTTTCCGTCGGCCGTCACGGTCTCGCGCCGGAACTTCACCCAGGAGCCGGGCTTGCATCCCGACCAGCGCTTGAAGACGGGATCGTCGGCGTCCTGCGCCAGAAGGAGGAGGATCGCGAGCAGCAGCTTCATGGGTTCTATTTTCTTTCTCCCCCGCCGGACTGTCAACGGGGGGTTCCTGGAGAAATGGGACATCAATAATGGTCAAAGGGGTATAATTGATGCACCGACCGGGCAGGACGGAAAGGGGACGATGTCGATGGCGCAGTCCGCTACCCCCCAGACCCGCGGGCCGAAGCTCGCGGAAGTCCTGGGCGGCCTTCGCATGATGGTCGCCCAGCTCCGACTCTACCCGAAGACCAGCGCCCAGGTGGCCAAGGTCGGCACCATGGCCTTCCCGCCCCTGCTGGGCTTCCTGGAAACGCACCGGTCCCTCACCCTCGCCGCCGCCCCCGAGGGCCTCCTCGTCAGCGGCACCCGGTTCCAGACCGAAGATGCCGCCGGCGTCGCCCTCGAAACCTCCGTGATCGCCCTCCTCCGGGAAGCCGGCCTCAAGAGCTTCTCCGTCCAGGCGGGCGCGTCGGCCGAGGAGCTCATCGTCTTCCTCCACGCCCTCGCCCACAAGTTCTGGGACCTGCGCGACGGCAAGAAGATCAACCTCCGCCTCCGGGAGGAAAACGTCCTCCATGCGGCCGTCGACGAGGTCGAGTACGTCGAGCTCACCAAGGACGACCTCCTCCTCAAGGATGCCGCCCCGAAGCTCGAAGCCGCCGGATTCGACACGGCCGAGCTCCTGAAGACCATCGACGAGCGGCTCGAAGTCGCCATCCAGCACGACAAGGGCCCCGAAGCCCGGGCGGGCATCATCCGCAAGGCCATCGAACAGGACCCGACGCTCCTCGCCCAGATCGTCCACGACGGCGTCGCGACCGCGAAGCCCGGCGACCCGCCCGGGCTGACGACCGCGGACCAGGTCATCGACGCCTGCCGCCGCATCTGGAAGACCATGGCGACCGTGAGCCCCGAGGCCCGCCAGGCGCTCCGCGGCGTGGCGGAGACGATCCTCGAGCCGTTCCGCGGCGCCTCCTCGACCTACGTCGCCCAGGTGCTCGCCAAGGAATGCCCGGAGCTTCTTCCCGACTGGATGAAGGAGGGAATGCCCGACGCGCCGGAACCCGCGTGCGTCGCGCGCGCCCGCCAGATCCTTTTCCTCAGCCCCGAAGCCCGCGCGGAAGCGCTGCTCCGCGAAGGCCGGATGCTCATGCAGGAGCTCGCGGCCGCCGGACGGCACGACCTCATCGAGCGGCTGCTCGGCATCTCCGCCGAGCGGATGGAGTCGACGTCCGCCCGCGCCAAGACCCAGGCGGCGGACACCCTCAAGAGCTGGAGCGACGTGCTCGATTCGGAGCCGCTCGCCAAGGCGTGCGAATCGCTGCGCCAGAAGCTCGGCCCCGCGCTCGACCAGGAGCAGCAGGCGCCGGTCTACGCCAAGCTCGTCGAGCTCGCGGGCATCCTCCTCGATTCGAAGATGCAGAAGCACGGGACCGGCGGCTCCGGCGAGCTGCTCGGCATCCTCCAGCGCCACTGCGCCGCGTCGGATCCCGCGTTCCCCGATCGGGCGGGGCTCGCCCGGACCATCTACTCGAAGTTCCAGACCCTCGCCCCGCTGGCGCCGCCGGTCGCGCTGAACGCTTCGACCGCCGAGCGGGTCGCCGCGGCCCTCCAGGCGGCCTCGGTCCAGTTCCTCATCGCGCAGATGAAGGACATGGAAAACGTCGCCGAGCGGCTCGAGCTGGCGGAGACGGTCGCCCGCATGGGTCCCGACGCCGCGACGCTCCTGACGGACGAGCTGAAGAAGACCAAGATCCCGTCGGAAACCATCCGCCTCCTCGAAGTGCTCCCCTGGGTCGCATCGCCGGAAGTCGCGGAGGCGACGCTCTCGTCGATGCTCTCCCACCCGGTGGTCATGGTCCGCCGCCGCGCGGCCCTGGCTCTGGTGGAACGGAAATATCCGGGCGCCGAGCAGATCCTGATGTCGACGTTCGAGGCGAAGGAGCCGGGCGCCAGGCTGGCCGTCGTCGAGGCGCTGGGGAAACTGGGGAACGAGGCCGCGCTCGCCAAACTCCGCGCCGCCGCGGAGTCTCGCGAGCAGGCCGACGACGTCCGCGCCGCCTGCTGCGCCGCGCTCTCCCACTCGACCGATCCCAAGACGATCGCGCTCCTGACGACGCTCGCCACGCCGCCGACGCGCGGCCTCACGCGCATCTTCCGCTCCGTCAGCCCCGCGGTCCGCGCCGCCGCCGCGAAGGCGCTCGGCCCGTCGGCGAGGATCGCGGAAGTGAAGTCCCTGCTCGACCGGCTCACGGCCGATCCCGAAGCGGTCGTCAGCGCGGCCGCGAAAGAGGCGCTCAAGCCGGCGCCGGTTCCCGTCAAGGCGGGGGCGGCGACGAAGTCGTCCACGGCCGAGACGGAGCCCACCCAGGAGATCCACGGCTTCTCGGGAATCCTCACGGAGATCGGACTCGACCAGATCTGCCAGGTGATCGGCTCGTCCCGCAAGACGGGCCTGCTCCTGGTGAACTTCGAAGGCCCGACCGCGAAGGTTTACTTCGACAAGGGGCTGATCGTCTCCGCCGATTTCGAAGGCCGGCTCGATCAGGAGGCCTTCAACTTCTTCTTCTCCCGGAAGGAAGGGGCGTTCGTTTTCAAGCCCGGCGAGCGGACCCTCGAGCCGCGCATCAAGGTGCCGGTCGACCAGGTCCTCGTCGCCGCCTTCCAGGCCGCGCGGCCTCAGACCGCGGCCTGATTCAAGCCGCGTCGGGCGCGCTTTCCATCAGCGCCATCGCCGCCTCGTAGGCCTTGAAGGGATCGACGCCGACGCGGTCGGGATGGAGAAGCGCGAGCAGCGGCAGCCGCCCCGAGAGGATCCTCGCCAGCTTCACCGCCTCCAGATCCGGGGGCGAGCTCACCGCAATGGCGTCGAACGTCTCGACCGCCAGGAGGCACAGGAGCTGCTCCGGCGTCGCCGGGCCCCGCTCGGAAAGGCCCATCTCGTCCATCCGATAGGCCTGGAACTCCCCGTCGGGGTCGGTCTTCACGGCCAGGAGCAGCGCCCGAACGCTCATGACCACCGGAAAAGCAACCCCCGTGCCAGACCCCTCTCCTGGGGAAAGGCCGGTGGCGCGACCAAAATGTCGGCTCGGCCACAATCCGGTGAGGGATCGCCGCTCCCCCGGCGTCCAAAACGGTGGGGGGTGAACGATGACCATCCTGGCCGCGCTGACCCTGCTCCTCGGAAGTTCCGGCGAGAATGGTTTCCGCATCCGGATCGAGAAGCCGACCTGGAGCAGCAACACGCTTTCCATCGACGCGCGCCTTCCGATCGTCGCGGAGATCAGGGCGGGCGACTCCCTCGGAGACGCCTGGGTGGAAGTCCGCCGCGGCAACCCCGCGGAGTGGCAACGCCATCGCATTCCGGCCGTGCGGTTCATCCAGCACTCGGAGACCGAGACCCTCGTCTTCCCGATCCTCGAGCCTCGCACCCTCCCCGGCGTCCGACCCGGCGATTCGCTGGAGGTCCGGATCGCGGCGTCGGTGGGACCGGGGGTCGAGGAGACGTCCTGGACTCTTCGGATCGACCTGGAGACGGCCAACGAGCGCGAGGCCGGCCTGCTCGACGACTTGGAGAAAACCCACCGCGACCTCCAGGAGCTGACGCAGGAGTTCGAGCGCGACCACCGGCGGATCTCCCGGATCGAGCGCCGGTCCCGCGATGTCGAAAAGTTGGAGCGACGAGTCGTGGACGACCTGTGGTCGCTCGACGACGCGTGGGCGTTGCGGTTCGAGAGACTCCGGACCGTGTCGAAGAACTTCGGCGGGATCCTCGACGAGGCCGGGACCAACCTCCTCATCGATCCCCGGCGGGCAGACCGATGCCGCCGATCGATCGACCGGTTCCTTCGCGACTTCTGCAGCGAGGACGGTCCCCTGAGCGTCATGCGTCAGAACCTCGCCCGCGCCGTCCGGGCGGAGTCCGCGGCGGAGCGACGCATCCGGCTTCTGGCGATGGTGGAGGCGTCCGACCGGCTCGTCGACCTCCTGCAGAATCCCGAGGGCGAGTTCCAGATCTGGCGCGAACGCATCGGCCTGAAGGTGATCCTCCGCTCCCTCTTGAAGGACCAGAAGGAAGTGACCGAGGATCTCCGACGCGAGAGCGATCGCTAGATCGCCGCGTTCGTGAAGATCGTCTTCCCCGAGAGGTCGATCCGCACCGGCGCGGCGTACTTCCGCACGCACTCCAGGTTGATCTTCACCCCGAGGCCCGGCGCGTCGGTCAGCGAGACCAGCCCCTGCGCGTCGCGGTCGCACGTCCCCGCCGCGAGCGTCTCCGCCAGCGGCGAGCCGCCGTTCGGGTACTCCAGGTAGCGGAACCGCTCGACGTCCGCGAACGCGTGGAGCGCCGAGGCGACGCTCAGCCGCGACTTGAACGTGTGGTTGACGTACGTGATGCCGGCGGCCGCCGCCTTCTCGACGACCTTGCGGGCCACCGTGATGCCCCCGATCCGCCCCGCGTCGATCTGGACAAAGTTCAGCCCGCCCTGCTCGATGTAGTTCTCCGCCGCCCGCAGCGTTGCCGCGTTCTCGCCCGCCGCGATCGGCACCGCGGGCTTCCGGCGCGACAGCTCGCCGTACTCGGGAATCGCGTCGGGAAAGAGCGGCTCCTCGAGCCACGTCACCTGGTACGGCGCGAACCGCCGCGCCCGGTCCACGACCGTCTCCACGTCGCGGCCCCACGCCCAGCCGGCGTCCACCATGAGCTCCGCCTTCGCGCCGAGCCCTTCCCGCGCCGCGCGGACGAGCGCCACGTCCCACTCCGCGTCCTTCCGCCCCAGCGGGCCCCAGCCGAACTTCGCCGCGAGGAAGCCCTGCGACTGGATCCGCTGCGCGACCTTCAGCGTCTCCTCGGGCGTGTCCCCGAAAAGGACCGACGCGTACGGCTTCTTGGGATACGCCTGCTTCCCGCCCAGCAGGCGATAGACGGGCTGGCCGAGCTTCTTCCCCACCAGGTCCCACAGCGCGATATCCGCGCCGCTGTAGGCGTGGTCGATCTGCTGGATGTCGCTCCCGTTCCGCAGCGCCTTCGCGTGAAGCCGCCGCACGTCGTCGGGGCCGTCGACCGTTTCGCCGAGCAGCGATTCGCGGATGCTGATGATGTTCCCGTGCGACATCGGACAGCAGTACGCGGCGAGCGAGACGAGCGGCGACGCGTCGCACTCGCCCCAGCCCTCGAGGCCGGCGTCGGTCTTCACCCGGACCACGAGCGTATCCTGCGTGCCGTCGGCCGCGGTCGTGATCTCCGGCATCCGGAGGTAGATCGGCTCGATCGAGGTGATCTTCATTTCCAGTTCTCGTCAAAGAGTCCCGCGTCGACGACGGTGTCGTCCGTCTTCATCACCGCCCAGTCGCCGAGGCGCGGGAAGAACAGGTAGTTGATCTTCAGCTCCGGAGGATGGAAGGTGTGGCCCGAGTTGAGGACGACATAACGGTCAGGCGCGAGCGCGCCCGCGACGATGAGGACGGGCCCGTGGTCGGCCCCGGCGACCGTCTTCCCGCGGAGCCGGAGCTCCTCCCGCGTCCACGCCAGCGGCAGCTTCGGCAGCGCCTTCTGGATCCACGGATTGCTCCCCGGATCTCCGAACAGTACGAGATGGCGGCGGCGGACGTCGTCCTCCGTCACCTGCGTGTCGTCCTTGACCGGCAGCTCTCCCCGGAACCAGAAACGCCATTCGTCGGAGAACCGCTTCAGGCGGGCGTCGGCCCACTTCTGGACGGCGTCGTTCCACGGCTTTCCCGTTCCGCGGACGCAGAGGAACGGCGAGGCGAACGCGTCGTCGATCGGTCCCTGCAATCCGGGGCGCTTGCCCTCTCCTGCGCGCTCATTCACCGGCTCCCAACGGCCCTCGCGCTCCTCGAAGACCGTCGCCTTCTTGTCGAGCCCCGGAATCGCGAACTCGCTCTTTCCGATGCGGAAATGCCCGCCCGGCGCCGAGATCGCGAAGGATCGGATGTTCTTCGGCTCGTCGACTTCGATGACGCCCCCATCGGTCAGCCGGGCACGGATCTCCGCCCGCACGTAGTGCTCCTTCAGCGCGAGCACCTCCACCCAGAAGCACCGGTTGTACTTCAGCGTCCACGTCACGAACCGTACCTCGCGCGGCAGGGGGTCGAGTCCCTTCGCGACGTGCTCGCCGATCAGCCTCATCTGCTCTTTGTGGGTCGGCGGATCGATCACGTGGCCCGTGCCCGGCGAGACCAGGTTGACCATCTTCAGGCCTTCCTGCTCCATCGCCTTTCCCATGATGACGTGACAGTCCCAGAACACGTCCTTGTCGCCGATGGCGCCGATCGCCGGCACCATCCGCGCGTTCGCCGCGTAGTCGATCGAGTCGAGCGTCGTCAGAGTCTTTTCCTGGTAGTCCGGCAGAGGCCCCACCTTGACGAATGTCTTGATCGGCGTCTCCGAGAACTTGTGCGTGTCCACGTAACCGCAGTAAGGACCGAGCGCGACGAAGCGGTCGGGATTCTTGAGCCCCAGGTGCCACGTGCCCGACGCGCCCATCGACATTCCGCGCAGGACGATCCGGCGCCGGTCGACGTTGTAGTTCGCGCACGCCGACTCGATCGCTTCGAAGACGTCCGTCTCGCCGGCATACCGGTAGCCGTTCTCCACCCGGCCCAGCGGATGAAGCTCGATGAAGTCCTGGGCCGGCGCCCCGCCGCCCTCGAACCGCTCCATGAACCGGATCTCGCTCATGCCCGTCGGCACTTGGCTGCCGTGGAGGACGACGTCGAGCCGCATCGGAGCGGCGGGATCGTACGAGGCCGGCACGATCACTCCGTAGGGCTGGATCGAGCCGTCGACGACCGATCGATACCCCCGGACGACCTTGCCTTTCTTCTTCGTCCACGAACGGTCGGCGTCGCCGGCGCGGGCCACGCCGCGTTCGATCGCCTGCCGGACGGCCGACGCATCCTTCTCCGGAAGCTTCTCCCGAAGCGCCCACTCGGCTCCTTTGGCATAGACCAGGACGTCGACGTCCGTCGACTTCTGCAGTTCCTTCAGGTCGGCGTCCTGGAGGAAGAGCAGGACGAAGAGCCCCGTCATCACAGAAGCTTCTCCCCGCGGCTGTACCGCTTCACGGCGTCGGGATCGATCGTGATGCCGAGGCCGGGCTTGTCGGGGATGGCCAGCATGCCGTCGGCGTCGAGCTTCCACCCGCCCGCGACGATCTCGTCGACGTACGCCGAGCCGGTCTTGTACTCGATCAGGTCGGTGCCGGCGAACGCCGACGCGAGATGGAGGTCGGCCGCGACGCCGACCGCGGTGTTCCATCCGTGCGGGACGAACTTGATGCCGTGGTCCTGGGCCATCTGGGCGATCTTGCGCTCCTCGCTGATGCCGCCGACCTTCGTGACGTCGGGCTGGACGATGTCGAACGCGCCGGCCTCGAGCCACGCGCGGAACGACTGGCGCCGCGTGAGCGTCTCGCCGCCCGTGATCGGCAGCGGCGCCGCGCGGCGGAGCTGGACGAAGTCCTCGAGCGCGTCGGGCGAGAGCGGCTCCTCGAACCAGGCGACGTTGTACGACGCGAGCATCTGTGCGGTCCGGAGCGCCCACTTGTAGCCCTGGGTCCAGAAGGCGTCGCTGCCGCCGGCGTCGACCATGAGCATGTTCGAGTCGCCGATCGCCTTCCGCGCGGCGCGGACGATCGCCTCGTCGGTGGCCGCATCGCGACGTCCGAACGGCCCCCAGCCGATCTTGTAGGCGCGGTATCCCTGCGACTTGAGGGCGAGGAGATTCTCGGCCATCGGGCCGGGCTCGACCATGAGCAGCGACGCGTAGGGCTTCACCCGCTCGCGGTACCGTCCGCCGAGGAGCCGGCCCACCGGCTGGCCGGTCGTCTTGCCCAGGATGTCCCAGAGGGCGATGTCGATGCCGCTGATGGTGTGGGTGATCGACCCGCCGCGGCCCTGCCAGAACGTGTGCTGGTGGAGCTTCTCGCTCACCCGCTCCGGCTCCAGCGCGTTCTCGCCCCGCGCCATCGGCTCCAGCAGGGCGAGCGACGCGCGCACGAGCTCGTCGCTCGTGAACACGCTGCCCACGCCCGTAATGCCTTCGTCGGTGTGGACGGCGATCAGCGTGTGCACGCAGGTGTCGGGCCGGAGCTCGTTGCTCCATCCGCCCTCGGGGGTCGCCCCGCGCAGTCCGACCGCTCTGATCTCGCGAATCTTCATACCTTCTCCTGAGACCTCAATGAGTGGCCACAGAGGACACAGAGAGCACCGAGCAGATTCTTCTCTGTGGGCTCTGTGCCCTCAGTGGCCAATCCGATCCGTTCATCGTTACCTTGCCCAATCCAAAACCTTGCCCACCTGGGTAATCACCTGACCCTGGATCACCTTCGCGCCCCACGCCTGGCAGATGATGTAGCCGTCGTGGGGCGCCAGCAGCTCCAGCGGAGGATCGTCGATGCGGTTGAAGTCGTGGAGGAACGCCACCCGCTCGCCCTTGGTCACCTTCCGGCCGAGCTCGACCGTCGGCTCGAAGTGGCCTTCGAACGGGGCGAGATGGTTGGACGACGGATGGGACGTGTCGACCAGCAGCTGCTCCGACTCGGCGTAGTGGCGGTTGGGCGGCAGGTCGCCCCGGAGGAGCCCCTGCTTCACCGCCGCCGTGAGGACGCCCTGCTTGGACATCGAAACGCCGGCCGCCTGGGCGGCGCGGCCCCAGCCCATCTCGGTCCCGACCGAGATCTTGCCGAGATCCTCGGCGAGACCGGTGAGCAGGCCCGGCGTCGAGTTCTGGTACTGCATGATGAACCTCGTGCCGAAGCCCCGCGCGGTCTCTTCCATCGCCTTGCGCTGGACGGGGTCGGACATGTAGTGGACGTTCGCCGTTTCCGGGAACCGCGCGACCTCGCCGCCGGCGTGGATGTCGAGGACGACGTGGACCTGGGGGAAGATGAAGCGCGTCACGAAGTCCGCCAGCCGATACGTGACGCTTCCCTTGGCGTTGCCGGGGAACGCCCGGTTGAAGTTGACGCCGTCGTCGGGCGTCTCCCGCCGGTTGGCCTTCCACGCCATCGGATTGATCACCGGGATCAGGATGATCCGGCCGACCGCGTCCTCGGTCTTGATCTCATGGAGGAGGTGCTTGATCGCGATCGGGCCCTCGATCTCGTCTCCGTGGGTGGAGCCGATCGCCACGAGGCCCTTGCCGGGCTTCGCATTCGGCCCCACGATCACCGTGACCGGGATCAGGTGATGGGCCCAGATCGTCGCGTGCTCGATCTTTACGTGGTAGTCGCGCCGTCCGGGCGCGGCGAAGTCGAGCTGCTCGGGACTGACGATGGCGCGGTGCATACGGATTCTCCCCTGGTTTCGGGCAACGGCGTCACGGGATCCAGGAACAGCCAGCAGCAGAGTCCCACCAGATAGAACGCGGCATAGGTCCAGAAGCTGATCTCCCAGCCTCCCGGGATCTTCAAAAGGCGGCCGGTCAGCAGGGGCGCACAGCTTCCTCCGACCGCGCTGGCCATGTTCATGATCCCGGACAGCGTGCCGGTGTGGCGGCCGCCGACGTCCATCGCCGACGCCCAGCTGACCGGCATGACGAAATCGTTGGCGAAGCTCGCGAAGCCCATCGCGATCATGGCCCACAACGGATTCTTCAAATAGAACGACAGCAGCAGCAGAACCGATGCGGCACCGAATCCGAAGCAGCCCACGATGCGGCGGCCCGTCCGGACGCTCCCCGTCCAGCGAATGACGGCCGACAGGACGGATCCGCTGACGATGCATCCGATGCCGCCGAGAAACAGCGGAAAGGTATTGAGAAAGTCCTTCCACTTCCCGTCGACGTGGAGCACGTCCAGGAGATACTTGGGCAGCCAGGTGACGTAGAAGATCCAGGCGTAGGCCAGGCAGCAGTATTGGAGGCAGAGCAGCCAGACCGTCCGCGACGACAGCATCGCCCGCCACGGAGTCCGGACTGCTTCGCCCGCCGGTGCGGCGGTGCCGCCTTCGATAAAGGCCACTTCCGCCGCGTTCGCGCTCTTCAGGTCCCGAGGATGGTCGCGGTACCAGCGATAGAAGAGGATCGACCAGAGGAGACCGAGCGCCCCGAACACGTAAAGCATCGCGCGCCAAGGCATGAAGTCCAGCAGGAAGCCGATCAGGAAGGGCGTGAAGGCGCCCCCCCAGCGGGCGCTCAGCCAGACGAACCCCTGGGCGCGGACCCGTTCGTTCTCCGGGAGCCAGCTCTTCAGCGCCCGGGCGACGTTGGGAAAGCAGCCGGCCTCGCCGGCGCCGAAGAGGAAGCGGGTCACGAGGAGCGATCCCCAGTTCCAGGCCCAGCCGGTCGCGACCGTAAAGAAGGACCACCAGACCACGATTCGGGTCAGCACTTTCCGGGCGCCGATGCGGTCGCCCAGCCAGCCTCCGGGGACTTCAAAGAGCGCATAGCCGAGCCCGAACGCGAAGAAGACCCAGCCCATCTGCTCGGTGTCCAGCTTGAAATCCTTCGAGATGAACCGCTCGGCCTGCGAGATCCAGACGCGGTCGATGTACGTCAGCGCGGTGACGATGACGGCGAACGCGATCACGCCGTACCGCGACCGGGTCGGGCGGGGCGCCACGGCCGCATCGACAGGATCCGTTTGAGTCGAAAGTCCCATACTCAAAAGTGGTCAGACCACTTTACAAGTACTACGCCGCGGGGTCAATGGCCGCTTCAGCGGGCGTCCCGTATCCTGAAGGGATGGACCACGATCTGGACGCCCTGACCCGCGAGGAACTCGTCGCCGAGGTGAAGAAACTGCGCGAGGGGATCCGCCGCCACCGCGACAGCACCGGCCAGGACCTGTGCTGGCACCATCCGGCGCTGTGGAGGCTGCTGCCCGAGAAGACGGATCCGATCCCGGCGGTGCCGGACTGGCCGGCCTTCATGGAAGGCTGCGTCAAGTACCGCCGGTCGCTGGACCCACGACGGCCATAACGCCTCGGCGCCCTGCGGGCTCACAAGATCGAGGAGGAGCCCCATGGATCACAAGAAGAAGAGACGGTTCATCATCTCGGAACAGGTCGGCCGCAGCGAGCCTCTGCCCCCCGGCACGCTGCCGGCGCCGTCGCGGCGGCGGTCGACGCCCCAGGAGAAGCCCGAGGGCGAGGTCGCGCGCGAAAGCCGGACCGACCGCTTCGCCGCCCGCGACTTCACGTCGCTGCTCGGCATGGCGGGCTTCAGCGAACAGCTGCTGAAGAATCATTTCGAGCTCTACCAGGGCTACGTCAAGAACGCCAACACGATCCTGACCGACCTCGAGCAGCTGACCCGGCAGGACAAGCTCGACTCCCCGGCCGCCGCCGAGATGCGGCGCCGGTTCGGATGGGAGTACGACAGCATCCGGCTCCACGAGTTCTACTTCGAGAATCTCACGAAGAATCCCCAGCCGCTCGACCACGGGTCGCGCCTGTCGCAGAGGCTGGACGAGGACTTCGGCGGCGCCGAGAACTGGAAGAAGGACTTCGAAGCGGCCGGGGCCATGCGCGGCATCGGCTGGGTGGTCGCCTATCACGATCCGCTGCGGAACCGGCTCTTCAACGCCTGGATCAACGAGCACGACGGCGGCCACCTCATCGGCTGCACGCCGGTCGTGGTCCTGGACGTCTTCGAGCACGCCTATCTGCTCGACTACGGCGTCAAGAAGGCCGTCTACCTCGAGGCGTTCTTCCGCAACCTCAACTGGGACGCTGCGACCCGCCGGCTGCCGTAGCATCCAGAATCCGGCATCCAGGAAGAGGGCCGTCCTCGCCCTTCCTCGGGGATGGGCTCGGAACGGCGGGTCCCGCCCTTCCCTGGATGCGGGATGCTGCTAGTGGTGTTTGAAGTACTGGATCTCGCGCTCGTGCTTCCGGGCCGCGTCGAGCGAGCCGAAGGTCCCGAGGTTCCGGCGGCGGCCCGTGCGAGCGTCCGCCTTCCGCGAGTAGATCCGGTACGCTCCGCTTTTCAGCTTTCTGATCATAAAGGGCTGATCCCGGACGACCCAGGGCGGTCACGCCCCATAAAAGAACGGAGCGCGCCGGTCGGGGTGGACCGGGCGCTCCGCCAGGAAGCGATCTTGCCGTCGGGGGGACGGCAAGCGGGTCGGGTTTGAAGGACAACTTAACGGCGGCCCGTTAACGGGCGATGAAGGCGGCGTGACGATCGTGCGAACTACGGCGCCGCCGGAGCCGCCGGGGCGGCGGTCGGACGGGGCTTGGCGGCCTCCCGCTGCGGCAGCGAGAAGGTGAAGCGGGTGCCCGCGGCGATCTGTTCGAGCACGTCGTGGGAGTTGAACCCGCCGCGCGGGCGCTCGTGGGAGCCGTCGGGCTGGAGCAGGCGGACGTTCGAGTCGTCGAGCAGCGCGGACGCGAGGATCTCGTCCACCAGCCTCGTCTTGATCCGCTCGTCCTCGATCGGGAAGACGATCTCGATCCGACGGTCGAAGTTGCGGTGCATCCAATCGGCGCTCGAGACGTAGGCCTCGGTCGAACCGCCGTTCTCGAAGTGGAAGATGCGGCTGTGTTCGAGGTAGCGGCCGACGATCGACCGCACGCGGATCGTCTCGCTCGTCCCGGGCAGCCCCGGCCGCAGGCAGCAGATGCCGCGGACGATGAGATCGATCGGAACCCCGGCGCGCGAGGCCCGGTAGAGGGCGCGGATGACGTCGCTGTCGACGAGCGCGTTCAGCTTGGCCACGATCCGGGCGGGCCGCCCCGCCAGGCAGTGGTCGCGCTCGCGGTCGATCATCTCGATCACCCACTCCCGCAGGCCGTGGGGGGCGACGCGCATCTTGTTCCACTTCATCGGCTGGACGTAGCCGGTCATCATGTCGAACAGCGCCGCGGCGTCCTCGCCCAGCACCTCGTCGCACGTCATGAGGCCGACGTCGGTGTAGATGCGGGCCGTCGCGGGATTGTAGTTCCCCGAGGAGAGGTGGACGTAGCGGCGCAGGCGGTCGGGATCACGCCGCACCACGGTCGCCACCTTGCAGTGGGTCTTGAGTCCCGGCAGGCCGTAGACGACGTGGGCGCCCGCCCGCTCGAGCGTCCGCGCCCACTCGATGTTCGCCTCCTCGTCGAAGCGGGCCTGGAGCTCGATGAGCACCGTGACCTGCTTGTCCCGCTCGGCGGCCCGCGCCAGCGCGGCGACGATCGGCGAGTTCCGGCCGGCGCGGTAGAGCGTCTGCTTGAGCGCCAGCACGTTCGGGTCGGCGGCCGCCTGCTCGATGAACTCGACCACCGTGTCGAAGCTTTCGTACGGATGGTGGAGGAGCAGGTCGCCCGCCCGGATGAGCGAGAACAGATCGCCCTTGTGGTTGCGGACCCGTTCGGCGACCTGGGGCGTCACCGGCTTTTCGTGGAGCGCGGCGTAGCCCGGCAGCGCCACCCACCACCAGAAGGCGGCCAGGTTGAGCGGGCCGTCGACTTCATAGATGTCCGGCGCCTCGAGGTCGAACCACTTGAAGAGCGCCTCCTTGAGGCGGTCGGACGCGCCGCCGCCGATCTCGAGCCGCACTTCGTGGCCCCGGCGCCGCGTGGCGAGCTTCGACTGGATCTGCTTGACCAGGTCCTCGGAGTCCTGCTCCGAGAGCTCGAAGTCCTGGTCTCGCGTGAGGCGGAAGACGGTCCACTCCTTCGCCTCGAACCCGCCGAAGAGGGTCTCGAGATGGATGCCGATCAGGTCCTCGAGCGAGACGAAATGGTCCTGCTCGCCGTGCGGCGGCACGCGGACGAACCGCGGCAGCAGCGCGGGGATCGGGACGATGCCCAGGCAGGTCTTCGGCGCCCGGAGCCGGTTCTGCCCCTTGGTCTTCAGCATCGCCGCAAGGTAGAGCTGGCGGTTCTGGATGTGGGGGAACGGATGGGCCGGGTCGATCGCCATCGGGGTCAGCACCGGCTGGATCTCCCGGGCGAAGTAGGACTCCAGCGACTCCGCCGCGTGGCCCTTCACGTCGGCCGCGCGGAGCAGCCGCAGCCCCGCCGCTTCCAGGCCCGGCAGCACCTCCTCCTTGAGGAGCCGGTGCTGTTCGGCGACAAGCGCGTGGGCCCGGGCGGTGATCGACGACAGCACCTGGGCCGTCGTCTGACGGTCGCCCGACTCGGAGCTCGAGACCTCGTCGGGCTCGCGCTGCTTGAGCCCGGCGACGCGGATCATGAAGAACTCGTCGAGGTTGGAGCTGAAGATGGCGAGGAACTTGAGCCGCTCGAGGAGCGGCCGGCGCTTGTCTCGCGCCTCGTCGAGCACGCGGGCGTTGAACTCCAGCCAGCTGAGCTCGCGATTCAGGAACAGTTGGTCCTGGGCCATGGGACAGACATCCAATCCCCGGTCGCGCCGGGCGTCAACTTCTATTTTGCGTTCTTAACAGAAACTTTGCGAACCGAAACGGCTCCTATCCGACCGTCAGAATGCAATTCTGAGTGCCGAACGGGTTGGCGATGCGCCGGGTCGCCTCGGGGTCGTCCACCCACTCCCCGTCCACCCGCAGGCGGTACTGGTAGTCGCCGGGCGGGAGCTCGAGCTGCACGTACCATTCGTCCTTGCCGTCGTGGTGGAGCGGAACCCCGTCGGGGTTCCACTGCACGAAATCGCCCGTCAGGAGGACCTCGTCGGCCTGGGGCAGGCGGACCGCGAACCGGACCTTCTTCGCCCGGGTCCGGGGAGCTTCCTTAATCTTCGGCATCTCGTTCTCCTTCTGCTGGTCCGCCAGTCTGCCATCCGCCTGTAAGGGCCGGATGAACCCCTGGTTAGCAGGGGGTGAACCTACCGGTCGCCGCTCGCGGCGGACAGGGATTCGGCAATCTTGTAGCCTACCCCTCTGACGGTCGTGATGAAGTTGGCGTTACGACCCAGCTTCCGCCGGATGGCCGCCATATGGACGTCGATCGTCCGGCTCAGGCCGTCCGTGTTCTTGCCCAGGGCCTCCTGGATGATCTCCGCCCGCTGGAGCACGCGGCCCGGACGCGTCGCCATGAACTTCAGGATGCTGAACTCCGCCATTGTCAGCGTCAGCGGCCGGCCCCGGAAGGTGACCACGTGGCGGCCGATGTCGATGAGGAGATCGCCGGCCTGGAGCAGCTCGTCCGGCGGGGGGCGAAAGGACGATCGCCGGAGGATGGCCTTGAGCCGCGCGACCAGCTCGCGGAGGCCGAAGGGCCGCGCCAGGCTGTCGTCGGCGCCGGCCTCGAGGGCGAGGACGCGGTCGTTGGCGCCGCCCGACGTGACGAGCAGGAGCGGCAGGCCGGCCGTGCGGACGTCCGCGCGCAGACGCCGGCACAGGTCGAGCCCGTCCAATCCGCGAGTGTTCCCCAGGATCACCGCGTCGGGAAGGTGGGCGAGGACGGACGCGAATCCGGTGTGGGCGCCCGTCGCGGTCCGCACCTCGAAGAACTCCCGCTCGAGCGCCTGCCGGATCTCTCGGAGCTGATCCTGCTCGTCGTAGATCACCTGGACGCAGCCCTTGGCCATGCTCTGGCTCCCTCTACTCGATGCTCTTCAAATAGTCGGCCACGTCCGAGGCGAAGTCCCCGGCGCGCGCGTACCGGTCCTTCTTATCCCGGGCCATGGCGGTGCGGACGATGCGATGGAGCTCGGCGGGGAGGCCGGGGTCCACCTGCTCGAGCGGGGCCGGGGGCCGCGCCAGGAGCTCGGGGAACACCAGCTCGGACTGGAGGCCGGCGTACGGATACACGCCGCTCGCCAGCTCGTACAGGACTGCGCCGAGGGAATAGATGTCGGACCGGGCGTCGACCTGCTCCATGTCGCCGGCGGCCTGCTCCGGCGGCATGTAGTAGGGCGTGCCCAGGATGATGCCCTTGAGGTACGCCGGATCGCCGAGCCGCATCACCTTTGCGAGGCCGAAGTCGATGAGCCACGGCTTCTGGTCGGGGTCGATCAGGATGTTCCCGGGCTTGACGTCCCGGTGGACGACGCCGCGCTGATGGGAGTAGTCCAGCGCCCGCGCGATCACGGCGACGACCGACAGGCAGAACCGTAGCGGCAGGTGGCGCGCCGGAAGGGACTCGTCCGGCGTGACCGGGCCCCGCAGCAGCGCGTCGAGCGAGCCGCCCGCGATCAGCGGCATCGTGTAGTAGAAGGTCTGGTCGGCCACTCCGTAGTCGTAGAGCGGCACGATGTTCGGATGGTCGAGCTCCGCGATCGCGCGCGCCTCGGTGAAGAACCGCTTCACCGCCTCCGCGTGGCCGTAGGGCGTCTTCTCGCCGTCCTTCCAGCCCATCTCCTCCGAGCGCGGCAGCTGCTTGAGCGCCACGATGCGGTTGCAGTCCCGCTGCCAGGCGCGATAGACGATGCCTGCGCCGCCGCGGCCGATCCAGTGGACGAGCACGTACTTCCCGAACTGCTTCGACGACTCCTCGGCCGCCGAGAGCACGTCGGCGGGGACGTCGACCGCCTGCGCCTCGGTCGCCTCGTCGAGCACGTGATGGAGCGCCGTCGCCATCTTGGCGAACAGCTGCGGCACCTCGGCGCGGCACTGGGGACAGATCACGGGAGAGCGCTGGGGCTCCGGATGGATCCCGATCCGCGCCCCGCACTGGGGGCAGCGGTAGTGCATGAAGTTCTGCAGCTCGAGCGCGGCCGCGAGCGCGTCGCGCGTCAGCACGCCGCGCTTCACCAGGATCTCCCCCAGCCGCGGCACCGGCGAGAGTCCCGCCTCGACCATCCGCCCCTGCAGCCGGAGGGCGTCGCGCACCTGGTACTCCGTCGCGAGCCGCCGGTCGACGATCAGCCGGCCCAGCATCTCGCAGACGTTGTCGGGCCCGCCAAAGGCCTGGACCTGGAGCTCGAGGATCCGGTCGAGATCCGTCGCCGACAGGTAGAAGCGCTCGAAGAGGAGGTCGCCGATCCTCCGCGACGGGTCGCGGTCCTGGATCGAGAGCACCTCGCGGACATGCTCGCGCGAGACCAGGCCGTGGCGGACCGCCAGGCTGCCCAGGAGGAGCTCGCCCGCGGGGGCCGACCGGCGGAACATGACGCGCCCGGGGCAGGCGGCGAGGAACTGGAGGATGCGGAACTCGGCGGCGGAGAGCGCGAGCGGCCGGCCGCCGTAGGTGACTTCGCGCTTGCCCTCGTTCACGACCAGGTCGCCGTTGCGGACGATCGCGGGGACGTCCGGCCCCGCCGGGGGCCGCCGCAGCCGCGCCCGCACCCGGGCCATCAGCTCCTTCACGCTGAACGGCTTGGTGACGTAGTCGTCGGCGCCCGCGTCGAGCCCCTGAACCCGCTCCTCCTCCGCCACCTTCGCGGTGAGCATGATCACGGGCACGTGGGCGGTGCGCCCCTCCTTCCGCAGGCGGCGGCAGACCTCGACCCCGTCGGGTCCCGGCATCATGCGGTCGAGCAGGATGAGGTCCGGAGACCGGGTGAACGCGAGGTTGAGCCCCGACTCCCCGTCCAGCGCCCCCAGCACCTCGTAGCCCTCGGACTCGAGGTTGAAGCGGACGAGGTTGAGGAGATCGCGCTCGTCGTCGATGACCAAGACGGTTCCTCTGCCCATCCCCGTTTCCTCAAGACTTCCCGACGAAAGACTGCCGCTGAGACGCCGAGACGCCGAGCGGAGTCCCTTTCGGTCCTCCGGCGCGCCTGGCGCGATTCATCGCCAGCTCTGTGTCTTTGCGTCTCTGCGGCCGCATTTCCGGACTCCTAAGTCGGACTCGACTCCAGGTCGGCCGGATCCTCGTGGTGGTGGCGGATGTCGCGCCCCTGGATCCAGTAGATGACCTCCTCCGCGATGTTGGTCGCGTGGTCGCCCACGCGCTCGAGGTTGCGCGAGATCAGGATGAGCGAAAGCGCGCGTGGGATCGTGGCGCAGTCGGCCATCATGTAGGTCAGCAACTCCCGGAAGATCTGGTCCCGGAACGCGTCGACCTTGTCCTCCTCGGTCAGCACCCGCTCGGCGATGGCGGTGTCCTTGCGGACCAGCGCATCGAGGCTGTCGCGCACCATCCGCTGGGCGATGTCGGCCATGATCGGGATGTCCACGAACGGCTTCAGCGGCGGGGCCTTGAGCAGGTGCTCCGCGCTCTGGCAGATGTTGATCGCCTGGTCGGCGATCCGCTCGAGCTCGGAGGTGATCCGCGCGGCCATGAACAGGAACCGGACGTCGGAGCCGACCGGCTGCTGGAGCGCGGTCACCCGGACGGCCAGGTCGTCGATCTCGATCTGGAGCGCGTTGACCTGCTCCTCCCGCTCGGCGACGTCGCGGAAGTGGCGGTCGTCGCGCCCGATGAGCATCTTGAGCGCCGAGGAGATCATCGACTCCGCCAGCCCGCCCATGCGGACCAGCTTCTGCCGGATCTCCTGGATCTGCTCGTCGAAATGTCGGTGCATGGTCCTTTCCTCCTGTCCCCCTCCACCTGGTCCTGGGTACGGACTCCTGACTCCGGGTCCCCGCTCCCATCCCCGAACCAACCCTCCCGTCGGGAATCCCGGCCGGGAGAAGTTGGGGGGGTATGGGATAGGGTCTGATCTATCCGAATCGTCCGCTGATGAAGGCCTCCGTCCGCGAATCCTTCGGGTTCGTGAACACCTGCCGCGCCGGGCCGAACTCCACCAGGTTGCCCAGGAGCATGAAGGCGGTGACGTCCGACACGCGCGCAGCCTGCTGGATGTTGTGGGTGACGATGATGATCGTGTACCGCTCCTTGAGCGTGAACAGGAGCTCCTCGACCTTGCCCGTCGCGATCGGGTCGAGCGCCGAGCAGGGCTCGTCCATCAGGAGCACCTCGGGCTCGACGGCGGCCGCCCGCGCGATGCACAGGCGCTGCTGCTGTCCGCCCGACATCCCCAGCGCGCTCTCGTGGAGGCGGTCCTTCACCTCGTCCCAGAGCGCCGCGCCCTTGAGGCTCCGCTCGACGATGACGTCGAGGTCCGACCGGCGCCGGGTGCCCTGGAGGCGCGGGCCGTACGCGACGTTGTCGTAGATGGACTTCGGGAACGGGTTGGACTTCTGGAACACCATGCCGACCCGCTTGCGCAGCTCCGTCACGTCGTGGCCGGGGTCGTAGATGTCCATGCCGCCGATCTTGATCGTGCCCGTGTGGGACACGCCGTCGATCAGGTCGTTCATGCGGTTGAGGCAGCGCAGCAGCGTCGTCTTGCCGCAGCCCGACGGTCCGATCAGCGCCGAGACCTGGTGCTTCGGGAAGGTGAGCGTGACGTCCTTCACGGCCTCCTTGCCGGCGTAGTAGAACCGCAGGTGGTCGATCTCCACCATCGGATCGCTGCCGGGGAACGTCTTGGAGGCCTCGCGGGGCAGCACCGCGGAGGGGGGCAGCTCGATGTTCATCTCGATCGCCATGGTGCTTCTCCTAGACCGCGGACATCTGGAACTTTTTCCGGAGGTTTCGCCGGAGCACGATCGCCGTCAGGTTCAGGGCGACGACGATGACCAGCAGGAGGATCGTCGTCATGTAGACCATGGGCTTGGCGGCATCGACGTTGGGGGACTGGAACCCCACGTCGTAGATGTGGAAGCCCAGGTGCATGAACTTCCGGTCCATGTGCAGGTAGGGGAACTCGCCGTTGAGCGGCAGCGACGGCGCCATCTTCACGACGCCCGTGATCATGAGCGGCGCGACCTCGCCCGCCGCGCGCGCCATCGCGAGGATGAGGCCCGTCAGGATCGAGGGCGCCAGGCACGGCAGCACCACCTTCCAGGTGGTCTCCCACTTCGTCGCCCCGAGGGCCAGCGAGCCCTCGCGCAAGTTCTTCGGAATCGCCGCCAGCCCCTCCTCGGCAGAGACGATGACGACCGGCACCGTCATGAGCGCGAGCGTGAGCGACGCCCAGAGGATGCCGCCCGTGCCGAACGTCGGCTCCGGCAGCGCCTCCCGGAAGAAGGCCTGGTCGATCGACCCGCCGATCCAGTAGATGAAGAAGCCCACGCCGAAGACGCCGTAGACGATCGAGGGCACGCCGGCAAGATTGTTCACCGCGATACGGACCAGGCTCACCAGCGTCCCCTGCTTCGCGTACTCTCGAAGATAGAGCGCCGCCAGGATCCCCAGCGGCGTGACGAAGATGCTCATCAGGAGGACCATCATCACGGTCCCGAAGATGGCCGGGAACACGCCGCCTTCCGTGTTCGATTCGCGCGGCTCGTCCGCCAGGAACTCCCAGAGCCTCGACAGGTAGACGCCGGCCTTCGAGAAGACGCCCATCCGGTTCGGCGCGAGGATCCGGACGATGGACTCGATCGCGAGCTCCTTCTCGCGGTCGCCCTCGACGACAAACACCGCGGTGCCGCTCCGGGTCTTCCGCAGTTCGGCCAGCTGCGCCGTGTATCCCGCGAACTCCTTCTGCAGGCGATCCTTTTCGGCCTTGAGCTTGTCGACCGCGGGACCCGTGACGACGCCGTCGGACTCCAGGCTCCGGAGGCGGCGGTCGACCTTGGTCTGGGCGATGTTGTTGTCGCCGATCTCTTCCTTCTGCAGCTTCTCGATCCGGTGCGCCAGCTTCTTCGCGGCGGGCATGCGCTCGTCGATGGCCTTCAGCCCCTCGTCGATGCCGCGCGCGACGACCTTCCCGTCGGACCGGACTTCCTTGAGGGTTCCGATCAGGACGCCGAACTCCAGACGCTCCACCACGATCGCATCGTTCGGCACCTCGCGGCCGGCGATTGCCGGTTCGTCGACCCAGACGAAGTCGGCGCCGTACAGGTCGCGGTTGCCCTGGCGGATCTGCACGCGGGTCGGCCGGCGGCCGTCCTCGGCCTTCGGGGCGGTGGGGATCTCCTCCCGCTGGGCGATCGAGCCGACCACGGCCGTCCCGTCCGCCTTCCGGAGGCGGACCACTTCCTCGGGCCAGAAGAATCCGAGGCCGTTCACCAGGATGAGGAGCACCAGGCCGGCCACGAGCAGGACGCACGCGGCCAGCGCCCCGCCGGTGAGCCAGATCCAGGGATCCCCGTCCTTCCAGAAGCGCTTCATAAGGACTGGAACCTCTTGCGCAGCCGGAGACGCACCATCTCCGCCCCGGTGTTGACGGCGAAGGTCAGGAGGAACAGCAGGAACGCGGCGAGGAACAGGATCCGGAAATGGGTGCTGCCCACGGCGGCGTCCGGGAACTCCACCGCGATGTTCGCCGACAGCGCGCGGAACCCCTTGAAGGGATTCGCGTTCATCACCGGCGTGTTCCCCGTCGCCATGAGAACGATCATGGTCTCGCCCGCGGCGCGGCCGAACCCGATCATGATGGCCGAGAAGATGCCCGGGCTGGCGGTCGGAAGCACGACCTTGAGCGCCGTCTGCCACCGCGTGGCGCCCAGCGCCAGCGACCCCGCGGCGAGATACGGCGGAACGTTGGACAGCGAGTCCTCGGCGATCGTGAAGATGATCGGGATCACCGCGAAGCCCATCGCGAGCCCCACGACCACCGAGTTGCGCTGATCGAAGGAAAGATCGAGCTTCTTGAGCAGCCAGCTCTGCGTGTCGCCGCCGAGGAACTTCGCTTCGATCAGCCCCCCCAGCCCGAAGGAGACGATCGTGCCGAGGATCACCACGGGGATCAGCAGCCCGAGCTCCGAGCCGTGCTTGAAGCGCTGCCGGAACGAGAGCGGCGTCGCCCGCCATCCGGCGACCGACGCCAGGATCAGTACGGTCTGGACGACCGCCAGGATGAAGATGGCCGGGATGCGCCGCTCGACGATCGGCGCGAGCCAGAGCGCCGCGATGAATCCCAGCACGACGCTCGGCAAGGCGGCCATCACCTCGATGACCGGCTTGATGTTCTGCTTGAGCGTCGGATGCATGAACTGGGAGACATAGAGCGCCGAGAGCAGCGCGAGGGGGATCGCGATGACCATCGCGTAGAACGTCCCTTTCAGGGTCCCGTAGATGAGGGGCATGAGCCCGAATTTCGCCTCGAAGTCGTCGGTGCCGCCCGTGGACTGCCAGACGTGTTCGGGCTCGGTGTAGCCCTCGTACCACGTCGCCCCGAACAGCGCCCCCAGCGTCGATTCGGGATGGGGATTGGCGAGATCCCACCGGTTCAGCCGGCCCCCTCCGGTGACGGCGACGAGTCCGTTCGCCCGCGGCGCGATCGCCAGCGCGCGCACCGGCTCGCCGGACACCGGCACGGTCGCGATCGTCGATCCCGTCGTCGCGTAGTGGAGCCGGATCGCGCCGCCGGCGTCGAGGCTCGCGAAGCTCTTGTCGCGGAGCGAGATCGAGAACTGGGCGATCGCCGCCGCCTGCGGTGGGTACGGGTGGACGCGGGCGACGAAATAGTTGCCCTCCTCGGAGCGGAGCACCTGCCAGGTCGAGATTCCGCCCGACGCGTCCCCCACGGCCAGCGTCCGGTCGCCGTTCAGGAACATCAGCGCCGTGACGGACGACCCCGCTTTGGAGGCCGCGAGCACGGGCGCCGTCGGCTTGGGGTCGGCCTCGCGAAGATCCACGCGGACCATCTGTCCGTTGTCGAGGCCGAGGAAGAGATCCTCGCCGCGGCCGTCCATCGCGAGCGCCGTGATGTCGGCTTCCAGCGACAGGACCAGCGGCCGGTGGACCTCCTCGAGCTTCCCTTCGCCCATGAGGGTCTTCTTCTTGCGGAGCTGGACGAGCGTGGCTTCTCTCGGGCCCACGACGGCCGCAATCAGCGCGCCCTGCTCGGTGGCCGCCTCCGCAACCTTCCGGATCGGCCGGGCCGACGGATCAAGCGTCAGCGCGGGATCGGCGGTGAACCGGGCACTGTTCTTGCGCTTGCCTTCCACCCAGTCGGTCGAGAACGCGATCCGGCCGCGGACCACGCGGCCGTCGGCAAGTCCGAGCGCGATCGAGCCCTGGTGGAGGCCCGTCGACGCGGTGACGGCCACGGGGCCCACGTTCAGGTCCGCCTTGACCGGCAGGCGGGCGCCGTCCTGGACGGACCAGAACCCGACGCCTCCGGCGGCGACCGCCCAGAGGGTCTCGCGATATTCGTCCGTGCCGACGGCCATCGGGGAGGACGGCGACGCCAGGGAGACCGAAGGCGCCGCCGTGACGTCGGCCCGGGTGAACAGCGGGAGGATCTGCTTCACGATGACCGCGAGGATCGCCAGGATGGACAGGATGACCGCCGTTGCGCCCAGCGTCACGACGCCGCGGGCGACACGGTCGAGGAACTTCAGCCGCGCCACGCGGCGGGAGGGATCGGAGGGCGGACGGACCGGCGCGACCGGTCCGTCCGCCCGGGGAAGATCACTCTGTTGCGTCAGCATGGACGACCCCGACGAAGGGCTACCCGATTTTCTTGGTCTCCTGATCCGCCACGCTGGCGAGGATCGGGAAGTAGCCGTCCTTCACGACGATCTCCTGGCCTTCCTTCGAGATGATCAGCTTGATGAACTCGCGGACCAGGGGATCGCAGGGCTTGCCGGGGGCGCGATTGACGTAGACATACAGGAACCGGGACAGCGGATACTCGCCCGAGTAGGCGTTCTCCGCGTTGGCGGCCTTGGGCGCCTCGCCCTTCTTGTCGGAGAGCGCGACCGCGCGGACGCTGGAGGTGGCGTAGCCGATGCCGCTGTAGCCGATGGCAAAGCGGTCCGTGGCGACGGCCAGGACGACCGAGGCCGAGCCCGGCTGCTCCTTCACCTCATCCTTGTAGTCGCCGGTCTTCAGGACGTGCTCCTTGAAGAAGGCGTAGGTGCCCGACGCCGAATTGCGGCCGTACAGGCTGATGGGCTTGTCGGCCCACTCGCCGGTCAGGCCCGCGTCGCCCCACGTGGCGATCGACTTGCGGGCGCCGCGGCGGCGCGCCTTCGAGAAGATCGCGTCCGCTTCTTCCAGCGAGAGCGACTTGATCGGGTTGTCCTTGTTGACGAAGATGCCCAGCGCGTCCACCGCCGTGCGGATCTGGGTGGGCTTGTAGCCCCACTTGGACTCGAAGCCGTCCTCTTCCGTGGGCTTCATCGCGCGGGACATCGGGCCGAACTGCGCCGTTCCCTGGGTCAGCGCGGGGGGCGCCGTGGCCGACCCCTTGCCTTCGATCTGGATGTTGACGTTGGGATAGAACGACTTGAACTTCTCCGCCCAGTAGGTCATCAGGTTGTTCAGCGTGTCCGAGCCGACGCTGCTGGCGTTGCCGCTGACGCCCGGCGCGACCTGGTAGGGGTGGAGACCCGGATCGAGCCGGACGGGCCCGTCCTGGGCGAATCCGAACTTGAGGCCGGTCGCCCCGATCGTGAGGCCCAGCGCGGACGCGCCCAGGAATTCTCTGCGATTCATCATGGACAATCTCCTTTCATGAAGGCCGATTGAAGCGGAACGATATTTGGGCTTGATGAACGCCGTGTAAACGATTGGTGAGGGGCTCAGTCCCGGGTGCGGCCAGGGGAGGCAAAGGCCTGCCTCCCCTGGCGCGAGGTTCTAGAAATCTACCTGGAAGCGGGCGAGAATGCCGTTGACGTGGCTGCCGTGGTGTCCGGGGGAGAGCTGGACCCCCTGGTAGTAGTTCTCTCCGATGTAGTCCAGGCCGAACCGCACGTTCTGGACCGGCCACCAGTTGAATCCGATCGTGATGGAGCTGGCCCGGTTCGAGTTCGCCACAAGATTGGCCCCCAGGTCCGTCAAGGTGTCCCGGTTGAGCGACGCGGCCCCGAACCGGCCGACGATTTCGAACGCTCCGAACTGCCCTTCGCCGATATTAAAGGGGCGCTTCGGAACGACGCGGCCGTTGGGGATTTCGTCCTCGCCGGTCAGCATGAAAGAACCCTCGACGTAGTAGCCAAGGACCACGAGCAGGCTGTGGCTTCCCGTAGCCGTGACGACCAGCTCGTCGGTGCGGCCCATGACTTCGCCGCGGACCATCGCCGGTCCGTACGTGGCAGTGAATTCGCCGCCCACGCGGTAGCGGTCGCCTCGGAACGTGAATCCGCCGGGGAACTGGAAGTAGTTCACGTTCAACTCATTGGTGTTGATGTTCCCCGGCCAGCCGGTCGGGACGAGGCCCGACGTGGATCCGACGTGCTGGAACGTGCCGAACGCGCCGACCCGGAAATACTTGAGGGGAGAATCCTTGTCCGAGGCGAACGGCGCGATCGTGATGCGGCCGACGTACTCCTTGCCGTCGTTGTCGTCGTTGTTGTCGCGGCCCACGTTCGCGAGATGGCTGCGTCCGTTGCTCACCGCCAGTTCATACGTGAAGGTGTTGTCCAGGAAGCTCCCGTAAGCCTTGATGCCAGTATCGAAGTTCGGCTCGAACCGGGCGATGGGAGAGCGCTGGATGATCTTCGCGAACCGGGGCGAATCCGTGATTTCGAAGCTGGCCGGCGCCTTGAACGATCCGAACATCAGCCGGATCTCCTTGAACGTCTTCCACTCCACCCACGCTTCTTCGATGATGGCGCCGGTCGAGGCGGGCAAGGCCGTCGCCGTCTGATTCTGGGAGAAGTCGCCATTGAGCTTGAAGCCCCAGTCCTTGAACAGCGTTCCGTCCAGCGAAAGGAACATTTCGCGAGCATAGAAGGTGTTGGTGTTCGTCCGCAAACCGGCGCCGGTGTCGGTGTGTCGATTGAACACGTACCGGTATTCCTCCTCCCAACGGCCGCCGATGTGAAGGTCGAAGTTGCCGTCCGTTGTCTTCAGATGAAACCCGTCGGTGAACGACACCTTGAACTCCGCGTCCCCCTTGGGAGCGTCCTTCTTGTCCTGCCCCTCGAGGCTCATGCGCTCGGGCAACCCCATCTCGCGGGCCGCCTTGAGCTGCCGCAGTTCCTCCTCCACCTTCTCGAGCCGCTTCAGCGGATCGCTGACGGTCGCCTTCTTGTCGTCATCGTCTCCGTCGACGCCCGCGTACGCGGGTACTGCAAGAGCAGCCAGGGCCACGACGCTCCACACGAAGTTCATGGTATCTCTCCCTTTTTCCCCCGCCGGGCGTCGGCTAGACCAGCCGTTCCACGTCCGGCGTTGAGGCGAAACTCTAGAGAGAGCTCATTAACTGCTGATGTGGGAAATGACAAGAATTTGTGAAGGCCGCCCGAGTCCGTTCCGGACCGGATGGAACTACTTCCGAAGGTTGACCTCGGTCACCTTTCCGGGCTCGAGCACGACCCAGAAGACGGGAGGCTGCCGGTAAGGTTTGTCCGGGCGAACGAGATATCGACCGGGCGCCAGCTCCAGCAACGTCGGCTCTGAGTCCGTCACTCCGATGTAGTTGCGGACGTACCTGATTTCGATCCCTTGATCGTCGAACAGGGTGTACCCCGTCGGCCGGAGCACGGTGCCGAGGTCCCCGGAGCCGAGATTGTAATCGATCCAGGTCTCCGTGTTCACGATCAGGCGAGATTGCCAGGGAAACGTCGGCCGAAAGACTCCCAGAGTGGGATAGTCCGGGGTGATCGGCAGCACCTCGGGTTGGACGGTGCACCCGAGCAGCCCGATCATCAGGAGTCCGGCGACCATGGCGCAGGGCCGACGGGGTTGAGTCGCATTCATCGGATGACTCTTCTTATACATCGACGTGGCCCCCGGGTGCCAGCGGCTTCGACCTGCAGAGTAGCCGTCGCGCACAAGGTCGCATGGGATCGTATATATGGGGGAAGTTGTCGCATGAAGATCTGCAATCGATCCCTAACCCTGGGAGCCATCCTGTTGTTGGGAGCGTGCAATACCGAAAGCTTCAGCTGGGTGACTCACACCTGGACAACCGATTATGGGGTCTTCGCCCTCGACCACGTCAGCCGCAGGAGGGTCGAGATCACGACGCCGTTCCAGAGAGGGTATCTCGGAGAGACTTACTATTTTGAGAGCGAACAGAACGCCAGAGTCTTCGACTCCAACCCCTGGGCGTATCTGTACACCGACAACGTCCACCTGCAAAGCCGCCCCGATCGCATGGATCAGAACTGAGCGGAATTCGCTGCCTTGCTACGGTAGCTTGACCCCGTGACGCGATTCGTACTGCGTCTTCAAGCGCTGCTGCAGCTCGCTGGATTTGGAATCCGCTTCCAGGACGACCGTCTGGCCGCCAGGACCGGCGCCGATGTAGGTCTTGGCGATCTGAGGCGCCTGTTGCGACCCCGTCAGGGCTTTGTGAGCCTTCTCCGTCCCCAGGACATAGATCCGCCCATTGTGCGTCTCTTCGGCGTAGTATCCGGATCCGGTTTCCTTCGCCATCATGGTCTTCTCGGGTGCGGCACTTTTCGTGCCGGCATCCGACGACACGCAACCCGCCAGAATCAGGAGACCCAGCGATGCGGTGCATCCCAGGACCTTCATCGTCATTCCTTCCAATCAGTCCGTGAGAAAGGATAGACCGGGGGTGTAAAGTTCCCGCAAACTTCAGGTCAACAGTCCGCGAGGATCGGGTCCGTTCGGAGTTCAGTCCCGGCCCAGCTTCCGCAGGACCCCGGGGCTCAGCACCAGTTTCAGGATTCCCGCGACCCGCGAGGCGCTCGACGTGAAATCGACGTACGCCATGCCGGCCTTCTTCAGGTCGATCGACGCCTTCCCGCCGACCGCGAGCGCCACCGCGGCCGAGAGCATCGGCTCGTGACCGACCAGCACCGGCGTCTCCCCCCGCAGCGTCCGGAGCTCCGCGAAGAGCCGCCGGACCGGCGTTTCGGGACGGAGAACGTCCAGCATCCGCGGACGCGGGAGCTGGAGGATGTCCGAGAGGATCTCCGCCGTCTGGACCGCCCGCGGCAGCGGGCTCGTGTAGATCGACGTCAGCTCCAGGTCGAGCGTCCGGAGCCCGCGGGCCGCGTCCGCCGTCTTTTTCTTCCCTTCCGGCGTGAGCGGCCGGTCGTTCTCCGCGATCCCCGGCGTCCCGGGGGGCACCGCCGGACCGTGACGGAAGAACACCGCCTTCATCGGATGTCCCCGAGGATCACGCGCCGGAGATCGGTAAGCTCGGCGGCGGCACGGACGAACTTGTCCGAGAGGTCCTTCGATTCCGACTGGATCCGGGCGAGGAACCGGGAGAGCGGCGCGGGGGCCTTGCCCTTCCGGATCGCGCGCGAGGCGTACTTCTCGAGGATGACGCGGTCGTGCCACTCGCCCGCCAGTTCCTGGATGCGTCCGAGCACCTTGACGACGCGCTCGAAGTCCTCCGGCTCGTAGGCCCATTCGAGCGTCTCGTGGGCGTACCGGAGCCGCCGGGCCTCCCGTCGGATGGCGTGGGCCTCCTCGGAGCTGGGCGCCCACGCGCGGCCTGCGAACAGGCTCATCACCCGCGCGAAATGAGGCGCGAGGTCGGGTGGCGACGGCGCGTCGAGGACCGGTTTCTGGCGGACGTCGCGCACCACCTTCTTCATCCGGTCGTCGAGCTTGTCGATCTTCCGGCCGCTGAGCCAGTCGGCCACCCTCGTCCGTTCCTCCCGCCGGAGCTTGCGCAGCCGCCGCATCAGCTCCTTCCGCGCCGACGCCTCCTCCTTGGGCCCCGTGCGGAGCAGGTCGAGCGCGATGTCGAGGTTCCGGACCCGTCCGAGCTTGCGCACGAGCCGCGGAAGCCGGTCGCGCACGGCGGGCCACGGCGCGACGTGGGTGGCCCAGAGCTCGCCCGCCGCCAGCAGCCGGCGCGCCGCGACCCGCGCGTCGTGGACCGCCTCGACGTCGGAGGCTCTCCTCTTCACTTTCCGGAGCTCTTCCTTCAGTTTTCCGGCGAGCCGGTCCAGCGTGGCGTTCCGGCTGGAGCGGAGGGTGCGGCGCGGCTTCATGTCGCGACCGGCGCCCCGTCCTTGCGGACCTCGAAGATCAGCTCCCGGTGGAAGACCTTGCGGAAGAGATCCCCCCGGCGCTCCGCCGCATAGAGCTCCAGGTCGAGATCCGCGTCCGAAAGGAGCCGGAGTGTGACCGCGGAGCCGTCGAGCGCGACGTCCATCGCCTTGACCAGCCCGGCATGGCTGCGGTCGAGGCCGTCGCCCACGCGCAGCAGCGCGGCGAGCGCATTGACGCGCCGCCGGGCCTCGCGGGAGAGCTTCGAGTAGTCCTCGTGGCGCGCCTTGGGCGTCTTCCCCCGGTGGTACCGCGCGGTGAGGCCGATCACCTGGATCTCCTCGCGGCTGAAGCCCTCGAGGGGGCCCTCGCGGATCAGGTAGTACGCGTGCTTGTGGTGCTTCTCGGCGCCGATCCAGTAGCCCGCGTCATGGAGGAGCGCGGCGTACTCCAGGAGCTCGCGGTCGCGCGGCTCCAGGCCGTGGATCGGCAACAGCGCGTCGAACATCAAGAGAGAGAGGCGCGCCACCTGGCGCGCGTGACGGTCGAGCGCGCCCACGCGGCGGGCCAGGAACTCCACGCTCCTCCGCCGCGGGTCGGTGATCTCCTCCGCGCGCACGTCGAGCCGCGGCGCGTTGCGCATCGCGTAGTCGGCCACGACGCCCTCGCGGAGCGCCCGCTCGCAGGGGAAGAGCTCCTTGATTCCCGCCTCCTCCATGAAGACCCGCACCACGAGCGATCCCGGACCGATGGTGTCCGCCCGCTTCTCCCCCACCGGCTCCAGGTCCGCCAGCTCCTTCGGCGACGACTTGAGCAGCCGCTTCGACAGGTCCTCCAGCTCCGACAGCCGGATCGGATGGCCCTCGTCGCGGACGTCCAGCAGCTCGGCCAGCGCCATGATCGAGCCGCTCGTGCCGACCGCGGCGTCGACCCCCGCGCGGGCCACCTCGCGCGCCACCGGACCGATGGCCGTCCGGATCTGCTTTTCCATCGCGTCGAACGACTTCGGCCGCCGGCCCGGGAACATCGTCGCCAGGCGCAGGACGCCGAGCTTCAGGCTCTTTACGTGGCTGACGCGGGCGCCTTCGCCGATCACGATCTCCGCGCTGCCGCCGCCGATGTCGAGCACCGCGAGCTTCTTGATCGACGGCGAGAGCCCGTCGCGCACGCCGGCGTAGATCAGCCGGCCCTCCTCCTCGCCCGAGAGCACCCGCACCGCCAGGCGCGCGTCCTTGTTGGCGCGGAGCACGAACTCGGCCCGGTTGCGGGCATCGCGCACCGGCGACGTCGCCACCGTGAGGATCGCCTCGACGCCGTGGGCCTCCGAGACCGCCCGGTACCGTTTCAGGACCTCGATCGCGCGGTCCAGCAGCTCCGGGGTGATGCCCCCCTTGGCGAAGGTGGACTCGCCCAGGCGCAGCATCTCCCGTTCCCGGTCGAGCACCTCGCGGGAGCCCGGCCCGTGAAGGCGGGAGATGACCAGGTGGACGCTGTTGGCGCCGATGTCGATCGCCGCGACTTTCATGAAGAGTTCTGAAGACGATTCTACGGAGATTTCGAGGGCTGAAGCTAGAGAATGACTGTTAATCTCCGGAAAAGCGGACGCGAAGGGCGGGTTAAGATCCACGGCTCGGCAGACGCGACAGCGACCGGCCCCTCACCCGCACCACCGCCTCCCAGCCGCCTTCCCGGGAAGGATAGGCCGCGAGGCTCCGCACCGCCATGCCGCGGGTGCGGCGGGACAGGTGCTCCAGCAGGTCCGCGCCTTCCGGAATCGTCATCACGACGCGCACGCCGCGCTCGACGATGCCCATGATCCGGGTGAACGCGAGGAAGATGTCGGATTCGGTGATGATGCCGACGATCGCGTTGCCGTCCACGACCGGAAGTCCCGAGACCTCGTGGTCCAGCATCACCCGGGTGGCCCGCTCGAGAGGGTCGTCGGGCGCGACGGTGTGGACGCTCCGGGTCATGAGATCGCCCAGCAGCGTCGACGCCCGGCGGACCGAATGCTCCTGGAGTCCGAGCACGGCCTGCAGGTCGCCCAGCGTCAGGATCCCGCTCAGCCGGCCGTCTTCCAGGATCGGGATGCGCCGGATCTTCTTCGCCTGCATCAGCTCGAGGGCGTCGATGGCCCGGGTGCTCGCCGGGAGCGTGATGACGGGCGACGACATGAAGTTGCGGATGAACATGACATCCTCCGAGGTTTCGGAACTGCTCCCATTGAACCTCGAGGATGTAAAGGAAGAATGTGGGCGAGACTAATCCGCCGCGAAGGAACTACTCGGCCGCCGGCGCCACCCGGCGGCGCGACGCGAGCGCGACGATCACGACGGTCAGCAGCGTCGGGGCCAGGAACACGCCGAGCACCGTCCCCCACCGCATCAGCCGGTCGGTCCACGCCGGGCCGCCGGGCAGAAGGACCGTCCCGCTGTAGATCGCGAGCGACAGCGCCAGCCCGCTGAAGTAGCAGGACGGCAGTCCCAGCGTCCACGACCGGAACCACCACACGTTGCCCGCGCGGAACCGCGCCAGGCCGAAATGGGGATTGCAGACGAACCAGAGGAAATCCCAGAACACCGCGAGCATGAAGAAGAGCGAGAGGAGCTCCGCTTCGCGCTCGATCGAAAAGCCCAGGTACACCAGCGGAAGATGGATGAAGAGGAGGATGAACGTCATCAGGAAGACGTGATAGCCGGTGATCGGCTTCCCGGCCCACCGGATCACGCCGGGGCTGTCGAGCCGCCACGTCGGCAGCTTCGCGGCCCACCCGTGCGGCCCTTCGATCTGGATCTCGAGATGCGCCAGCACGAAGGCGATCGCGAAGAAATAGAGTCCCATCGCTACGGTCATGCTCTGTCCTCCGAGGCGCTTCCCCCAGTATATCGCAATCGACAGGCTCGCACCTTCAGCGAACCTTCACGCCACCGTCATGCATTTTTTACACACGCCCCTTATGCTCCCGTCGGGTTTGGAGAGAGAGTGCGCGCTCGAAGTCGCGGGCGAGGGGGAAACGACGATGGAAGACAAACTGCAGTTCCGCACGGTGTGGATCTCCGACGTCCACCTGGGTACGAAGGCGTGCCGGGTGGAACCGTTGCTGAAGTTCATTTCCTCGATGCGGTGCGAGTACCTCTTCCTCGTCGGCGACATCATCGATCTCTGGGCCATGCGCCGGAAATGGTTCTGGCCCCAGTCCCACAACGACGTCATCCGCAAGATCCTCAAGCGGGCCAGCAAGGGCACCCGCGTCACGTACATCCCCGGGAACCATGACGAGAACTTCCGCGGCTACCTGGGGCTCCAGTTCGGCGGCGTCGAGATCAAGCGCGAGGCGTTCCACGTCACCGCGGACGGCAAGCGCGTCCTCATGCTCCACGGCGACGAGTTCGACACCGTCGTCACGAACCACCACATCATCACCTGGTTCGGGGACGGGTGCTACGACCTCCTGCTCGCCGGAGGCCGGGTCTACAACTGGCTCCGGAGGAAGTTCAACTGGCCCCACTTCTCGCTCGCCGCCTACGTGAAGAAGAAGGTGAAGTACATCGTCGACTTCGTCAGCAACTACCAGCAATCGCTCCTCCACTACGCCCGCACCCGCAAGGCGGAGATCGTGGTCACCGGCCACATCCACCGCCCCGAGATCAAGCCCATCGAGGACATCCTGTACGCCAACTGCGGCGACTGGGTGGAGAACTGCACCGCCCTCGTCGAGCACGCCGACGGCCGCCTCGAGATCCTTCACATCGACCGCGACGACACCCCCGATTCCGCGCCGGTCGACCGCGAGGAAGATTTTGTGGAGACGATGGCATGATCGTCTTCGCCTCGGTATCCGCCGCAATCGTGGCCCTGGGCCTCCTCTTCGCCCTCCTGATGGCGCTCGCCCAGCGCGGGGCGCTTCAGGCCCCCCCGCCGCCCCCTCCTTCGGACCTTCCCCCCGTCTCGATCCTCAAGCCGCTCAAGGGGGTGGACGCCGACCTGAAGGAGAACCTCCGGTCGATCTTCCGGCTCGACTATCCCGACTTCGAGGTGATCCTCGGGACGGAGGAGGCAAACGATCCCGCGCTTGCGGTCGCGCAGCGGGTCGCCGCGGAGTTCCCCCGCGTCCGTTCGCTCGTCGTCACCGGCGCCGCGACGGTGGGCTACAACCCGAAGGTGAACAATCTGTCCAACTTGCTTCCCCGCGCGAGCCATCCGCTCGTGCTCATCAGCGACAGCAACATCCGCGTGCCCGCGGACTATCTCCGGGACCTCGTCGCCCACCGGACGCGCGCCGGCGGCGGCCTGGTCTGGTCGCTCTTCCGCGGCGTGAACGCCAGCGGCGTCGGCGGCATGCTCGAATCGCTCCAGCTGAACGTCGCCGTCATGGGCGGCGTCAGCGCCCTCATGAGGCTGCTCCGGATTCCGTGCGCCGTCGGCAAGTCGATGCTGATCCACCGCGACGAGATCGACTCGATCGGCGGCCTCCGCTTCTTGGGCCAGTTCCTGGCCGAGGACCAGATCTGCGCCGAGGAACTCGCGAGAAGCGGCCGGCCGGTGACGGTGACGGGCCACCTGATCGACAACGTCCTGGGCCGCCGGACCTTCAAGGATTTCGCCGGCCGCCATCTCCGGTGGGCGAGGCTCCGCCGCCGGGTGAATCTGCCCGGATTCCTGGGCGAAGCGCTGCTCAATCCGACGTTCATCGCGCTGGTCTCGCTGCTCGCTCTCCGGACGAGCGACGCCGCGATCGTGGCGGGGCTGGCGCTGGCGGCGATGACGATCGTGAACGCCTCGACCGAACGGCTGCTCGGCGTGCGGCGGCCGGGCTGGGCCTATCCGCTCCTCGAGCTCGCCCTGAGCTCCGCCCGCGGCGTCCTCTGGTTCGCGGCGATCGCGAACGGCACGGTGGTCTGGCGCGGCAACGTCCTCGCGCTGGGACCGCGGAGCCGGATCACGCTCAAGTCGGCCGCCCCCGCGCCCGCCGCGGCGACGCCGATGTTCGACACGCGCCACGCGGCCGCGTAGGCCTTACCGTCGGCCTTTAGCATCGGAAGGGTAGCGAGGGCCGGGGGTTGACCGAAATCCTGCGTCGATAAGGCATAATGGCCCGGCATGTCCGGGCTTGAAATCGCGGGATTGCTGGCGTCGGCCGCCGCGGCGGGACTGATCAACGCCGTCGCGGGCGGCGGGACGCTGATCACGTTCCCCACGCTGCTGGCGTTCGGCACGGCGGCGAAGATGGCGAACGCCACGAGCACCTTTGCGCTCGTCATCGGCACGTTCGGCGGCGTCTTCGGCTACCGGCGGCAGCTGGCGGCGGTGAAGCCGTGGCTCTGGCGCTTCGTCCCCCCGAGCATCCTGGGGGGCTGGATCGGCGCGAAACTCCTCGACTACACCAGCGACCGCGTCTTCTCGAAGCTCGTGCCGTTCCTCATCCTGTTCGCGACGGTCCTCTTCGTGAGCCAGGGGCTGATCAAGAAGCGGATGGGCTCCCGCGGGGGCGCGGCGGGGACGGGCGTGATCTGGGGCGCCGTCGCCTTCCATTTCGCGGTGTCGATCTACGGCGGCTACTTCGGCGCGGGGATCGGCATCCTGATGCTCGCGTCGCTCGGCTTCATCGGCCTGACCGACATCCACGAGATGAACGCGCTCAAGACGGTGCTCGGATCGCTGATCAACATCGTCGCGACGATCGTCTTCATCCACGCGGGCCTGGTCCACTGGCCCAAGGCCGGCGTCATGACCGTCGGCGCGCTCGCCGGCTACTTCGTGGGCTCCCACTTCGCCCAGCGCATCCCCCAGGCGCGCGTCCGCCAGATCATCACCGCGATCGGCTTCGTCATCGCGGCCGTCGCCTTCTACAAGGAGTTCCTGAAGGTGCCCTAGACTTTCTTCGGTTTCGACTTCAGGGTCTCGATCCGCTGCTTCGCCTCGATCGACGCCGGCAGACCCGCGAAGCCCTTCTCGACCGCCTGGAAGGCCTTGATGGCATCGGCGGTCTCGCCGATCGTCTCGAGCGTCTCCGCCTCCTTGAACTTCTCCCAGGAGAGCTCGGTGATCTTCTTGAGCTTCTCGCGCGCCAGCGGCACGAGCTCCTCGGAGTCCTTGTCGGGCGCCACCGCCTCGAAGTGCTGGTACGCGCGCGCGAAGTCGTCCTTCGCCAGAGCCTCCGTGCCGAGCCGGTACTCGTCCTTGTTGCTCTTCGCGGTCGGCTTGTTGCTCGCGCGGGGAACGAAGATGCGGTCCTTCTGCATCATGATGATGCAGGCGAAGACGGCGGTCGACGCGACGTCGTCGTCCTCGAGCGCGACCACGCCCTCCGCGGTCTGCGACGCGATCATCCGGTCCAGGTACTCGTCCACGTACTTGCGGTACATGTCCGGCCCCATCCGGTGGCAGGCGGCGGCGACGCTGAACCAGTGGTAGGGGGCGAAGCCGTGGACGCCTTCCTTGATGTGGGTGAACCGCTGCTCGATGCCCTTCGAGAACTTGGCGTAGAACGGATGGGTCACCCGGCCGGTCGCCTGGAGGCCGAGGAGCGCGTAGGACGCCCGCGCCATGCCGGCGTCGCCCACGTTGTTGTCGGTGCCGTAGCGGATGCCCGTGCCGTCCGAGATCGACTCGAGGCACTTCTGGGTCCGGTCGACGATCGGGCCGGGGTTGATGCCCAGCGTCTTGAGCTCCATGAAGGCGCCGAACATCATCGTGTTGATCATGCCGAGGTCCTGGCCGCCGCCCTTCTTGTTGTAGTTGTCCTCGGCCCACATCCGCAGGTGATGGCACCAGCCGCCCGTCTTCTCCTGCTGCTCCTCGGCCATCTTGAGCCCGTCCTTGAAGGCCTTCTCGATCTGGGGCGTCATGCCGTACTTCATCGAGTACTCGGCGAGGAAGAAGAAGCTCATGCCCAGATACCAGTTGCGGTTGAAGCCGGTGTTGGTGATCGCCTCGCAGCAGTGCTTGACGCACTTCTCGAGCTCCTTCATCGAGCCTTCGCCGTCCATCATGAACGCGAAGCCCGACATCATGTAGCCCGGCGTCATCGATCCGATGACGCGCTTGGTCTTCGGGTTCTCGAAGTTGGCCTTGAGGTAGGCCATCGCCTTGGCGAGCGCGGGCGCGCACTTCTTGCACTTCCGGTAGTCCGGGGTGTGCGCCGTCGGGGGCTTGTCCTGCGCCGGAGCGACGTTGCTCCCGAACAGCACCAGACTCGCCAGAATCAGAATCCCGCTCTTCATCCCGGACCTCCTATCCCTGTGCCGTGAGAAACTCTTTCCACAGCGCGTCCAGGTCCAAGCCCGTCCATTCCTGGAACAGCTCCGGCTTGTAGCCCCCCTTGCGCATCAGGTCGTTGAGCTTGCGGATGATGTCCTTGTCCTTGTTCTTCTCGATCCACGCGAGGAACGTCGCCGAAGTCTTGTAGCCGTCCGTATACTTCGCCTTCGCACCGATCTTGGGCGGCTTCGGCTGCGGCTCGTACTTGAAGTAGCGGACGTAGTCGGCGATGCCCTCCGTGATCCACCCCACCCCCTTCGAGTACGACTGCACCACGTGGCAGAGCTCGTGGACGACCATCCCGTAGTCCTCGGGATGCTTGCGGATCCAGTCGGCGACGACGGTGATCTTCGCGCCGGTCGTGTAGGCGATGCCCTTCTTCTCGTCCTTGAAGACGATCCGCACCTCGCGCGGCGGCGTGAAGTCCTTGCCCGCGAGGGTCTCGGAGAGGATCGGGTACCACTTCTCGCAGAGGTCCCGGGCCTTCTCGGCCCACTCCTTCACGTCGGGGACCTCGTCGTACTCCACGGTGATCTTCGCCTTCTCTTGCACGCAAAGCAGCGAGATCAGGACCGCAGCCACCACACTCATACAACCTCCGCTCCAATTCTTTAGACACCGGGACTCTTACGGAATCATGACCGCCTTGCCCACGCCCGCCGTCCCCGACGTCAGCGCGCCGAACGCCTCGTCGAATTCCGAGAGGCGGTACCGGTGGGTGATGACGGGCCGCGGGTCGAGCTTCCCTTCGTTCAGCAGCCGCTGCATCGTCCCCCACGTGCGAAACATGTGGCGGCCGACCACGCCCAGGATCCGGCGGCCGGGGAGGATCAGGTCGTTCGACCAGTCGACCTGCACCGGCAGCTTCGGCAGGCCGAACGCGATCAGCGTCCCGCCCTTCCTCAGCGAGCGGAGCGCCGTCGTGATCGCGCCGCCGTGCCCCGACATCTCGAACGCCGCATCGGCATTGGAGATCCGGCGGGGCAGATCCGGGAGCGCGCCGTCGAAGACCTCGTCGGCGCCCAGCGTCCGCGCCATCGCGAGGCGGTCGCGGTTGACGTCGACCGCGAACACCGACGCGGCGCCCATCGCCTTCGCGGCCAGGATCGTGAAGAGCCCCGTGGGCCCGCAGCCGAACACCGCGACCTTCATATCCGGCACGTCCGCCTCGGACGCCGCATGGACCGCGTTCCCGAGCGGCTCGAGGATCGACGCGACTTCGGCCGGCGTGCCCGGCGCGTTCTTCCAGGCGCAGATCGCCGGGACCGAGAGATACTCCGCGAACGTCCCCTGCCGGTGGACCCCGAGGATCTGCAGCCGGTCGCAGATGTGCATCCGGTCGTCCCGGCACTGCGCGCACTCGCCGCACGGCAGATGGCTTTCGACCGAGACGCAGTCGCCGACCTTGAAGCTCGCGACGTCGCGGCCCACCTCGACCACCTCGCCCGCGACCTCGTGGCCCAGGACGAGCGGCGGCCGGACGGTCGTCTTCGCCCAGTCGTTCCAGGACCAGATGTGGACGTCGGTGCCGCAGATGGAGGTGGCGCGGACGCGCAGGAGCAGGTCGTCCGGCCCGCAGCGGGGGAGATCGACGTCGGCGATCACGGCGCCGGGCGCGGGAGCGGGCTTCAGCAGGGCTTTCATGATTTCTCCTTTATCGGAAACGGACTTCGATATAATATATATCCCGTTTCTGATAATGGAATATAAATCCAGTATATTGGAGAAGCCGGGATGGGACGCCCCCCGAAGTCGAAGGCGAAGGACGGCGCCGATTCGGCGCTCGCGGACCGCGTGCGGGAGCTGCGCCAGCGGAAAGGGTGGACGCTCGACGAGCTGTCGCTGGACTGCGGCGTGAGCCGGTCGATGCTGAGCCAGATCGAGCGCAACGGCGTGAACCCCACGGTCGCGGTGGCGCTCCGGATTGCCCAGGCGTTCGGGATCCCGCTCGGGACGCTCGTCGATGCGCCGGCCGCCGGCGTGAAGATCGAAGTGGTCCGGGCCGACGACCGCTCCACCCACTTCCGCTCGGACAAGGACTGCCGGATCCGGACGCTGTCGCCGCTCCACCTCGAGAAGGACGTCGAGTTCTACGA